>JAEEGG010007213.1_pt1 | contig 25751 bp, 20 predicted proteins | sample 9134161 | NCBI WGS metagenome assembly JAEEGG01 (sample SAMN16246543, study PRJNA631951) | gut metagenome | biome: gut microbiome; feature: rumen; material: CR-attached | host: Bos | place: Iran: Karaj | collected 2018-10 | reverse complement strand
AATAATAATCCTCATTGGACTTTTGATTGGTCCAAACCATAAAATAAGCCATCTCCGGCCCGTCCTCATCAGAAGTCCAGTAAGAAGACGCTTCGGTATTCACCTCAGAACACTGAGTCACCAACAGTTGACCTTCCGTGGAGCCGTCCGGCGCAAAGCCCGAGACCAGTTCGCCATTCACATATACCGGAACATAAGGATCCTCCGTATAGGACTGTACTTCTTCCCCTTTCGAATTTTTTTCCACTTCAACCGTCTCGCTACCCTTGAAGTATTGAGCCTGTTCGAGCTCGACACCGTCGAACGGTTCTATGTAGTCGCTGTAAGGATGAGCAATAATCGACCAACCGTCACGGAAAGCGTCCAACGTCCGCCACTTGACCTGGAAATAGATTTTCCCAGATGCCGGGAGCGTTCCATGAATTATAACCGGCAAAAAGTATTCTCCGCTATCATCTTGTACTGCTGTATCGAAGGATATGCTTATAGGCGAAACCTCCCCAGAAGTGCTAAATACCTGCATAATGTTGCTAACAGGAGCATCCCCGTATGGTTCGGCCCCCAGATACAGGCGCAACGCCACATTTTCGTAATCAACGTCATCGTTGTTGACGACCCTGACGAACAGTTGTGTGCATTCCTTTAGAGTCCCGCAACTTTCTTCCTGATAAGAAGTCGGCTTTATCGATACCATGATATTCGCTGCGGGCGTATATTTATCGGACAAAGCGCAAGACCAGCCTTCCATTTTCTTAGCCAGATCCTTCCCCCAATCCGTGGAGAAAAAGCCGCTCCATTCATTCTGGGAAGGCAGGTGCCAACCGTCGGGACACGCCTGCATCGCGACATCCCATGTATAAAAATGTCCGTACTCATCACAAGATTCGTCATCCTTGAAGCAGTAACTTCCTTCAGCTTCATAACGCAGATTTTCCACCATCCATGCCCTGCCGCCGATTATCACAGCCTTGTATTCTTGTCCATCGCGGGAGTCATCTAACTTAACCGTGCGCCCCTCGTTTTCAGAATCCGATGAGGGTGAGGAACTTCCATTATTAGATATTTTGAATGCTCCAGAATTTGCACCCTTACTCGAGTTTTCATAAGGAACAACGCGAATGATGCCTGTGGAAGCATCCCCGACAATATCCGCCGACAACGTAACGTCTTGCATATAGCACCACTGACCATTCGGATTCTCCACTCCCTCAGATTTATCGAACAGGTCGACGCCCATATCGTCTTCCGATGTCTTGAACACGAAGCGGAAACCCGAGCCCTGCACGTCGGAGCCGTATATTACGGTGATTGTCTCACCTACCTTGAACGATTCGCCTCCTTTGGGAGAAACAACCTTAACACCATCCGTCACAGAACAATCAAGTTCTTCTTCAACACTTTGCTCCGAACCGGAATGCGACTCATCCGAACCGCCCCCTTCCAGCACGCAGCGCACGGCGAGTTTCCACTGTTCGTTACAAGGTCCTGCCGGTCTGAACGTGCCGTAATCCGGCGAAAAAGCGATACACGGTCTATTACCGGCGCCATCCGGTTCTTCCCCAGTCCAGAAGTAGGCCCAGTTGCCATCCTCATTCAAGGAGCGGTTCTCGTCGAGATACCCCTTGAAGACTTCTCTTTCGTTCGTGGCATTTTTAAACGCCGATGAATTGTAGTAAGTCTCCCACTCATCCGTAGTAGGCAAGCGCCAGCCGGTCGGACACACGTAATCCAGCTTTGTACCGGGATAAAGGAATCCCGTATTTTTACACGTAGTTTCGCTTGGTCTTGGGCAATCCGCCTTGGAACTTTCACCATGGTTGCGATAGAACTTGAAGGCAAGGTTGTCCATCATCCAGCGGAGATTGCCAACCTGAGCGAAAGAATATGCATGTCTATCGCGCAAGTCCGTCACCGTGTTTTCAGCAAATTCATAGCCCTTGCTGCTCTTGCCGTACCCGTAACTATCCTCGAATTCATCGTAATAACTGGTGCAGGCAGTGAGGAGGAACAATAAAACAAGAGCAAATATGAAATGTATGGATCCTCGCCTACGCGAGGATGACGACGCGGGGATGGATCCTATCGTCGCTACGCTCGCAATGACATTTTTTCTTTTATCAAACATCATATATCCCTCCCCTAAAACACGAACGTAAGGCCAAAGCCGACAAGTCCAACACCACCAACAATCAAGCCAATCCCGCGAAGTTTCTCATAACTATTGATACTATCAAGAAGGTGATTGTAGTCGGACTCGTCCTCCGGTTCTTTTTCAGAAGTCTGCTTTGCCCAGACATTACCGAGAATAGCAGCGGTAAAGCCCAGTACAGAAACGACACCGCTTGTTATCCGGAGCCCGGTACGCACGCCGCTCTTGGGCTGTTCCACGTTCGTGGGGATCGTATCACCCGGCTGCGGAGATGTAACATCCGGCTGGGCAGCAACGTCAATTTTGTTAACAGATTCAACGTAGTCGAACGTGGTTACCTGGCCTTGTTCCATTTTCACATCGACGGGATGTTCACCCGCATCATCGGCTACCATAATTTTCGCGCACACAGGAACGCTCCCCGTATAAGGAGTTGTGCCGACCTTCTCGCCGTTCACGATAACAGACATATTCTTCTCTTCACCGGATGCGGCATGCGCCTTGAGCGTGAGCCCGCCCATAACAGGTCGCAAAGATTCCTTGAACGTTTCTTCCTTGTCCCGGACTACACCGACCTTGAAGGTTACCGGATTGTAACAGCGGTGAGCGATAGAAACCTCGCGATTACCCGGGTCCATCAGCACCTTGTTTGCCGCAGGCACCAGATCGCCATCCACCTTAATCTTGAGTTCCTCGTACGAGCCACCTGTCGGGAAGGCGAGATCCAGATTCAATGTACCGTAGCGCGGAACTAGGTCAAGGGTAATTTCCTGATTGTTTGCACTGACCGTAACGAGCCCTTCGGCATCTTCGTGATGGTCAAGCACCGCGACGAAACGGTGTTCGCCCGCATCTACCATAATCTGGCAAGGAGTCGCCACGCACTGCCTAACCGGACGGCCATCTATACTTAGCGATGCGCCCTGCGGGTTGGTAGAAACGTTCACGACAAACGACTGGTTCTCGGCACCGTCAAAGCCCGTACGCACAATACCCGTAGCACCGCCACGCGCCTTGCGGAAGAATTCCGGAGCCTTCGCCTTGATGACCGCCATGAGAGCATCCACATCGGCACCCAGGCCGTTGAAACTCGCCACAAGTTTGCTGCCCGCAGTCTCGTACAGTTCCACGCTGATAGAGATGTTCGAGCCCACCTTACCGATACGTGCCTGCGCCACGTAGTCGGCAGCAATGTTCTTACCCGTCTCGGCAAGGCAACTGCCCTCGCAATCCTCGATGGACTTGCCCGGAGGAAGCATCATCATGATGTTCTCGCGCGTCATGATGGTAAAGTTGAGTTCCGCAGGGAGTTCCTGCACGGCCTGCTCACGAAGCATATTCGTGAGGTACTGGCGTTCCGAAAGCGTCAGGATGTCCTTGTTGTCGGCAACCGTCTCGAGAACGGCAACAAACTTCGCGAAGGACGCGCCTGCCAAAAGGAGAACTGCCAAAAGTAAAAGAGTCAATCGTTTCATAACGCAAGAACCTTTATTTAATTACAAATCCCAACAATCTTCAAATTCTTCTTTGAAGATTCCCTCATCCTTGGCCTGTTGTACCTTGACTTCGGTAACTTCCTTGTCGAGGTCGCAGTGCCTTTGGCTATCTACGGTTGTCCTGTAGCAGTAGGCAGGTCTTTGGCAGGCATTTAAAATATTGAATGTTCCAGATTTACCCGCTCTAGACTGCCTAGTATAAGGAGCAACATATATATAGGCATCATTAGCAACCTCAACTCCAAGTTCAGCACTAAGAAGAATTTTCTTCTCATTACATGTTTTCCCATCAGTAATGCCTTCTAAAGTCTCATCGAGCAAAAGAACCCTCGAAGCCCCATCATTAAAACGCAATTCTACCATAAATCCGGCATAATCCTGATCTGAACCAAAAACCACATTTACTGAATCTCCAATTCTAAAGGTCTCTCCGCCTGCTGGCGAGACAACCCTAACGCCATCCGTCACGGAACAGTCGTATTCTTTTTCTTCTGCATTTTGCTCCGAACTAGAAAGATCCACATCCGCTTCTTCCGCATTCATCACACAGCGCACAGCAAGTTTCCACTGTTCATGGCAAAGCGACGCAGTCTCAAGCGAAGAGTAATCCGGTTTAAGTTCGCCTGAAGATGAATAATCACGCTTAAAGTGGACACAGTCAATATAACTATCCGAAAAAGTATTCGAATTTGTCCAATAGTAAGCCTCGCTACCGTACTCATTTAGCGTATGTTCACCATCAACATACCCCTTATAGAGGTCCGAAGCCCCGTTATTTCTCGGTGTATATTCCCTAAAGGCATCCGAATTGAAGAATTCCGTCCATTCCTCTATAGTCGGCAATCTCCACTTCTTCGGGCATGCGTATTCTAGGTATTCTCCCGGATAAAGTCTCCCGATTTCGTCACAAACGCCTTCCTTATCCTTATAGCAGTAGGTTTCCTTGTAGGCTTCATCGGTAAAGAACGGATGGGCAAGGTCATCCATCATCCACCAGAGATTCCCGACCTTGCGGACCGAATAAGAGAAGTTGTCACGAAGATCCGTCAGTTTTTCCCCATCAAACGACGTAGCATAATTCTCACTCGGACCGAACTCGTATTCTTCCTCGAATCTCTGGGAGTATTCCTCACAGGCGGCGAGGAGGAACGCGATGGATCCTATCGTCACTGCGTTCCTCCAGGATGACAATACTTTGACTACGTTCATCCAGGATGACAATGCATAGTTTCTTTTATCAAACATCATAGCCACCCCCTAGAACGCAATACTCAGGCCAAGCCCGACAAGTCCCACTGCACCAAGAATTATACCCGCCAACCGTTGCCTTTCAAAACCTTCAATCGTCTCCAAGCGGTTTTTGTATTCCGTCTTGCTGTCCGGAGCCCTCTCATAGAAAACGTTCGCACCGATTTCGCCGGCAATGGCAGCACCAATTCCGAGCACGGAGGCAATACTGAACGTAACGATGAGACCCGTATGGCGCTTCTTTTGCGGCTGTTCCACGTTCGAGGGAATCGTATCGCCCGGTTGCGTAGATGCTACATCCGGCTGGACAGCGACATCAACTTCTTTCGTGGATTCCACATAATCGAACGGAGTCACCGTGCCCTGCTCAATCTTCACATCAACAGGGTGCTCACCCGCCTCATCGGCAACGACAATCTTCGCGCAAACCGGAACCTTGCCGGAAAAAGGAGTCGTACCAACCTTCTCGCCATTCACGATTACAGTCATGCTGCGTTCCTCGCCCGTAGCGGAATGCGCCTTGAGCGAGAGCCCGCCTACCAGCGGCGCTAGGGTTTCCTTGAATACTTCTTCCTTATCCCTAACAACGCCAACCTTGAAATTTACCGGATTATAGCAACGGTGCGAGATAGAAACTTCGCGTGTCCCCGGGTCCATTATCACCTTGTCCGAAGCGGGAACAAGATTGTTATCCACCTTAATCTTGAGTTCCTCGTAAGTACCACCCGAGGGGAAAGCAAGGTCGAGTTTAAGCGTACCGTAGCGCGGGACGAGGTCAAGCGTGACCTCCTGGCCGTCACCCGTAATCGTGAAGAGTCCCTCCCCATCTTCGTGATGGTCAAGGATGGCAACAAAGCGGTGCTCGCCCGCATCGACAAGCACCTCACACGGAGTTTGGACGCACTGGGGCACAGGGCGACCGTCAATACTCAGCGCCGCTCCCTGCGGGTTAGTCGAAACGTTCACGACAAACGACTGGTTCTTAACGCCGTCAAAGCCTGTGCGCACAATACCCGTCGCACTGCCACGTGCCTTGCGGAAAAATTCTGGAGCCTTCGTCTTGATTATTTCCATCAAGGCATCCAGGTCGGGGCCGAGGCCATTGAAACTGGCAACCAACTTGTTGCCCGATGTCTCGTAAAGTTCTGCACTAATTGCAAATTTCGCCCCCACCTTGCCCACTCTCGCCTGAGCCACGTAATCGGCCGCAATGTTCTTGCCGGTCTCCGCAAGGCAACTGCCCTCGCAGTCCTCAATGGACTTGCCCGGAGGGAGCATCATCATGATGTTCTCGCGCGTCATGATGGTAAAGTTGAGTTCCGCAGGGAGTTCCTGCACCGCCTGCTCGCGAAGCATGTTCGTGAGGTACTGACGCTCCGTCATTGTCATGACATCCTTGTTGTCGGCAACGGTCTCGAGGACCGCGACAAACTTCGCGAAGGACGCCCCTGCCAAGAGCAGCGTCAGCATAAAGATTTTAAATATATGTCTCATGCAATCTTATAAATAACTTTTTTTTACACTAAAGACAATACCCCCCAATCCAATTCTATTCCAAATCGTACTAATAAGTCCAGGCTAGGCCGTAAATTTCTATCTTTTGCTAAAAAGATCCCCGCCTCCGCGGGGATGACAGAAAGAATATGAAAAACGTCGATACTATTGCAGTTTTGGACTTTGGCGGGCAGTACGCCCACCTGATTGCTAACCGCGTGCGCCGCCTGGGCGTGTTTACCGAAATTCACTCCCCCGCCGCTCCCGTCAGCGAGCTCGAAGGCGTGAAGGGAATCATCTACAGTGGCGGCCCGAGTAGCGTGTACGCCGCGGACGCCCCGGAATACAATCCCGAAATTCTGAACCTGCCGGTGCCCAAACTCGGCATCTGCTACGGTCACCAGCTCATCGCCCAGCAATTGGGCGGGCACGTGGAACCGGGCAAGGTCAAGGAATACGGCATCGCCGACCTCATCGTGGGCGACGAGAAGTGCCCGATTCTGAAGGACCTCCCGAAGGCCTCCCCCATGTGGATGAGCCACGGCGACCAGGTCACCAAGCTCCCCGAGGGCTACAAGATCGTGGCGAGCACCAAGGACTGCGAAATCGCCGCCGTCGCCTTCGACAGCGACCGCCCCGAACGCCAGATTTTCGGCATCCAGTTCCACCCGGAAGTCACGCACAGTAAGTTCGGCATGAAGTTGCTCGAAAACTTCATCGACTTCACCGGTGCCAAGAAGACTTGGAACATGAAGAGCTACCTGCCGCTCATCACGCAGCGCATCAAGGACCAGGTGAAGGACCGCAAGGTGTTCCTGCTCGTGTCTGGCGGCGTAGACTCCACCGTTGCCTTCGTGCTCCTCAACCGCGTGCTCGGACCGGAAAAGGTCTTGGGCCTGCATGTGGATAACGGCATGATGCGCCTCGGCGAATCCCAGAAGATTATGGACTTCCTCACGAAGGAAGGCATGAACAACCTCAAGGTCCGCGACGCCAGCGAACACTTCCTCGCGAAGCTCAAGGGCGTGACTGCGCCGGAAACCAAGCGCGGCATTATCGGTAAGGAATTCTTGACGGTGAAGGACGAGGAAATGGCGAAGCTCAACCTCGATCCGAACCAGTGGATGATGGCGCAGGGCACTATCTACCCCGACACCATCGAAAGCGGCGGCACCAAGAACGCCGACAAAATCAAGACGCACCACAACCGCGTGCAAGAAGTTTTGGACCTTATGGAAAAGGGCCTCGTACTCGAACCGCTCGCCGACCTGTACAAGGACGAAGTCCGTGCTCTCGGCGAAGAACTCGGCATTCCGCACAACCTCGTGTGGCGTCACCCGTTCCCGGGTCCGGGCCTCGGCGTGCGCCTGCTTTGCAGCGACGGCGTGCTCGCCAATGACATGGTGAAGTTTGAAGATGTTCGCGACACATCAGGCCAGTCCCTCGCCGACTACCTGAAGGCGAACAACATTGCAGGCCGCCTGCTTCCCATCAAGAGCGTGGGCGTGCAGGGTGACGGCCGTACCTACGCGCAGCCGTTCCTCATCACCACTCCGGGCCTTAGCTGGAAGGATTGCGAAAAGTTCTCCACCGAACTTGCGAACCGCTTCAAGGCCATCAACCGCGTGATTTACCAGATTGGTTCTGTTGCAGACGAAGACCCGAAGCTCGTCGAGCAGTTCGCCACTCGCGAAAACTTCGATACGCTCCGCAAGTTCGACAACATCTGCACCGAATTCTTGCAAGCTAATGACTTGTACGAAAAGATTTGGCAGATGCCGGTCGTTCTCGTTCCGCTCCGCACGGCTAACAAGCCCTGCATCGTGATGCGCCCGGTGAATTCCACCGAAGCCATGACCGCAAACTTCGCCGAAATCGACCAGGGAATGCTCGCCGGTCTTTGGCGCAAGTTCGAAGCCGAAGGTGCCGGCAGCCTGTGGTACGACGTGACCCACAAGCCGCCCGGAACCATTGAGTGGGAGTAGCGCGGAGCCGAGTGTCGCAAAAATGAGCTTGCTCATTTTTATGACCGAGGCGCGCGAACACGCGCTTGAGCAAAGTGAAAGCGCAATGGGAGTAAGTTAATATGGCAGGCATTACATACGAGATAGACGACAAGAACGTTGTCGAACAGATTCGTAACGACGCGATGAACGCCGCCAAGGAACTTGTGGAAAAGGCTCACCTCACGGCGGGCAATATTGTGGTTATCGGTTGCAGCACGAGTTCCACGCTCGGAAACGACATCGGTAGCCATTCCGTGCCCGAAGTCGGCAAGGCGATTTTCGAAGGACTCTCGTCCGTATTCAAGCCGTTCGGCATCTACATCGCGGCGCAGTGCTGCGAGCACCTGAACCGCGCCATCATCATCGAGCACGAAGCCATACCTAACGCAGAAATCGTGAACGTGGTACCGCAACCCAAGGCGGGCGGTTCTTTTGCTACGGCCTGCTACAGCGCATTCGAGCATCCGGTCGCCATCGAGCATATCAAGGCCGACGCAGGCCTCGATATCGGCGGAACGCTCATCGGCATGCACCTAAAAGAGGTCACCGTCCCCGTACACATGCAGCAGACGCATGTGGGCAAGGCAATCCTGATTGCAGCACGCACGCGCCCGAAGTTTATCGGCGGGGAGCGCGCGCATTACGATGAGAGCCTGAAAGACGGGTATCCGAAATTCTAAAAGATCCCCGGTCAAGCCGGGGATGACAATCAATCATCGGAGACGCAGCGGACGCTGAGTTCGTTCACCTTGTAATCTTCGTGATAGGTCATGCCGGCGTTGTTGAAATCGTCCGTCACTTCCCAGCTGACGGCCTCGACTGCGCCCAGGTCGGCAGTGGACCAGAAACGGGCGGTTTTACCCAAGTCCATGAAGTTGCCGCTACCGAAACGATAGCCGGCAGGAACGGCGTTGAACTTGGATTCGTTCGTGCCGTTACTCTTTTTCCAACCGTAATCGGACTTGAGAACCAGCGAAGCGTTGCCCTTCGCCTTGCCCTGTACATACTTGGAAAGGTTCTGCCATTCGATAATCGAGGGAATGTGCCACCCTGCCGGGCAAATGCCCTTGATAAACATGCTCTTCTTTACAGCGCACGTCTTGGAATTGCAATTCGGGTCAATATTGAGTGCCTGGGCCCATGTGTAATAGCGGCCATACAGCCTGCAGGCTGCATCGTCGGAACTGTGACATTCGCTCCCGGGAGCATCGTAGCGGAGGTTTTCGGCCATCCACGCCTTCTTACCGATAACGACAACTTTGTACGTTCTCCCGTCGCGAGGATCCTTGATATACTTCTTGACGAAGGGTTTCGAAGGGTCGCGCGGTTCAACGTCGCCGTTCTTCAGCGGGGACGTTTCCCATTCCGACTGGGGCTTTTCGGCGGCGGCAGCCGGCGCAGGCATAACGTTCTGCACCTTGGCAAACATCGACTTTGCATCAGCCTTGATGCTGTTCCACAGGTCAACTGCGGTTGTCTGCATGGCGGTAAAGCTGCCGATGAGGTTGCCCGTACCCGTCGCGTAGAGTTCCACCGTGAGCGTAAGGCGGTCCTCGAACCTCCCCACGCGTGCCTGAGCCACATAGTCTGCAGCGATGTTCCTGCCCGTCTCCGCAATGCAGCTCCCTTCGCAATCCTCGATGGACTTGCCCGGAGGCAGCATCACGTTGATGTTCTCGCGCGTCATGATGGTGTAGTTCATGTACGCCGGCAGGGCAGCACCTGCCTGAGCGCGAAGTTCATCGGTCAAGAACCGGCATTCCGCGGGCGTAATCGCCTTGTCGATAGAAACCGTCTCGAGGACGGCGACAAACGCCGCAAACGAATGAATGCTCAACAACAGGACAAATGATACTATCGCTCTCATAACGTCACAAATATAAGCACAAATTATCCGAAAAGGGCGCTTTGGGACAAATTAGCCGACAAAAATGCGTCCATTGCGGAACAACTGCATCCACGGACCGTCTTCGCCCCATTCCGCCGGGTGCCAGGAGTACTGGCAGGTACGGAACACGCGTTCGGGGTGCGGCATCATCACGAGGGCACGGCCGTCTTCGGAGCAGAGGCCGTTGATGCCGAACGGGGAACCGTTGGGGTTCAGCGGGTAGCGTTCGGTGTATTCGTGCTTGCCATCCACATAGCGGAGCGCCACAAGACCGGTCTTGAGGCAGGCTTCGGCGGCTTCGCGGCTAGCGAATTCCGCGCGGCCTTCGCCATGTGCGACCGCTATCGGGAGCACGGAGCCTGCCATGCCCTTGAGGAGCACAGCCGGAGTGTCTTCGACCTTGAGCGTGCAGAAGCGGGCCTCGAAGCGTTCGGAGAGGTTCTGCACAAAGCGCGGCCAGTGCTTAGCACCCGGAATCAAGTCCTTGAGGTTAGAGACCATCTGGCAGCCGTTGCAAACACCGAGCGTGAAGGTGTCCTTGCGGTTGAAGTAAGCCTCGAATTCGGCACGGGCCTTCGGGTTGAAGAGGATGCTCTTGGCCCAGCCTTCGCCGGCACCGAGAACGTCACCGTAGCTGAAGCCACCGCAGGCCACGAGACCGTTGAAGTCCTTGAGGCTTACGCGACCTTCGAGAATGTCGGTCATGTGAACGTCGATAGATTCGAAGCCGGCCTTCTGGAAGGCGGCAGCCATTTCAAGTTCGCCGTTGACGCCCTGTTCACGGAGGATTGCCATCTTCGGGCGACTTGCGTAGTCCTTGATAATCTTTGCAGACGCCGCCACGTCGAAGGTGACCTTCGGCGTGATACCCGGATTGTCCTGTTCCAGCTTGAGCTTGTATTCGCTTTCGGCACAATCCGGATTATCGCGGAGGGCCGCGATGCGGCGGGTCGTGTCGCTCCAGATGGCGCGGAGATCCGAGAGGCCTTCGGCGTAGTCGCCGATGACCAGGTTGTAAGTATCGTTGAGCGTCGCAATTTCAGAAACCGTATCGCCGAGACCGGCGGCGGCAAATGCGTCGCGAACGGCAGCGAGGTCGGCATTCTTCACCTGGAGCACGGCACCAAGTTCTTCGTTGAAGAGTGCATCGATGAGGTTGCCCTTGAGGGCGTTGGCCTTCACCGTTACGCCTACGTGGCCTGCGAACGCCATTTCGGCGAGCGTCGTGTAGAGGCCGCCATCGCTCTTGTCGTGGTAGGCCATAATCTTGCCAGCCGCATTGAGCTTCTGGATAGTTTCGAAGAAGGCGCGGAGTTCCTTGGCACTGTCCACATCCGGAGCCTTGTCACCAAGGTTGCAGTAAACCTGAGCGGCAATGGATGCGCCCATGCGGTTCTTGCCACGAGCGAGGTCCACGAGAACGAGGGTCGAATCCTTACATTGCAGAAGCTGCGGAGTGAGCGTCTTGCGCACGTCGGCGCAAGGAGCAAACGCACTGATGACCAAAGAAATCGGGGCGGTCACGCGGTGGTTGCCCTGAGCGTCAGACCACACGGTGCTCATGCTCATGGAGTCCTTGCCCACCGGAATCGTAATGCCAAGTTCCGGGCAGAGTTCCATACCGATAGACTTCACGGCTTCGTAGAGGTCTGCGCCATCGCCTTCGTAGTTCGGCGTAGCCATCCAGTTTGCAGACAAGTTTACGCGGCCCATATCAGGCACGCAAGCGGCAGCCATATTCGTGAGGGATTCAGCCACCGTCATGCGGGCAGCAGCAGCCGGAGAAATCAAAGCAACCGGAGCGCGTTCGCCCATACTCATGACTTCACCTTCGTAAGTATCAAGCGTTGCGCTTGTCACTGCGCAGTCGGCGACAGGCACCTGCCACGGGCCAACCATCTGGTCGCGGCAAATCATACCCGTCACGCTACGGTCACCGATAGAAATAAGGAACGTCTTGTCGGCGACGGTCGGGTTTGCAAGCACGCGGTGAGCCACGTCCTTGATGGAAGCATCGGCCGGAACCACCGTAGAAGAAAGCGGACGCTTCTGGGACTTTTCATTGCGGATCATGCGGGGCGGCTTGCCGAGGAGAACGCCGAGCGGCATGTCAATCGGAGTCGTACCGAAGTGCTTGTCGGTAAGGGTCAGGTGCTTTTCAGGGATAGCCTCGCCCACCACGGCGTACGGGCAGCGTTCACGCTTACAAATCGCATCGAACACATCGAGCTTGTCACCCGCAATAGCGATAACGTAACGTTCCTGGGATTCGTTACTCCAGATTTCGAACGGGCTCATGCCCGGTTCGTCGTTGGGCACATTACGGAGTTCAAACTTACCGCCGAGGCCGCCATCGTTCACGAGTTCCGGGAAGGCGTTGGAAAGTCCACCTGCACCCACGTCGTGAATAAAGGTAATCGGGTTTTCTTCGTCCATCGCCCAGCAGCGGTCGATGACTTCCTGGCAACGGCGTTCCATTTCAGGGTTTTCACGCTGCACGGAGGCAAAGTCGAGAGATTCGTTACCGGCACCATTCTGCACGGAGCTAGCAGCACCACCACCGAGACCAATAAGCATCGCCGGACCGCCGAGCACAATCAGGTGGTCACCCGGGTCAATGTGGCCCTTTTCGATATGTTCATGCTTGATGTTACCGAGACCACCGGCCAGCATAATCGGCTTGTGGTAACCGCGGACTTCCTTGCCGTTCTGGGCATCGACTTCCTGTTCGAAAGTACGGAAGTAGCCGAGGATGTTCGGACGGCCGTATTCGTTGTTGAACGCAGCGCCACCCAGCGGGCCTTCAATCATGATATCGAGGGCAGACGCGATGCGGGACGGGCTTCCAAAGTCCTTTTCCCAAGGTTGGACTGCGCCCGGCAGTTTCAAGTTCGAAACGCTAAAGCCCGTGAGGCCGGCCTTCGGCTTGGAACCCTTACCCGTGGCACCTTCGTCGCGGATTTCGCCACCACTACCGGTAGCGGCACCCGGGAACGGCGAAATGGCCGTCGGGTGGTTGTGGGTTTCGACCTTCATGAGGATGTCGACTTCTTCGTTGTGGAAGTCGTACTTGTTGTTGCGCGGGTCAGCATAGTAGCGGCCAGCGACAGCGCCCTTCATCACGGCGGCGTTGTCCTTGTAAGCGCTGAAGATGTTCGAGTTGTGGAGCTGGTAGGTGTTCTTGATCATCTGGAACAGTGACTTGTCCTGTTTGACGCCGTCGATGGTCCATTCGGCACCGAACACCTTGTGGCGGCAGTGTTCCGAGTTGGCCTGCGCGAACATGTAGAGTTCCACGTCGGTCGGGTTGCGCTTGAGTTCGGTGAAGTTCTTGACGAGGTAGTCGATTTCGTCGGAGCTCAGAGCGAGGCCCATTTCTTTATCTGCTTTTACGAGGGCGTCGCGGCCTTCGGTAAGCACCGGAATCACGTTCAGCGGACGCGGTTCTTCCTTGCTAAAGAGGACTTCCAAGGAGGCGGTGTCGGCAAACACGGCCTGGGTCATGCGGTCGTGAATCTTGGCCGAGATTTTCTCGCGGGCACCAGCCGGAACAGCACCTTCAAACTTCACATAGTAGGCAATGGCGCGTTCGATGCGCTTGATGGCCGGGAGACCGCAGATGTGTGCGATATCGGTAGCCTTCGAGCTCCACGGGCTAATAGTACCCGGACGCGGGCACACCACAAAGAGTTCGCCTTCGAGAGCCTTGGGTTCGCGGGCCGGGCCGTAGTGCAGTACCTTCTTCAGAGTTTCGGTTTCTGCATCGGAAAGTTCAGCGGACAGGTCCACCACGTGCAGGAATTCCGCGTAAACGGAAGCGACAGAAAGGCCTGCGCTCTTGAAATCGGAAGAAAGTTTCTGGAGACGGAAATCCGACAGAGCCGGCGTACCACGAAGAATGAGCATTATAAACCTCGGTTTAAATTTTTACGCCGTAAAGATAGAAAAATGGCCGCGCTTTTTCGCCCCGAAAAACACCTGCAAAGACAATAAAAAACGGCCCGGAGAGCGGGTCGTTTTAAGCTTTGTTCTAACTCGTTGAAAGTCAAAGAGTTAAGGTTATTCCTCGATTTCTTCCTCTTCTTCGCCTTCGGGCATTTCTTCGGCAGCGACAGCTTCGCCGAGAAGTGCGCTCACGTCGATAGACTTGAGGCCCGAAAGGGTTTTGAGGTTGGTCTTCTTGTCCTCATCGACCTTGTCGAAAGTGGACACGATGAAGTAGGCGCTAGTAGCCTCGAAACGGCGGGTCTTGTTCGCGATGCTGTTCGAGCCCTTCGTTGTCGGGAAGTACTTGGCTTCGAGCTTGGCCAAATCCGGCGAAGTCTTTGCCGTCTGGCTTGCCTCGCAGGCCATCGCCCACACGAGCTTGTTCACGTCGGCCGAGTTGTTCACGTACTCGAGAATCTTCTTGCCACCGTTGAACGAGGCTTCGGTAGTCTTGGTGTAGTGTTCCGTCGCCTGGCTCACGTAGTTGCCCTTCTGCATAAGGACAGTCGCGGCGATAGCCACAAGGAGAATGGTGAGGACAATCGAAATGTTCTTGATATTCATTTTCACTTCTCCTTATTCAAACTTGAACGCCTTGGGGGCTTCGATGCTGAAGTTTTCGGCAAACTTGTATTCGACAAGAGCCTTGTAGTCGGAATCCTTGAGCTTGCCCTTCACGAACTTGAAGGTCGCCACGCAGTTCTTGCCGCAGGCAATTTCCTTCACGCCACCCTCGTTCTTGAGGAGGAACTGTTCGGCAAGGCCGACAGCGGCGATATCGTTCTGCACCTGGGCCGGAATGCTTGCGGCGGTGTACATGTACGAAATCTGCTTGAAGCGGGCATCCTTGTCGTCAAAAATCTTCTGGACGTTGGCATCGAAAGCGGCTTCGGTCTTGGGGCCGGTGAGCGTCGCATAAACGAGCTTCCACGCCATGCCGTACTGGTCCATGGACTTCCACTGGTCCTGCAGGGCAGCGTTCACGGTAGCCTTGTAGTTACCGACCTGTTCCTTGACGGATGCCTGCGCCTGGTCGTTGTACTTACCCTTGAGCGTAAACATCAAGACGACAAGAGCCACGATGAGCACAGCATCGACAATGGCCAAAATCTTGAATTTTTTCATGTTCATATAAAATCCTTCGAATGGAATGGTTTTAATAAGAAAATAATACTTAATTTGAAAAAAGCAAGCAAATTTATAGAAAAATTTGCACCTAAAACGGCAAAAAAAAGCAAAGAACGCGGTTTTTTGTATATTTTTTGCAGAATGAGTGATACAAACGAACAAAAAAAGCTGCCATCGCAGATTATTTTCGAAAACCTGAAGGAATTCCTGCGGGCGAAGAACGCCGCACACGAATCCATATTCAAGTTTCACTGGAAAAAGATGTGGCCGTTCAACCGCATTTGGCCGCAGGTCGACTACGAACGCATCGTGCGCCTGATGAGCGAAATCCGCAAGAACATCATCGCGCAGCAGAACCTGGTTATAGTGGCAAAGGAAAAGGCCGAAAGTTTCGAGAAATCGTTTTTGGACGCAGTACCCGCCTACCTCGAGGCGCTGGACAAGAGCTGCGTAGGGCTTGCAGACATCGCGCAGTGGAAGCAGGACATGCTCTACAAGAAAATCCACCACGAGGCAAAACTGGTGCGCGATTCGAAGGGCTACAACGAACTTTTGAAAACCTACGAGAAAGAACAAGCGGACTTGGTCCGGGCCGGAGCGTTCGTGCAGGCCGGCTGGATGGAAATTGCCAGTAAGGTCTAAGGCCATATGCCCGCAGTCAGTGTAGTCATCCCGGTCTATAACACGGAGTCGTATATCGCGGACTGCCTTGCGAGCATTCACGGGCAGACCTGCCGGGATTTCGAGGCCATCATTGTCGATGACGGCTCTACGGACGGGAGTGCAGGCATTGCCAAGGAATTCGCCAGGGATGATTCTCGTTTCCGCATCGTAAGCCAGGAGAACAAGGGCCTTTCGGAAGCAAGGAACGTAGGAATCGATGTCGCTCAGGGCGACTGGATTACTTTCGTGGACAGCGACGACATGCTCGTCCCGAATTTTCTGCAGGCATTGCTCGATGCCGCAAGGTCAACAGGCGCAGACATCGCATGCTGTGCCAAGCATTTCTTTGGAGAAGGCAATCTAGTCGCAGGCAACGGGAAGTTCGCGGATTCCGACATCGGGATGCCCGCCGGAAGCAAGATGCCCGCCGGAAGCGAGATGTCCGCCGGTATTAAACGGTGCGCGACGCTCTCCCCCGCCGAAGCGCTCGCGAACGCGCTGTACCAAAACGACAGGCCAGACTATTCTGCATGGAACAAACTCTATGCGACACGCCTCTGGAAAACGCGCCGATTCCCCGCAGGCAAGTATTTCGAGGATATGGCAACCATCCCGCAGGTATTCCTGGATGCGGGGCGCATCGCATTCGTGCCCGAGCCGCTCTACATGAACCGCAGGCATTCCGCAAGCATTCTCGCAACCGCATACAGCCGCAAGAAAGCAGAACTTTTGGACATTGCAGAAGCGGTATGCAGCCTGGTCGCAGGCAAGGGCGCTCTGCTCGAAAGGGCGGCACGGAGCAACCTCTTCAGCGCAAGCTGCAGCATCTTGATGCGCACGGGCGATACGCCCGAATTCGCAGACTACCGCGACCGCGCGTGGAAGCACATCCGGAAATTGCGACTGGGTGCATTGCTCAACCCGCGGACACGCTGCCGGAACAAGGCGGCCGCCCTGATTTCTTTTGCCGGCAGGGCAACGCTCGTGAAGGCGCTACGGAGGCACGGATGATCCCGAAGAAGATACATTTCTGCTGGTTTTCGGGAGAGCCCTTCCCGGAGAACATACAACGTTGTATAGACAGCTGGCACAAGTTTCTCCCTGACTTTGAACTTGTTCACTGGGATGCCGAGAAAGCGCGCGCTACGGGAATCCCGTGGGTTACCGGAGCGCTCGAGCAAAAACGCTGGGCATTTGCCGCCGATGCGGTACGACTGCACGCTCTCTACACGGAAGGCGGGTTCTACCTCGATACCGACGTAGAAGTCCTGCGCCCGATTGAACCGCTGTTGAACCGCCCGAACGCATTCGGGTACGAGAACGGTTCCCGCAGGATTGAAGCCGCCGTCATGGGATGCGAGGCAGGTTTTGCACCCGTAAAGGCGGCGCTGGATTATTACAAGTCACGCGAATTCACGTACTCGGAGAGCGACGTAGATGACATGGTGCTCCCGAAAATCCTTGCAGACGCATTCGCGCCGTTTACCGGAATCGAGATTCTGTCCGAGAGTGCGTTCTCGCCCAAGAGCTACATCGACGGGAAGGTGAGCGCGACAGAAGAAACCTACTGCATCCACCACTTCGATAGCGCCTGGCGACCTGAATCCGTGCGCAAGGGAATCCGCCGCAGGCAATGGCTATTCGCCACCTTCCCCCGCCCGCTGGCAAAAGCACTCGCGTACCCGCTTTCGCTATGGACGAACCTCACGACACTCGGGTTAGCAGGAACCCTGAAAAAAATTTTTAGGCGCTAGCGCTTAAGCAAAAAGCGCGGGATAAACAGTTTGGGGAACCGCTTCAGGAACGGCAACGAGAACGACCATAGTTGCGGGAGCTTGCGGAGGGCATCCTTCTTGTCGCGGTAGGCTAGCATCGAGAACCAGTGCGATTTCCAGATGTTCACCGCCTCCTTGTAACGCGGGTGGTCGCTATAGCGGGCCAGCACCTTCAAGAAGGTTCCGTACATGAGCGTGTTGTCGAGCGACATGTTGTTGCCGTGCTGGCGATAATAGCAGCACTTTACGGGCAAAACGGGTAGCGAACCGCAAATCTTGAAGAACTTGAGCCACTGCGGAAAATCCTCGAACGGGAATTCCGCATCGTAAGCCCCGTGCTCGCGGAAAAAGTCGAGCCGGATCATCTCGGAACAGCCGTGCACCTCTTTCTTGCCCATAAAAAATTCGTCGAAGGTCACCCGCGGAATGGAGCGCGTGTATCGCGGGTCGCATTCCTCTCCGTGATTGCCGTCTTTGTCCATCAGCACAATCTGGCCAAAGCACAGCGGGTCTTCGGGGTGCGATTCCAGGTAGGCACTCTGCTTTTCGAGCCGGCCCGCGGGCATCATGTCGTCGGAGGCGAACGAGCAGAAATACTTGCCGCGCGCCATCGAGACAAGCTCGTTCATCGTCGCAACCACGCCCTTGTTGGGGCGGTGCACGTAGGTAAAATGCAGTTCATCGCGCAGGCGTTCCAGAATCTCGGGAGAACTGTCCGTACTGCCGTCATCGACCACGATGAGTTCAAAAGCGACACCCTTCTGCGCCATCACCGAGCGCACGGCCGCTTCCACGAACTTCTCGTGATTGTAACTAGCCATCAGCACCGACACGAGCGGCGGGAGTTCGCGCTGTTCTGTTTCGGAGCCCTGCACAAAGGCCTTCACGTACACGTTCTCGTCTATCTTTTCGGCAAACATATTCGTTATGGAGTATTCCACTTGAGCCTCCTGACAGATACGGCAAGCGCGACAAAGGTCACGAAGTTTTCGAACGCGTAGGCAAACATCGGGCCGTGCATTTCGAACAGGCGAATACCCACAAAGGTACCGCCCGCAAACAGCAGGTTCGCGCCAACTTCAATTACAAGAAACAGTTTTGTTTCGCGACGGGCAATCAGAACCATCCCGAGGCACCACGCGCCCGAGCGGAAGAAATCGCCCAGCAACTGCACCGGCATGTAGTCGGCCGCAGGGGCGTACGTACCCGAAAGGAGAATGGCCACCACGAGGCCGCGCCCGAAGTAGAGCGCAATGCAGAACAACAGCGTAAAGCCCACCATGCGGGCAAATATCGGGTAGAATTCCTTGCGGAACGCTTCGCGCGTCATTTCCCGGCTGATGCGCGGCAGTATGAGCACCCCGAGGATAGCCGAAAAAATGGAGGCAAAGAAGTCCGAAATCTTGTAGACGCCCTGCCAAATGCCCGCGGCGTTCCAGCCGAGTTCTGCCCCAACGAGCGAACGCACGAACATGAGTACCAGCGGGGCAATTATCATCGGCACGAGGCCCATCACAGCATAAGACATCCACGGCCCGCGCGTATCGAGAACGGACTGCCGGAACTTTGCCAGGCTAAAGCCTGCATGCGACGCCACGCGAGCAGCAAAGACTCCCGCAACAATCGACTGCGTCGCGATGATGCTCAGCACCGAAAGGCGACCCGTGTACAAGAAGAACGCGACCCACAGCATCTGGAAAAGCGAGGCGGCAATCTGGATTAAAGCCCAGCGTTTCACTAGTCCGAGGCCGTTCATTACCGCAGAGCAGATAGTGACGATGTTGGCGGCAAGCATTCCCGGGAGCGCAAAGAGTATGGCCGCCTGGGCCAGGCGCGGATGCACGCCCGGCAGTAACTTCTCGAGCGGGGCGGCGAAACAGAATATTGCCGCCAAAGCGCAGGTTATCACGGTAGCGAAAGTCGTGAGTCGAAAACCGCCACGCCAAATGCCGTACAGGTTCCTGAGGTTATCCTTGTTCTGTGCGGTAAGGCTTACCCAGCCGTTCTGCATGGCAAGGCTCGATGTCGCCTGCCCGATGCTCATCCAGTTCATGAACTGGCCCACGCACGCGAATGCAGTAGGCGGCAAGAAAACGGCAAGCAACTTGTTGATAACGAAGGCACGGAGCGTGTTGAAGAGCGTCACCGAACCCGAGCCGAAAAACAGCCGCCAAATTTTAGAGGAGCGATCCACCGTCAGCCACCTATCTCACGTATCACACGCGCAGGCACACCGCCAATGACGACATTCGCCGGGAACTCGCCCGAAACTACTGCACCCGCCGCGACGACGGAATTCTTGCCGATGGCAGTACCCTTCAAAATCATCACGCGGTCGCCAATCCAGGCATTATCTCCAATAACGACCTTCCCCGTTTTCGGGTTTCCGCCGACGCGCTTTTCCGGGTCAATCTCGTGAAAATCGCTGTCGAGCACGGTCACCGAGGAGCCCACAAGCACGTTATCGCCAATCTCGATTCCCTCGCCTTCAGATACGGCGGTGAACCGGTTGCAAATCTGGCAGTTCTTGCCGATAGAAATTTTCGAACCGGCGTTGCGCGGGTTCAAGAACTCGTACGATGTCCAGAAACCAGCATCTTCCATAAAGCCGAACACCGTCCCCTCGCCCACAGACACACGGCCCTTGCCTTCGCAGAGCACAGGCGCAACGGAACGGAATTTGCCTTCGGGCTTCGCGGTAGAAATGCACCTGTAGAAGCACACGCGCGAGGTTCGCACCAGCTTGCGGATGATTCTAGCAAACAAACTCATTCAGCGCTCCTATAATTTCGGTGACTTCCTCATCCGTAAGCACCTGCGACACGGGGATGCTCAATACAGTCTCGCCCATCGCCTCTGCAATCGGGAACTTGGGATTAGCAGGCAAAAGAATGTCCATTGCACCGTTTATTGCGCCGTTTATTGCGCCGCCCTCCGGCCCTGCCGCATAGGCCTGCTGCAAATGCGGAGGAATCGGGTAAAAGATGAGCGTCCCGATACCGCGTGCCTCGAGATACTTTTGCAGAGCATCGCGCACCCGCCGGTCAGGCGTGCGCACCGTAAACACGTGCCACACGTGCTCCCGCGGGTCTGCCGGGATTTCGGGCAATCGCACCAGCGGGTTATGCACCTCGCGCACGTAGCGGGCAGCAATTTCGCGCCTCCGCTCATTCCACGCATCGAGATGCGGGAGTTTCGCGAGCAAGAAGGCCGCCTGAATTTCGTCCAGGCGGGAATTGACGCCGCGGTAACGGTTCACGTACTTCTGTTCAGAACCGTAGTTGCCGAGCATCCGCACCACGCGGGCAAGTTCGGCATCGTCGGTCAGGACCATGCCCGCATCGCCGAGCGCCCCGAGGTTTTTCGTCGGGTAGAAACTGTAGGCGACCGCGGCGCTTTTCAAACCCGCTTCAGCGCTTTTCGAATCGGCGGGCATCTCCGCGCAGGCATTAAACCGCGCTCCGTGCGACTGCGCAGCATCCTCGAAAACAAGGAGGTCGCGCGTCTTGGCAAACTCGCCAATAGCCTTCATGTCAGCCAGACGCCCATACAGGTGCACCGCAAGAATCCCGCGCGTCTTTTCCGTGCAGGCATCCGCAAGCCGTTGCGGGTCGATATTAAAAGTCCTTTCGTCAGGTTCCACGAGCACGGGCACGAGCCCCGCCGCATTTACCGCAAGCACCGTCGCGATGTAGGTATTCGCAGGCACAAGAATTTCGCTACCCGGAGCCAGGTGGCCAAGCTCAATGGATGCACGAAGCATCAGTGTGAGGGCATCGAGCCCGTTCCCGACACCAACCCCATGCGCAAAACCGGAGTAGGCGGCAAATTCCTTCTCGAAGCGTTCGCAATAGGTACCGCGGATGTACCAGCCCGATTCCACGACCGCCGAGGCAGCATCCTTCAAAGCATCCATGTAGGGAGCATTCACCTGTTTCAGGTCAAGGAAAGGAATCTTCATTACCGCTCCTTCTTGAACTTGAGGTATTCGCCGTAATCGCGCCAGTAGTCGCTCTCGTCAAACTCGTGCGAAGTGAGCACCAGGCAAATGGAACCCGAAGAGAACCCGAGTTCCTCGGCCCACACTCCGGGCGGAATATGCAGCCCATAGTACGGGCGGTCCAGGCGATAAACTTTCTCGCTCTCGCCGTCAGAAACCTTGATATCGAAAGCACCGCTCGCCGCGACCAGCAACTGGTGGCATTCCTTGTGGGCATGCCCACCGCGCGTCACGCCGCCGGGAATATCGTACAGGTAAAAAACACGCTTGATGTCGAAGGGAATCTCCTTCGAGTTCTGGATAGGCGTAAGGCTACCCGAACGCTCGCTTATCCTCGGGAGTTCAATGAGCGAGCACATGTCGATGCGGGCATTCTTCAAATCCAGCTCGTTCATTTGTGTACCTCGCGGATAAACTCGTCAAAATCGCGGATGTAGTCCTCCTCGGAAAAATCCGCCGAAGAAACGACTAGCGCAAGCGAATTGGTCGAGAAGTTGTCGAGGGTCCTGAAGTGCATCGGGGGCAAGTAGAGCCCGTAGTACGAGCGCGAAAGGGAATAGCGCTTTTCTTCTACACCGTCGTGCACCACCACATCGAAGCTGCCCGAAAGCGCGACGATGAATTCCTTCTCCGTCCTGAAAGCATGGCTCCCGCGCAGGCAACCGCCCGGCACGTCGTAAATCCAGTAGGTGCGCCGGATTTCGAACGGGACATGCTTTCCCGATTCCAAAAAGCTCAAGTTCCCGCGTTCGTCGAGAAACTTGGGCAGCTGGATGATTTGCGCTTTTTCTTCAAAATTCGGCATATTACGAAAGTAATATACAAATTTTGGTGTTTTGGAGGCGGTAGATTTGTATCTTTAAGGCATGTTCAGCGTTTTGCCATACGATTCGCACCTCGAGGCGCGATGGGACCGGTTCGTGATGAGCGAATCGGTGAACGGCACCTTTTTGCAGACAAGGCGATTCCTGAACTACCACCCGCAGGGGCGATTCAAGGACGCCTCCTTCATGCTGGAATCGAGCGGCACGATTGTCGCCGCATTCCCCGGGATTCTTACCGATGCAGGGCAGTGGATTTCGCACCAGGGTTCCACCTTCGGCGGGCCCGTAATCTCTAAAAATTTCTACACCGCAGAGCGCGTCATGCTCATCATGGAATGTGCGGAAAATTACCTGAAGGGCTTCTGCAGGAGCGTGAAGATGCGGCCCACATCGAGCCTGTTCTCGCAGGAACCGACCGACCTCCTGGAATACGTGCTGGAGCACCGCGGGTACACGCGCAATTCCGAACTGAGCGCCGTTTGCACGCTGGAGGCAGGCAAGGACCCGCTCGAGAACTGCGAAAAGACATGCCGCTCGGTATTCCGCAAGTCGCAAAACTTCAATCTTGAATACCGCGAAATGACCGACGCGGAAATGCCCGAATTCTACAGGCACCTGAACAACCTGGAATCAAAGTTCGGCACGAAGCCCGTGCACACGCTCGAGGAACTGCTTGACCTGCGCCACAACCGCATTGCAGACGAAGTAAAGTTCCGTGCCCTGTGGATGCGCGACGCGGACCATGCAAATAGAGAAAAGTTCGTTGCCGGCATGATGCTATTTGATTTTAAACAAACTAACGTACGCCACGCGCAGTACATCGCCCCGAACGAGGAAATCCGCGAGTTCCAGCCCACGACCGCCATGTACATAAACGTGATGCGCGAAGCCGCCCAAGACGGCATCAGCAAGTTTTCGTGGGGAACATCCAACGGCATGGCCGGGGGCGCCTTGAACCTGCCCCTGTTCAAGTTCAAGGAATCGCTCGGTGCAAAGCCCTCGCTGAACCTGATATACAGCAAAGAAGAACTGCCGGGATAACCCCCAAATCGTCATCCCCGCGACCTTAGTTGTCATCCTGGAGGGAGCAACGCGACCGATAGGATCCAAAAGCATCAAACGCCGAGTGATGCTCGGCGTTTTTCATAACTAAGCGCTAGTTGTCTTGAACACAGCGAACTCTCGCGCAGACAGCGCGAAGAACCCGAAAAACAAGCCCAAAAGGCAAATATTTGTAAAAAGTTGCATTTTTGTGCAGTGAACCTATTGACAATTGCCCAATTGTGCATTATATTTAGGAATATAAATTCATAATGCGAGGTTTATCATGGATAACAGCAAACGCAAGGAACTGACCACCCGTCAGGAAGAAATCTACGAATACATCAAGAAGTATTCCCGCGAAAACCACATGCCGCCCACCGTCCGTGAAATCGGCAACCATTTCGAGATTTCCTCGACAAACGGCGTGCGCTCTATCCTCGCCGCCCTCATCAAGAAGGGCTACATCAACCGCTCCCCGCGCCTCAGCCGCGGCATCGAGATTGTGGACACCGACGGTTCCGCCGCCGATTCCGCACCGAGCAACACCATCGAGATTCCCATTATCGGCCGCGTGGCCGCGGGTACGCCCATCCTCGCCGTACAAAACCTCGAAGGAACGGTCACCATCGACCGCGACTTCCTCGCCTGCCGTTCCGACGTATTTGCCCTGCGCGTCAAGGGCGATTCCATGATCAATGCCGGCATCTTCGACGGCGACCTCATCTTCGCCCGCCAGCAGCGCTCTGCCGAACGCGGCGAAATCATCGTGGCGCAGGTCAACAACGAGGCCACCGTCAAGTACTACCAGCCGCAGCACGACCACATCGAGCTCAAGCCCGCTAACCCGAAGTACCGCCCCATCATCGTGAACAAGGGCAGCGACTTCTCCATCGCGGGCCGCGTCATCGGCGTGATGCGCAAGGTGAACTAAGCGCGAAATTCATTTATACAGAAAACCCTGCCGGTGCGGCAGGGTTTTTCGCTTTTTAAGACCCTCGCCTTTGCGAGGGTGACGAAATAGGCTTGTCGAGGGTGGCGAAGCGGGCTAGTCGAGGGTATGGACCAGCAGGCCGTCTCGCAGCTTGGGTTCGAACCAGGTGCTCTTCGGCGGCATGATTTCGCCCGCATCGGCGATGTTCATGAGCTGGTCAAGCGTGGTCGGGTACATCGCGAACGCGCAGGCGCATTCACCGCTGTCGACGCGCTTCACCAATTCGCCGAGACCGCGGATGCCACCGACGAAGTCGATGCGCTTGGAGGTACGCGGGTCGTCGATGTCGAAAATCGGCTTCAGCACGAGCTTCTGGAGCAAGGCCACGTCGAGGCTGTCGACCGGGCCCAGGTTCTTGAGGAACTTGTCCTTGAACGTGCAGGCGTACCACTTGCCCTGCAGGTACATATTCACCTGGTTCTGCTTTGCCGGGTGCTGCATCTCGGCGAGCGGCTCGATATCGAACACCTGCTTCAGCTCTTCCATGAGCTGCTCCGGCGTGCGACCGTTCAGGTCCTTCAGCACGCGGTTGTAGTCCAGAATCTTGAGCTGCGTGCTCGGGAACAGGATGGCCAGGTAGCGGTTGTATTCTTCCTCGCCCGTGTTCTTCGGGTTCTGTTCCGCGCGGTAGCTTGCAGCGCGGGCTCCGGCGGCACTGCGGTGGTGACCGTCGGCAATGTAGCTCACCGGAATCTGTTCAAAGCTCTTGCGGATAGCGGCAATTTCGGCATCGTCATCGATAATCCAGACCGTGTGGCCAAAGCCGTCGCCGTCGCTCACGAAGTCATAGACGGGCTTGCGCTTGGTAACGGCACCGAAAAGGTCGAACTGGCCGTTGTCGCGATAAGTGAGGAACACCGGACCGGTATTGGCGTTGGTGTCGAGCACGTGGCGCAGGCGGTCTTCTTCCTTGTCGGCGCGGGTAAGTTCGTGTTTCTTGATAATGCCGTTGAAGTAGTCGGCGGCGGGCACGGTGCACACCAGGCCGTACTGTTCGCGGCCGTTCATCGTCTGGCGGTAAACGTACAGGCAGTCCTTCTTGTCGTGCGCAATGACGC
>JAEEGG010007211.1_pt1 | contig 25763 bp, 26 predicted proteins | sample 9134161 | NCBI WGS metagenome assembly JAEEGG01 (sample SAMN16246543, study PRJNA631951) | gut metagenome | biome: gut microbiome; feature: rumen; material: CR-attached | host: Bos | place: Iran: Karaj | collected 2018-10 | reverse complement strand
CTGTAAGGGAATTTTGTAAAAAAAAATTTATAAAATATTATAATATATATATTTATAAAACCCTAGTGTCCCACTTTTGCTAACAGTACTAATGAGGAAAATGAGGGAAATGAGGAAAATGAGGAAAATGAGGCTTTTTGCACACTCCTGCTGCATGTGTGCAAAGTTAGGTATACCTTAGGTGTATTTTAGGTGTCAAATCTCTCAAAACCCCCGTATATACGGGTGTTTTGCGTTATCCTCATTTTCCTCATTTTCCTCATTAGTGTTTTTCTATGTTTAAGTATTTTCCCGAACGGCGTTAGCATCTTCCCATATCACCCTGTAGCTACAAAAGTAGCGCCTTAGAGAGCGATGTAGCTACAGGCAACAGGCTGAAAGACAGTTTGCTAGCTGTCAAAGTAGCTCCTGTAGCTCGTTTTTCTCGCGCGCGTATTACGCGCGCGCGTAGTTTCGCCTTGTCTCAACGATTCCGTGCCTGGGAAGTGTCCATGCCAGCCCACGCTCAGCAGCTCCGAGAGGGCACGAGCAGCTCCAGCAGCCGCTGACAGCCTTCGAGCACATCACGCCATGTGGCATCGAAGTCGCCGGTGTACCAGGGGTCAGCCACGTCGCCTGGCCTGTCGGTGAAGTCGAGGAGCATGTGGATTTTCCCCTTTCCTGCCAGGGGTCCTGACAGTAGCCTCTCGGGGTCGCCGCCGCAGATGCGGCGGATGTTCCGGATGTTCCATGAGTCCATGCCGATGAGCAGATCGAAGTGGTCGTAGTCGCGGCGGGTCATCTGGCGTGCCGTCTTGCCCTTGCAGCTGATGCCATGCTCTGCCAGCTTCCGGCGGGCAGGAGGATAGACTGCGTTTCCCAGCTCCTCGGCCGATGTGGCGGCAGAGGCTATCTCAAACTGCTCTTCCAGACGTGCCTTCGTGACGAGGTGCTTCATAACAAACTCTGCCATGGGACTTCGACAGATATTCCCATGGCAGACAAAAAGGATTCTAATCATCATGACCACAGAGGCTCAGTTGTTCACGGAGCCTCCCACAATGTCGAGCAGCTCGGAGGTAATGGCTTGCTGGCGGCTCTTGTTGTACTGCAGGTTGAGCTGGCGGAGCAGCTCGTCGGCATTGTCAGTGGCGGTCTGCATGGCCACCATGCGAGCGGCATGCTCTGAGGCGACGCTGTCGAGCAGGGCGGTGTAGAGCATGAGGTGCGCCAGCTTGGGTATGAGCTGCGAGAGGACGGTGTCCATATCAGGCTCGACGATGAAGTTGTCGTTGAGCGGCTTGGTCTCCTCCTCCTGATGCACGCGCTGACGGCGGTTCTTCTTCAGATAGTCCTGAGCCTTCTTCGTGGCGAGATTAGAGGTGAGGTCGCGCTCATGGTCGCGCTCCAGCTCGGTCTCTATGTCGATAGGCAGGAAGGTCTTCCGTGTGAGTATCTGCGAACCGGCACTCTTGAAGTGGTGATAGATAAGCTCCACACGGTCTATCTCACCATTCTTGAAGCGACGTCCAAGGTTCTTGGCCAGTTCGATGCAGGGAGCTACGGAGGGATGATCCACCATGTCGGCGCCATTGCCTATAGTTTTCACGCTGTAGCCCAGCTTCTGTGCCTTCTCTGCCACCTTGCGGCCTATGGGATAGACCTCCACGTTCTCCTTACCCAGCTGCTCGACATAGCCTTCGGCCGCTTGCTGCATGAGCTTGATGACGTTCGCATTGAAGCCGCCGCAAAGCGAGGAGTTGCTGGAGAAGACCACCAGTGCGACTCGCCTGACGGGCCGCTCACGGTCGTAAGCTGACTGGGCTTCTGCCTCGGCAGCAAGGAAGCTCTTCAGGATATGCTCGAGGAGGGTCTCGTAGGGCAGCATGTTCTGTATGGCCACCTGGGCATGGTGCAGCTTCGACGAGGCCACCATCTTCATGGCGGAGGTAATCTTGCGGGTGGAGTTGACCGAAGCGATGCGGCCTTTTATTTCTTTCAGACTTGGCATCTTGGGTATTTACAATTTAACGATTTACAATTTACAATTTATTTTTGTCATTTAGCAATTTGACGATTTCCCTGAGCAGGGACAATAAATTGTACAATCCACGAAATTGACCAATCAATTGTAAATTGTAAATCGTCAAATTGTAAATCATTACTTGTACGTTCCGGCGATGTCGGCCATGACGGCCTCTATCTTGGCGGTCGTCTCGTCGTCGATCTTGCCGGCACCCAGTGTTGCGATGACTTCAGGGGCGGTGGAGCGCAGCTTGTCGAGGAACTGCTCCTGGCACTGGCGCACCTTGTCGATGGGCACTTCGCGCATGAGTCCGTGTACGCCGCAGTAGAGGATGGCCACCTGCTCGCCTACGGGCATGGGGCTGTACTGCGGCTGTATGAGCAGCTGGTTGTTCTTGCGGCCACGGTCGAGGGTCATGGCGGTGACGGCATCCATGTCGGAGGAGAACTTCGAGAAGGCCTCCAGCTCGCGATACTGTGCCTGGTCGATCTTCAGCGTGCCGGCCACCTTCTTCATGGACTTAATCTGTGCCGAGCCGCCGACGCGGGAGACGGAGATGCCGACGTTGATGGCGGGACGGAAGCCCTGGTTGAAGAGGTCGCTCTCGAGGAAGATCTGTCCGTCGGTGATGGAGATGACGTTCGTGGGGATGTAGGCCGATACGTCGCCAGCCTGCGTCTCGATGATGGGCAGGGCGGTGAGTGAGCCGCCGCCGCGCACATGTCCCTTCATGCACTCGGGCAGGTCGTTCATCTGCTCGGCCACCTCCTGCTGCTCGTTCATCTTGGCAGCACGCTCCAGCAGACGGCTATGGAGATAGAACACGTCGCCGGGATAGGCCTCGCGGCCGGAGGGACGGCGCAGGATGAGCGACACCTCGCGGTAGGCCACGGCCTGCTTCGACAGGTCGTCGTAGACCACGAGGGCGGGCAGGCCACGGTCGCGGAAGTACTCGCCGATGGCGGCACCTGCGAAGGGTGCATAGTACTGCATGGCGGCAGGGTCGGCAGCTGTGGCGGCGACGATGATGGTATAGGGCATGGCGCCGTGCTCCTTCAGCGTCTGCACCAGTGCTGCCACGGTGGAAGCCTTCTGGCCGATGGCCACATAGATGCAGTAGACGGGCTTGCCGGCCTCGTAGAAGCTCTTCTGGTTGATGATGGTGTCGACAGCGATGGCGGTCTTTCCTGTCTGGCGGTCGCCGATGATGAGCTCACGCTGACCTCGGCCGATGGGAATCATCGAGTCGACGGCCTTCAGGCCCGTCTGCAGCGGCTCCTTCACAGGCTGACGGTAGATGACGCCGGGAGCCTTGCGGTCGAGCGGCATCTCGAAAGCGCCGGTGAGGTCGATGTCGCCCCGGCCGTCGATGGCCTGTCCGAGGGGGTTGATGACGCGTCCCAGCATGTTGTCGTTCACCCGGATGCTGGCAATGCGGCGGGTGCGCTTCACCACCATGCCTTCCTTGATGCCCGATGTCGTGCCGAGCAGCACGCAGCCCACGTTGTCCTCTTCGAGGTTCATCACAATGGCTATGGTGCCGTTCTCAAACTCCAGCAGCTCGTTGGCCTCGGCATTGCGCAGGCCATAGATGCGGGCCACGCCGTCGCTGACGGTAAGCACGGTACCCACCTCGTCGAACTGCTGGCTGTTGCTGATGCCTTTCAGCTGGTCGAGCAGCACTTGGGAGACTTCGCTTGGTTTGATTTTATCTGACATAATTCTTATTTATTCAAGTTTCGCTAGTTCTATTTAACCACAGATTACACAGATTTCACAGATTTTTGTTGCGCATGGTTGTCGCTATTTTCGCAGATTTCATCTTGATTTCACAGATTTTTGTTGCGCATGGTTGTCGCTATTTTCGCAGATTTCATCTTGATTCCTCAGATTAGCTGCGCCGCATGGAATCTGTGTCATCCAAACAGCATCGCGGTTTGGCCGCTCCAGTCGAAAGAAAATCCTTCAAATCTGTGCCATCTGTGGTCGTTTTCATACTTCAGAAAGTTGAGTTGTTTACGATTTACAATTGTAAAAATGGTCAATGTGCCAAGGAGTTAAGGATGTTGTTGAGCTGCGACTTCACACTGCCGTCCATGCGGTAGGTGTCGTACTCGAGGATGAAGCCACCGATGATGTCGGGGTTCACCTCGGTCTCAAACTCCACTGTCCCCTTGGTCTTGCTTTCCACCATCTGGCGCATCTTCTGCTCAGTGTCGGGCGAGACGGCCACGGCGGTGGTCAGTTTTCCACGGATGATGTTCTTCTGCTGTCGATAGAGCGTGACATACGAGTTGGCCATGAACTGTATCATGTTCTCGCGGTCTTCCTTGAGCACCAACGCCACAAAGGCCTTGGCCAGAGCCGACGCCTTGTCGCCTCCGACAGCCGTGAGCAGGAGCATTTCCTTCTTCTCCTTGGCCAGCATGGGGTTGTCTATCGTCTGCCGCAGCTCGGGCACCTCGACATAGCTCCTGGCCAGCAGCTGCATCTCCTGATACACCTGTTGGTCGAGCTTCTGGTCGACGGCACTCTTGAGCAACGCCCTGGCGTAACGTACCGAAATGATTCCTATATCCATGAACTGAAAGATTAAATAATCACGGTGTTACTGCTTGTTGACATCATCCAGCATACGGTTGATGAGATCCATCTGCGCCTTGTCGCCCTGAAGGTTCTGCTTGAGCACCTTCTCGGCAATCTCAACACTCAGGGTAGCCACTTGCTTGCGGATATCGGCGATGGCGGCCTTCTTCTCCTGCTCTATCTCTGCCTTGGCATCGCTGAGCAGGCGGGCGCCCTCCTCGCGGGCTTTCACCTGTGCCTGGGCTACAATGGCTTCACGCGTCTCGGCAGCTTCTTTCAGAATCTGCGCCTGCTTCTCGCGAGCCTCCTGTAGGATGGATTCACCTTCTTTCTGTATATTGGCCAGCCGCTCGTTTGCCTCGTGAGCCTTGCGCAGCGAGTCGTCGATGAAAGCCTTGCGCTCCTTCACCATGTTCGTGATGACAGGAAAGCCGAACTTCCAAAGGATGAACAGCACCACCAGGAATGTCAGCGACATCCAGAACAGCAGGCCTGTACTCGGAACCAATAAATCCATAATGCTGATGTTTAGGAGTTGAGGAGTAAGGAGTTGAGGAGGTAATGTTAGGTTACCTATACCGCATCCTTGTCCTGTTTCTCCATGTTTTACTACTCATTAACTGTGGAATGAAAGAGAGAACAGGTATTCTACTATACCTCCTCCACTCCTTACTCCACAACTCCTTCTATTAGATGCAGAGGAAGGCGATGACGGCTGCGAAAAGGGCCACGCCCTCGATGAGTGCGGCTGCCACAATCATGTTGGTGAAGAGCTTGCTCATCACCTCTGGCTGACGTGCCATAGCATCCATGGCCTGACCGCCAATCTTACCAATTCCCAAACCAGCACCAATGGCTGCGAGACCTGCGCCTACTGCGGCACCCAACTTTGCTACGCCTTCTACGGCTAATAATGTTGTAATCATAGTTGTTTAATGTTTTGTTGTTAATATTTTGTTTTGTTTCTATTTCTTGAATAGCTGACGGGGAAACCGCCAGGCAGAGAATCACTCATGGGCAGGCTCCACCTTGGCCAGCCCGATGAACACGGCCGAAAGCATGGTGAACACCATGGCCTGGATGAAGCACACCAGGCACTCGAGGCACATCATGAAGATGCTCATGATGATGGACAGCCCCGACATGGAGAGCTGCACGGCCACGGCCTGCGAGGCCACAAGGAAGATGATGCACGTGATGGCCACCGCGATGGCATGTCCGGCCATCATGTTGGCAAAGAGTCGGATCATCAGGGCGAAGGGCTTGGTGAAGATTCCCACGAACTCGATGATGGGGATGATAGGAGCGGGGAATTTCAGCCAGGTAGGCACATCAGGCCAGAAGATGTCCTTCCAGTAGTGCTTGTTGCCGGAGAACTGCACGATGATGAACGTGCAGAGCGCCAGGAAGAACGTCACGGCGATGTTGCCCGTCACGTTGCCCGAGCCTGGAGGGAACGGTATGAGTCCCATCACGTTGCAGGTGAAGATGAAGAAGAAGCAGGTCAGCAGATAGGGGGTGTACTTCTCGTAGCCCTTACCCACGCCCGGCTTGATGATCTCATCCACGACATACATCACCAGCATCTCGATGAACCCTACGAATCCGCCCGGAGCGGCATCGCTGGCCTTACGCTTCTTGTACCAACGGGCGCAGCCCAGCACGATGCACACCAGCAGGATGACATTGATGAACATCACAGCCACGGTCTTCGTGATGGAGAGGTCGAGCACGGGTGAGCCGTTCTCCACTATCTTGCCGGCGTGTTCGCCCTCGGTGGCAATGGCCAGCCCTTGGATGTCGGCAGGAGCATCGCCCTTCACATGGCGCAGCCCGTCGGCACCGGCATGGTGCTCGAAGCGCGACGAGCAGAACACGTGCCATCCCGTGGAACTCTTCACGATGACCGGCAGGGGGATGACCAGCGGCTCCTTACCCTCGCCCAGGTCGGTGATATGCCATTCATGCGAATCCTTGATATGCTCCAGCACTACTTCCTTGGCCGAGAAGTCCTCGGCCTTTGCCGCCGGCACTACCGCAAGCAGCAGAAGGAGTATGCAGAGCCATCGTTTCAGTTTACTATTCATCATTCTCAAATCTCAATTCTCAAATCTTAGTGTCTTAATTTCAGTGTCACCACCATCATCACCACATACATTATTATTATAGTAAGGGCGAAGCGCAGGGAGTCTTCCCTGTCCGAGGCGATGAGGAGCACATAGAGCGCGACGGCTGTGCCGACGAGCAACATGCGTACTGTTGCCATGATGAGGTAGAAGTGTGCCAGGTGTTCGGGTGAGTGACGCTTCACCACGTCGTAGCCTTTCACGTAGGCCAGTCCCAGCAGGGTCATCAGCAGCGCAGAGAGAAAGATTTCAATGGCCAAATCTCAAATGTCAATTCTCAATTCTCAGCTCACTCCATCTTCTCTACGCAAATAGAGACCTCGTTCTTCTGCACGGCCACAAAGCCGCCCATGACCTCCAGCTGCTGGCCGTTGAATTCGACGACGCCTTTCTGCAGCGATGAGATGATGGGGGCATGGCCGGTGAGAATCTCGAAGTTTCCCAGCATGCCAGGCACCTTCACGCTCTCCACCTCGCCGGTGAATTCTATCCTCTCGGGAGATACAATCTTCAGCTTTAGCATTCTCTGTTATTTACGATTTACGAATCGACAATTTACTTCCTTATTTTGACGATTTGCGGTATCTTGCAACTAACGTTGATTAGCCTTTAGCAGCCTCCAACAGTTTCTTGGCCTTCTCCTTGGCATCCTCAATAGTTCCCACATTGAGGAATGCCTGTTCGGGCAGGTCGTCCACCTCGCCGTTGAGGATGGCGTTGAAGCCCTTGATGGTGTCCTCGATAGAGACCATCACGCCTGGCAGGCCCGTGAACTGGGAAGCCACCGTGAACGGCTGGGAAAGGAAGCGCTGCACGCGGCGAGCGCGGTTCACCGTCAGCTTGTCCTCGTCGCTCAGCTCGTCCATGCCCAGGATGGCGATGATGTCCTGCAGCTCCTTATAGCGCTGCAGAATCTCCTTCACACGCTGTGCACAGTCGTAGTGCTCCTTGCCCACGATAAGCGGGTCGAGGATGCGGGAGGTAGAGCCCAGCGGGTCGACGGCGGGATAGATGCCCAGTCCGGCAATCTTACGGTCGAGCACCGTCGTGGCATCCAGATGGGTGAACGTCGTGGCGGGAGCGGGGTCTGTCAAGTCGTCGGCAGGCACATACACTGCCTGTACCGAGGTGATAGATCCTTTCTTCGTCGAGGTGATGCGCTCCTGCATGGCACCCATCTCAGAGGCCAGCGTCGGCTGATAGCCCACAGCACTCGGCATACGTCCCAGCAGTGCCGACACCTCAGAACCAGCCTGCGTGAAGCGGAAGATATTGTCGATGAAGAACAGGATATCGGCAGCACCGCCGTCCTTACCGCCGCCGTCGCGGAAGCTCTCGGCCACCGTCAGTCCGGAGAGGGCCACCGAGGCACGTGCGCCGGGCGGCTCGTTCATCTGTCCATAAACCAGCGTGGCCTGGCTCTTCTTCAGCTCCTCGGGGTCGACGAGCGACAAGTCCCACTTGCCTTCTTCCATTGCCTTGAGGAACTTCTCACCGTAGCGGATGACGCCGCTCTCGATCATTTCCCTGATCAGGTCGTTGCCCTCACGGGTGCGCTCGCCTACTCCGGCAAACACCGAGAAGCCGTCGTGCCCCTTGGCAATGTTGTTGATCAACTCCATGATGAGCACCGTCTTGCCCACACCGGCACCGCCGAAGAGTCCAATCTTACCACCCTTCATATAAGGCTCGAGCAGGTCGATGACCTTGATGCCAGTGGTGAGGATTTCCTTCTTCGTCGACAGCTCCTCGAATGAGGGGGCCTCGCGGTGGATGGGGTACGCGCCTTTCATGTTGAGCTGCTTCATGCCGTCGATGGGCTGGCCTATCACGTTCAGCATGCGTCCCTTGATCTGGTCGCCGGAAGGCATGCGGATAGGTGAACCCAGAGGCACGGCCTCCAGCCCGCGCTGCAGACCGTCGGTATTGTCCATTGCCACGCAGCGCACGGTGTCTTCACCGATGTGCTGCTGCACCTCGACAATCAGCTCGCGGCCCTCGCCGCGGTCAATGCGCAGAGCCTCGTGAATCTTCGGCAGCACCTTCTCAGCATCCAGCCCCTTCGTGTCGAAGAAGACATCGATGACGGGGCCGATAATCTGGCTGATGCGTCCTGTAATCTGTGACATAAGCTAATTTGTTTTTATAGTTTTTACTTATTGTTTTTTCAATTGTCGGCAAAGATAGTCATTTTTTTCCAAACGTCCAAATGCTTTCGGGAAAAAATGCAAACATTTTTCTCCTTCATGTCCTAGAAGGAGAAAAGGCCTGCCTTCCCTACTCCTCCATCAGCTTGCGGTAGCGGCTGCGCTTGGGTTCCTCCAGGCCTAGTCGCTGTGCCTTGTTGGCTTCATACTCCGAGTAGTTGCCCTCGAAGAAGAACACGTTGCTGCCCTCCTGTCCTGGGGACTCCGAAGCCGACTGAGCGGCGGGAGCGCTCTCAAAAGCGAGGATATGCGTGCAGATACGGTCGAGGAACCAGCGGTCGTGGCTGATGACGACAGCGCAGCCGGCAAAGCTTTCAAGTCCTTCCTCCAGTGCCCGTAATGTGTTGACGTCTATATCGTTGGTAGGCTCGTCTAAAAGCAAAACATTACCCTCTTGTTTCAAGGCGACGGCCAGCTGCAGGCGGTTGCGCTCGCCTCCCGACAGCACGCCGCATTTCTTCTCCTGGTCCACCCCGCTGAAATTGAAGCGGCTGAGATAGGCACGGGCATTGATGTCGCGCCCGCCCATACGGATGGTCTCGTTGCCGCCGCTCACCACCTGGTAGACGCTCTTCGAGGGGTCTATGTCCTTATGCTGCTGGTCCACATAGCTCAGCTTCACCGTCTCGCCGATGCTGAAGGTGCCGGCATCGGGCTGCTCCATGCCCATAATGAGCCGGAACAGCGTGGTCTTGCCCGCACCGTTGGGGCCGATGACCCCCACAATGCCGTTGGGCGGGAGTACGAAATTCAGGTCTTTGAAGAGCGGCTTCTCCGGATAGGACTTCGCCACATGCTCGGCCTCGATGACCTTGTTGCCCAGCCGGGGGCCGTTGGGTATGAAAATCTCCAGCCGCTCCTCGCGTTCCTTCTGTTCCTCGTTCAGCATCTTGTCGTAGCTGTTCAGACGGGCCTTGCCCTTGGCGTGGCGGGCCTTCGGCGCCATGCGCACCCACTCCAGCTCACGCTCCAGCGTCTTGCGCCGTTTCGAGGCCGTCTTCTCCTCCAGTGCCAGCCGCTGGCTCTTCTGCTCCAGCCACGAGGAGTAGTTCCCCTTCCAGGGGATGCCCTCTCCACGGTCCAGCTCCAGAATCCATTCAGCCACGTCGTCGAGGAAATAGCGGTCGTGGGTAACGGCTATGACGGTGCCCTCATACTGCTGCAGATGCTGCTCCAGCCAGTCTATCGACTCTGCATCGAGGTGGTTGGTAGGCTCGTCGAGCAACAGCACGTCGGGTTTCTGCAACAGCAGACGGCAGAGGGCTACTCGGCGGCGCTCGCCACCGGAGAGGTTCTTCACGCTCCAGTCGCCCGGCGGACAGCTGAGCGCAGCCATGGCGCGGTCGAGCTTCGAGTCCATGTTCCAGGCGTCGGTGGCGTCGATGATGTCCTGCAGCTCCGCCTGTCGGGCCATGAGCTTGTCCATCTTGTCGGGGTCCTCGTAATATTCGGGCAAGCCGAATTTCACATTGATGTCGTCATATTCGGCCAGGGCGTCGTAGACATGCTGCACGCCCTCCATCACGTTCTCCTTGACGGTCTTCTCCTCGTTGAGTGGCGGATCCTGCGGCAGATAGCCCACGCTGTAGCCCGGACTCCACACCACGTTGCCCTGATACTGCTGGTCCAGCCCCGCGATAATCTTCATCAGCGTCGACTTACCAGCGCCGTTCAGGCCGATGATGCCTATCTTCGCCCCGTAGAAGAAGCTCAGGTAAATGTTCTTGAGCACTTGTTTCTGGTTCTGCTGAATGGTCTTGCTCACTCCGACCATCGAGAAAATCACCTTCTTGTCGTCAACGGTTGCCATATCTTTCTGTTTTATTGGTTAGTCCATTCTGTCGCGGTAGTCCTCATAGCCATACTCCCGGAGCATCTCCAGCCGTCCGTCCTCATGAAGCATGGCGATGGCGGGATGGGAAATGCCGTTGAACATATTGGTCTTCACCGTGGTATAGTGAATCATGTCCTCGAAGATGATCTCCTCGCCCGGCTGCAGCTCGTGGTCAAACTTCCATGAGCCCATGAAATCGCCGCTCAGGCAGCTGTTGCCCCCCAACCGGTACACATGATGTCCATTCACCACTGAACTCTGGTCAATGGTCTCCGCCCCGCGCACGTCGGGCATATAGGGCATCTCCAGACAGTCGGGCATGTGGCAGGTGAAGCTCACGTCGAGGATGGCGGTGCGTATGCCCTTGTCCTCCACAATGTCCACCACATGGCTCACCAGCGGCCCCGTCTGCCAGGCGAAGGCGCTGCCCGGCTCCAGGATGATCTTCAGCCAGGGATAGCGCTCGTGCAGCCCCTTCATCAGGCTAACGAGCAGCTCCACATCGTAGTCCCTGCGCGTCATCAGGTGCCCGCCGCCCAGGTTGAGCCATTTCAGCTGCGGGAACCATCGTGCGAACTTATCCTCTATGTGCACCAGCGTGCGCTGCAGCACATCGGCTCCGCTCTCACAATGGCAGTGGCAGTGGAAGCCCTCCACGTCGGCAGGCAACTGGGGCGGCAGCTTGTCGGCAGTCACGCCGAAACGGGTGCCGGGGGCACAGGGATTATATAATAATGTGCCCACCTCGCTGTATTCAGGATTCACCCTCAGTCCGATGCTGACTTTCTGCCCCACCCTTTCGTGGAAGCGCTCGTACTGCGAGAGCGAGTTAAACGTCAGATGGCTGGAGCAGGCGGCTATCTCGTCAATTTCCCTGTCGGTATAGGCTGGCGAATAAGTATGCGCAGGAGCACCAAACGCCTCCTTGGCCAGCCGTGCCTCAGAAAGTGAGCTGGCCGTGGTGGCACCGATGTACTCGCGGAAGACGGGGAACGTCTTCCACAGGGCAAACGCCTTGAAGGCAAGAATAATCTCCACGTCGGCCCGACGGGCCACGTCGGCTATAAGCCGCAGGTTCCTCCGCAGCTTCTCCTCCTCAATAATATATACAGGACCTTCCATGCAGTAAAACGGGATAACGAGATTTCGAAATAACGGGATTCGGGATATCGAAACATCGAAATATCGAGATATCGAAACTTCGAAATATCGAAACATCGAAATGTCGAAATTTCGAGATGTCGAGATGTCGAAATATCGATTATCAACGACCTTAATACACCCTCGGCCCGAAGATGGCCGTGCCTATTCTCACCATGGTGGAACGGTGGTTCACGGCGATGGAGTAGTCGTCGCTCATGCCCCACGAGCGTTCGCAGAATTCCGGGTCATCGGCAAAGAAGCCTGCCTTCACCTCGTCGAAGAAGTCGGCCGCCGTCTGGAACTCACGGGCAATCTGCCCTTCGTCGTCCACATTCGACGCCATCATCATCAGCCCGCAGATGCGCACATGCTCCATCTGCCGCCATTCGCCGCCTGCCAGCAGCGCGCGACAGTCATCGGGTGTCAGTCCGTATTTCGTGGCTTCCTCGGCGATGTGCAGCTCCAGCAGCACCTTGACGGTTCTTCCCACCTTTGCCGCCTGCTTCTCAATTTCGCGCAGCAGCTTCAGCGAGTCCACGGCCTCAATCATCGTGATATAGGGCACAATATACTTCACCTTGTTCGTCTGCAGGTGGCCGATGAAATGCCATTCGATGTCCTTGGGCAGCGCGGTATGCTTCTCGCGTATCTCCTGCTCGTGGCTCTCGCCGAAGACGCGCTGGCCTTCCTCGTAGGCCGCCATGATATACTCAGCGGGATGGTACTTGCTGATGGCCACCAGCCGCACGCCCGGAGGCAGCGTTTCAAGCACGCCGTGCAGTCGTTCCTTCACCGGATACATCACGCCACCTCCTCCTGCGGGTCGTTCTGCTCATTCTTCCTGTACTCGTAGACGTCCATCAGCTTGGTCTCTGCCAGCGACACTATGACATAGTCAATCATCGTGCCGCCCATCACCTCGTCGATGTTCTTGAGCGCGCCATGCAGGGTGGATGCCTGCACCAGATAGTTCACGGCGCTGCGTTTTTCCTTTTCGGTCTTCTCGTCTATGGTGATGAATTCCAGCTTGGCCTTGTACCAGCGGTCGTCATTCTCATTCTCGCTGAAGAATATCTCCTTATAGGTAGCCTTCTTGATGTCATCGACCTCAAACACGCCGCTGATGTAGCTCGACATCTCTTCCATGATGCGGCGCTCGGCCTCGGTAAAGCTGAGCGCGTCGACGGTGTAGGTTTCCGACACTTTCTTCTGCAAGCCGTCATCCATCGTCTTCTCGTACTTGATGCGGCATTCAAACCAGATTGCTGTTCTGCTTCTCATTATAATTATTATTTGGTAATTTACTATTCTCCTTATTTGGCTGGCGTACTTGCTCCTCAGAACCCATTCTCCCGGCCTTCTCTTCCCAATGGACGACCGGCAAGCCTGCAGCACGAGGGAGGAGCATTTCGCCTTTTGGGGAGGTTAGCAGGTACGCCTGATTCTCATTCCTCCTCACTCTTCGTCATACTGCCGTAGCGGGTTACATTCTTCATCATCTGCGACTGGATTTGAGAAATAATCTCAGTGGCCATGGAGCTGGTCCGCTCTTTCGGCAGCCCGGTGTCCTCGCTCAGCTGTCCAGCATATTCCATCAGCTCGTCCACCACCTTCTTGCTGTTGGCTATGAAACTGCTCTCGCTCGAGCCCATGTTGCTATTGCTGTAGAGGCCAGCCAGTTTGCTGGTGGCGCGCTGCTCAAACCGGCGGCGGAATATCTCCTCCAGCTTGACTTGAGACCTCACCGAGTCGGACAGCATCTTAAACTCCTCGTCGGTCATAGCCTGCATGTCGATGGAGTCCATCCATGCAGCCGTCTCAGGGTCCATGTATTCATTCTCGTCGTAGTCCACGGGTTCTTCGTAGTCGATGGTAAACGGGTCAGCTTTCCTTACCAGCCCGTTGTCGTCGACGAACTCCACATTGGTAGCTTCCGGCGACAAGTCGATATAGAACAGCACCAGCAGACCAGCCACCACCAGAGCAGCCAAGGCCATGAAGAGCGACCTCATCATGCTGCGTTTCTCGCCTATGGCCTTATACATCGCGTTCACCGAGGGGTAGCGTTTCTCCGGCTCTTCGGCAGTAGCCTTTTTCACCACGGCCTTGTACTCGTAGGGCATATCTCCGCTGGCAAAGAGCACCTCAATGAGTTTTGCCAATGCATAGACATCGCTCCGCTCGTCGGGCGTCTCACCGGCCAGCACTTCCGGAGCCACAAACTCCTCGCAGCCTTCATAGAAGGCCGCCTGGTCTTTCAGCCCCATGAACGAGGAGCCGTGACAGAGCAGCAGCGGCATGTGGTCCGACTTTCTCACGAAGACCGTCTTCGGCGCATAGCAGAGGTGGAAGATGCCCTTCTCGTGAAGCTTCTCTGTCAGTTCGGCCAGCGCCTTCACCATTTGCCCAATGAAGTTTTTTTCGGCCACCACGGCAGGCTCGTTGCTGAGCAGCTGAGCCAAGGTCTGATAATGCCCCGACTGCAGCTCCAGCTCATACACGCCGCCGCTGTCTTCATGCAGCTCGTAGCGCATCTGGTGGGCGTCGCTGATGTCTGCCGATGCCTGCCTGTCGCGGCGCAAAGCCTCGCAGAACACCAGGCTGTCGGCCAGTTCCGGCTTCAGGGCAATGACCGATTTATACTTGCGGTCTATCTGCTTCCTGCAGAAGATTCCGAGGGGCGTCTGCTCGCTGTGCTGGGCAACCCCCTCCTGTGCATTAAGCATTTCTTCGTAGTTCACCTTGTATATTTACAATTTGACAATTTACAATTTACAATTTATTTACTATTTGACAATTTACTATTTACGATTTATTTACAATTGTCTTATTTTACAATTTGGCTGCCATTACTTTTCCTCCCTTTAGGAGGGGTCGGGGGATGGGCTATATCAACGTCATCCCCAGTTCGCGGCACTCGCGGCGCATGTCGTCGGGCCAGATGCTGGCCTGAATCTCGCCGATGTGTGCCTTGTGCAGCATCACCATGCAGAGGCGGCTCTGGCCTATGCCGCCGCCGATGCTCAGCGGCAGCTTGTCGCCCAGCAGCTGCTTATGGAAGAACAGCTGTTCGCGCTGCTCCTGCCCCTCCAGCTTCAGCTGTCTGAGCAGGCTCTCCTTGTCTACGCGTATGCCCATCGACGACAGCTCTATGCTGCGTCCCAGCACAGGATACCAGATAAGGATGTCGCCGTTCAGGCCTTTCTTCCCGTTCTCGGCCACCGTGCTCCAGTCGTCGTAGTCGGGTGCACGTCCGTCGTGTTTCTCGCCATTCGACAGCTTGCCGCCGATGCCGATGACGAACACAGCGCCGTATGCCTCGCAGATGGCATCCTCGCGCTCCTTCGCGCTCTTGTCAGGATACATGCGAAGCAGCTCCTCGGCGTGTATGAAATGTATCTTCTCCGGCAGGAAAGGCTTCAGCTGGGGGTATGTCTCGCTGGTCAGGTATTCCGTGCGGCGGATGGCACTGTAGATGCGCTCCACAATGTTCTTCAGGAAGCTCAGCGTGCGGTCCTCGCGGCGGATGACGGCCTCCCAGTCCCACTGGTCCACGTAGAGCGAGTGCAGGTTGTCGAGCTCCTCGTCGGCGCGGATGGCGTTCATGTCGGTGTAGATGCCGTAGCCTGGCTCAATCTGGTATTCGGCCAGCGTCAGCCGCTTCCATTTGGCCAGCGAGTGCACCACCTCGGCACAGGCATCGCCAAGATCCTTGATGGGGAAGGTCACGGCGCGCTCCACCCCGTTCAAATCGTCGTTGATGCCCAGTCCCTTCAGTACGAACAGCGGAGCTGTGACGCGCCGCAGCCGCAGCTCCGTGGAGAGGTTTTGCTGGAAGAATTCCTTAATCAGCTTGATGCCCTGTTCCGTCTGGCGCATGTCAAGCACACGCTCATAGCCGACGGGTTTCATAATCTTTGCCATATCTTTCTTGTCGTTTGTTGTCGTTTTATTGCGCTGCAAAGGTAAGCAGAAAATATCAAACTGCAAAGTTTTTCCCCTTTTTATTTTGCATTTTGCAAGGGTTTCTTTGCCAATCTGCTTCTTTTTCCAAACTCTGGATTTTATATCGTGCAGCATCTTACACGCCAGAAGAAGAAGACTGCCAACGCCATACTTCAAATAGAATCTTCTAACAAGGATAAAGCGACATCATTTCGCGCGCGCGCGTAATACGCGCGAGAAAAACGCGCTACAGGAGCTACTATCATGCAGAACAAACTGACTGTCAACTGGTTGTCTGTAGCTACACCATTCTTTTTAGTGCTACTCTGGTAGCTACAGGCAGAGAGAAGCGATAAGTGGAAAACGCGAACGCCGTTTGAAGCTGTAGCTACAGGAGTAGCTCCAAAAACAGTGCTGTAGCTACAAACAACAAACTGACAGCCAGAAGGTTAAACACCAAAGTAGCGCGAGTAGCGCCAAAAAGTGTCTCACGCGCGCGCGTATAAGCCAAAAATTCGAATCCATATTGTCATATACATAGCGCGCTGGCAAATACTGCCGCCGTTTGCTAAAAAACGAACGCCGTTTGGAAAAATACTGCCACTATTTTTTTGTCCCAAGGCTTGGGACTTTTCTGCGGGACCGCATTTTAGTGAAGAGCCTACGGCGTAACGCTTAATCGGTTTGCCGCTTCGCTCGTTGAAGAGCACACGCTTCACCTCAGCTTCAGCTGGTCGCCTACCTTGATGTCGTAGTCGGGCGTGAGGCGGTTGAGCTTGTAGAGGGACTTCAGGCGGATGCCATATTTCTGGGCGATGGTGTACATCGACTCTCCGGGCTGTACCGTGTGGGGCACCTTCTTATACTCCTTGGGAGCCTTTGTCCGCTTTTTCTCCAGCCACACAATCTCGCCGGGCTGCAGGGCATCGCGCTTGTTGCGCTCGTTGTAGCGTGCCAGCTTCCTGTAGGAGATGCCTGTCTCGGCAGCAATGGAGCGGAAGGTGTCGCCCTGACGGGCATAGAGGTAGTAGTTTTTGTTGTAGCGGTAGATGGGACGCAGGGAATGGGCGGCGACAGACGAATGGTCGTACTGGCTGAGGTTGTAGTTCTCGATAATGTCGATGAGGCTCTCCGCATAGCGGGGGTTGGTGGCATAGCCGGCAGCCTTCAGCCCTCGGGCCCAGCCTTTGTAGTCGGTGATTTTCAGCTGGAAGAGGCTGCGGTAGCGCTGGCCGGTGGCCAGGAAGCGGGAGTGGTCCTCGTAGGACTCGCGGGCTGACCCGTAGGCACGGAAGCACTCGTTCTTCGCGTCGTCATCGCGGTAGATGGTGCGCCCCGTCCATTCGTGACACTTGATGCCGAAATGGTTGTTGCCTTTCGTGGCAAGCGTGCTCTGTCCGGCTGCCGACTCCAGCAGCCCCTGGGCAAGGGTGATGCTGGCGGGCACCTTCCACTTCTGCATCTGCTCGATGGCGATGTCGCGATACTTCTCAATGTACTGCGTGTAGCGGGTCTGCGCCCCTGCGGGGCTAAATGATAAATGATAAATGATAAATGATAAACTGAGCAGCCTACCAATACCTGAGAATAATTTAGCCATTTCCTTTTTCATTTGTCATTTATCATTTGACAGCTATCATTTGCTATTTATCATTTGCTTTTTATCATTTATCATTTATCATTTGACAACTATCATTTGCAATTTATCATTTATCATTTATCATTTATCATTTAGCCCCGCAAGGGGCGCCTCATGCCTCGATTTCCTTCAGCCACAGGGTGCTGGCGGCATCGCTGGGCATGCGCCAGTCGCCTCGGGGAGAGAGGCTGACGCTGCCCACCTTCGGTCCGTCGGGCATGCAGGAGCGCTTGAACTGCTGGTTGAAGAAACGGCGGCAGAAGGTGTGGAGCCACTTGCGCAGGGTGTCGTCGTCGTAGCTGTTGCGGAAGGCATGCTGTGCGAGCATATAGACCTTGGCAGGCCGGAAGCCGTAGCGCATGATATAGTAGAGGAAGAAGTCGTGCAGCTCGTAGGGGCCTACCAGGTCTTCAGTCTTCTGCTGGATGTTCCCCTCGGCATCGGCCGGTGTCAGCTCTGGCGAGATGGGGGTGTCGAGGACATCCTCAAGTGATGCGCGTAGCGTGGAAAGAGGAGATGATGTTTCCGCACTACACGAAGAACTGATGTGCCGGATGAGGAATTGCACCAGCGTCTTGGGCACACCGGCGTTGACGCCGTACATCGACATGTGGTCGCCGTTGTAGGTACACCATCCCAACGCCAGCTCCGAGAGGTCGCCCGTGCCGATGACCAGGCCTCCCACCTGGTTGGCCACGTCCATCAGTATCTGCGTGCGCTCGCGGGCCTGTGCGTTCTCGTAAGTCACGTCGTGCACTGCCGCATTGTGGCCGATGTCCTCGAAATGCTGGGTGACGGCCTTGGCAATGCTGATTTCACGCTGTGTCACGCCCAGCGCGTCCATCATCCTGACGGCATTGCGGTGGGTGCGGTCGGTGGTGCCGAAGCCGGGCATGGTGATGCCGATGATGCCCCGTCGGGAGAGGCCGAGCTTGTCGAAGGCACGCACGGTGACGAGGAGCGCGAGGGTAGAGTCGAGACCTCCGCTGATGCCGATGACGGCTTTGTCGCAATGGGTGTGCTGCAGGCGCTTCACCAGTCCCATGGTCTGAATGTTGAGTATCTCCTCGCAAGTCTGCGTCATCATCCCTTCGGCGGGGATGAATGGATGAGGATTCACCTGCCGGGTCAGCTCGAAATCGCGCAGCGTGGTGGGCTTGCAGTCCACATAGATGGCCCGTGCACCGTCCTGCGCCGTGCGGAACGTGGTGTTGTTCTGGCGCTCGGCACGCAGCCGCTCAATGTCTATCTGCTGCAGGCGCAACTGCGGCTCCATGCTGAAGCGCTCTCCTTCGGCCAGCAGACGGCCGTTCTCGAAGACGAGGGCATTGCCGCCATAGACCACATCCTGCGTGGACTCGCCGAAGCCGCAGCTGCTGTAGACGTAGCCGCACATCATGCGGGCGCTTTGCTGGCTGAGCAGCGACATCAGATAGTTGTGCTTGCCGGTCAGCTCGTCGGTGGCCGAGAGGTTCAGGATGATGTCGGCTCCGGCCAGTGCCAGGTTGTTGCTGGGGGGCAGCGGCGCCCACACATCCTCACAAATCTCGATGCCCAGGCAGGCACCGTCGCAAGTGCGGAACACCTGTGGTTCGGCCGACACATGGACGGGAGAACCGGCCAGGTAGATGTCCTGCGGGATGAGGTCGGCAGCCGAGGCAAACCAGCGCTTCTCGTAGAACTCGCCATAGTTGGGCAGATAGGTCTTGGCCACCAGCCCCAGCAGACAGCCATGCTGCACCACGGCCGCACAGTTGTAGAGCAGCGAGCCGATGCGCACAGGCAGACCCACGACGGCGATGACGTCGAGCTTGCGGGTGAAGTCGAGCAGCACCAGCAGGCCCTCCTCGGCCTTGTCGAGCAGCAGCTGCTGGCGGAACAAATCCTGACAGCTGTAGCCTGTCAGCGACAACTCGGGAAAGACAATCACTTCGGCCCCCTTACCCTCGGCCTGGGCAATGAGGCTCTCTATCTGCTGGACATTATATTCCACGTCGGCCACCCGTACACCCGGTATCGCGGCGGCTACCTTAATCAATCCGTATTTCATTTTTTCTTATCCTGTCGTTTTCCACAATAGCATATAACAGAGCGGGCTGCTCGAAAAAGTCGTTCTCCTGGAAGGTGTGCAGCTTGAAGAACTTCACCCCGTCGATGCGCAGCTGCACGTCGATGGCAGGCTTCAGCAGGAAGTTCTTGTCGCGCTTGTAGGCCACCATCTGAATGGCCACCCGCTCCATGCTTCCCAAGTCCTCGCGGCCGAACTCCTCGATGAAGAGCTTCGTGTTGGGCTCTACCTCGTCGGTGGCCCGCAGGCTCCATCCCGTGCCGTTGACCGAGAGATAGGCAAAGCGCACATAGTAGTTGGAGTCGTTGACGAAATAGGCCTCAAAGCGGGTGTGCGACAATTCCTTCACCTCCATGGGCACGAAGGCCAGCCAGCACGACAGGTGTTCCCCACCCTTCCGCTCTTCAGGCTTAGCCTTGAACGTGACAGGCCGGTCGGCAGGCTCCAGTTCCCGTTCGCGCTCAGCCTGACGCTGCTGCTCGCGCTGACGCTGCCGCACCTCGACGATGCGGCTGGTGTCGTAGCTCTCGTCGCCCACCACCACCACTTCGTTCACCTGCATGGGCACCTGGAATCCGTCCTCGTCTTCCACCAGCACTATATTTTTCCCCTGGAAGCCGGCCACCCGGCCGCCTCCCTTCTCACTGAGAAATCTCACCTTGTCTCCTATCTTCATAATACCGATTCTCAAACCTTATTACACTTTTGCGGCAAAAGTACGAAAAAAACACGATTCCCGCAAATGCTTTACACACATTAACACTTTCGCCCGATGTCAAAACTGTCTGCGAAAAGCTAAAAAACATTGTATTATTTTGTTTTTACCGTTTTTTTGACTATATTTGCAGCCTAATTTACACCTTGACAGATGAGCAAGTACGAGATACCCTATTTGACAGCTTGTATTCGGGCCTTCGGACAACGCTTCTCCATGACACGAGAAGCGGCGTTCCACTATCTGCATGAGTACAAGGGGCTGGCGTTCCTCATAGAGTTCTACGATGTGGAGCACCTGCAGTCGATGGACGAGACTATCGACGACCTGCTCATTGTCTGTCAGAAGAATGGAGGGACACTGTCATGACACTCTACCACGGCACCAATGAAGACATCGGGGTGATAGACTTGACCAAGGGCTTACGCTACAAGGACTTTGGCAAGGGATTCTATCTGACGCCCGACAAGACAACTGCCATCCGCATGGCAATGAAGAAAGCCCGGCTTTTCGGAGGCACGGCAATGCTGATTACCTATGAGTTGGACGAAGCAGCTTTACGGTCTGACCTGAAAGTGAAAGTCTTCCCCGAAAAAGCCAGTGTTGAGTGGCTTATCTTCGTCGATGCCAATCGCGACAGGAAGAACGAAGCACCTATTCACGATTTCGACATTGTCATCGGCCCGATAGCGGATGACGGTGTTGTCCTTCAGCTCACAAACTACCGTGAAGGCATTTACACTCCTGAGCAGGTTGCAAAGCTACTTCAAGACAGATTCCTAGACCAACAATACTATTTCGGAACGGAACAGGCCCTGCAATTCCTCCATAAGAAAAATGTTGAAGCCGTATGAACCAGCCTAACCATCATCAGATAGCCACATACCTCATCGACTACGTACTGAGCGAGTTGGTGAAGTATGTAATGGAAGACACGGGTTGTTCTATTGAGGATGCCTTGGAGCGTGTCTACACATCCCCGCTGATGCCTGTTATCCAAGACGAAGAGGGAGAACTTTACGTACAAAGCCCCGCGTATCTGTATGAACTCATGGGGCAGCTGACATCACCATCCATCGTTTCGTCCACACGGCTACCCGTGATGCACTGAAAAGGCTAAATCGTCGGCAAACGAATAGCAATCAAGAAAACACTATTACAACAACTAAAAACGATGAAAAAACTATTCTTTATCCTGACGCTTGTCCTGGCAACGACTGCCAGCGCACAGCGCACGCCCACCATGGGCTGGAGTTCGTGGAACACCTTTGCCCTGAACATCAACGAACAGCTGATCCGCCAGCAGGCCGACGCGATGCACAACACCGGGCTGCAGAAGGCGGGATTCAAGTATGTGAACATAGACGACGGCTACTGGGACGGCCGCGGCGAGGACGGACACCTCCGCCTGAACACGAAGCTCTTCCCCGGCGGCATGCGGGCCCTGGTGGACTATATCCACTCGCTGGGCCTGAAGGCCGGCATCTATAGCGACGCCGGCGACAACACCTGCGGCAGCGGCAACCGCCATGCATGGGGCCTCGGCGTGGGCTTTGCCGACCATGAGGAGCAGGACTGCCAGCTCTACTTCCTCGACTGGGACTTCGACTTCATCAAGGTGGACTACTGCGGCGGCATGCACATGCGGCTCGACGAGCGCGAGCAGTATACCAAGATTTCCAACGCCATCAGGAACTGCGGCAAGAAGGACATCGTGTTCAACATCTGCCGATGGGCATTCCCAGGGACATGGGGCGCCGACGTGGCCGACTCCTGGCGCACCACCGGCGACATCTTCGACGCATGGCGCTCGGTGAAGGGCATCCTGGCCGAGAACCTCTACCTGTCGGCCTACTGCCACGACGGCCACTACAACGACATGGACATGCTGGAGGTGGGACGCTCGATGAGCGCAACGGAAGACCAGACGCACTTCGGCCTATGGTGCATCATGTCGTCGCCCCTGCTCATCGGATGCGACATGGCCAACATCAAGCCGGAGGCCCTGAAGCTGCTCTGCAACAGCGACCTCATTGCCCTCAACCAGGACAAGCTGCACCTGCAGGCCTACGTGGCCGACAAGCAGGGAGAGTGCTTCGTGTTGGTGAAGGACATCAAGAAGCTGGGCGGCAAGGAGCGTGCCGTCGCCATCTACAACCCCAGCGACGAGGAGCAGACCGTCAGGTTCGACCCCGCAACCATCGACCTCGGCGGCGCCGTCCAGTACTACGACTGCTTCCAGCAAGCCAACTATCTCTACAACCAGGGAACCATCCCTGTCACCGTTCCTGCCCATGGCACAAAGATTTACCGTGTAAAAGGGCAGAAACGCCTGGAGCGTACACGCTACGAGGCCGAGACAGCCTGGCTGAGCTGCTACCAGGAGCTGCGCAGCAGCCAGGATGCCGTCGCCGCCAGCTACTCAGCGAAGGATGCTGCCGAGGGCGGCTACATCGTGGGGTTCCTGGGCAACCGCGAGGAGAACGACCTGCAGTGGCAGAAGGTGAACGTGCAGAAGGCCGGAGCACGCAGGATGACCATCGCCTGCTTCTCGGGCGAGGAACGCGAGATGGACGTCTACGTCAACGGCGAGTTCGTGAAAACACTGAAAGTGCCCGCCCAGGGCTGGGACGTGCGCCAGACGGTAAGTGTCGACGTGAACCTGAAGAAAGGCGACAACACCATCCGCCTCGCCAATCCCCGAGGCTGGTGTCCCGACATCGACGGCATGCGGCTTGAATAAGAAGACATCTTTCTCAACCCAAGAAACAAGTTGACTAAAAATACGAATCTATGATCAACAGACAACTATTGAATCCAGAGAGCATCGTCGTCATCGGCGGCTCGAACAACGTACACAAGCCTGGCGGCGCCGTGGTGCGCAATCTGCTCAGCGGCGGCTATGGCGGCATGCTGCGCGTGGTGAACCCCAAGGAAGACGAGGTGCAGGGCATCAAGGCTTTCCACGATGCCAAGGAGCTCCCCCCCACCGACCTGGCCATCCTGGTGGTGGCGGCAAAATACTGTCCGCAGTATGTGGAGCTGCTGGCTGCCGAGAAGGAAGTCCGCGCCTTCATCATCATCTCTGCCGGCTTCAGCGAGGAGACCCACGAGGGGGCACTGCTGGAGCAGCAGATACTGGACAGCTGCGAGCGCTACGGCTGCGCACTCATCGGCCCCAACTGCATCGGACTGCTGACGCGCAACCATCACTCCGTGTTCACCAAGCCCATCCCCCAGCTTTCGCCCAAGGGCGTAGACTTCATTTCCGGCAGCGGAGCCACGGCTGTATTTATACTTGAGAGCGCCGTCACTAAAGGCTTGCAGTTCAATAGCGTATGGAGCGTAGGCAACGGTAAGCAGATAGGGATTGAGACCGTGTTGGAATATATGGACGAGCACTTCGACCCCGAACGCGACTCGCTGGTGAAGCTGCTCTACATCGAGAACATTGCCGACCCCGACAAGCTACTGTTCCATGCCACCAGCCTCATCCGCAAGGGATGCCGCATCGCCGCCATCAAGGCCGGCTCGTCGGCAGCAGGCAGCCGAGCCGCCAGCAGCCACACCGGAGCCATAGCCAGCAGCGACTCGGCCGTGGAGGCCCTGTTCCGCAAGGCAGGCATCGTGCGCTGCTTCTCCCGTGAGGAGCTGACCACCGTGGGGTGTATCTTCAGCCTCACTTGGAATGGGGTTGGAGGAGAGGCCCTTCGCGTGGCCATCGTCACCCATGCCGGCGGGCCGGGCGTGATGCTCACCGACGCACTGTCGAAGGGAGGCATTCAGGTGCCGCCGCTGACAGGTCCACTGGCCGAGGAGCTGAAGTCGAAGCTGCTGCCGGGCAGCAGCGTGGCCAACCCCATCGACATCCTCGCCACGGGCACCGCCGAGCATCTGGGCATCGCCATCGACTACTGCGAGCAGCACTTCCCCGAGATTGATGCCATCATGGTCATCTTCGGCACCCCGGGACTGGTGAAGATCTATCAGGTCTACGACGTGCTCGACAAGAAAATACGCGAATGCAGCAAGCCCATCTTCCCCATCCTGCCCAGCGTGAGCACCGCAGGACCGGAGGTTCAGGAGTTCCTCCATAGGGGCCATGTGAACTTCAGCGACGAGGTGACGCTGGCCACAGCCCTGACGCAAATCATGAAGACCCCGGCCCCTGCCGAGCAGAACGTGGTCATCAACGGGGTGGACGTGCCCAAGATCAGGAGAATCATCGACGGCATAGAGGGGAGCGGCTATCTGCCCCCCGACCTGGTGCACCAGCTGCTGGCCGCTGCAGGCATCCCCACCGTGCCGGAGTTTGTCAGCGACAAGAAAGAAGAGCTGCTGGCCTTTGCCGAGAAGACGGGATTCCCCGTGGTGGCCAAGGTTGTAGGCCCGGTACACAAGAGCGACGTGGGCGGCGTGGCCCTGAACATCCGCTCACGCGAAGTGCTCGGCGCCGAGTTCGACCGGATGATGCAGATTCCCGACGCTACGGCGGTGATGGTGCAGAAGATGATACGCGGCACCGAGCTGTTCATCGGCGCCAAGTACGAGGAGCGCTTCGGGCACGTCGTGCTCTGCGGTCTGGGCGGCATCTTCGTGGAAGTGCTGAAGGATGTATCCTCAGGCCTGGCACCGCTCAGCTACGAAGAGGCATACAGCATGATTCGCTCCCTCCGCAGCTACAAGATACTGAAGGGCACACGCGGTCAGAAGGGCATTAACGAGCGGAAATACGCCGAAATCATCGTCCGGCTCTCCACCCTGCTGCGCTTCGCCACAGAAATCAAGGAGATGGACATCAACCCGCTGCTGGCCGACGAACGAGAAGTCACCGCAGTAGATGCCCGCATCCTCGTAGAGAAACAATAGCTGCACTTACAGGGATACACCAGTTTAGCTTCTCCGCATGGTGCTCCCCTCCTCTCAAGGGACGACTTTGTCCTTAAACGGACAAAATCTTCAAGTAGGGGTGGGGTCTCTAATGTCCTTTCAACGAATCTGTTACCGTCTGCGTTTTCTCCGTGGATAAAGTTAGAGACCCCACCCCTACCCCTACCCTTGAAGGGAGGGGAGCGCCATGCGGAGAAGTTCTTGGAGCCAAGCGGCGCTCACTTTGGTCGCTTGCAAGGCAAGAAAGCTGAGCGAATCATGGTCAGTTAATTCAACTTTTGCAAACCTATAATTGAACGCAAAGACGCAGAGCATGAACGTATTTGAGAGTTTGGAGAGAAATGCTAAAGCATTTGCAGAGTTCGCAGAGTGGCTACGCCGACCTTTGCGTGCTTTGCAGGTGGCTTCTGCCACCCTCTGCGCACTCCAACTATTGCGGTATAATTCTCTGAAACTCTGCGGCTCTGCGTTCAGAAACGAGCTTGCGAAAGTTGAATCAGTTAATTTAGTGTCAGTTAACTCTGGGATAGCACGCACGCAGGGATGTCGGATGTATGGGATTCCTCCCCTTCGGGGAGGCTAGGAGTGGTTCCCTATCTTCCCCT
>JAEEGG010007208.1_pt1 | contig 25771 bp, 19 predicted proteins | sample 9134161 | NCBI WGS metagenome assembly JAEEGG01 (sample SAMN16246543, study PRJNA631951) | gut metagenome | biome: gut microbiome; feature: rumen; material: CR-attached | host: Bos | place: Iran: Karaj | collected 2018-10 | reverse complement strand
CGGCAACAAATGTTTTACCCATGGATGCAGTTGCAAATCTTGTATTAAGAGTATTCGGTATCTCATTCGCCAGATCCGCAAATCCTCCGCTGAATTTCAAGAGAACATCTTCATTTTGAATGATATAAGCATTTCCTCTGAAATCATTATCCATCTCTATTTTCATAACCAGTCTCCTATCCCTTATTTCCATGCTTTTCTTTGCGATGAACTTCTTCCAATTCAATCATAGCCTCGACATACGCTTACCGCCGTGTAAGTACCGAAGTGCGCCATTATATTTTTTATCTACGTTTCTCATGAATATATAATTCATCGTTTCATCAGTAAATCACTCATATCATGCATAATACTGTGCCTGTGCATTCCAAAGTTTGAAATACTGACCATCTGTTTCTTCTACCAGCTTAGAGTGTGCGCCCTTTTGCACGATTTGTCCCTGATCAAAAACTGTTATTTCATCGCAGAACTGACAGGATGACAACCTATGACTGATATATATGGCTGTTTTATTTTCGACCATATTACTGAAGTCTTCATAAACCTGTGCCTCAGCCAAAGGATCAAGTGCTGCCGTAGGCTCATCAAGAATAATCATAGGCGTACCTTTGTAAAGAGCTCTGGCCAAAGCAATCTTTTGTGCTTCTCCGCCTGATACTTCCACTCCGTTTTCCGAGATATCTTTATACAAATATGTATCAGGTCCATTCTCCATAGACTGATATCTTTCGTAAAAAGATACTTTTTTCATACACTCTTCAAGCTTCTCTTTATCGTAACTTGTATCCGCTGCGATATTCTGCCCCAAAGTAAATGCAAAAAGTTTAAAGTCCTGAAAAACAAATGAGAAGAGTTTTAAGTATTCTTCATAATCGTACTTCCTAATATCAATACCGTTTAGAAGTATCTCTCCTTCCGTCGGATCATACAATCTGCAAAGCAGTTTAACAAAAGTAGTTTTGCCGGCTCCGTTCGTTCCTACAAACGCCTGCTTTTTCCCTATACTTAGTTTTGTATTTATATTCTTTAAAGCATATGTATCACTTCCCGGATATTTGAAGGAAACATTTTTAAATTCAATACTGTAATCATTCTCACCATTGTCACAAAAATAGTCTTTGGAAACCGGTAATTTCCCCTGATACTTATTATTGGGAATATCAAGATATTCAAACAGTTTTTCCAAATGCCTTGTATATACTTTGTTTTCAGAATAAATCCATGTGAGCAAACCCACGCATCCCACAAGTTCAGTAAGTGCACCTACGTACTGCACAATACTTCCAACATCAAAAGCTCCCGTAGAAGCTTTGGCAACCACGAACAAGTAGCATAATGCGTTACAGATTCCCTGAGCAAAATAGAGCCGTCCCTGACATAAACTCATTTTTCTAAGGAATGCATTATCACTTCGGTTATGCTCCTCCATTTTTTTCATTTCTCTGTCAGCGATTTTTTCCTGGCCATAAATTCGTACATCCTTCGCTCTTGCAGTACTGTTATATAGCTCATGTCCATAAAACATAAAGGTTCTGTTATACCATACCGTTCCCTTGGTCCACTGCTCAAAAACCACATTTTCTTTGTGTGTCAGGTAGTTGTTAATAAACCCAGAAAAGACGAGCACGATAATGATTCCCAGTACCCAAAGCTTAGAATCTGTAATACTGTCCCCCGACTTTGACATAAAAAGTGAAGCTGTCAAGGAGATGGAAGCAACAATTCCAACTATTACTTTTACAAGGCTCGTTGTATCCCAGATGAGCTGCCCTAACCCATTTCCAAACATAAACAGATTTTCTTCTGCTTTCTGCCTCATTTTCTGAATGTCGTTATTTTCAAGAATGGCGTAGTCCATGCTCATTTGTTTATCTGAGAAGATCTTATTAAAGTAATTCCACATTCCGGATTCTTTGTCATTGACGATCTTATCCATTATGTCCTTTATCATGGAGAACAACAAATGAATTCCTATTACCAAAATTACATAAAGGATAAGTACATTCTGTCTTCTGTCATTCAATAGTTCATTGATAATTCTTGCAGAAAACCAGACTGTTACAAATGGAGAAAGGGTTTCGAGTACAGCTGCGATTGTTTTCGCCCTGACAAGCCCCGGTACATATTTATTTAAAAGAGCATAACCGCGTTTGGTTATCTCAATTCTCTTTTGAATCTTCATCGCTGCTCTCCTTTCCTTCTCTATAATATTTAGCCTGAGTTTCAAACAGCTTGCTGTATATGCCTCCTTTTTTTAGAAGCTGGTCGTGAGTCCCTTCTTCCACAATCTTTCCGTTTTCTATAAGCAAAATACGATTGCAAAATCGTGTAGATGCTAATCTGTGAGAAATAAACACTGTAGTTTTATTCTTCATGATTTCATCGTATGACTCATATAAATTGTTCTCCGCTATGGGATCCAATGCTGCTGTCGGCTCATCCAATATAACAACAGGTGTCTGTTTATACAGCGCTCTGGCCAGCAAAAGCTTCTGCTTTTCTCCACCGGACAGATTGATACCATCATCCCAAAATGCTCTGTCAAACTTGGTCTTGATTCCATTATCCAGGGCCGATATCTTCTCCCACAGCCCCGCCTGTTTTAAGCATTTTTCCACTAAATCAGAATCCACATTTTCTTCAGTTTCTTCCGCTACTATTTCTTCAATTGTTACCGGCAAAACAGAATAATCCTGAAAAACAGCACCAAAAAGTTTATAGTACTGAATTCGGTTAAGTTCTTTTACGTCAGTTCCATTGTACAATACCCGGCCTTTGGTAGGGTCTGTCAGCCCACAGATGAGCTTAGCAAGCGTCGTCTTTCCCGCACCATTTAATCCAACAATTGCAAGGTGCTCTCCGGCTTTTATATTAAGGTTCATATCCTTGATAATAGCTTCACCGTCATCAGTATAGCTAAAGCTAACATTTTCAAAGGTTATCACTCCCGGAGCATCGGTTTTCTCGACAGGAATTCCATCTTCCCTTTTATAGTACTCAGGATACTCCAGATAAGAACGAAAACGGTTCATTGCCATGCTTAGTCTTTTAAGATTATTCATCTGTCCAAGAATACTGCTAAGCCACACTGAAAAACCGGCAACCAGATTGAAATACAAAACAAACTCAGCTACAGTTATCTGATTTTTCCATATCATTCCGATCAAAACTATATAGGTTATTCCCTCTCTGATAAATGTCAGGCCGCTGTCTACTGCAGATACTCCAAATAATTTTGCAGTGTATCTGCGATACCAGGAAAGAAGTCCTGTCATGTTCTCTTTGTAGATCCGATCCATCCAGTCAGTCATATGGTAAAGCCTGATATCCTTAGCTGCCTGAATATCGTCTGATGCGCGGATGATATACTGCATCCGTTGTTCATATCCGACTTTTTCCTCGTTATTTGTATCAACCCACTTTAACAATCTTCTGTTTATGATAAAGCTTATAAGCGTAGTTGCACACAAAAACAAAATCAGTAGCGGATTCAGGCTCATCAGAATACCTGTAAATGCCACAAACCCTGCTAAATTTGAGAAAAATAACACTGCCGAATCATAGGTCTGTGCATAATATGAAAAATTGCCATTGCAGCTTGAAAAGCTTTCACTCTGCAATTTTCTGAAATGCTCATTCTCCTGATTCCTGTAATCTGTCGTAAGTCCTTTTCGAGAAACCATCTGCAGGAAAAAGTCATTCATTTTAAACTTGTTCCAATAGATCAGTTTATCTAAATACTTCTGCAGGCCTGTCAATATAGCCAGAGAAAATGTAAATGCTGCCGTCACTAATAGCAGATTCATCATTTGGCTTTTTCCAGTAATCATTTCTATTACTGTTTTTGGCAAAAAAGCCGTAATCACCGGAATAAGTGCATTTATCACGATAATGCATGAGCAATATACCAAAAGCGGAGGATACTTTTCTTTTGTAACCCTCACACAGTAGGCCAGATTTTGCAGGATTGTATACTTTTTATCTTGATTCATCCCTTTGCCCTTTCGAATTTCTTATGCTTACCTCAATATACCACAAATAAAAAGCCACTCACGTTTGTTTCGCGAGTGGTCGTAATATGCACCTGAATGGCATCTAATTCATAGGCAATAATATTTCTGTAGCAAATACACCATCCTCATGCTGACGGTTTATAAATCCGTTATTCTTTTCAACTATATAATCAATACGTGAGAGTCCAAATCCATGATTATCTCCACCCTTCGTCGATAAATACTGATTCTTTTTGCCCTTTTTGGGTTTCCCGTTCATAGAATTATAAACAGATATGTATAACTGCTCTTTCAAGATACCGACAAATATTCTCACAAATCTGTTGGAATCCTGTTCCTCACGCATTACTGCTTCCATTGCATTATCTAAAAGATTTCCGATGATTGTACATAAATCTATCTCTGAAACAGGAAGCTTTTCAGGAACAATAGCTTTTGCATTAACCTCTATACCTTTTGAGTTCATTACAGAGATTTTACTGTTTAGTATTGCATCTACCATTACATTTCCGGTCTTTATGACTGTATCTACAGTTGTCAGATCAGCATTCAGATTCCATAGATACTCCCTGGTTTTCTCTTCATCCCCGCACAAAGCGAGCAAAGTCTGAATATGATTATGATAATCATGTCTCCAACCGCGCATAGTTTTATAAATATGCTGAACTTCTTCACAGTGTTTTTCAATCAAGTCAGACTGATATTCAGCGATACGTCTGTCTATCATTCTTCCAAATAGCCTATCAAATAAATTCATTGTCTTTTATATCTTTCCTTTAAAATACCGGATAAATGCAAGATTCACTTCGTTATATTTTCGCCTGGACAGTGGCACTATTTCATCGTTTTCCAAAACAATTTCTGTTTTGCCGATTTGCTTAACCCTTTCAAGATTGACAAGATAAGAACGATGCACTCTAACAAACTGCTCTCCGAAACTTTTCTCCAGTTCAGTTATGGATACTTTTTGTTCAATCGAACCGCCTGTTGTATGAATCACGCAGGAATGCGAAAACACTTCAACATATAATATATTTCTTAAATTTAGCCTGAGAGTCTCACCCTTTTCCTGCAATATAATATAAGGTTCAACCAACCTTATACGCTCTATTGCCTTATCCATAGCTTTATAGAATCTATCTCGTTCCAAAGGCTTCATTAAGTAATGAATTGCGTCAACATCATATCCTTCTGCTATAAAATCAGGAAAACCTGTAACAAAAACGATTTGCAACTCGCTGTTACCCATCCGAAGTTCTCTGGCAAGCTCCACCCCATTCATTTTTCCCATTTCAATATCAAGGATCAAAACATGATAATCTTTTTCGTCGGCATATTGAAAAAGAAATTCCTCTGCAGAAATAAAAGTATGAATTTCAATAGATCTGTCATTTAAACGTGCCCATGTATTTAGGAAGCCTATGACATAGTCCTGATCCACATTGTTGTCATCACAAACAGCAATCTTATATTTCATAAGCTCCTCTCAACCTTAACATTGATATGATGCTTCGCTTCATGAAGTTTGGACAATAAACATACAGTCTCCACATGCGCAGTATGAGGAAACATATCAACCGGAGTTGCCTTGATAAGTTCATAGCCGCCTTCTCTGAAGATCCTAATGTCTCTTGCAAGTGTTGCGGGGTCGCAGCTTACATATACGACCCTTGACGGTGCAAGGGTAAGGATTGCATCAATGCAGCTTCTTGCACATCCTTTTCTGGGAGGATCCACCACCACAACATCGGGAGTGCGTCTGTTTCCCTTGCCGGGAAGCATTGTCTGTATCACATCCTCCGCGGCACCGGTGATGAACTCGGCATTTCCTATTGCATTTATCTTCGCATTTTCCTTCGCGTCTTTGATCGCGCGGTCTATTATCTCCACTCCCGTAACATGTCCCGCATTCTTAGCCATCATAAGAGATATGGTTCCGATCCCGCAGTACAGATCCAGGACCTCTTCTTCGCCGGTCAAACAGGCATAGTCCCTTGCAAGACCATACAGCTTCTCTGTCTGAACGGGATTTACCTGATAGAAGGAAAGCGGAGATATCTTGAATGTAATTCCGACAAGTGTGTCAGTTATATAACCTTCTCCGTAGATAGCTCTGTAGGAATCACCGAGGATAACATTATCCCTTCTTTTGTTAGGACAGAGGGTGACAGACTTAAGAGCCACTCCGACCACGTTTTTCAGTGCATTAACAAGTCCCGTTTCATCCGGGATCTTATTTCCGTTTATGATGAGATTGACCTGACATTCTCCGGAAGTGAATCCATGTCTTATCAGCACATGTCTTACAAGTCCCTCGCCGCTTTCGTCGTTATATGCCTTGACATGATTCTTGTTCATCCAGCCTGTAACGGCACCCAGGATCTCCGTATTCTTCTCAGGCTCTATACGGCAGTCATCCGCTTCAATGACGGAATGGGTATGTCCCGCAAAAAAGCCTGCATGAGGCTTTCCGTCCCTGCCCATGCGTACAGGATACTGTGCCTTGTTCCTGTAACGGTAAGGATCATCCATTCCGACAATGGGAAGAAGTATTTTATCCGTTTCTTCCTCAGAGATCCCGCCTATCCTTATAAGGTCATTTTTTACCTTGTTAAATTTATACTTAAGCTGTTCTTCATATCTGTAATTCTGCAGAGTGCATCCGCCGCATTTTTCGGATACGCTGCAGAGTGCGGAGCATCTCCCGGGAGACGGCTTTACTATCTCCAGGATCCTTGCAAATCCGTAATTCTTCTGAACCTTCATTACCCCGGCTCGTATCTCGTCTCCGGGAAGTGCATTCCTGATGAAAAAAATAAAACCGTCACTTCTTCCTATTCCGGAACCGTCATCCGATATATCTGTTATGGTCAAAGTGATCTCATCATTTTTCTTAAAGATTTTTTCGCTCATGCTCATTTTGCCTTTATATAAGATATGATCATCAACCGGACTGTTATGTGCGATCGATGATCATATTTTTGTTCTCTTTACATTATCGTGGATCTGACATTCGTGTCATTTAGGAATTTCTTGGTGCCGAGCCACTGTCCTTTTTTATCCTGAGTGTTTTCGAACATCTCGGTGAAGATCTCAACCTTGGCATCCATGTCATCCGCAAGATTCAGTGCCATTGCTTCGACCAGTGACGGAAGCTTTGGCGAACCGAATTCATATTTTCCGTGATGCGCCAGTATGCAGTGCTGGAGCTGCGACAGATGCATGTGGGGAAATCCTTCTATTGAGGATGCTGCAACCGCAACCATTTCGGATCCCATTACTATATGTCCCAGGAGCTGTCCGTCGTCCGAATAATCATTCTCGGGAAATGGTGTGAACTCCTTTGTCTTGGCTATGTCGTGGCAGAGCGCTGCGGTGATCAGAAGGTCTCTGTTTAGTACGCTGTATGTCCTGCTGAGATAATCGCATATTCCCGCAACCCCCAGAGTGTGCTGCATCAAGCCTCCGACAAAACCGTGATGAACTGTCTTTGCTGCGGAGCAGGTGCGGAATCTTTTGACCAGTTCCTCGTCCTCTACGAAGAATTTCCTCAGCAGTGCGTTATAATACTGATCCTTTACACTGTCTATCAGACCAAGGAGTTCATTATACATCTCATCGTTATTCCTGGGGCTCATGGGAAGATATTCCGACGGATCATACTCTCCATCTCTTGCAACCCTTATACGCTTGATATTGAGCTGTTTGGTATTATTCCAGACATTTACGTCCGCAGTTACTTCAACATAATCCTGCTTGTCAAAATCATCTATTCCTGCATCATTGGGATCCCAGATCTTGCCTTCGACCGAGCCGGTTCTGTCCATAAGCTGAACATTAAGATATGCTTTTCCATTCTTGGTAACAGCATTGGATACGCCCTTGCACAGGTATATCTCCCTTACATGTTCTCCCTCGGTAAAATCAGAAATGTGTCTCATCTGTCTCTATTCAAATCCTTTCCATTTATCAGTTATATCGCGGTCATGTTAACCGGGTTTTCAGTCATCTTCGATTATCTGACCGGATGCTCTTGCTGTCATGATATATTCAAGCTCTACATATTGCTGCTGGGATTTTCTCATTACTGCCGCGGTCACCTTATCACCTACATCAAATGTCTGCAGAGCACTTACATAATCAGCATAGTTGGATATGGGAATATCTCCCAACCTTACTATAACATCTCCTGTCCTTATGCCTGCGAGCATTGCAGGTGAATCCATATCCGTTCTTAATACGTAAGCTCCGTAGGGGACTCCGTATTCTTCATTAGCTTCCGGTGTTACATAGGTTCCTATTATACCGATGTATATTGTGGGTGTTCCGCTGCACATGGCACTGATACGGCTTTTTAATTCGCTTATACCGTATGCCCAGATAAGCCCGTTTACATCTCCCTTGCTCTGGTCAGGAGCAATAACTCCGAGAACCTGTCCGTTGAAATTAAACAGAAATCCTCCCGCATTGGAAGCGCCTACAATATCAGTCTGAAGCATCGCATCCGCTGTGTCGGCATATTCGAGTGTACTTCTCGATGCACTGATCATACCATATGCGATGGAACCCGAACTGCCCATGGGACTTCCCAGAGCGCATACCGGAGTACCTATTGAAGCAAAACTGCTTCCGAGAGTTGCAAGAGGAATATTAGCTGCAAGCTCTGAAGAAAGATCCGAGATACTTACCGCAATAATGGCAAGTCCGGTTGCGGCATCAACTGCCTTAAGTCTCCCTTCGGTCACATATCCGGAATTAAACCTTACCTTCAGGGACTGTGCTCCCACAAGAGGAGCTCTGTCGGCAAGAATATATATATCGACATTGTCTTCGGCAACTATCAGTCCCGATGCCTGTTTCGATACCTGCTCGGTAACTCCTATCCAGTCCACATCCGACGTTATGGCAGAGATAGTCACTATGGATTTATTCATCTCTCTGGTATATGCCGCCATCGCCATGTAGATCTGACGGTAATCTCTCTGGTCCAGTACCAGCTTGGAAAACAGAGCATCTACCTGTTCATCCGTGAGCGGGATCTGTGCGACAGGAGCGGGTTCCGTATTCTCTGATTCCAGATCTGCTTCAAGATCCATGTAATCGGACAGAACCTCCTGTGGAGTCATCTCGTCTCCGGAATCTATAAAATGAACAGCATCTCTTGGCTGGGAAGGTTCGTTTCTCGCTATCCATTTACTTAAAAAAGGTTCGATCAGCCAGATGGTAACAGAAGCTATCACGCCGAAAAAGATGGCCAGAAGCGCTGTGACGGCCGTTCGTCTCAGCAGACGATACCTGTTGATGGGACGTCTCTTTATCTGCTCCTTGATGATGCTTTCCTGAAATGCACCGGGTTTGTCAGACAGGGAAACATCCTGCTTTTTTTCGGCAGGTTCATCCGCTTTACGCATTCTGTTATTATTTTTCTGATCCTTGTTATCTCTGTCTTCCATAGCATTTCAAGTATATCTTTACGGCCTAAAAAAGTAAAGAAATAAGGTATTCTCTGTGGTATACTGATATTAACTATGAATAAAAAAGTACTTAAAACACTTGAATACGATCGCATCATCTCTCTGCTTTCGGAGGAAGCGGATTCAAAGCCCGGCAAAGAAGCCATTTCACGGCTTGAACCTGTTAAGGATCTAAGACAGATCGAAGAATGGCAGATGCAGACCGCTGATGCTCTTTCCAGAGTGATAAAAAGCGGTTCCACTAATTTCGGAGGAAATGCCGATCTCAGATTTATCGTTAAATCTCTCGAGGCCGGATCCTCTCTTTCTGCTGTTGACCTGATGCTCATCGCATCACAGCTTGAGAATGCGGCAAGACTGATCTCCTATGGAGAATCATCGGGAGGAGGAATAGCATCCACACTCAGTGCGGGAAATTCCGGAACCAGACATTCCGTTGATACGGAAAACGGAGCAACTTCCGAGAAAGAATCCAACGAAGATACTACGGACTCTCTCTCTGAATTATTTTCACGCTTATCATCAATCCCTTCACTTTCGGAAGAGATAAGAAGATGCATATTGTCCGAGGATGAGATCGCAGATGATGCATCTCCCGAGTTAAAGAAAATCCGCAGACAGATCACTCTTACCGGAGACAGGATCCATTCCTCTCTCCTCCAGATGATAAACGGATCTCTCAGAACATATCTGCAGGATGCTGTTATAACGATGCGTGACGGCAGATACTGTATCCCGGTAAAGGCTGAGTACAAGGCACAGGTTCCCGGGATGATACATGACCAGTCTTCCACCGGTTCAACCTACTTTATCGAGCCTTCATCCGTAGTCAATCTCAACAATGAGATCAAGACACTTTTAAGAGATGAACAGGAAGAGATAAACCGTATACTTGCAGATCTTAGCGCAAAATGCGGACTTCACACAGAAGAGATCTCACTCAATCAGCAGACGGAAACTGCCCTTGATGTGATATTTGCAAGAGGAAAGCTGGCTCTTAAGATGGATGCCACAAGGCCTGCCTACAACAGGAAGCATTATCTTATATTGAAGAAAGCCCGTCATCCTCTCATAGACAGGAAGAAGGTTGTTCCCATTGATGTACAGCTTGGAAGAGAATTTGACCTTCTCGTAATAACAGGACCCAATACCGGAGGTAAAACAGTATCTCTTAAAACCGTTGGTCTCCTGTGTCTCATGGGACAGTCCGGTCTTCATATACCTGCAGCATCACATTCAGAGCTTTGTGTCTTCAATGATATTTTTGCAGACATCGGTGACGAACAGAGCATAGAGCAGTCGCTTTCCACCTTCTCATCGCACATGGTGAATATCGTAGAGATACTGAAGAATGCGGACAGGCACTCACTTTGTCTCTTTGATGAACTCGGTGCAGGGACCGATCCTTCCGAAGGTGCTGCACTTGCCGTATCCATACTGGAGCATATGCACGGTCTCTGTATTCGCACAATGGCAACAACACATTATACGGAGATCAAGATATTCGCTCTCCGTACAGAGGGTGTTGAAAATGCCAGCTGCGAATTTAATGTAGAGACCCTGAGCCCGACCTACAGGCTTCTGATCGGTGTTCCCGGAAAGAGTAATGCTTTCGCAATATCATCCAAGCTGGGACTTCCGGCAGATATAATAGAGGATGCCAAAAAGCATCTCGATTCCGATGCGGAAAGCTTTGAGGATGTAATACAGAATCTTCAGCAGTCACGTATCGAGTCGGAGAACGAACGCAAAGAGATTGCAGAATACAAGGCCAAGATCAAGACCCTTCAGGATCAGCTTCATAACAAGAATATCAGGATCGATGAACAGAAAGCGGGCATCATAAAACGGGCCAATGACGAAGCCCAGAGGATACTCGAAGAGGCCAAGGAGATCGCTGACAAGACTATCCGTGACATGCAGAAAGCCGGTATCACATCAGGCATGTCAGATCTCGAGAAAGAGAGAACAGCTCTCAGAGAGAAGATCAAGGCTCTGGGAACCGAGGATGATAATAAGAAAAAGAATGCTGTCAAAAAACAGGTAACTGCAGATCCCTCCAAGCTCAGCAAAGGCACAGCTGTAATCGTGCAGGCGCTGGGAATGAAGGGGATCGTACAGTCTGAGCCTGATGCAAAGGGTGAGCTCTTTGTTATGTGCGGTTCAATGAGGATGCAGGTAAAGGCCTCCGATCTGCGCATAGACTATAATGCCATACCCGAGGAAAAACCCGGCACTTCGGGAACATTTTCAGGTTCTCTGAAAATGGAGAAATCCATGAATGTCGGAACGGAGATCAATCTTCTCGGAATGACTACCGATGAAGCAATCTCTGCAGTTTCAAAATACCTTGATGATGCTTATGTTGCTCATATCTCACCTGTCAGGATCGTACATGGCAAGGGAACCGGAGCACTCAGAAAGGCTGTACACCAGTACTTAAAGTCACAGAAAAATATTTCGGAATTCAGACTCGGCGAATACGGTGAGGGTGACGCCGGTGTCACAATCGTGAAATTCAAGTAATGCTCAGAGGGGGAGAATATCATGGTGGATAAGCAGAGGATCCTGATAGTTGACGATGATAATAATATCGCTGAACTTATCTCACTTTATCTTGTAAAGGAATGTTATGAAACACTGATAGTCAATGACGGAGAATCCGCTCTTGAACAGATCACGGAATTCGGACCGGATCTTATGCTCCTTGACATCATGCTTCCGGGTATAGACGGATACGAGGTATGCAGAAGAGTACGTACCACATCCGAGCTTCCCATAATCATGCTTTCCGCTAAGGGCGAGACCTTTGACAAGGTCCTCGGACTGCAGCTCGGTGCTGATGATTATATAGAGAAGCCATTTGATTCCAAAGAGATGGTGGCAAGGGTCAAGGCCGTGCTGAGGAGAAGTGCTTCAAAACCCGCAGCTGTTCCCGCGCAGGAGAATTCGGATATAGATGCGGTATCCTATCCGGATCTTATCATCAACCTTACCAACTATTCCGTTACCTACAAGGGAAGAACCATCGAGATGCCTCCCAAGGAACTCGAACTCTTATACTTTCTTGCTTCATCTCCAAACAGAGTCTATACAAGAGAGCAGCTCCTTGACAGGATATGGGGATATGAATACTCCGGTGATACCAGAACCGTTGATGTGCACATTAAGAGGATCCGTGAGAAGATAGGTGACCATGAAAAGTGGCGCATCTCCACGATCTGGGGTAAAGGTTACAAGTTCGAGACTACATGAAACACACTCTGCATCTCAAGTTCATACTGGGATATCTGATCTTCGGTCTCTTCTCATTTCTGACCGTTACTCTTTTTGTACCCAGGATAACCAGAGAGTATCTTATCTCCAAGACAGCCCAGAATCTGTATTCGGAGGCTTCACTGATAGCGGAAACCTATGCTCAGGGACTGTATTCATCAAGAACATCTCTTGAAACCGTATCCCTTCAGCTCAACTCTCTGAGTGTATATATGAATGCGGATATCCGTATCATTTCACCGGAAGGCATAATCATCCTTGATACAGCCATTCCCAATCACGGTGTGGATAATGCAGCTGCGGTCATACAGAATTTCGATCCTTCGGTTGGCGGAGGTTCTTTTTACCTGACCGGAGATTTCTTCGGTTCATTTGATGAGCAGGTTCTTTCTGTAATATGTCCCATAACTGCCAGGTACAGGACAAAGGGATATGTTACGATCCATGTATCCATGGATAATATCGAGCAGGAGTGTATCTCTCTTCTCAATATCTCCTATGTGACTCTTGTGATAATCTTCCTGCTTTCACTGATAATACTCATATTCTTTACCAGACTGGTCTACATGCCCCTTCGCAAGATCACAAAGGGTGCCGAGAACTATGCTGACGGTAATTACCACTACGAAGTATCAGTGGACAGCCGCGATGAGATGGGATATCTTGCGGCTGCACTCAACTATATGGCCGGAAAGATCGCAGATGCAGAGGATGATCAGAAGAAGTTCATAGCCAACGTGTCCCACGATTTCCGTTCGCCTCTTACATCCATCAAAGGATATCTTGAGGCCATGCTGGACGGTACCATACCTCCTGAAATGCATGAGAAATACCTTGGTATAGTGCTTAATGAAACAGAGAGACTTACCAAGCTCACCAACGGACTGCTGTCACTCAACAATCTGAACACAAAGGGAATGCACCTGGATATCACTGATTTTGATATCAATGACACGGTAAGAAAAGTTGCTGAGACCTTTGAGGGAACCTGCAGGAAGAAGTCCATCGCCATCGAGCTTGTGCTGATGGGTGATGAACTATTTGTACACGCAGACAAGGGCCGAATCGAACAGATAATATACAATCTGACTGACAACGCTGTTAAATTCTCCAACAATGATTCCGTGATCAGGATTGAAACTGCGGAAAAGAAAAACAAGATCTACGTATCGGTCAAGGATAACGGAATAGGGATCCCTCCCGAAGATGTAGGAATGATATTCAACAGATTCTATAAATCAGATGCGTCCAGAGGAAAGGATAAGAAGGGAACCGGACTTGGTCTTTCAATCGTAAAAGAGATCCTTGCAGCTCACGACGAGAACATCAATGTTATCTCCACACCCGGTGAAGGAAGCGAGTTCATCTTCTCACTTCAGCCATCGGATCCTGATGAGATATAAACTCCCTAATACTTCATCCTGTACAGATAGGATCTGCCCTTATTTCCGATCTTCTCCGTTACTCCGATCCTATACATGAAGGATATTATCAGTGATGCTTCATCATGCTTCATTCCCAGTCTTACCGCATCTGCAACGGTGAACTCCTCGGGAAGCTCTGATGGAAGGAGCTGCAGATAATCTTCGGGACACTCAAAAGTTTTATCATCTATTATTGATGTCGGAACCTTGTCAAGCCAGGTTCCGTATTTTTTACCTTCCCTGCCGTACCCGTTCCTTATACGGAATTCATCTATATCTATGAGCACGAGTCTCACTTTCAGGTTAGGATTGCCTATATGCTCTCTGATGCCGTATACCTCACGCATCGCTGACTCGAAGGATCCGGTGACTGATGATGCTCTCCTTGGAACGGTCATCTCTCCCGTATCAGGATCTATCCAGTAGATCTTCTTTTTGCGGATCACGGGATGTACCACAGTTACCTTATACATCCTGAGGAATATATCCAGTTTATCATTCAGTCTTTTCAGATTGCGGGTCTGTATCTCATATATCTCATCACCTGTGAAGATATCCGCATGAAATTCACCTATCGGGATTTCCTGTCTGTCTTCATCAGGTTCAATATAGTTCTTGATCACGGCATGTACTGTTTTCTCGGAAAGAGTTCCTATGGTAGATCTTTCGCGGTCAGAAGTCACTTTAAGCAAAGCCTCATGAAATCTTTCCTGAGCCTCCCTGCTTACATATACAGTTTCTTCTGTTAACTTCTTTTTGGCAGCCATACATTTACTCTATTGTATGGAAAATCTTTTTTCAACAGGTATATTTTCCAATTAAAAACTCCCTGCGGTACATACCACAGGGAGTATCGTCATGTGATCTTATGCTTTCTTCAGTCTTTTCTCATCAGCACCATACAGGGCCTTCAGTATGATCGGTGTTGAGATACTCGACACAACGATCAGCATTATGACTGCTGCGAAGTACTCAGATCCTATCATCCCCACGCTGAGTCCTTTTTGGGATACGATCAGCGCAACCTCGCCTCTGGTCATCATACCGACACCGATCTTTAGTGAATCGTGCCAGTTGAACCTGCACAGCCTTCCCATAAGTCCGCATCCGATTATCTTGCAGATAAGACCCACTGCAACAAATGCAATACAGAACAGGATCAGGTTGCCGTCAATGGCGGTAAGGTTGGTCTTTAGTCCGATGGATGCAAAGAATATGGGTCCGAAGAGCATGTAGGAATTGGTATCCATCTTGGAAGCAATGTATTCCGAATCCTTGATGGAACAGAGCACCACTCCCGCAACATATGCACCTGTGATGTCAGCTATACCGAAGTATACCTCCGCAACATATGCAAAACAGAAGCACAGTGCAAGTCCCATTATGGGAATACGTCTGGTGTGAGGATATCTCATATCAGCCAGCTTGAAGATCTTGTATATGACTATTCCCACAACAAGAGCTGCCGCAAAGAACAGAACTGTGCTCAGTACTACCCTGCCGGGATTCGATTCGGGATTCTTGAATCCTATAACAAAAGTCAGAACTATGATACCGATAACATCATCTATTATCGCCGCGCTCATGATCGTCTGACCGATCTCACCCTTCAGCTTGCCCATCTCACGAAGGGTCTGGACAGTGATGCTAACACTGGTCGCTGTAAGTATGACACCTACAAAAAGTGCTGTGTAGAACTCGGAACTTCCGGCTTCGGAAAATCCGTAGAATCCCATATACAGAAGCGTTCCGCCTATCAGAGGTATGAACACACCCGCTATGGCTATGAGAAGAGCCTTAAAGCCGGTCTTCATCAGGTCCTTGAGATTGGTCTCAAGTCCTGCGGAGAACATCAGGAGTATTACACCTATCTCCGCCATCTGTGCGATAAAATCACTCTGGTCAACAAAGTGAAGAACACTGGGACCGATAATGAGACCTGCAACTATCTCTCCGACAACCTGCGGTGCCTTTACCTTTCTGGCCAGAAGGCCAAAAAACTTTGCAAAGATAATAATGATCGCAAGATCTCTCAATATTGAATAGTCCATGACGATTTATTCATCCTCCTCACTGTCTTCGGTAGGGAGAGTTACTTCTTCATCGTCATCATCACTATCAAAGGAGCTGGCCATGCTTTCGCTTTCCTTATCCATCTCTTCTTCACCTTCTTCAAGTGAAGCAAATTCTTTCTCACCGTTGGAAAGTCTGTCTCTGACCTTCGCAACATTTGCAATCTTCTCACCCTCAGGAAGATTCATAAGCTTAACACCTGAGGTGATACGGCTGAGAATACTGATATCATCAATGCGGATCCTTATCATCTGTCCGCCATCGGTGATCATAATAAGTTCCTCATCACCGTTAACAGCCTTGGCAGCAAGGAGATCTCCGGTCTTATCGGTGATCTTGTAGCACTTGACACCCTTACCTGCTCTGTGCTGTCCGTTGAACTCATCAATATCGGTGCGCTTGCCCATTCCCTTTTCTGATATGAATGTCAGATATTTACCCTGGGAAGCAAGCTGCATTGCCACAACCTCATCACCGCCTGCGAGATTCATACCTATAACACCGATACTTCCTCTTCCGGTGGTACGTACTTCCTCTTCTCTGAACCTGATGCACATACCCTGCTTTGTAGCAAGCAGTATCTCTGAATCGGCATCGGTTATCTTGACATCTATGAGTTCGTTGCCGTCTACAAGAGTGATGGCTCTGAGTCCGCTCTTTCTGACGTTGATGAGCTCATCCATCTTCATCTTCTTAACGGTACCGTTCTTGGTAGCGATAAAGAGATTCTTGCCTTCCTCAAATCCCCAGATGGGAATGATGGCACTTACCTTCTCACCGGGCTCAAGCTGAAGGAGGTTGACTATTGCAACTCCTCTTGAAGTCCTTGAGCACTCCGGAATCTCATACGCCTTCATTCTGTAGACTCTTCCGGCTGTTGTGAAGAAGTTGAGTGAATGGTGGGTTGTAGTCATGAGGAGATCCTCTACATAGTCATCCTCAATGGTGGCCATTCCCTTGATTCCCTTGCCTCCGCGGTTCTGAGCCTTGAAGTTATCGACGCTCATCCTCTTTATATAGCCGAGTCTGGTCATCGCTATAACGGTATTCTCATGAGGGATCATCTCTTCATCGGGGATATCATAGATATCATTACTGAAGTGTGTATGTCTCTCATCACCGTATTTATCAGCAGTCTCAGTGATCTCCTTCTTGATTACACCCAGAAGAAGTCTTTCATCTGCAAGTATCGCTCTTAATTCCTCTATCTTTGCCATGAGATCGTTATGCTCTGCAAGAAGCCTGTCTCTTTCAAGACCGGTGAGAGCTCTCAGTCTCATGTCAACGATAGCCTGTGCCTGAACATCATCGAGTCCGAATCTGTTCATGAGCTTTTCCTTGGCCTCCGCAGGAGTGGCACTTCCTCTGATGATGCTTATTACTTCATCGATAAAATCAAGTGCCTTGAGAAGACCCTGGAGTATATGATCTCTTTCTTCCGCTTTGCTGAGATCATACCTGGTACGTCTGGTGACAACATCCTCCTGGTGCTTTAGATATTCCTGAAGGACCTCAAGAAGATTGAGTATCTTGGGCTCATTATTAACAAGAGCCAGCATGATGACACCGAATGTGTCCTGAAGCTGTGTGTGCTTATAGAGCTGATTGAGGATAACATTGGCATTGGCATCTTTCCTCAGTTCTATGACAACTCTTACACCTTCTCTGTTACTCTCATCTCTTATATCAGTGATGCCATCGATCTTCTTAAGCTTGACGAGCTCGGCAATCTTGATCTGAAGATTTGCCTTGTTCACCATGTAGGGAAGCTCGGTGACTATAATCTGTGACTTTCCGTTAGGAAGCTGTTCTATCTCCGTTACGGCCCTGACTCTTATCTTGCCTCGTCCGGTCCTGTATGCTTCCTCAACACCGCGATGTCCGAGAATAAGACCTCCTGTGGGAAAGTCAGGTCCCTGGATTATCTCCATGACATCTTCGATGGTAGTTTCCTTTCCTTCGATACGGTCGTCAATTATCTTAACGACACCATCGATGGATTCCCTGAGATTGTGTGGAGGAATATTGGTAGCCATTCCTACCGCAATACCCGTTGCTCCGTTTACAAGGAGATTGGGGTAACGGCTGGGAAGTACAGTGGGCTCATTCTCTGTTCCGTCGAAATTGGGAATGAAGTCTACGGTATTTTTATTGATGTCGGCAAGAAGCTCCATGGATATCCTGGAAAGTCTCGCCTCGGTGTATCTCATTGCCGCAGCTCCGTCACCATCCATTGAACCGAAGTTGCCGTGACCGTCTACAAGAGGATATCTCATGGACCAGGGCTGAGCCATGAATACGAGAGATCCGTAAATGGAGCTGTCACCGTGAGGGTGATACTTACCCATAGTGTCACCGACGATACGCGCACTCTTTCTGTGAGGCTTATCGGGACCGTTGTTCAGCTCGACCATTGAGAACAGGACTCTTCTCTGGACAGGCTTTAATCCATCCCTTACATCGGGCAATGCACGTGCAGCGATAACGCTCATGGCATAATCGATGTAGAAGGTCTCCATTTTCTCTTTGAGATCTACTTCCTGTATTTTGTCAAAAATAGTATCTTCCATAATTCCTCTTTCAAATCCTGTTACCGTCTATCTGTCAGAGACATGATAAACAGTTATCAGATATCAAGGTTCTGAACGAACTTGGCGTTCTCTTCGATGAACTCTCTTCTGGGCTCAACCTTGTCACCCATCAGTGTTGTGAATGTAAGATCAATCTCACTGGTCATCTCTTCATCATATCCGACTTTGAGAAGTATCCTTCTCTGAGGATCCATTGTTGTCTCCCAGAGCTGTTCTGCATCCATCTCTCCGAGACCCTTATAACGCTGGATCTTATTGTTCTGATCTCTTCCCACTTCATCGAGGATCCTGTTCAGTTCCTCATCAGAGTATGCATACCATTCCTTCTTGTTCTTCTCCAGCTTATAAAGAGGAGGCTTTGCAAGATATACATGTCCTGTTCTGATCAGTTCAGGCATGAACCTGTATATGAATGTGAGCATGAGTGTTGCTATATGTGCACCGTCAACATCGGCATCCGTCATGATGATTATCTTGTCATAACGAAGCTTTGATATATCAAAGTCATCATGGATACCTGTACCGAATGCAGTGATCATAGCCTTGATCTCGGCATTTGCATAGATCTTGTCGAGTCTTGCCTTTTCAACATTAAGGATCTTGCCTCTTAAGGGAAGTATTGCCTGAGTTGCCCTGTTACGTGCTTCCTTGGCACTTCCACCTGCGGAATCTCCCTCAACGATATAGATCTCGCAATGTGAAGGATCCTTATCCGAGCAGTCTGCAAGCTTACCGGGAAGAGCCATTCCTTCAAGGGCAGTCTTTCTTCTGGTAAGATCTCTTGCCTTTCTCGCCGCTTCTCTCGCACGCTGTGCAAGTATGGATTTATCACAGATTGCTCTTCCTACATCTGGATTCTGCTCGAGATAGATGGTAAGCTTCTCACTTACGATATTATCTACAGCTCCTCTTGCTTCGGAATTACCGAGCTTCTGTTTTGTCTGTCCTTCAAACTGGGGATCTGCAATCTTGACACTGACTATTGCCGTAAGACCCTCTCTTATATCCTCACCCGAAAGATTGGGCTCCGAATCCTTGAGCATCTTCTTATTTCTTGCATAGTCATTGAATGTCTTGGTGATTGCATTCCTGAATCCCTGAAGGTGGGTTCCTCCTTCGGGAGTATTAATATTGTTAACAAATGCGAATACGGATTCGTTATATGAATCGTTATGCTGGAATGCAACCTCAACATAGACTCCGTTCTTCTCACCCTCGAAATAAAGGATGTCTTCATAGATGGGAGTCTTGCTCTTGTTCAGATGCTGTACATATTCCTTGATACCGCCTTCATAGTAGAACTCGAGAACTTTTCCGGCAGTACTCTTTATCTGATTATCTTTTTCGGATGATCCTTCTTTTCTGACACTCGTGTCAAAATTAGAATTTTCTCCTCTTTCCTCTGCATCCTTCTTGGCTCTGTTAAGGAGTTCACTTATCTGTTCGTCCTGATCCTCCTTACCCTCTGCAGCTTCCTTGGCTTCCTCAATCTGGCTGTCCGTAAGAACTGCATTGGCAGCTTCCGCAGATCTGTCATCCTTAAGGATTATCCTGAGACCCTTGGTAAGAAATGCCATCTCACGAAGTCTCAGCTTCAGGATATTAAAATCATAAATAGTGGTCTCGGTAAATATCTCCTTATCGGGAAGGAAAGTAACCGTAGTACCGGTATCATCAAGGTCGCAGTCTCCTATGATATGGAGCTTCTCGGTAACCTTTCCTCTTGCAAACTTCTGTCTGTAGATGTGGCCTTCCTGTCTGATATCGGCAACAAGCCACTCGGAAAGAGCATTAACTACTGATGCACCTACACCGTGAAGACCACCTGAAACCTTATATCCTCCACCGCCGAATTTGCCGCCGGCATGAAGGATGGTAAATACAACCTCCGCTGCGGGAAGTCCGGATTTATGATTGATACCGACAGGAATTCCTCTTCCGTTATCCTTAACAGTAACGGAATTATCCTCATTGATGGTGACCTCGATCCTGTTACAGTATCCGGCAAGTGCTTCATCAACAGAGTTATCAACTATCTCATATACGAGATGATGAAGTCCCCTGCTCGCAGTGGTACCGATATACATTCCGGGACGCTTTCTGACTGCTTCCAGACCTTCAAGTATCTGAATCTGGTCTCCGCCATATTCCTGTGTTACTTTGGTATTTTCCAAGCTGCCTTCCATTTTTCCTCTTTCTCTTAAGACATCTGCTTTACTGTTCCGTTCTCAACATAAAACACTCTGTTCATGACAAATCTGTCATTAACAAAGTCATCTATTCCGGTACATGTTATGAATGTCTGTATATCTCCGATACTGTCTAACAGGAATCCCTGTCTCTTTCTGTCCAGCTCCGAAAGTACATCATCAAGGAGCAGGATGGGATTATCTCCGGATAGTTTCTTCATCATATCTATCTCGGATAATTTCAGGGAAAGTGCTGCAGTTCTCTGCTGTCCCTGGGATCCGTACTTACGTATATCTATCTCCCCTGTCATGAATGAAAAATCATCTCTGTGAGGACCGATACCGGTCATCTTGGACTTAAGATCCTTGGATCTTGATGACTTCAGAAGAGTTTCATAATCCTCTTCGGAAACACTGGGTTCATAGATGATGTTTATCTCTTCTCTTCCGCCTGAAAGCTTTGAATGAACTTCCTTTATCTGTTCCTCAAGTTCTTCGGCGAATTTTCTTCTGCGTTCTATTATCTTGGTCCCGTAAGAGATCAGCTGATCATCCCATATGACAAGGGAATCTTCGAGACTTCTGTCAAAATACAGGTCCTTCAGTACCTGATTTCTTCTGTTTAGTACCTTGTTATAATTGTTAAGATTATAGAGATAAAAACTGTCAAGCTGGCACAGTTCCATATCTATAAATCTTCTTCTGTATGATGGTCCGTTTTTTACTATGTTAAGGTCTTCAGGTGAAAAGAATACAACCTTACATAATCCCATCAGTTCCGCAGCTTTTTTTATACGGTTACCGTCTATGGCAATCCCTTTGGTCTTGGCACTTCTAAGGTGCATATCAACTCTTGTGGGAATACCGTCATTTTCTATGACGGTTCTTATATGAGCTTCATCCTTGCCGAATCCTATTATCTCGGAATCTCTGCTTCCCTTATGGGATTTGGTGGTAGCTGCTATATATATTGCCTCGAGGATATTGGTCTTTCCCTGAGCATTATCCCCGTAAAAAATATTGGTACCGCTGTCAAATTCTATGTTCAGATGATCATAATTACGGTAATCCGTAAGCTCCAGGGATTTTATTATCACTTCAGATTTCCTTTTTCTTTATGACCAGGCTGTTACCTTTATACTCTATTACATCGCCGGGAACTATCTTCTTTCCCCTCTGAAGCTCTGTCTCACCGTTAACCTTAACTTCACCGTTAACAATATCGTACTTGGCTTCAACTCCGGATTCACACAGACCGGCTGCTTTAAGTACCTGACCTAACTTAATAAATTCGTCTCTAATATAAAATTCCATGATCAAACCGTGCCGCTGATGGTTACAGGAAGGACAACATATACATAGGACATGTCATCTTTCTTGATAAAACAGGGTGCCTTTGAGTTTACAAAATCGAGTTCAATCTCTTCATCGTCTATAACATTGAGTGCATCAATCACAAATCTGGGATTGAATCCTATTATCATATCCTTGCCGGTTTTAACGGCAGGAACATTCTCATTCATATTACCGCTTGCTGAAGTGATCTTGATGTTGATGCTGTCATCCTTTATATCAAGAACGATGGGCTTTTTATCACCTTCTCTGACATAGATGGTGGATCTGTCAAGGCTTTCGCTCAGTCTCTTCTTGTTGATCTTGACCTTTGTCTCATAATCTCCAACAAGCATTTTGTTAACATCAAAGAAATTGCCTTCGATAAGTCTTGATACTACCTTGGTAGTTCCGTATTCGAATCCTACATGGTTGGGATTGAAGATGATCTCTACGTCATCCTCGGCTCCTCCGTTTATGATCCTTGCAAGTTCCTTAAGGCTCTTTCCGGGTATAATGACCTTTCTGTCAGGATAACTTTCCCTGAGGTCCATTGTTACCATGGATATCCTGTGACCGTCGAGGCTGCACATCCTGACAGTATTGTCATGTATCTCCATGAGTTCGCCTCTCATGGTCTGCTGACCGGGAGTATCCTCGCTTATATCTGCTATTGAGAAGCTGGTCTTTCTTATGAGCTCTCTGAGCGAAAGCTGACTCATAACTATATTCTCGGTTTTATCGAGATCCGGAAGATAGGGAAATTCATCAGCTGCTCTTCCGCTCATTGTATGCTTAACCTGTTCACAGCTTATGGTTGTTGTGAACTTGCTGTCACTTTCAATGGTGATATCTGATGCAGAATCCGGCATCTTTCTGATAATCTCAGAAAGGAACTTTGCATCAAGAGCTATCACACCTGTCTTCTCGATCTTTCCATCGATAACAGTTTCAATACCAAGATCAATATTGTTGACGGTAAGAGATATCTTTCCTCCGGTTGTGCTTATAAGAATGCATTCCATTATTGACATTGTGCTCTTGGAAGGAAGTGCTCTTATTACAGTCTGGATACCTGTTAAAAGAGATGATTTTGATGAAGAGATCTTCATGTGCATAACTCCTTTTTTGTTCTTTTGAAATGCGACGCCATGTTATAAATAAATAGTTTTAGTATTATTAATAATAGGGGCTGTGAATACTGTGCATAACCTTATATATTATACTATTTTTCGGCAAAAAATGGAATGAATAAGTAGGTGAAATAGTATTTGTTATCAAATGATTTATCAGCCTTAAATCACATTTTGATCATTATGTAAATCATCCGTTTTATGATCCTGAAAGTATCTTTTTGATGCTTTCCACTTTTTCACGTGTGTTTTTTCCACTTTTATTGCTGTTAATGTCCTCTTCTATCTTCTTACAGCCGCTTATCACCGTTGTATGATCGCTTCTGTGAAGATTATTGGCTATCTGCTGATAGGTTATTCCAAGCATGTCATAAGCCAGGTACATTATTATATGTCTGGGATATACGATATCTGCATTACGCCTGTTGGACATGATAGCTTCCTTGCTTGCATTACATTCCTGACATACAACGTCTACTATCCTGTCGAAGGTGATCATATTGGAATCCGAAGGATATATATAATCCTTGAGAGCTTCCTTGGCGAATTCAAGATCCGGTTCTTTATTGTTATATAGCTTGGAGAATCCGTTTATCTTATTAAGTGCACCTTCAAGTTCTCTTACATTGGACTTTACATTGGATGCGATATAGTCGATTATCTCTTCACTTATCTTTATATTGAGCTTTTCGGCATTATTCCTGAGGATCGCAGATCTTGTCTCATAATCGGGAGGAGTAATATCAACCACCATTCCCCAGGCGAATCTTGATATGTATCTCTCATCAAGTGTCTTGAATTCCTTGAAGTTCTTATCGGAAGATATGATTATCTGCTTACCTGCAGCATGGAGTGTATTGAATGTATTGAAAAACTCCTCCTGTGTTGATTCTCTTCCTATTATTGACTGGATATCGTCTATCATAAGTACGTCAACGGTACGGTATTTATCACGCAGCTTACTCATTGAAGCAACAGAATTGCTTCCGCTTCTCAGGGATTCGATAACGTCATTGGTGAATTCCTCACTTGTGACATATATAACCTTCTTGGTTGGGTCCTTCTTTAATATAAAGTGACCTATTGAATGCATAAGGTGGGTTTTGCCGAGTCCGGGTCCTCCGTAGATATAGAGAGGATTCCATGTTTTACCGGGGTCTTCAGCAACTGCGACAGATACCTGATGGGCCATTCTGTTGTTCTTACCGACGACAAATGATTCAAATGTATAATCAGGATTGAGAGTATCGTTATCTACTCTTTCCTCTTCTTCCTCTTCTATCTTATTATTTGTACTGTCATTAAGAAGGAACTTTACAGTTATCTGTTCACCCAGTTCCTCTCCTATAACGGTCTCAAAATAGAGCTTGAACTTACTGTTAAGATAGCTCAGAACTCTTTCATCATCCTTATCTGTTCTTATATACACGGTATTACCGGATAATTCTATGAATTCAAGATTGTCGAACCAGAGATTATAGGTAATATCCGATACGGTTGATTCTCTCTGGATCTTTTTCTTGATATCTCTCCAGTATTCTTCGTTTGTAAATTTTTCTGCATTCATAAGAAATAAAGGATCTCCTGATTAGTATTTACAGCGTGATCACGGGTCAAAAAACCGCTGCCGTACTATTTTATAATGGAAGAATGTTTATTTCAAATCAGGGTTATAACCGTTTGTGCGTTTGCGGGTTTTCCACAATTGTGGATAAAGAAATAAGTGATAAGAAAATAGCTTTATATGGTTAATGGCTCAAAAGTCCTGTGGAAAAATAATAAAATGGGGATAAATTGAAAAACCGCTAAAATACTGTATTTTCTGAATTATTTCACTATTTTTGTTTACATAAGGTTATAAATATCCACATTTTTTTCACCAAATGGGGATAAGATTTTGAGTGATATTTAAAGTGGATAACTCGGTGGATAAGAAAAATTTTTGTGAATTACCGATCCGTTTTTTTCCTTAAAGATCAATATTATTTGCTATTTTTTGCTTGACACACTATCTTTAATTATCTAAAATCTGTTTTGTGTCGTTTCTGACAGGTATCAGGCAGTGATACCCGGATATGGATAATTGCGAAGAGATTTATTAAAAGGAGGTGTTTCCTTATGAAGATGACATTTCAGCCTAAGAAGAAGTCTCATGCCAAGGTTCACGGTTTCAGAGCAAGAATGTCTTCAGCCGGTGGACGTAAGGTTCTTCAGAGCAGAAGAGCAAAGGGCAGAAAGAAATTATCGGCTTAAAAGTAAAGGTCAC
>JAEEGG010007204.1_pt1 | contig 25774 bp, 21 predicted proteins | sample 9134161 | NCBI WGS metagenome assembly JAEEGG01 (sample SAMN16246543, study PRJNA631951) | gut metagenome | biome: gut microbiome; feature: rumen; material: CR-attached | host: Bos | place: Iran: Karaj | collected 2018-10 | reverse complement strand
TCTCGGCCATGACCATGCCCGCGACAATCGCTACCGCACCCGCGATGGCGACAGGCGTGATGCGTTCTCCGAGGGCGATGACCGCCGTGATGATGGTGACGAGCGGGATGGCGTAGATGTAGTTGCTCGCGAGCACCGTGCCGAGTTGCTTCAACACCTTGTTCCATGCGAGGTAGCCGAGCAGCGACGAGAAAACCGTGAGGCAGACGAAGTTGAACGACACGACCGGCTCCGCGAAGTTTTGCCAGGGGATATCGAACGTTTTGTGGATATCGCCACCCGCCTCGAAGAATAGCGCGGGTAGCGACATGAGCGCCCCGTAAAAGAACATCTTGCGGGTTATGAACAAAGTAGAATACACGCCGTTGAACTGGCGCACGACCAGCGAATAGATGGCCCACATGACGGACGAGGTGAACGCGAGCATGTCGCCCACGGGCGAAAGCTTCAGGATGAACTTGCCGTTCAGCACCACGAGCACCATCCCGATAAACGTAATCAGGCACCCGACAACCTGCCGCTTGCCGAGGCGCTCCGCCTTGTACAGGATGCCCCCGAAAATCATGGTGAGCAGCGGGTTCGTGCACACGATAAGCGAAACGTTGCTGCTGGGTGAAAGCGTGAGTGCCGTGTTCTCGGCCCAGAAGTAGAGCGTACAGCCCGTAATACCGCAGACGAACAGGATGATTTCGTGCTTCCAGTTCTCGCAGCGGAATTGCTTGTGGGATGCCGCGAGCAGGATAAGGTAGGTGACCGCGAACCGCAACGTAAAAATCTGCACGGCGCTGAATCCGTGGTTCAGCAGCACCTTCGTGCTCACGAAACTCGTGCCCCAGAACGCAATCGTCGCGATGGCGAGGATATGCCACAGGGCCATGTTGTTGCGCGCGGGTGTCATCGCAGCCAAAGATAGAAAAAGGGATGCTTCGCCGTCAGTCGATTTTAAATTTATGCAAATATTTGCATAAATGCATTGACAAGGTATAGTCTTTTTCTATATTTGCCTACCGAAAAGATATGCTAAGGCGGCCTTTTCGAAGACCATATGATGAGATTATCTATCGTCTAGGTTGGTGAGCTTGTCGAACCACGTCTTTCGTCTATCTATATTTTAAGGCTATAACAAACAAGAGGCAAATATGTCCAAGATCGAAACTTTGTGCGTACAGGGCGGCTGGCAGCCGAAAAACGGCGAACCGCGCGTCCTCCCCATCTACCAGAGCACCACTTTCAAGTACGAGTCCAGCAACGCGATGGCCGACCTGTTCGACCTGAAGGCTAGCGGCTACTTCTACACGCGCCTGCAGAACCCGACCAACGATGCCGTGGCGTCCAAGATTGCGGCGATGGAAGGCGGTGTGGCTGCCATGCTTACGAGTTCCGGTCAGGCGGCGAACTTCTTCGCCGTGTTCAACATCTGCGAGGCGGGCGACCACTTCATCAGCACCAGCGCCATCTACGGCGGTACGAGCAACCTCTTCAGCGTTACCATGAAGAAGCTCGGCATCGAATGCACGTTCGTGGACCAGGACGCTAGCGACGAAGAAATCGAGAAGGCTTTCCGCCCGAACACCAAGTGCTTCTTCGGCGAGACGGTGGCAAACCCGGCCGGCAAGATTTTGGACCTGGAGCGCTTCGCGAAGCTTGCCCACAAGCACGGAGTGCCGATGATTGTGGACAACACGTTCCCGACTCCGATTCTCTGCCGCCCGATTGAATTCGGCGTGGACATCGTGACGCATTCCACCACCAAGTACATGGACGGTCACGCGATGGCCGTGGGTGGCTGCATCGTGGATAGCGGTAACTTTGACTGGGAAGCCCATCACGACAAGTTCAAGGGCCTCACCGAACCGGACCCGAGCTACCACGGCCTTGCCTACACGAAGGCTTTCGGCAAGGGCGCCTTCATCACGAAGGCTACGGCCCAGCTGATGCGCGACCTCGGCAGCATCCAGGCTCCGCAGAACGCGTTCCTCCTGAACGTTGGCCTTGAAACGCTTCACCTGCGCATGCCGCGCCACTGCGAAAACGCTCTCGCCTGCGCGAAGTTCCTGCAGAATCACCCGAAGGTGGCCTGGGTCGATTACGCGGGCCTCGAGGGCAACAAGTACCACGAACTTGCCCAGAAGCAGTTCAAGGGTGGCCTCCCGTGCGGCGTCTTGACGTTTGGTATCAAGGGTGGACGCGAAAAGAGCATCCAGTTCATGGACAGCCTCAAGATGATTTGCATCGTGACCCATGTGGCCGATGCCCGCAGCTGCGTGCTGCATCCGGCAAGCCACACGCACCGTCAGCTCAGCGACGAACAGCTCATCGAAGCCGGCGTTGCGCCGGACCTGATCCGCTTCAGCGTCGGTATCGAAAACGTCGAAGACATCATCGCGGACCTCACGCAGGCCCTCGACAAGGTGTAAATCGTTTGTACATAACCATTCCAAGGGCTCCCTTCCGGGTGCCCTTTTTCTAAGCCCCATGAAGTCGATAGAAGTTGTTGCAGGAATCATCTGTACGGAAGCATCTCCACATGCGCCCGAAATCCGGTATTTCGCGACGCAGCGAGGGTACGGCGACTACAAGGACGGCTGGGAATTTCCCGGCGGCAAGATGGAACCGGGCGAAACCCCGCAACAGGCGCTCGCGCGCGAGCTGAGAGAAGAACTCGCAGTCGATGTCCATGTCGGTGACTTCCTTTGTACGGTGGATTACGATTATCCCGCATTCCACCTCACGATGCACTGCTACTTCTGCACGCTTGCTCCCGGCTGCGCGCCGACCCTCCTGGAGCACGAGGCAGCAAGATGGCTATCCCCTGCAGAACTCGAATCGCTCAACTGGCTCCTTGCCGATATCGAAGTCGTCAAGGCGCTGAAAAAAACTATTTTGTGAAGAAACCACAAAAAAAGGAGCGCCCGGTCCGGGTTCAGGAATGCGTATGAAATTTTCTACAGCAAAGATAATCGCCATAGCCTGCGCAGTGATTTTGACTGCGGGCACTTCCGTATTCGCGAAGGGCGGAGCACAAGCCGCCGAGAACATCAAGATTGTCAAGGTCAACGACAGCAATTTCGAGAAGGAAATCCTGCAATCCAAAAAGCCCGTCATTCTGGACATCACTTCCACGAGCTGCCCGCCCTGCCTCATCATGATTCCGACCCTCATCGGAATCGCGAAGAACTATCCCGACATCAAGATTGCGACGGTCGGCATCGACGAGCCGAACATCGACAAGATAAAGGCCTCGCTCCCCATCCAGGCGTTCCCGACATTTTTCCTCGTGAGGGACGGGAAGATCATCAACCAGCTGGTCGGCGCCGTCAAGGAAGAGCAACTCCTCGAAGCGCTCCAATACACCCCGAATCCCAAGGCGAAAGCAGCCAAGCCCAAAAAGCAGAAGAACGCCGCCAAGAACCTTGTCTGTAAGGTAAACGGCCAGTTCAACGGGCTCAAGAACCTCGTGACGATTTCCTTCGTGTTCGGCGACTACGAAATCGAGAATGTCGATATCGTGACGGATGTTTTCGTTCCGCCGGAACTGGGTGACAGGCGCGAACAGATGATCGAACACGTGCGTGCAAGCGGAAAGGGCGAGGTGATGCCGACCATGACCGGGTTCCGGATGCATATCGACAACGACTGCAGATTCATGAAGGCGATGGACATGAAACGTACGTCGACCTACGGCGAGATGCGTGCAGGCCTCGAACTGCAGGGATTTACTTGTAAATAGGTGATTATTTAATACATTTGAAAAAGTATGTCGAGAAGGACGAGAAACAATACGCTGCTTTCGGGGCTGACCGCCATCATGCTGATGCTGGTGATAGCGGGTACCATGGCCATTATCAAGCTCACCACCGTACTTGGCCCCTCCTCGTATTTTCTCTTCATCATCCTCTTCCTTATCGTAGCACTCGTCGGGTTCCATATCTGGACACGCTACCGTTCCACCGAGACGGCGCAGCAGGTTGCCGACCTGATGAAGGAAGTGCTCACCTCGCCGGTAGAAGAGACGCTCGCGGGAGACTCGCAGTACGCCGTGGCCGTGAGGCAGGACGGCAAGGTCAACCCGGTTCTCACGAGGTACATGGCAAGGCTCGGTCCGTCGGTCAACGCCATCGCAAACTTCTTCAAGGACTTCATACACTATGACGGCGTGGCCGAAAAGCTGCGCTCGCATTTCGAACTGGGAGAAGGCAACGACACGTTCCAGGAACTTTCGACCATCTTCCTTTCGGATATCAACTACCTCTCGGAAAAACTGGGACACGAGATGAGCCTGGATTCGTTCGAGTCCTGCGGATTCGTCTCGCTGCTGCTCCGCCTGCGCACGAACGCCCCCGCCTTCACGGACTGGAACAGGCTCATCCTGCAGACGTTCGTCGACAGGGAAATCGAGATGGGCCCACTCATCCAGAGCCTGGAAAGGAACCACGCGCAAATCGAGACCACGGGAGAAATTTTCCTGTTCGGCGCGATTTTCGGAGGCTACTCGCCCGATGCAGTCCGCAAGTACATGCGGCTCCTGTACGACTATTCCGCGGCGCTCGCGAACATCGACGGCGCGCTCACTCCCGACGAAGTGCAGTGGCTCCAGTACCTGGAACGCTACATCGGCAACAACCGCTCGGCCGCACGGCGCCCGGGAGTCGTAAAATGCTCCACGCGTACCGTGAACTACAAGAACACCCCGCTGAAAGAGGCAGTCGCGAGGAACATCCGCCCGAACAAGGAAGAACACGTCCCCAGCGGCGAGGCCGTGAAAAAGCTCGACGCGCTCATCGGCCTCTCGTCGGTAAAGAAAGAAGTCGTCACGTTCTACAACTTCATCCGCGTGCAGAACGAACGCAAGAAGAAGGGACTCTCCGTACCGCCGACTTCGTACCACCTGGTGTTTTCCGGAAATCCCGGCACGGGCAAGACGACAATCGCGCGCATCATGGCAGAAATCTTCAAGGACCTGGGCGTACTCCAAAAGGGCCACCTGATCGAGGCGACCCGCGCGGACCTGGTCGCCGGATACATGGGACAGACCGCCATCAAGACGAACAAGGTCATCGACGAGGCGCTCGACGGTGTACTGTTCATCGACGAGGCCTACACGCTCGCGCGCAGCGCCGAGAACGACTACGGGCAGGAAGCCATCGACACGCTCCTCAAGCGCATGGAAGACGACCGCGAAAGGCTGATCGTCATCATCGCCGGCTACACCGAAGAAATCAAGCGCTTCGTGAACTCGAACCCCGGCCTTTCCTCGCGATTCAACAGGTATATCAACTTCCCCGACTATTCGGAAGATGAGCTCGCGCAGATTTTCAGGTCGTTCCTCTCCAAGTACGACTACAAGATGGGCGAAGCCGCAGCCGCAGCCATGAAGCGCTGCATCGCCGACGCCGTGCGCGACAAGGACAGCCGCTTCGGAAACGGCCGCTTTGTGCGCAACCTGTTCGAGAAAGTCATCGAGAAGCAGGCGAACCGTCTCGCCGCATCGCCGGACCTGAGCAAGGCAGACGTGAGCTACCTTACCGTTCCGGATTTCGAGCAGGCCTTCCCGCGGAAATAGCCTACTTTTCGACTATAACTTTATAGAATTCAAGGAACTGCGAAGGCGACAGTTCCTCGGCGCGTACCGTCGCAGGATAATCCAGGAGCTCGATGGCTTCCTGGATTTTCTTCTTGTCAAAGGCGCGGCCGAAGGAATTCGCGAGGGTCTTCCTTTTCTGCGTAAACGCGGCGCGCACGAAATCGAAATACCCCTCGGGTGCCTCGAGCGGGCATTCCTTGGGCGTCAGGAGCATCGTGGCGCTGTCCACGTTCGGGCGCGGCGTGAAGTGTTCCGGACCGATCTTCCTCAGTATCTGCGTATCGGCGAACGCGGACACGAGTACGGATAAACTTCCGTAGTTGCTGCTGCAGGGCGACGCGCAGATGCGTTCGGCGACCTCGAGCTGCACCATGCCCATGAATCCCTTCGTAAGGTGCAGTTTCGGCATGAGCCCCGCGATAATCGCGGTAGATACGTTGTACGGGAGGTTGCCCGTCACCCACGGCCTTTCGTGCGCGTCGAGAAACGCCTGGAGGTCGAACTTCAAAAAGTCGATGTTCTCGATGCGGAAGTTCTCCTGGCCCCGGAATTTCTGTTCCAGAAATTCCACGCACTGCTCGTCGATCTCGACGGCAGTGAGTTGCACGGCGCGCGCGAGCAGATGCTCGGTCAGCGCCCCGTGCCCGGGGCCAATTTCAAGCACGTAGTCGCCCGCCTCTGCAGGCAGGTCCCCCGCGATCATCTGCGCGGTGGGTACATCCAGAAAGTTCTGGCCGAATTTGCGGCGGCGTGCTCTGTCCATGTCAAAAAATTAGCAATTCGAATCCGGCGGCGCAATCCTATTCATGCGCAAAGCGGAACACATGGCGGTTGCAGTTCGTGGTGAGCAGGTAGTGCTTGTCGCGCTGCACCGTCATGAACATGTTCACGAGGTAGGCGCGCAGGCCCGTCACGGAGCGTTCCAAGTCCGTCAGGTCCATGAGCTTGCCGTCGTCCTTGATGACGAGCAAAAAATCGTCGTGCCGCACCTGCAGCGAAATTTCCATGAATACCTTGCGCCCCGCGTTGCTCTCGAACACGGTCATCCCGAGTTCCTCGAGCAGAAGCATCGCCTTCACGACTCCCGTGTCGTCCACGGAAGCTTTCTTCAACTTCTTCCCGATAACATCGCGGTACTCGACCAGGTTTTCGGGATTCAGCAACAAGTCGTACATATACCAGCGCCCCGATTCCTCGGAATCCTCGAGCAGGAGCGGGAACCTGGATTTGCCGTAGAGCACGAGCTGGATGACACAGCACACCGCAAGGGCGACAAACGGCGAGACCCCGAATCCGAGCCACACGTTGCCATCGCCCCAGAACGACACACCGCCCAGGACACAGGCGACCGGGCCGAGGAATATCGCGATAAAGATGAAGAGGAACGAAAGCAGCGGCTTCTCGTGAACATGGTAGGCCGCATAGATCTTCACGAAGGCGAGCGGACACAGCCCGACCGCACACGCGCGGATCGCAAAGGCAAGTTCGTCCGCGGCACTCGCCGAACTGATATGGAACAGGCGCGTGAACAGCGGCGCAAAGACCATCAGGAGCGCCGTGGCAATCAGCGTCTCCTTGAGCGACGCCCAGTTCACGAACCTCATCACCTGCGAAACGCCCTTGCCATTCTCCTCGCCGCGGTAGATATTGATTATCGGCTCGGCCGCCATCCAGATGCCGTTGAACACGACGCTGAGTTCCAGGATTTCGTAGATGACCGAGAGGATGGCGATCCTGTCGCTACCGAAATGGGCCACAAAGTAGAAGTTCATGACGGCGGCAAACAGCGCGAAGAAGAAGTACTCGCACGCCTCCGCCATGCTGAACCGGATAACCTTCGCGACATCGCGTATCTTGAAATACCATACAAACTTGAGCGTATTGCCCTTCCGCACGAAATGCGAGCAGAGCACCAAGATACTGAGGACGACGGAAAGCACCGTCCCGAGCGCGATGCCCGACATTCCCCAGAACTTGCAGAACACGCAGGAGAAAACCAGATTTCCAAGCAGCAGCACCGCATACGAGATATTGCAGGTCTTCATGTCACCGTCGACATACACCATCTCCTGCAGAATATTGTTCAGCGGGATCACGAAGGCAAGCCCCAAGAACCATCCGTAAAACTCGTTCACGAATTTCAGCTGTTCGGCATCTATCCCTGACGTATCGAAGAAGAACAGGCGCCCGACCGCAAAGAGTGCCACCATCAGGAACCCGACCGCGAAGGAGAGGATTATCCCCTGCCCGAAAAAGCGGTCCGCACGGTGCTTGTTGAGGCGTCCGAGCTCGATGGAATAGCAGACAAGGCTTCCCACCATGACCATCGCGCTTGCAAACAGGATGAACGAGAACATCGGCGTGAAGAAGGATATCGCAGCCAGCGCGTTCTCGCCCAAAAACCGGGCAGCGACCACCTTGTCGATGAAGATGTTCACGAGTTCGGCGCAAACCGAAAACGATGCCGTAAAGAGCATCGACGTAAACCGCCTTCCGCTAAATGTCTGGCTGATCCTCATACGTGACCTAATATAAGAAATTATCGGCACGCCTTAACCCCGATTTGGTTTTTTCGCTTCGATTGCAGATACCCAAGAACCGTTCCCGACCCGGGCGTTGTTGAAATTTTTTTACCAAAAAACGATTGCACACGAAATACAAACAAATTATTTTCTACGTACAACTAAACAACTTTATTCAAAAAAGGACCTTCATATGAAACTTGGCATTTCCATTACCGGCGGCGGGGCTCTCGGAATCGGCCCCCTCCAATTCATGCGGCGCCTCGAAGCAGACCTCGGCAAGAAAAAGAACCTCGCCACTGTCGGAGATGCCTTCGCAGGTACATCCACCGGTTCCATCGTAGCGGTCGGTCTCGCGAACGGAAAGACGGCAGAGGAACTCTATAACCTGTACAAGGAAAACCTGCCCAAGATCTTCAAGAAGGTAAGCGCATCGCGCATCCTGTCGAAAAACTACTACCGCTACGACAATGCCAACCTGAAAAAGCTTCTCCAGGCCAACTTCAAGAAGCACATGTACGAATTCAAGAAGCCCGTCTACATTCCCGCCACATTCCTGAACGGCAAAAGCGTGGAAAAAGTCTGGGGCAAGGACGATGGCGATACCGAGCAATGGTTTGCCGTCCTTTCGAGCTGTTCTGCCCCCACCTACTTCAACACCGTGAGCCGCGAATGGAAGGGCAAAACGGAAACCTACTGCGACGGCGGCATGTGGGCCAACGACCCTGTCATGGTCCTTGAATCCGCGCTGGTCAGGTACAAGGCGTACAAGGACAACCTCAGGATTATCTCTTTCAATACAGGGATGGACCACCCGCCTGCAGAACTCAAGGACAAAAGCATCATCGGATGGGGCAAGTACATTCTCGAGGAATGGGTCGCTCGCACGGGGAACTCCGGAAAGTTCATGGCGAAGGCGAACCTCGGCAAGGACAACGTGCTGCGCCTCGCTCCCAAGGTGGAAAAGTCGTACGAGATGGACAACATGAAGATTATCGACGAGGTTTCGGATATCTGGGACAAGTATTACGACGAAATCGGCGAAGAGGTCGTCCAGTTCATCACCGAAACACCGAACCTGAAATAAGAACTTTCACCTACACACACAATTTGGGACAGCCACCTCGGCTGTCCCAATTTCTTTCGCGAGGTCTACTTCAGGCCGCGCAAGGTCTTCTTCTGCGCGTCGGTGATGCGGTAGCTCTCGCATGCCTTCTGGATGCTCTTCGCGTGAATCCACGGCGAAAGCCTGCGGCCCTTGATGTAGGGGAACGCCGCATCCCACTGCTTGGCAAGCGCGGTCGCGAAATACCAGGCGACAACCATCTGCACGTAGTAGCGGTCGGTCGCTCGAACCTTGCCGTCCGCGCATCCCGTATCGGAATCGTCGAACAGATTCTCGTCTATCGCAGCGACCCACTTCAAAAACTTCTTGTTGAATCGCGCATCCAGGAAAAAGTTCATGAGCATGTTCACGCCAAAACGAACCGTGTAGGGCTCGCGCGACTTGAGCCATTTTTCGATGCACGACACGAACCGCTTTTCGTCCTTGAGCAGAGCCTTTGGCGACTTTCCGTCGCATACCGCCCAGTTGTCGATATAGGGCAGGAACTGCTCGATGCGGCGCAGGCACTCGTCCGCATCCTTGATGCGTTCCACCACAAAAAGGTGCACCTGGTTTTCCTCGAAATACCTGTGCGGGAGCCTGTCCATAAACTTCGCGAGTTCCGCCGGGGTCGCGGAATCCGCGAACTCCTTCGCAATCTTTCGCATCGTGGGCACGCGCACGCCGATAATCGTTTTCTTGTCGATACTCGGTAGGAGCGATGCGTGAAAGTCCCTGTATTCCAAGTCCTGTTCGGAGAGGAGGCGCTTGACAAGTTCGGAACGGGTCATTACGCCTACTCCGGTTTCGGCGGTTCCGCATTGGCAGATTCCGCCTTCGGCTTGATTCTCGCGCTCAGGTAGCTGAGCATCAAGTTCTGCCACACCACGTAGCAGGTGGGGGCGAGCGCCACGACGGGGCCTGCGTACAAAGTCGCAATCCAGATGACGAGCGTCGTATTCTTCTGCCCCATGCTCTGTGCGCTTTCGATCGGGCGACGGTTCCTTTCGACATACCAGCCGAGGGCGTAAAGAAGAATACAAAGAATCAGCGAGATTCCCGCCATCATCGGGAGCTTGCCGCTATTCCACAGGTCCAGGAATCCCATCTCGCGGATATCGAAACTCGCCTTCGAGATAATGACGAACACCGAGAATGTCCAGATGAACATCGTGTACTTCTGGAATTTCGCGGCGCGGTCGGCAAGTTCCGGGTAGAACGCGCGCAGCCCGAGCGCAAAGGCGAGCGGGATGCTGATAATGGGCTGGATGGTATTGAAAATCTTCATCGCGATCTCGGACAGGCTCGCCTCGGCACCCGTCAGGTAGCCGAACACGATCGGGATGGAGAAACACGCGATGAGGTTTCCGCTCAGGAATATCTTGAGGGCAAGCGAAGCCGATCCGCCGAGCATCTTCGCCATCGCGGGGGCGGCATTCGCAGGCGGGCAGAGCGCGATGATGGCGCCGCCGAGCAGCACTTCGCGCGGGAGGTCGAAAAGCTTTACGATTCCCGCAATGGCGGCAACGAGCAGGAGGCTCACCGCGAGCGCGCGGATTTCGATCTTGAAGGTATAGCCGTGCGTCTGTGGCGGAATCTTCGTCACGAAGGTCAGGAACATCATGGAGCCGATCAAAAACGGCATCATGGGCGAAAGCACGTGCGCCTGCGGAATCAAAATCCCGAGGACAATCGCTACCGGCATGAGAATGGCGCGCAGGTTCTTCATTTCGGTGCCCAAATCTAGAAAATTGCTAAATTTCGCTCCATGTTGAAATCGAAGTACCAGGCCTTCGCGGACATGACCTCCGAGAACGTCTTCAAGCCCAAGAAGCAGGTGAACCCCATCATGCTCGTGGTGCTTGGCTACCTGATGCTCATCACCGTCGGGGCAGTCCTCCTGCGCCTGCCGGTCGCCACCCGCACGCCCATCGACTTCCTGGAAGCCCTTTTCACGGCGACCTCCGCCGTCTGCGTCACGGGACTCTCGGTCATCGACATCAGCTCGACCTTCTCTACATTCGGCAACTGGGTGCTCGTCGTCCTCATGCAGCTCGGCGGCCTCGGCATCATGACGGTTTCTACCGTGCTCATCCTCCTTGCCGGCATGCACCCGAGTTTCAACCACCAGTCCGTCCTCCTTTCCGACTTCACGCAAGAAGGCAACGTCGACGCGAAGAAAATCCTCAAGGCGGTGTTGCCCTTCACCTTCATCCTCGAAGCCATCGGCGGTGTCGTCTACTTCACGCAGTTCTCCGACCTCCCGATCTACGACCGCATCTTCTGCTCGCTCTTCCAGGCGGTAAGCTCCTTCTGCAACGTCGGGTTCACGCTGTTCCCCGATTCGCTCATGCAGTTCCAGCTGAACCCCGCCATGAACATCACCACCTGCATCCTCGCGTTTGCCGGCAGCTTCGGCTTCCTCGCCATCACCGAAATGCAGTACGCCTTCGACTTCAAGGGCAAGAAGTTCCGCAAGATCTCGCTCCACACGCGCATCGCGACCTTCGGCACCCTCATCGTCATCGCGGCAAGCATCCTCGTGTTCATGCTCACCGAATGGGGCAACAGCCTCGACGGCCTTTCCTTCTTCGACAAGCTCCAGACCACGTTCTTCATGGCCTTCACGAGCCGCACCGCGGGCCTCAACACGGTAGACACCCCGGCCCTGTGCGCAAGCTCCCTGTTCTTCTTTGCCATCATCATGTTCATCGGCGCAAACCCCGGAAGCTGCGGCGGCGGCATCAAGGTAACGACCGCTGCGGTCATCGGGCTGCTCGGGTTCAACCGCCTGCTCGGCCGCGAAAAGACCCAGGTCCTCGGACGCACCATCCCCGAAACCACGGTCGACAAGGCCGTGCGAATCTTCGTGGTGGCCATCGTGGTCATAGCGCTTGCGACAATGGTCCTGCTCATCACCGAAATCCCCGCGGGCATCGGCTTCAACGAGAACGGCGTCCCCTTCCTCAAGGTCCTGTTCGAAGTCGTGAGCGCCTACAGCACCTGCGGACTCTCGATGGGCCTCACGGGCGAACTTTCCACTGTCGGCCAGCTCGTCATCTGCTGCGTGATGTTTATCGGCCGCATGGGTCCCCTTTTCCTCATCTCGGCGGTTGCCGGAATGGCCAAGAACACTACCTGGTTCGCCGAAGAAGACATAATGGTGGGTTAATTACTACATTGTAGCCCATGGCATCCAAGCAATACATCATTATCGGTCTCGGCAACTCCGCCATCTTCCTCGCCCGTCACCTGACCAGTCTCGGTCACGACGTGCTGGTGGTGGACAACCATCCCGAGAAGGTGCAGGACATCTCGAGCACCGTATCGCAGGCCATGGTCGCCGACTCCACCCGCAAAAAGCAACTCGCGAGCATCCCGCTCCAGAAGGCGGACTCCGTCATCGTCTGTATCGGCGAGAACCTGGAGGCAAGCCTCCTCACCGTACTGAACCTTAAAGAACTCGGCGTCAAGCACATCATCGCGAAGTCCTCTAGCGCCGCCCACTCGAGCATCCTCGAGAAGCTCGGCGTCTCCGACATCTTCCACCCGGAACGCGACAGCGCCATCGCGCTCGCCGAACGCCTGAACAGGCCGAACATGCTCGACTTCCTGCCGTTCATGGAAGGCTTCTCCATCGTCGAGGTCGTGTGCCCCGAAAAGTTCCAGGGCAAGACCCTCAAGGACCTCTCGCTCACGCACAAGTACGGCATCCAGGTCATCGCCATCCGCGACCCGCTCGAAACCACGCCCAAGATCGGAAACCTCGCCGACTACGTGCTCAAGGAGAACGACGTGCTGTTCCTCATGGGCCCCAACGACGCGCTCGACGACTTCAAGGGCTAGCCCCGCCCGGCACAGGCCGTACATTTTTGTAATAATTACAACAAATCCAAACAAAGCGATTGACAGGCGTCAGTCGCTATTTTATTATTTATCTAAGCTTCAACCAACAACCCCGCAAAGGCGGGATAGGAGACAAAAATGAAAGTATGGGTCTGCAAAGTCTGCGGTTATGTCCACATGGGTCCCGAGGCTCCGGACGAATGTCCCCAGTGCCACGCCCCCAAGAGCAAGTTCTTCGAGAAGGAAGACAAAGGGAGCGGCAAAATCGTGTGGGCCGACGAGCACAAGATCGGTGTGGCCCAGGGTCTCGACGCCGAGGTGGTGCAGGGGCTGCGCGAGAACTTCGCGGGTGAATGTACCGAAGTGGGCATGTACCTCGCCATGAGCCGCCAGGCCGACCGCGAAGGGTTCCCCGAAGTGGCCGAAGCCTACAAGCGCATCGCCTTCGAGGAAGCCGAACACGCCGCCAAGTTCGCGGAACTCCTCGGCGAGGTCGTCTATCCCGACACGAAGAAGAACCTCGAACTCCGCGTCGCCGCCGAAGCGGGTGCCACCGAAGGCAAGCTCGCCCTCGCGAAGCGCGCGAAGGAACTCGGCTACGACGCCATCCACGACACCGTCCACGAGATGTGCAAGGACGAGGCCCGCCACGGCGGCGCCTTCCAGGGCCTCCTCGGACGCTACTTCAAGTAAGGCCGATGCCCTCGACGTCCGTCATGCTACAGGAATGCAGGATCCGCCCGTCGCTACAGCGGGTCCTCATCCTCGACTACCTAAGGAGCGTCCACACGCACCCCTCCGTAGATTCCATCTACCAGGCGCTGCTGCCCGACAATCCCGGGCTCTCGCGGACAACCGTCTACAACACGCTGGAACTTTTTGCCGCAAACGGCCTCGCGCTCGCGCTAGACTTCGGCGAAGGGTTCCTGCGCTACGACGGCGAAACCAGGCCGCATAGCCACTTCAAGTGCGAAAGGTGCGGCAGGGTCATCGACATCGACAGCGTCCCGGAAGGCTGCGAGCAGATGCTGCCCGAGGGCTACTCGCTCACCGGGGCATCGCTCTACATGTTCGGGCTCTGCCCGCAGTGCAACAAGCCCCGCTAGCATCCGCGACGATCACATAAATTCGCATTTTCAGAACAAAATAACAAACCCCGCGCAGGCGGGGTTTTCCGTTTAACTTGTTATCTATCTTAGACTTAGGGGCGAGGTCCGACCTAGAACACCGGCTGATCGCTGCCCTTTTCCTTGCCCTTCTTCTGCGTGAGACCTTCCTTCGCGAGGGTGCGGTGCTCCACGTATCCGAGGACGAAATAGCGGTTGGACTTGCCGACAACCGCAGTGAAGGCGTTCAGGACCTTGACCCCGAACCATTCCTGGTAGTTGTTGCGGCCTTCCTTGATATTCGCCTCGACAAGCGTCGGCGCCTGCGAGGGCTTGCCGTACTTGAGCGAGAACTGTTCCGACATGTATTCCGCGGCCTCGAGTGCCTTGAACCTGCGGCTCGCCTCCACCTTACCCGTGCGGATCTCGAAGGCGTAGAACTTGTCGTTCGCGTTGAAGATGAAAGAAACCTGAACCGGCAGTTCGCCGAAATTGAACATCGGGAGCACGACGCGTTCACCCTTGCCCATCTGGCCGAAGGGCTCGTAGCCCATCTTCATCACTTCCTCGATCACGGTTTCGCGCGAGGCGCCAAAGGGGATGCCGGCAAATTCGAGCTCGCCATTGCGCTGGGCAAACGCTTCCATGGAAAGCGCGAGAAGCAGCAAGACGATTATATTTCTAAACATGGACACGGAGTATCTCCTAAAACCATTGTAAAAGATAGTAAACTTTCAGGAAAAAAGGTTTACCCGGTCGGTTTTAAGGGCTCTTTATCTATATTTTGCAACATGGCTAGCATTTTTGGCAAAATTTTCACCGTGACGACCTGGGGCGAATCCCACGGTCCGGCAGTAGGCGCCGTCGTGGACGGATGCCCGGCAGGGCTTCCCCTCTGCGAAGAAGACATCCAGTTCTACCTCGACCGCAGGCGTCCGGGGCAGAACGCCATGACTACCGCCCGCGACGAAAAGGACAAGGTCAAGATCCTGAGCGGCGTTTTCGAAGGCAAGACGACCGGCACGCCGATCTCTTTCGCCGTGTTCAACGAGGACCAGCGGAGCCATGACTATGCGGACATCGAGAAGTGGTACAGGCCCGGACACGCGGACCTCTGCTACGACCTCAAGTACGGTTTCCGCGACTACCGCGGCGGCGGACGCAGCTCCGCACGCGAGACCATCGGCAGGGTATGCGCTGGCGCCGTGGCGCGCAAGCTCCTCGCCCAGATTGCCGGCACCGAATTTATCGCATGGGTCGATTCCGTGGGCAATGTCGACTGCCCCGAATTCGACCTCGGCACGCTCACGCACGAATCTGTCGAAGCTTCCCCCGTCCGCTGCCCCGTCCCCGAGGCGAGCAAGAAGATGGAAGAAGAAATCCTCGACGCGAAGAAGAACGCCGACAGCGTCGGCGGTACCGTGAGGCTCCTGGTGCGTAGCGCACCGGCCACACTCGGCGAACCCGTGTTCGACAGGCTCGACGCACTTCTCGCCCAGGCGATGCTCAGCATCCCCGCCTGCAAGGGTTTCGAGATCGGCAGCGGCTTTGCCGCAGCCCGCATGCGCGGCAGCAGCCACAACGACGAAATCTACTTCGACGGCAAGCAGTACCGCACCCGCACCAACAACGCGGGCGGCTGTGTCGGCGGCATCAGCAACGGCGAAGACATCCTCTGCCGCATGGCGTTCAAGCCCACGGCGACCATCTCGCAGGCGCAGAAGACCGCAGGCCGCGGCGGAGAGAACGGAGAGCTCGCCGCCAAGGGCCGTCACGACCCCTGTGTCGCGGTTCGCGCCCCCGTCATCGTCGAGAGCATGGCGGCCATCGTCCTTGCCGACCTCTACCTGCAACAGAAGCGCCACTGCCTGTAGCGGGATTGCCGGGGCAACAGTGAAACACCTTCCCCGCATTCTGCAAGTAGGCCTTGCCGCCTGCTACCACGCCGCATACCGGCTCCATCACCGCCTTTGCCTCAAGCCGGGAAAACCTCTCCGGAATTCTAGTTTATTTGTAATAGGAAGCTTCCGCATCGGGGGTGCGGGCAAGAGCCCCTTCACCGCGTGGTTTGTCGACTTCCTCCGCGAACAGGGGTACAGACGCATCGCGGTGCTCTGCCACGACAAGGCATGCGACGAGGCGAATATGCTGCGGCAACGTTTTTCGAAGGTGCCGGGAATCCAGGTATTCACGACAGGCAACCGCTACCGCGCCGCGCACGGGCTCGACGGCAATTTCGACGCGATCGTCTGCGACGACGGCTTCGAGGACACGCGACTTCAAGGTGCCACCGTCATCCGCCTCGACTGGGAAAATCCGCCCGCGCACACCGCAAACCTCGTGCCCGCGGGCATGTTCCGGAGCCTCGCTACGGACCATGCGGCGCCCGCCATCGCGCTACGCTGCGCGAGCGCGCATAAGGGCGCCGATGCCGATGTCACCTTCGGCATCGCGGGCATCGCGAACGCAGCGGGCAGCTCCCTCAGCCGCGACCCGGTCCTACTCTGCGGCATAGCCGACCCGGCCCGGTTCGCAAGCGACGTCGCCGCTTCGGGAGTCCGCGCAGCACGCACCGTCGCACTCCGCGACCACGACAGGCGCCTCCGGCGCACCCTCGAGGTCCTTCTCCGCGATGGCGAACAAGTCGTCATCACCGAGAAGGACTTCGCAAGGCTCCCCCCGAAATTCCAAATTCAAAACGCGGTCTTTGTCGCCCGCCAGCAGGTCCATGTATCCGAATCCGCCAAAAAAGCGCTTATCGCGGCCTGCGGAAATCCGCGGCGGTAAACAAAAGTCTCCACGTTATTATTTTTTATGCAACGCGCAAACCGCAAGAAGGAATAGAAAATGAATCTCACCACGCGCATCGCGGAACTGATGAAATCCCTGACCACGGGCATCCCCGAAAGGGAATTCTGCATCGAGCTCGCCTTCCTCACGACCATCGTCAGGGAACCGTTCTACCTCTACGGCCGTTCCGGCTCGGGCAAGGCCATCGTCATCGACAGGCTCGTCGCCGCATTCAAGAACGCAAAGGCGCTCCGCATCGGCCGCCGCGTGCAGGAGATTCCTTCCAAGCTCAGCGACTTCGACCTTATCGTGTTCCAGAGCTACGACGTCACGAACGAACGCCAGAAGAACAGCGTGCAAATCGCGCTCCAGGACCGTGCCGGCACCCCAATCATCATCTCGGGCGACCTGCGCCCCGAAGTGGCCCTGACCCGCGGCGAAATCGTGGACAAGCTCGCGCTCACCGTCGCACTTCCCGACAGCATCTCGGCTGACGCCCTTTGCCAGCTGCTCACGACCCCGCGCGACGTCACCCTTACCAACGTTCCCGAGAACCTCGCGATTACGCCCGAAGAATCCGCCGAGTGGAAAGAGAAGATCAACCAAATCGCCTTCTCGCCCGACGCCCTCGACATGATAGGCAAGCTCGCCGAGCTCTGCGATGCGAACAACATCTACGTCTCCATCAAGAAATGGATGGTGCTCAGCAACATCGCGAAGGCCGCCGCCTTCTTCAACGGCCGCTCCGAAGCGAGCCTCATGGATACCTTCTTCCTCGGCACGAACATCTGGGGCCGCACCGGTTCGAACAAGGTCATCGTCGACGGCTACAAGCAAATCGCCATGGAAATCCTCCTGAAGAACGTCCCGGAAGTTCTCGCCGAACGCTACGACGCCGACGACCTCCTCTTCCGTATCGACAGACTTCTCAACAGCAGCAACAACAAGTACGACACCAAGGAATTCAACAACGAGACCTGCGTTTCGTACAAGGTGACCATCGCCGGCGAATCGACCCCGCTCTACGTCCCGATTCGCTACATCGAGACCGAAGGCGACTTCAACCCGTATAACGAACTGCGCCAAGTCGAAAAGCGCGTGCGCTGCAACTACCACGGCACCTCCAACTGCTCCATCGCTATCGACTCCGCCGTCAAGGGCATCGGTCTGCGTACCAACCTGGTCCGCTCCAGCAACAGCACCCTCAAGACAGGCAAGTTCGAAGACTACGCGACGCTCCCCACCTATATCCTGAGCGAAAACGATCCCGAGATCATCGCTCAGAAGAAGGCCCAGCGCGAAGAAATCCGCAAGGAAGTGAACGAAGCCATGGAACGCGAATCCAAGACGCTCCTCGGCCTGCGCGACACCTACCGCAATCTCAAGCAGAACCGCAACCAGCTGTTCTGCAACCAGCAACTCTTCGACGAAATCCTCGGGCAGATCAAGGAAAAATTCGACACGACCGCCGCCCTGATCTCCAAGATCAAGGACGCGCACGCCAAGCTCGACAGCAAGCCCGCCTAGAGGTTGTCGATACTGTCAGGAATCTCGTTTCTCATCACGAGCAGGATCGCGTTCTGCCCGACAATGACATACTTCTCGCCGTTGATCTCTATCTCAGTCCCGCTCGCATGCAGGTACAGAGCCTCGTCGCCCTCGTGTACCTGGAGCGGCACGTAGTTCACCATATCCTGGCTCTCGCCCGTAAAAATGGAATCCGGGTCTCGGTTTGCAGGAATCGGGTATCCGGGCCCAACCCGCATCACGAGCCCCGCATGCACCGCATCGTGGTCCTTGACGCTCGGCGGCAAATACAGCCCGCTCCCCGTACGGTTCGACGCTTCCAGGGGCTTTATCAATACACGGTCACCGATTACAACAACATTTTTCAAAGCATCCATCATGGGCGCTAAAATAGAATTTATATTGCTACCGTGGTCATCGCGGTCCTCATAGCGCTCTGGTTTGCCATATCCGTAGGCATATTCGGTCTCGTCCTCTCGACACCGAAAGGGCGCGCCATGCTGAAGGTCCTGTGGCGCAGCCGCAAGATCCGTATCGCGACATCCGTCCTCATCGCAAGCACCGCAGCACTCCTCCTCGTGTTCGCCTTCCACCCGGCTCCCGCCACGCCCGAACAGCACGATGCAAGGCGCGTATTCGAAGACTACGCGCGCGCGCTCGTCTCCGCGATGGAAAACAGCGGGGTCATCACCGTCGACCCGCAATGCGAAACCGTGAATCCGATGCCCGAACTCGCCTACACCATGCCCGCGCTCATCGAAATCTACCACGAGATGGTGAACAAGCCCACCACGTCAAGACTCGTGCGCCTCGACGACACGCTCATCCTCTCCTTCGACGGCTACAAGCAATTCAAGAACAGGACCATCAAGATCACCAAGGGTGTCCAGAAAAGGCTCGGCCCGCGCTATTCCATCAGGATGGAAAGCAAGGGCGAAAACCACGAGCTCGAGATTACGTATAAAGGAAAACTCTGGGACAACGAGCAGCTCTGCGCCCTTCCCGTCATGGAATCAAGCCGCCGCGAAAACGTCGACCCCGCCGTGCTCATGTCCATCATCCGCCACATCTCGGGATTCGACTTCAACTACGAAGGCGAAAAGGCCGGCCGCGGCCTGCTCGCGCTGGATTCCGGGGAAAAGCTCGAACAGATACGTATCGGTGCCAGGATGCTGAAGGCCGCCCTCGACACCGCGAAAAGCGAAGAAGACGCCATCGCCGCCTTCTACCCCGAACGCGACATCCAGGGGCTGAACGCCGAATGGCGCAAGAGCCCTCTCAAGAACGGCTGGGTGCAGGATGTCCTCGCCGATATCCCCTTCTACAGGAACAACGGCTTTACCGCCGTCCAGGAATCTCCCTAGCTACTTCCCGCGTTTTACACCCATCGTGAACGTGTCCTCGCGCTTGCCGACCGTCTCGCGCCCCGCCTTCACGCGCCACTCGAGCTTCGATACATACGCGCCCGTACCCACGAGCCGCCCGTTCTCGCTGCGGGCGTTCCATGCGAGGAACACCTTCGCCGGATTCGAACGGCAGTCGCCATTGAACACCGCCGTGTCCGAGCACGCCACGGTTCCCTTCGCCGTATTCACGAACTGTCCCAGGTTGGAGAAGTAGCTTACGTTCCACTCGATGCGAATCGAATCGATCGGCACGGTATCGCTCGCCGTAAGGCCCAGCTCCTGCAGGTCGTAATTCAACAGCTGCCCCGGAAGGCCCGTCTGCTCCACCGCATCCTTCAACGACATTTCAGGCGGTACGGCAAACGTACTCACGCCACCCTCCCAGGCGGCAGTCTCTTCCGCAACCTCCTGCGTAAGCATGACCACGCCCGGCACATCCACCAATAGTCTCTGCCCGCCGATAATCCTCACCCAGGGATTGTTCACATGCGGCACGTTAGCGTTCAAGTCGCGAATCGCACCCGGCATGAGCCGCACCGAATCGCCCACCGCAGGCAAAATTTCGTCCTCGCCACCGAAGAAGTACAGGTCGTAGCGCACGCCGTTCTGCAGGCGCGTCCTGCGCGGCGAAACCATCCGCCCCGACGCCTGTTCGCCCATACGCCAGATCCTGAAATCGAACAGGTCTTCCGCCGCTAGGTTCGTATCGAGCGTGCCCTCGCTCAACAAAAGCGTCAAGGTCGTCATCTTGTCCTTGCCCGGGTTCACGATGGCGCTCAAAAGCACTGGCCCGACCCTGTCCTCTATCATGCCGTTCATCGAAAGCGAAATCGAGTCACCCTTGTCCTCGTCCCAGTAGGTGTAATGGTAATGCAGCCCGCCCTGGTATATTTCACTGCTTCCGCCGGTAAACACCCTGTCGAACAGCGAATCCGCCGTCACGACGATATTCGACGCATTGTAGATCCGCCCTCGCACGTTCTCTACGCCTACAATCGAACTCCATGTCGAATCGCCGAACGACCATGCAAGCGTATCCGGGATGTCGGTATCGAAAGCCTCGCTGAAGGGAATATGCAGGCTGTCGGGAACACCGTCGCCGTCCCGGTCAAACATGTAGCCCTTGCTCGCAAACGGCACGGGCGGTTCCATCATGTTGATGTTCTCCCACACGATCTTGTTCGCGACCTGCGAACCCGAAACCGTGAACGAGGCGTTGTTGACCGCCGCAAGGCCCATCACGTAGAATGTCGCATAGCCAGTCGAATCCGTCATGACGCTCGTAACCGGCTGGCCGTTTGCATCCAGGAACGAAAGCGAATCTGCCGTCGTGAGGTCCACCGACACGATGCAGTCCGCGCAGACCTGCCCGATATACATCACCATGATACGCACCGGGTACGAGACGAAAGCCATCAGCGTATCCTTCGAGCCGTTGTCGCCCGGCACTCCCATCGCCTCCATCAGCAGGTTGTAGCCCATCGGGTCGAACGGCTCACCCGCCGTATCCGCGAACGCGATATCCGGAAGCGGGTACTCCGGCACCTCGAAATACACCTGCGAACGCTGCTGCGGATCGGACACCAGGTAAAAGTCGAGCATGTACATTCCAGGCGGCAGCGAACGCGAGCGCACGATAGCCGCCGTATCGACGACAAAGCCCGCCATATTCTCCCTGATAAGGATTCCGCCATAATTAATACCCGGCTTCAGCACTTCGCCTTCCTGTACCGCCGTCTGTCCGTACAAAGTAAACACCGATTCCGCAAGCGTCGTATCCACCTTGCCCACGCTCGAAATGTCGCATGTCAGGTTCTCTTCCGTAAGAATCTGCAAGATGGTATATTCGATGGTACCGTCCGTCGTGAATTCCTCGACAGGGAAGTAGCGCTTTTCCGTCTGCAAATTGATGGAGGTGCGCATCTTGAAGTTCGAGCCCGTCGCATTCCTTTCCGAGAAGAAAATATGGAACGGATAGATCTTGCCTTCAACAAGCCCCATCGTATCGAGGTTCACCGCGCCTTCCACCGGGTTGTGGCACCCGCCTATATCCACCGCGAGACGGTTGTCGATAAACACCCACACGTCATCATCTCCGCGGAACTCGAAGTACTGCCCCGGAATGTACTGGAACTGCGCCGAAATCTTCATCGCGAAGCTGTAGTTGTGCCTGCAGCCGCTCACGTTCCAGTCGAATTTCGGGTTCTTTACAGTCTTCGCGGAATCCAGGTACTCGAAATCGTCAATCGGATAGAATCCCGGATTCAGCGTGTCGTTGCAGTCGTTCTCGTTCGTAAAGTCCGCAAGCCAGAACCCTTCCTCGTCAAGCGTCAAGTCGATATCGCGGCAGGTCGCATTCGTGTATTCCTTGCCCATGGCATCGGTCGCCACCACCTGCGGCACGAACCATTTCTCGATCTCGTGCGCCGCGGAACACTGACTCCACGGATAAATTAACGAATCCACGCGCGCAGGCAAACCGTTCACCAGTTTATCCTGAACCATTCCCAACACGTGGCCGCCACAGGTCTTGAGCGAATCGAGTTCGCCATTCTGGTTCTTCTCCCACACCGTCGTATAGGGGTTGCCGTTGTAGATGTTGCCGAAGTCCACGTCGATATTGTCCGGATACGATTCGCCGGCCCAGTCCACGACCATCGCCGAAATCTTCATCTCGGGGCAGCGGCCCAGATGGCCGGGATACGCCACGTCCAGAAGCGGGGCACTGCTCGACACCGGATACGGATGCACCCACACCGTATCGCGCACGGTCAGCACCGAATCGAGCTTCACCGGCTCGCCGATTTCCTTGCCCTCGGCCGCGATGCCACCCATGCTGTAGTAGTCCATACCGAACGTCTGCTTGAACACCACGCTCCAGCTCGATGCGTGCTTGTAATATGTTCCCTCGTACCAGCCGCAGGTATCCTTCTGCCTGTCGAACGGCAACGGCCCCATCTTCACCGTATCGTCCATGTCGACCACGAGCATCGAAGGCGACATGTCGTCCCACGGCGAAAGCAATCTCACCACCTTCGGCTCGAGCGGGTAATAGATAAAGTCCTTCGCGTGCATCGAGGTGCTCGCGAACATCCACACCTCGTAAATGCCGGCAGGGAAAATGTCCGAAGCCAGCGGCCGCTCGTCATCGTCAAAGTACTTGTGCGGAGGCCATTCGTTCTGCCCGCGGTACAGCTGCACCCACGCCCACGTCGAATTCCACTTCGGCGAACTCACCAGCGAATCGTCGAAATCGATATGACGCCAGTACTTGTACTCCCCTTCCGACGAAAGCGGAGTCGGCTGGTTCATGATGTTGTTGTCGACCGAGATGTAGAACGCGCTGTCGCGGTAGCTCGTATTCGTACGCCACGGGTGATAGACATGCAGCCTGCGCGTCGGGTCGAAACATTCCCCCTTCGTACCTATCGCAAGTGTCGCTTCCGCAGCGCTTCCCGTACCGTCGACATAGACCGTATCCGCGGCGGCAAGGGCCGAAGAAAGTTCCACTACCGCATCGCTATCCGCAGGGAAGGCAAGCCACGGAGCCTTGTAGCGTACAAAGTAAGCGTTCTGCACCGGGTTTGCCGCCATCATCGAAGGCGTCACTGAACCGTAGAACCAACCGCACTTCGAAGCATCACCCGGCACAAAGCGCATCAGCACGGAATCCGTCCCGAAAATCATCTGCGGAAGCGCACGGTTCCCCCACGGGCTCTTGAACCACACGATCTTCGAACCCGGAGCCATGAACGACTTCTCGTACGACCCGTCCGCCTTCGTGTACACCCAGAGTTCCGTTTCCGTACCGAAGAACTCGCCAATCTTGAACTCGTACGAACCCCATGCGACACAGTTGTTCTGGTTGTAGTTGTAATCCGCAGTATTCGGACACGCCTTTATGTTGAAACTCATCCAGTCCTGGAAATCGGCCAGCGACTTGCCCACCCACGTATAGGTGAACCAGCCGTCCCCATCGGCTGTCATCATCGTCGAAGAAGTCGCGTCGAAATGCGGATTGTAGTCGCCACCCGCACCACCCAGCACATGCGGCACATAATCGCTCCTTGTCGCATCGTCACGCCACGGTGACTGGAAATGCAGAACAAGGTCGGCCCATGCGGACTGGCCGAACAAAAAAAGAATCAAAACACCCAAACAAATGCGCTTCATACCAACTCCTTTCCGAGCGCAGCATAACAACTATACTTAATGTATATTATATATCGGCAAGTGGACCGCAAAAACAGCCGCCAAAACGGAAAGCGTTGTACTGAACGCAATAAAAAAACCGCCCCGGAAGGCGGTTTTCTGCATAAATCGAGGCCTATTACTTCTTCAGGGAATCGATCTTGCCCGGAACGGAGAGGACCGACTTCGCAAAATCGAGCACGAAATTGTACGTAATGTAGTTGATATAGATAATCAGCGGGAAGAAGCCAGTCACTACGGCGACAGACACGGCCACGCCCGTATTGACAATGAAATCCCCATCCTCACCGGACACAAGGGCCACAATCTCAAGAACAACCGCGGCAAATGCACCCAGCGCCCAGATAAACGGGGTCAGACGGGCGGCCATCTTGATAAACATCGTGACAATGCCAAGGAATTCCTCGGCACTGCCGCACTTTTCTTCCTTCACACCAAGGAGGCTCTTGGCACCTACCAGCATAATGAAGATGTAGATTCCGCCAATGAGCACCCCGACGCCAATGCCATTGAATCCATCAGTAGACACACTGGCCATCATCATGACCATCTGGGCGGTATCATTGTTTCCGATGACAAAGCAGACGGCGGATCCAAAGATAGCGGCGACAATCGAAATCACGGCAAGCATATCGACAATATTCATCGAGGAAACCGATGAAGGGATGTTATCGATAAGGTTGCGGATGCTGCCGTAGAGCTTGGTTCCGCAATACCCAAAAATGACGCAAAAGACAAGGAATACAAATCCCATCAGGAACCCGATTCCTGTCATTTCGACTTTGGAACAGATAATAGGGAAAGTGATCAGCGAAAATAACGCAAGGAGGTAATAGCCCCAGATGCCGATGGAGATAGTTCCCCGTTCCGCACAGTCGAAGCCCTTGTCCCACCTGACACCGCGAAGAGCGGAAATCAAGCCATCGATCTTGTTGTTGAGAAAAGACCCTGCAAGAACATTGGAATCATCCTTCGTTTCCGCAGGAACCACATTCAGAACTGTTCCGCAGGCAGCGCAGGACTGGGCTCCGTCTTCTATTTCTTTTCCGCAATTTGGACAAAACATAATCATACTCCTTGTGAAATGTTTTGCATTAATATAATAACAAACTCGCAGAAAAGACAAATATTTGTTTTCAAGACGCTTCGAACAGCCCCGCATTCCAAATCCGGGCATAAAAAAAGCCCCCCGGAAGGTTTACCTTCTGGGGGGCGAGAATCCAGCGGCGCCCTACTCTCCCGGGCCCGTGGGCCAGGTACCATCGGCGAAGGGAGGCTTGACTTCCGTGTTCGGAATGGGAACGGGTATGACCCTCTCTCGAGAACCGCTGAAACAATTTCTTTAGGCAGTGGGAACCAATGCAATCCGCGGGTGCTCCATGAAGCTCCTGGCGGGTCCGGGCTGCTCACGCGGAACAGTCGAACTAAATCGTTGAAAGAAAGTGAAATGCCACACGGGCTATTAGTACCGCTCGGCTCAATGCATCGCTGCACTTACACCTGCGGCCTATCGACGTCGTAGTCTCCGACGGCCCTACAGGGGGATGAACCCCGCGAGACCTGATCTTGGGAACGGCTTCACGCTTAGATGCCTTCAGCGTTTCTCCGATCCGTACACGGCTACCCGGCAATGCCGCTGGCGCGACAGCCGGTACACCGGAGGTACGTCCGTCCCG
>JAEEGG010007202.1_pt1 | contig 25790 bp, 28 predicted proteins | sample 9134161 | NCBI WGS metagenome assembly JAEEGG01 (sample SAMN16246543, study PRJNA631951) | gut metagenome | biome: gut microbiome; feature: rumen; material: CR-attached | host: Bos | place: Iran: Karaj | collected 2018-10 | reverse complement strand
GCTTCTGCAGCGTCTCGTCGTAGGTTGTGGAAACGTCGCTCACGCCGAGATTCTCGGGGTTCGACATGGCCCTCTGCACGTTGATGAAGAAGGCGGTGATCTCCGCGTTGTTCAGCTTGGAGATCGAGAAACTGTTGATTGTGAACATTGAGATAATTGAAGAATTAAAAGTGAATACTATGAGGTTAGTCCCATGGAAACTGCCCTCGTTTGCGATTCGCGATGCAAAGATACGAACTTTATTTTTGGCACTGTCCGCATTTGTCCGCAAATGTCCGCAAATGTCCGCAAATGTCCGCTTTTTTTCTCATTTACTATTGTTTATGTCAAAAAAAATCAGTAACTTTGCGGTGTAAATAGTATTACCCTTCTTTACCTTTCAAACTTCTCAAACCCTCAAACCAAACAACCCTATGTGGCCAGTTCAACAATACGACAAATTTGCATTAGCTATAGCTTATTTCCCTACAGCAAGTGCAGACACTGCAGCACGGCACCTTCGTCGTTGGATTGCAGGTAACCAAGAACTGAAGACTCAGCTCGCAGAGACAGGCTATAATCCTAACCAGCATCACTATACCGCCCGCCAAACTGCGCTCATCTTCGAATACCTCGGGGAACCATAGTGTTTTCTTTTTAACACGAATTATCATGTAATTGACCACGAATTTTCATGAATTATTTTTTGTATTGTGGTGAAAATGAGATTCTTTATTTCTTGTGAAAATGGCCGCGTCTCTCGGTTCAATAGCGGAGACTTGGCCGGAAAATGTGCTGACTTCAATAGTCAGCAGAAAATCGCACTGCGTGCGGAAAATAATTGCTCGTCCCATATTTTTCATCCTTTTTCAGAATTACTTTGGGGCCGGAAGGATTTTCTGCGCATTTGCGCAATTTTCTGCGGGTATTGGACCTGCTCATTTTCCGGCAGCCTTCAGAATGCTGCTCAGTCAGCATTCGAAGGAAGGGGCCCCATTCTTGGGGACGGCCTTAGCCGAAGATAAACAATGTATTGGGCCGAGGTCATCTGCCATTTTCACCGAAATAAGAAAAATAATTCTCAAATTCGTGATAAGAAATCAAGAACTATCCACCGTGACCGTATTGAACTTATCTTCCAAATGGCAGAGTTCGGGATTCTCTTCTTTCATCCTGCTAAACATTTCGGTCTGCGGCATATTTCGGGCATCACGTATCTCTCTCTGATTGTCCACAATCAGTTGCGTGTTGGTGGGCTTGGGCTTTTCAGCGATAATTGTTTCCTCGATGACAGATGGAGCGTCGGCAATTGCTGGCGCTTCATCTGCTTTTGCAGGCACATCAGTCCCGACGGGAGCATCCTCTGCCACAGGCATGTCCTCAGCGACAGGCGCATCCTTGGCATTGAGGATGTCCTTCTCGATGAAATCCACGAGGTCGATCTTCGCCTCCTTCTGCTCGGGCGTGGCATTCTCTTCGAGCACGTTGCAGATGGCGATGTCCATCTCCAGTTCGCATCGGGCACGCCAGGCAATGTCGTACCACTTCTTGAAGGCCTCGCCCTCAGGATCCGTGTCGGGATAGAGGATGACCTGTCGGCCGATGAGCGGGCGCAGCTTATCGACGTTGAGCTGTTCCAGGCCGCCTGCAGCCATCCAGATGCTGTCCTTGAACTTCTGCGAACAGATGACGGCAGTCTTCTCGGCCTCGACGATGCAGACCATGTCATCGGGGCGCGAATTGAGCTGGTGCAGACCGAAGAGGCAGTGCGTAGCCTCCCAGTTCCTGTCGAGCAGGCCGCACTGGCGGAACTCGTAGCCCGCCCACGATACGCTCCGCCGCGTATCGTGTTCGCCAGGCTTCACGCGGTGACAGCGCTCGTCGTAGGCCATCAGCTTGCCGTCGCGCACACGCCCTTCGGCATCGATCTGCCAATAGACCACGCGCTTGTCCTTCGTTGTGCCGAGGTGGAAGATTTCGGAGGCTGCCTGCAGTTCCTCGGCGGTGAGGAGACCGGAGGCTACCACCGAGCGGTGGAAGCTGCTGTCCTGCCTCTGTTCGAACTTTTCGACCCACTTGTAGTCAATCCTCCGGATGGTGTTCGCTGTCGGTAGCGTTGTGAATGGTTGCATGGTGGTTGGTTGTATGGAAGTTGTTTGTTGATGATTGATTTTTGTTTGATTGTTGTTTTGTCTCCAGTTGCTTCGGCTCGGGTAGCTGTCGGCCAGGGCGGCCGGGGCGAGGTAGTCGTTGGGCTCGATGCCGTTCTCGCGGCAGCGGTCGATGAAGTATTTCAGGCCGACGTCGGAGCTCTTGCGCACGGCCTTCAGGAACTCTCGTCGGTTCTCCCGCTCCTTGAACTTCGGTCCCGCCATCGAGGACAGGAGGAGGAAGGGTTCGAGCAGTCGCACACCGCCGCCCGCCATCGACATCATCAGCTGGAGCCATTCCTTGCGGTTGTCGGCCAGGTGGATGCCCGCGCTGTGCACTGCCCGGGCCATCGCCTCGATGTCGTATTTCTCGATGAATCGCAGTTGATATCCCATTTTTGTTTTCGTTTATCTCACACAGAACCCACGGAACTCACGGAAATATTTTATGCTCTTTTTTCTCTACGGATTTAATCGGATTTAGCAGATTTCATTTTGTTGAAGTCGAGCAGATAATCCGTTGAATCTGGTGAATCCGTAGCGCTTCTTGACCCTATTGTTGTGGCCCGAGTTTTTTCTGTGCTTTCTGAGATTTCTGTGTGCCCTAATACGGAATTTTGGCGCCGCAATCAGGGGGCTGACACTCTCCCCGAGTATTTAGATATTCGCTCCCCCTTTATAGGGGGGAGTAGAATATCATACTCGGGCGAGTTCATCCCCCCTGATTGGAACTCTGAAGAAGGCTTGTTCTTAATCGAATTTCGGACCATTGTAACGATAGAATTTAACACCATTTATCGTGACATCATAGACGTGGTGATCGGTCATGGAATATAGCTTGCCGAACATCGGATAACTGACACCCCAGTACTCGCAGAACTTCGCCTTCAGCTTATTGAAGTTCCAGTCGGCATAGCCCATGATCGTGTAGAACATCCTGTTCGCCGTTTCCTGTGTCAATGGCTTCCAACCGAAGCTTGTCTGGAAGTTCTTCACCTTCTCGACCTCGTCTGCTGCATCAGCTTCCGTCGGCTCCCATAATCGGGGTATGCCTATCTCCTCGGATTTTTGATGCTCTATATCGACATAGTTTCGAGAGACGACCTTATAGCGCAAGGGAGTATCGACAGGACGCGTGCGGCTTCGTGTCTGGGCGAAGGAGAAGACGTGATCGTCATCCTGTGTGGCCTCCCAGACCTCTCCTGCCTTGTTCGACAACTCCGTGCCCAGGTGGCCACGCATGTTGTTGTCGTCCTTCGGCTTGTTCTGGTGGAGGATGCAGCACACGCAGCAGGGTGGACGCTCCTGGAGCCCTTTCTTTCGTGCCTGCTCGGCACTTACGCCCGATGACAGGCGCATGCATTCGAGCACAATCTCGGAACTCTCCACGATGTCGTTGAAGTCGGGGATGAAGTCGCGAATACCATCGACGATGGCGATGTCGGGGCAGTACTCGTTGAAGAGCATGCGCATGGCCTCGGTCATCTCCTGTCGGTCGGGATATTCACGCAGGGCGAAGTAGATGAAGCGGGCATCCGAAGGCTCGAAGCCGCACATCAGCTCGATGCCACGACAGACGGCTCGGGAAGTCTGGCTGGCCTGCTCCGTATCGATCCAGAGCACGCGGACATTCTTCTCAAGTGCCTTTACTCCCATGTACTCGCCCTTCATCAGGGCGCTGACGATGATGCGGCAGTCGGTGGTCTTGCCGCACTTCTCCTTGCCCGAGATGGCCACGAGGTCACCACGGGGAAAACAGTTCACGCCGTTGATGTTGAGCAGATGCTTCATCTCGGGCAAGGGAGTGCCGGCACGGATGCGCATGTGCTCCAGCTTGGCCTTGATCCTATCCCACTGGGGGTTGTGGATGGTCAAGGCTCCAGACTTGATCATCGCCTGGTTATTCTTCACTAAGTCGATGTTGTTCATGAATTTTTGATCACGAATTAGAGAATTATCAAATTATAAGTTCTTATCTCACACAGAACCCACGGAAATCACAGAAAACAACTTGACACGATATGAGGCCTAACAGATAATCTGTGTGGTATCTGTGTGCCCTTATGACGTTGCTTGACCCAACAATAATTAACTCAAGTTTCGCATTTGCTCAACTTGATGGATATTAAGGGATATTTGGGGATATTAAGGGATATTTGAGGACGTTACCTTTGCCAAAATGGAATTGGACCCAAGAGACATACGTCCCTTAAAATCCCTTAGAATCCCTTAGAATCTCTTAGAATCATCAACTTTCGTATTTGCGAAAGTTGAGTAATTAATCCGTTGAATCCGATGAATCCGTAGAGGAAGAATCAGTTTGAGACCAATCGATCAGACGTTGACGAACATCGGTTTTGGCGTCATCCATCTTGCCCTTCTTCGGCAGACGGAACGACTGCAGCACACCGTCCTGGATGTCGGTGACAAAGACCGAGGAGCCGATGACCAGATGCGTCAGGCGATCGACCGCCTGACGTACATGTCCGAACAGGTGACGTGCCAACGGTCTGAACTTATCCCGATGGAAAGCCCCATCGTCGGTGTTCTGGAACACCACAACCGAATCGGCCAATGAGACCAGAGCAAACAATCGGATCAGATCTCCCGAAACAAATTCCTTGTCGATGTTGTTTGCATCGTAGTACGCCTCAAGTCGCCTTTGGCGCAACTTGAGGCAATGCATCGTCCTTGAAGGCGAATGTACATGTTGTTTCATGTCTTTCTCATGTGTCAATTCGTCGGTGTGAAGTTGATCAATCGGAACTCCGTATAGAATCGAGACTCGCCATCCTGGTTCTTCGCCTCTCGCATCTCGGCCTGGAACTGCAGCTCGCCCGCATGGCCTACCGAGAAGCCGAAACCTTTCGCATCGTCATTGAACAGCGTGATCGGAATGGAGTCCTTCTTGTAGTCCATGCTCTCGAACACCAGCTGTCGGCGATAGCCAGCGATAATATCGTTGCCGTTCTCGTCCTTCGCGATGTTCCCGTTCTCACGTTTCGGGTAGGGAAGCACGTCCCCCACCACAGTCAGTTTCACTTGTTGTTTCAACATAGGTTTTACAATTAACAATTAATAATTAACAAATAACAATTATGGTTTGTCCTTAATAATGGACATAGTAGTCACAGTCATCGAGCACATCGAGCATCAGCTGCATCAGATTGTCCTCCATCCTTTTGCGACGGAAGTCGAACTGTGCTTCGCTCTCGTTCTCTTTCTTCTTGGGCATCATGTGCCAGAAGTAACCGCCATCGTACTTGTCCTGGCAAGTCCAGTAGGTGGCAAGCATGATGCTCAGCAGCTCATTGAGATTTTCGTTGCATCGGATGATTCGCATCTTGATGACATCCTTCACGCTATTCTCCGAGGGTTTGTTGTTCTTGCGCACCTCGAACTGTTCAAGCACCAGGTTGAAGCCCGGCTTATTTGTGTCTCGCAGCATGGCAAGTGATATCACTGCAAAGCGGAATAATTCGGGGTCCAACGTCATAAATAAGTCCTTGAGACCCAAATTCGGGTTCCCCCGTTCACTTTTCGATTTTTGTTTTTGTGCCATAAATATTGGTTTTTTATTATTCGCCGCAAAGTTACGAATTAATAAAGTGCGAATCTCGGAATTCCCTAAAATTCGCACTTTTTTGAAAAAATCAGGGAATAAACGTATCCCTAAAAATGCGCTCTGCTTGGGACGCTACCATCGCAGGCATATTCCGACTGAAATAGTTCATCACCGTCTTATACGAACTGATGGTGTTAAGGTCACCAGTTTCGAGCAGCAGATGGGCAATCGTCGAACGCTTGCAATCGTATTCGAAGACCGAACCCTTCTCATAAAGGAAACTGATAAGGCCAATCAGACGGCTCTCTCGAAGCATCGATGTGTTCCTGTTGGTAAGCCATCGGTGGATTTGCTCATTCTTCCATGCCTTGATGAAGAAATAGAGCAGTGGGGTAACATTGTCTTTGGCGATGATGCCTGCTTCGATAGCATCGTCACAGGCGAGGGAAACGACAATCAGGCAATAATGCCTCTGTGGGGTTGTGTTAAAGCTTGTTGGCTTCATACTCGTTGTTAGCGAAGTAAAAAGCCGGCGCCGGTGCATGACGTTACTTCTTCCGCCATGCAATTAATATGAATGCACGGGACGTCTCCCGTGCACGGTTAAAGAAAATGATAGGAGGTTAAACAAAAAAAATATCCTTGCTTCGCCGTGGAGTCCTTTCCGGCTCAGCAAGGATATTTTAGGTTTGGTCTGAATGTTGACCAATATGAAAGGCCCCGGCAGCAGCCGAGGCAAAGTCTCCAATAAAAACGACTTGTATGTGTCGAATGAAGGCAAATAGGGCGGTTAGGTGTGACATGTGTGTATCAAACTAATGCTTTTCACTATCGAAAAGCGGGCGCAAAGATACACGTTTCAACCGTCACTTCCAAATATTTTAGCTATTATTTTTTTTGCAATAGCAAAATGAAAGCGAAGCGATCATGGTACCCCTATATTATTAGGCATATTCCTGTCAAAAGAACGAAAGAGGTAATAGTAAAAAACAAACAATCCCCGAAAACCGGAAGGAATTCAGGGATTGTGGGATGAGAAAATGAGACACAATTATATCGATGCCATCACTTACAATAAGGGTGTCATGTAGAGAGGAAGATAGATGATACCATCCTCTACCTTATAGTCGGCTGTATGCAAAATTGTAGGCGTGTCCATATATTCTCCAAACTTCTTCATACACTTCGTTAGGGAAGATAACGTGTAGTTCTTGCCGCTCTTGACTTCTATTGGACAGATATTATGGCGGCTGGTCACCTTCCCCTTTTGGAGCAGGAAGTCGATTTCCATGCGTTCTTCGGCGTCCTCAGATGACTTACTATAGAAAAAGAGCTTATTGCCGCTGGCTGTCAACATTTGAGCCACGATATTCTCAATGATCATTCCCTCGTTCACCTCAAGCTTTCCAAAGAGCAGTTTCTGGTAAATTTCAGACGAGACAATGCCTTTTTCATCGAAAGCATGACTGATCAACAAGCCCGTATCGTTCATATAACACTTCAATGTCGTGCGGTCTTCGTTCATCTTTAGTCCGATGTTTGGCTCTGTCGAATTGTAGCAGATGTTGACAACTCCCGCATCCTTCAGCCAGAAGAAAGCATCGTCCCAATCGCGATATTTCGCACCAGGCTTTAGGGCAGAAAGGCGGAATTTCTTTTCGTGCTTGGACAACTGAGGGGGAATCTGATCAAAGATTGACACCACCTTATCGGCTATCTCACTAGCATAATTGAAGATGTCGTTACGATAGATGGCCAGCACATCGCGCTTGGCAGCATCTACAGCATCAAAATCCTTTGTCTCAATATACTTTTTGACGGCTTGCGGCATACCTCCAACTATCATATAGAGACGAAAAGCATCCATGGCCTGACGATGGAATGCCTGACCCATCGGTTTCCGCTCTGCATACATCTTCCGTATAAAGTCCATCAGCATGTCGTTACCTGTAGCCCAAAGGAACTCTTCAAAGTCCATCGGGTACATCCGTATAGGACGTTCTTCAGAAGGGAGAACGATGCCTTGCGTATTTTTCCTGATGCTTACCAAGGATCCTGTCTCAATATAGTCATACCTTCTGTCGGCCACCAGAAACTTGATGGCAGCTCTCGCTCTGGGACATAACTGTATCTCGTCGAGAATGATTAGTGACTTGCGCTCATGGAGTCTCACTTTGTAGTGCTGACTCAGATAGAGAAACAACGTGTCAAGGTCTTCCAGATAGAGGTCGAACCAGTCTCTGACCATCTGTGGAGCCTTATTGAAGTCGATGAAGATATATGACTCATACTCATTCTTGGCAAACTCCTCTACGATATAGCTTTTCCCGATACGTCGAGCTCCCTCTACGAGTAGTGCCACCTCACCGTTTCTTTTCTCCTTCCAATCAAGGAGTTGTTGATATATTTTACGCTTCATAATGATGTCATTTGCACCTTTTTGAGATTTTTGATGCTGCCAAAATACACCTTTTTGAGATTTTTTGGCGCTGCAAATATACACCTTTTTGAGATTTCTTGCAAGAGTTTTGTTGAAAAATATTAAAAAAATGATTGTTTTATGTCAGATTACTCAAGTTTCGCATTTGCTCAACTTGATAGATATTAAGGGATTTTTGGGGATATTAAGGGATATTTGGGGACGTTACCTTTGCCAAAATGGAATTGGACCCAAGAGAGCGAGACAAGAATAAAAAGATAATTCGTGTTAAAAAAACAGCCAAGTCTCCAGTATTGAACCGAGAGACGCGGCCATTTTCACCAGAAATAAAAACGTTATTAGCGCTAAATGATTGAACGGATTACACGGATTTTCTGTATGGTCGGAACGATATAACAGCCCCGAAGGGGCATGAAGATTACAGACGGGGGTGTTAGCCCCCGGTGATGGGTACCACCACATACGGAAGCCCTGTAAGGGCGAAAGATCTTTCGTGCCTTCAGCACTCATTTTGTTGGGACCCGGTATAACGGGGGCTTGTTCCCTTCGGTCACTTCACCCCCGCCTGTAGTCTTTTCAGCCTTTCAGGCTTATGCTTGGAAGAACAAAAAATCCGATAAATCTGTTGAATCTGTAGAGAGAGAAGTGTGTAGATTCGCACGATTCGTGTTCTAAAAACATATAATTCATGAAAAATTCGTGATCAATTACATGATAATTCGTGTTAAAGAGAAAACCACGAATCATTCGAATCTACACGAATGTGTGTGGTTGGGACAAGAATAAAAAGATTCGTGAGGATTCGTTAAATTCGTGGTTAAAGATAAAGGGTTTCTGTGTGAGATATAAATGGTCAAGGCGTCCGTGGTTATCCGCCCCAGTGGTCGGCGCAGCTATGACCACTGGTCTCCTTTGGGCAAGCCGAAAATCCGTAAGATTCAAGAAATCCGTGATCAGATAAAAATATTGTTCCGCGTCTTCATGGTCAATCAGAATTTTATCCTCAAAAGATAGGACAAACAAAAATTTTTTAGGATTTTTCAAATGATTTTCGAGGGGATTGAATGAATGCCCTGAAGGGGTGCTGGGAGGCTTAGAGCAGGCAGGCTGGAGCTTGCTCATGACTGACAGCTCTGAGACATACAGCAGAGGCGCTATCAAGCGCCTCCATTCAACCCCCTCCATTTTTCATCTTAAAATAATAATTCGTGATCAATTACATGATAATTCGTGTTATAATTATAGTTCCTCGAAAGCCCGTAGCAGCATCTTCATTCCTTCAGTAGCTCCAACCTTCAAATGAGTGAAGCCCAACTGTGAACATTGTTCCATCTCCCCAGGATCGATGACAAATTTGGGTATCTCCGGATGTGCGTAGTCAATGAGACCGGCAGCAGGATAAACATTGAGCGAGGTCCCGACAACAACGAAGACGTCAGCTTGCCTCACGAGTTTAATGGCAGCATTAAAACTGTCCACAGTTTCGCCAAACATCACAATGTATGGTCGCAGCTGCGATCCGTCCTCAGCCTTGTCGCCGACCTTGATAGGAGTGGTCAAGGGGTATTCCTTCACACACTTATTGCGGTTATTCATCGAGCATACCTTGCTGAGTTCTCCATGAATATGAATGACATGAGAGGAGCCAGCACGCTCATGCAGGTTATCGACGTTCTGAGTGATAATCGTTACATCATGCTCCTTCTCCAAGGCAGCGATCATGCGATGAGCCTCGTTTGGTTCCACTTCAGCCAGCTGTTTTCGTCGGAAGTTGTAGAAGTCAAGGCACTTTTGCGTGTCGTTATAAAGTGCTTCAGTACTGGCCAGATAGACCCATTCCTCATTCGTCCATAGACCATCCTTGCCACGGAAGGTGCTCAATCCACTCTCAACGCTGATACCAGCTCCAGTCAAAAATACGATGTGTTGTCTTGTCATAATCTAATATACTTTTATGGAATGTTGTGGTTTCACGCCACAAAGATAATCATGATTCCTGAAAACCGACCTTGAGGTGGCCGCAGAAGGTGGCACATTCGAAACCGTTATGGGTGGCACAATTAAACCGCTGCCATCAGACCTGTCTCCGACAATTCATAGTCTTTGAAAGCCGTTGCCGATACGGGGTTTACCGAATGCTTACAAAAATTCGTGAGTAATTAGTGGCATAAAGATAGTCTTATTTGTCAGATTGTATTGTCCATGTCAAACAGTTGAGGGCGCCACCGGAATTCATTTTATCATTCATGTCCTTCACGATAGGTGTCATATTGCATTCTATAGTTTGGACGTCCACCTGCTGATTCGCTTTCTTAAAAGCAGCCTTAATTTGTCTTCGTGCGGCCTTATCCAATTTGCTATAACCAAGACTGGGGACAAGTATCGTATTATCTACCTGCAAATAATTGATGTAGCACCACGACTCGTCAAAGAGCAGTTGGAATGTGTAATCATCGGCAAACTCATTCCAGAAGTCCAAGGTCACAACATCAAAACCTGCCTCGAAGAGGGCAGTCCACAACTTCTTGCCGAAGCTGTCCTCATCAACCTGATCATCCTTGTACTTCTTGTCAAAATCCAGATAGTTGGTCATCAGCACATGACCGTTACCAATATATCTCACCATACCATCAGCATGGCCTATTGGATTAAATTCCTTTCCCTCCCATGGTAGGAGAACCAGTCCCATTTCGGTCCCATCAAATTTTTCTTTCCACCATTGGTCCCACCATTTTTTGAAGTTTTCAACTTCGGTTTTATTATTCCTGTTATAATTGTTCTCGGTCAGCACCTTGTCACACATGATCATATACGGCTTGCCATCTAAGACAGCTTTCACCACATTGCCACCATCGAGGATTAATGGTATTTGAACGTACGGCAAGTCTTTGAAACTATCTTTTGGGGTATGAACATTATGCAGTTGCCAGTCAGTAATGTATTTTTGATCTTCCTCAACAAGGTAATCTGGATCGTAGGTATATCCAAGGAAGACATCTTTTGTCAACTGTATCGGCATATAATCCCTTGCCCAAACATCTTTGGTGTCTTTCAGGAGCTCAAGGTTAGGACAATGTGCCTCGATACAAGCTTTAAGCTCGCATCGAGTCTGTATATCAAGATCCCCACTTATCGTATCTATAAGACTGGAGATATAGACTTTATTTGTCTTATCGTCGGTGATAAAATCTTTAGCTATAATCTTTCCCATAATAGTAGCAAATTAATCAATAACACAACGAAAGATATAAAAGTAACATATAGCGAGTAGGACAAGTATAGACAGATCTGTTTCTAATCAAGATGTTACAATGTCGGAAGAACTTGGTTGTCGCGCTAATTTGGTAGTTATTGTACAAAAAATTATTATGTTTATACTTTGGAGATCCCAACTTAAATCCGGTTTAATCGCGTTTTATTTATCAGTTTGTCTCTTCTCTTCTATATGATTACGACTGAATCTCATCAATCCATATATACATGTCGGAATTAAAAACGCGTAGAATAAAAAGTCTGTTATATCGTAATTGGTGGGGCTAAAGGGCTTATTCCACCTTGAGTAAGAGTCTCCCAAAGGCCATAGATATTTAAAAGAGTGAGCATCTTCGTATCCACTCAATAACAAAATTAAATTGATTATAAAATAAATAGAATAGATGATACCCCATTTGTATAAATGCTTTTCATTTACCTTTGATAGTTCAGGTTTGATATTCAATTTGCGTTCGGATTGCTGTAAATCAATGCCTTTTATTTTACCTCCGCAATGCTGACAATAATTAGAATCATCAGCTATTTGTTTGCCACAATATTTGCAAAACATAACTTATTATATTTAAATGAAAAAAAATTAGTATTGTATTTGAAAACCAACATCCTTCTTTTCTAATAGAAATAGATGAGCATCTTCGAAAATTAACTTGTTCGCTTTCAAAAGTTATTTCAGTTATTTGCAGGTTAATTGTTGAACCATGATTATTGTATCGACATAGTCGCCATCGTCAAGCACGATGATACTATTGTGGTAGTCCTGGCGAACAGACAACTCTGCTTCTTGAGCAGAGTTTGCCTCCACTTCCACTGTACGCTCTAATGTTTCACGTATTGTAACTTTGTATTTCATATCGGGTGCGAAGATACAAAGAATAATTGGAAGATAAAGGCTTTTATCATTATTTAACATTATATTTCGATCAAATATACGAAAGGCAGCCTCTCTCAATGGCAAGTCTGCCTAATTCGTTTTATAATAACTTTTAGAAAGGTAAATCTATTTCTTCATCTTCGACAAATGAAAGGTCGGCTTCTTGGGAAATAAACTTCTTTGCGACCTGCAGGTCATTCAGTTTTTTTCGATAGTTGCCGCGTATTTTGTTGTCTTCTAGTTCCTCTCGGCGTTTGGTGCTAATGTCGATGAACTCTTGTTCTTGTTCAATGCCCAGGAAACGACGATTTGTTAGATTTGCTGCTATGCCTGTTGTACTGCTTCCACTGAATGGATCGAGAATCCAGGCATTATCCTTGGTTGAAGCAAGGATGATGCGTGTTAATAATGACAATGGTTTTTGTGTCGGATGCTTACCACAAGATTTCTCCCATGGGGCAATGGCTGGTAGGCTCCAAACATCAGTCATTTGCTTTCCCTCATTGATGGCACGCATTAGTTCATAATTGAAATAATGCGGTTTCTTTGGACTCTTACGTGCCCAAAGAACAAACTCTGTACTATAAGTGAAGAAACGGCAGGAAATGTTCGGTGGTGGATTGGTCTTTGCCCATGTGACACAGTTCAAAATCCTATATCCAAGTTCTGTTAGCTCTGTTGCTACGCTAAAGATATTATGGTAGGTGCCACTTATCCAAATGGTTCCATTATCTTTAAGTAGGTCTCGACAACAACTAAGCCATTTATGATTGAACTCCTTCATGTATTCGGGAGAACCACCCTTATCCCAGTCTCCTTTATCCACACAAACCACTTTCCCTGACTGAACGGAGATGCCTCCATTAGAAAGGAAATATGGTGGGTCTGCAAAGATCATGTCGAATTTGAAGTTCAGATCCTTAATTTGAGGCATAAGATCTGTACAATCACCTTGCAACAATGTGAAGTCTCGGTTTGGTGATTTATATACTGAGGTTATCATATATGTTATAATTCTGAATCGTCCAGATTTTACTAACTCTATGCTTATGTATTCTTTTACATCAATAACTGTATGTTGGAAAATGCTTTCCCAAGCAACGATTGATGCTATGTCTTTTAATCTTTAGTTTTGTCCTTCGGTTTTAACTATTTGAATGAATTCTTTAATATCAGTGAGGTTATAGACCTTTGGTATGTTATAATATGCCTCTTCCAACTTATTTTTTGCTGATACCCATCCAATGCCATCTGTTATCCAAACAAATTCAAACCCAGCTACTGAATTAATTTTGGGCGCTAAATCTGAATAAGAACGAGCAACTTCATTCAGCTTTGAACCGCCACCACTATAAAAATTGACTTCTATTAAATAAACCTTTTGTTTAGTTTCAATTACAAAATCAAATCTTTTTTCGTCACTGCCCAGTTCGTGAGTTAATTTAGGCCATTCCTTAGAATAAACTTCTTTCCTGTGTTTGATGCCATTTTGTGTTAATATATTATCGACAACATTTTCCATTACGTGCCCACTACGATTCTTGCGAGCATTCGAATCTAAACCGGTCTCTATACCGAAAACATAATCTACGAGATTCTTGATTTTTTGCTTTTGAAAGATTTCTTTAAGGCCCGTGTTTTCCAAGAACTCCATTACGCCATCAACAGATTCAAACAATGAATCCAAGATGACACATTTATTCAAGGAATTTAGGACAGCCTTCTTACCTTCGCTTCTTACTGCAATAAGAATATCCATTACACTGAATGCAGATTTGTCACGGCGCCAAATAGCTTCAACAGCCGCACGCATATCTTGTGCACCAATAAGGCTATTAAGTGTGCATAAACTTAATTTGATGTCTTGTACATTTTGACTTATCTTGTTAAAGTCACAAAAGAAATCTAATGTCTGATTAGTGGTTTGTAATTGAGACGTAAAAGTCTTGAATTCCAGAGGTGTGTGCGCACTCATAATTTTTCGTTTTAATTAAGATTCAATTCAGGGAATAATTCACCATTATAGTTTGATTGTACAACATAGTTATGTACAAGTATTTCAGTAAGTTTTCCTCTTTTTGAAGCATTTGCATTGACATTTCGAGATGCCCAAACTCTGTCGATAATATAATCTGAGTAGAGGTCATCGAAGAAGGTATCGCCATCTTTTCCTTTTGGATCTGAATTACTAAGCATGAAAGAATGCCCAGCTGCATTTACCACATCACAGAATTCCTTTAACCGTATTTGTGCTGCATCATCAAAAGCCTCCTTTGAATAATCGTTGAAGCTTGAGGTGTTGCTCAATGGCCTGTAGGGTGGGTCAAAATAGAAAAGTGAGGGAGTCTTTGCATAGTTTAGCGTTTGACGGAAATCTCCAGTAAGTATTTCAACGTCCTTAAGCAACAAACTATCACTAAGGATTGTTTCTTCATCACAAATCATTGGGTTGTCATATCTTCCAAAAGGAACATTGAACAAACCTTTCCGATTCACGCGATAGAGACCATTGAAGCAAGTACGGTTAAGGAAGATGAAGAGACAGGTGTTCTCGATGGGGTCAAGTGCCTTGGTGTTGAAACGGTCGCGCTCGGCCATATAGTAATCACGACGAGCATCGTCATCTATCAATGCATGATACTGCATTTGTATTTGCTTTAATGATTTGATTAGCTCATTGGGATGATCTCGCACGGTGAGATAGCAGGTCGTTAGGTCCGCATTTATATCGTTGATTATTGCATGAGTAATGTTTGTATGTTTTTTAAGCATATAGAACAACATTGCGCCACCTCCTATGAATGGTTCAATGTAAGTTACATTTTGCCATGAAGCAAAATTTGATGGAAGCAATGCCTCAAGTTGAGGGATAAGTTGGCTCTTTCCACCAACCCATTTTATAAAAGGTTTAGCCATTTCCTTCTCTTTGTATTATATGAACAAAAAAAAGCCTCAAACAGGCAGATCTATGATCTAAAACCTGTTTGAGGCTCGATGTATCTTGTTTCTCGTTTGATCGGATCAAGATCATTGAGTAGTTGGACAATGTCATCTACTCGATAATCCAGATTGCGTAGTGCCACCATGGCACAATGTGTTTTTAAATACATAGGTCGATGGTTCATCTATTATGTAATTCAAGCAAAGCATCAACCTAATCACATGTTCTTCAAGGACTAAGAAATACATAGTATCGATGGAATAGCTCTAATATGGGCATAATAAAAGTGAAGCATGAATCTCCAACTTTTTATTCGCCCACCCAGGCAGCCTAGGACGGAACCCTTCGTTGCAATAAAAAATTGAAAACCCATACTCCACAGGGGAGAATGGGCATCAACTTTTATTTTAGCAACGAGAAGGTAACCTAAAGATATACTTCACCCTTTTGGACAAAGTAATCTTTCCAAGCTACCAACCATTATTTTTGGCGTCGATTATTCCGAATGAGTTTCCTAGGCTTTTCCGGTGAACGTAAAATAATAGTCAATGCGGCCAGTATGTTATGTCGTTCGACTAAACGGAATCAAATTCCAAAGTCATGTCCCGCTGGCAGTCATACTGCACTCCCTTTGGGGCATAGAAAATAAATTATCCGGTGCAAATATAGGTCTTTTCTGTGAAACCTCCAAATTTTCGAAGCAAAAACTTTCACAAAAGTAGAAAATAGTATAATCAATGCAGGCCAATCCCGGAGGGCCAGCCTGCATTGGTGTTTTGTTTTAGTACTAATGCACTTTACTCAGATTTCGCCATCTCCACGATTTCCTTTGGTATTTCAATCGTGTATTGCCGATCTGGCCAATATCCGCGCTCAAGCTCTAAATCATAAAAATTATCATCTATGAAAGAATCAAATTCTGCCTTAGGGAGAGCTGTCATGAAAGCATTGAACCAACGACTGAAAAAACCATTTTTGACTGTATTGTAATATCTCTTTAGTGGTGTACCGTCCTTCTTTAGATAACCTTCTCCGTGCCTGAGATACTTGCGCCGATACGCCTCGACATTGATCATAGTATCGAAATCGAATCCATACTTCTTTTCGCATAGATCCATCAAGCTACTGGCGTCACGCAGCTGGCTTTTTTTGTATGCATCCCAAAAGGACTCCTTTTCTAATGAACAATTAAAAGCATCTCTATATGCGTCATATAACTTATCATAAATGTCTGGCTCGTTCCTCGATAGCTTTATTTCATCGACATCTGTCTTGAAGTGCTTTTTTTGGATGAGAGCTACCAACTTATTCACTTCATCATCGGTAAATTCAACTTCGCCACCACTCTCTGAGTACACAGCGCCTCCAAAGTGCCTGTAACCCAGGAACGCTTTCAAATGAAATCTAAACTTTGCCATAGTTTTAGTTTTGTATTATATGGATATTGATTATGCATAATTGTGGTGCCGCAAATATAAGACTTTTCTTCGACACCTCCAAATTTATGAAGCATTTTCTTTTTATATGGACGGAAAAAGCAAGCCGATACTTTTCATGTGGCTTGCTTGTGTACATTAAAAGAGGCGTTCCTGACCTCGACTCATTGGCTTGTGTTCGACTCGAAAAGCCAATTGATAGGTCACACGCGAAACAATGAATATGACTGGTACTCTGAAACAGAATTCCTTGAAGATTTTGCAGGTTACTGTTGGCTTCGGTTCTGTTGACTCTCACCTTCCATACTCCGTAAAGTAATTCTCCTCTCCATCGATATCTGCCTGGCTGAAGCCTGCTTCTACGAGGCAGTTTTGCGTGCAGTAGTGTTCGCTGTCGCCTTTGATGTAGCCATGGATATGTGGGAGTCCGCATTGGTCGCAAATTCGGAAGTTGTCATTTTCGAGTTCGGAGGCGAGTTCTTCAAGCTGTCCTTTGCGTATTGTGGTCATGATGAGATGACAGACCATGAACTGCTTGCGAAACGAGGGACGCATGGAGAGCAATGCCTTCAATTGGGAGGATTTTGGCGCAACATAGTGCAGATAGAATGTTTCCAGCTGCTCACTTTGCAGCAATGCTTCTGTGAGTTCCTGCCATCCCAGGTCATGGTTGTCACAATCCTCATGCCGTACCCAATGGTTTGCGAGCAATATCTGCTCCATCTCTTTCTTCTTTCGTCTTTCCATCTTTGCCTATTGTAATAACTGAACTTTCGCAAATGCGAAAGTAGGAGTAAACGGGAGTTAACAGGCTGAAAGCCTGTGAAGTTATCGGGAGTTAACGGACGATACCATCTCCTTGAAGAATTCGGAACCCTAGAAACATTTGTCCGTTAACTCCAGCGCGGAGCGTTTAACTCCTGTTAACTCCCGATAACTCCCTTATTATCCATCAAGTTGAGCAAATGCGAAACTTGAGTTAATAATTTTTGCCGCAAAGATAATCCATTTCTTCCTCCCTCACAACATCCCGCAACATTCTTTAGATCTTTCTCCTTCGATCTAACATTTATTAGATCCCCTTGGTGTAATTCCAAAGTAATAAATGGCTTTTGCGCTACCCAGGATAAGCCATAACCTGATAGCAGCTACTCTTCAATTGAACGGTATAGCTGGGCAATTTCGCCAGCACTACAGGGAGCCTTACGACCTGAGACGATGGCAGCGTGTCGGAATCCGATGCCGAATGCATTGGGATATGCAGGTCGGTATCTTCGCGCTGCGATCGGTGCGATTGACTTTTTTTATGCCAGATTGGCGTGGGTGTCGGGATTGGGATAATTGGTGAGATAGGTGCTGATGAGGACGGTGCGGAGAGCGCCTCGGATGACGGGTTGCTGAAAAGCATCAAAGAGCCAATGGTCGAGGATGGCACTTTCGTAGGTGTCGCGCAGATAGTTGACGGTGTAGTTGACCTGGTCGTAGGGAAGGGCGTCATCGGACTTGTTACGACCGATGAGACGCCAGAAGGGCTCGTGCTGCAGATGGTAGTAGGGCTTGCAGATGTCGGGCTTGAAGTAGGGGGAGTCGCCTACGTAATAGTTCCAGATGTCGTTGAACTTCTGGATGAGCTGATCGGAAAGAGGAACGAAGGGGGTGTCGATGCTGCCGCTTTCGACGAGGTCGATGATAGAGAGGAGGAGCACGGCTTTATGCGGCGCCTTCATCCCGTGGATCTTGGCGACGTGGAGGGAAGCGAAGAGTTCTGTTATTCCGATGATGGTTGGCATGGCTTTCGTGTTTTGATGGGACAAAGATACGGGATTTATTTGACATTGCCAAAATTTTACGTCATTTTCTTTCAAATGGCCGAAAAAAGCAAGCCGACCTTCACAAGGAGACTTAGGACTAATTGATAAGAATTATTCCTTGATCAAAAGGAAGAGATATCATTTCTCTTTGGCAATTCTTACACATTCGTCTCTCAAATCATTTAGAATTTCCATTTTATATGGATTCTTTAATATATTTATAATTGGTTTGTTTTCGAGAATTAGTTTATCTTCATTTTCCCCCAAATTGGATGAGATTGTAATAAAGTTAACTAGAAGATGTTCCTTCATCCAGGCGATAATAGTATCTGTGTTCTCTTTACTAAATTTGTAGTTTCTTGTATCTTTACCATATAATGAACCTTTTTCAGGTCTGAACCCCAAAATGGCTCCAATGCTTCTGAAGAATGTCGCTGGGCGAGCATGGTGGAGTTCCTCTTCCCATAGCCTTTCACGGAGGCTTGCAGATGCTTTGCCAATATAAAGCAGGTCATGTTTGCGGTTAATGAGTTCCTCGCAGAAAGGAGCTGGTAGATCATGAACATTTTTGATTCTGATAGCATAAAGCCCAGGGCGAGATGGTATCATTGATTCGCATAAATCGCATACACTTTTGAAATCGTGTAGAGACATTAAATCATTCACATTCGTCGAAATGGATACTTCTTCATTATCTTCATTAGAAGAATGAGAAGGAGGTATAGTATTCCGGTTTAACTGATTATAAATTTCATTTATCGCACTATTCTCTGCATCGCTGAATTTCATGCCAATGCTTATCTTATAATTCTCATAAATGTGTTTGAAGTCTTCTTTAGGTCTATTGAATATTGACAATGTTCCTCCATGGCGTTCACGGACGAAATTAATAACATTATTTAGTGCACTGTACCTTGTGTCTCTCTTAAGGTGGCGAGTATCATATTCCTGGCGCACCTTATATGATAATTCTAGCAATGTCATAATATGTTTATTTGTTGAAACGAAATCGCTGCAAAGATATAGAATTTCATCGACACCTCCAAATATTTGGCTTTGCTATTGCAGTTTTTCCAATTTATTTTTGGTTAGTCTTGAGAAATGTCGTATATTTGCAGCTGAAATAATCAATATTCCAAATTCCCATGCTTTGAGATATAGTAATCAATGTTCTTAAAGATGTGAATTATCTTAATACAATCTATTAACATAGTTTCAAAATCTATTAGTAAACATTTATGGCATAAACAGAAAATGATTATATATTATTGGAAAGTATGCTGGGTACTTCCGTTTCAGGAAATACAGCTTTTCAGGTTGGTGTCGATAACAACCTGCCGATAAAATCTATTCACTATGAATTATATCATGATCATTTTGAGCTTCATATTGAACCAAAAAATTCCAATTACAAGAATTTATGTTCATTTCTGAAAGATCATCTTCCCAATAACGATGTAGCAAAGGTCGTAGAGAGGAATTTTTGTGATTTTGCATACGCCCTTAACAAGAATGTTAAGGATTGTGAGATTGTTGAATTAAGAGATGCCTTCATTGAATTGCGTAATATCGTAGAACCCGTATTGATTCAGTACTGGGAACAGGTCTCTGAGAATATTAGTCTGGCCAGAGAATTTGCCAAATACTACGAGGGACAAAAAGCAGCTTTGCCCTTTCATATTAATGTTATTGATGAACTCCACGCGAATGAGAACGCTCATACTCGAATACTGACCCATCTGCTTCGATATAAAGAAGATGGGAAACATGTAATCATGTCATCTTTTCTTGGTCTAATTCCTGGGTTAAATCAGGAGTCTTTTGATTTAGAGAATTCCAAAGTCCATTACAATTTGGAATTTATAGATGGATTGATTGAGAAAGAGGGTGAGTATGCGATAATAATAGAAAATAAAATACATTGGGCAGAAGATCAGAACAGACAAATTGAGCGATATGTGATGACAGAAATAAAGCGTGGGATTCCGGCTGATAATATCTGGGTCATATACCTAACTAAAGACGGCACTAAAAAAATAGAAGATTATAGCTTGACAGAGAAAGCTAAGAGTATTCTGAAAGACCGATTTATAGAAATGAATTATCTTCATGATATCCTTCCTTGGCTCAAGGACACAGTCCTTCCTAATTGCAGAGTTAAAGAAGAATGGCTTACTTCTGCTATAAAGCAATATATCGATCATTTGGAAGGATTGTTTATGATAAGAGATTCACAAAAGGCTATCCGTATGAAAATGGAGGAAAAAATCGCGAACAAGATTGGCTGTACGAAAGAAATGTCTATTGGTGAAACTTATTCGAAGTTTCACTCGTATATGCACATATTGAATGAATTACAAAGCATAGTAGGCAATACTGTGAACCGATATGTAAAATATGCAACTGATAAATTGCAAAATATCTCGATAAAAGTTTTAAGAGAATCTTGTCCAAACGAAAAATTTAACTTCTATAATGGTACACAAAAAGGATATTTTCAGGTGTTTTTGGATAAATGGCCAAAACAAGTTCATTTTGAATGGATACCGTTAACTGAACAACAATTACTTACTGGAAACAAATACACTTTTGTATTACACGTTGAAGATAATAGTATTAAAAAGAAATACCAAGAAGTATTAAACAATCCCGACATTCAAAATGATGCGAAAGAACTCGGAATCTATTATAATCAAAACGAGAATCGTCTCTTCTATAATATAACCAAAGATACCACAAAATCAATAGCAGACATGACACATAACGAGCTCATTAGTTTCCTTCAGGTTATGTATGATCAAGTGAATGCTATACAATCTTTTGTGTCTAAACACGTTCTTGAACTACCAAAATCATGAGAATCGTTAGTTGGAACTGCAACAACAAATTCAGAGAGAAACAGAAGGAGGTGCTTGCACTCAAGGCGGATGTCTATGTCATCGCGGAATGCGAGGATCCTGCTCGATGCGAGGATGCTGGCTATCGGGAGCTGATGCGGAATGGTTTTTGGGTGGGGGAATTGCCTTATAAGGGATTGGCGGTGTTCAGTACTTCGCCAGACATTCGGTTGGAGAAACTGGATTGGCCGGGGAAGGACAAGAAATTGTTTCTGCCTGTGAGGATCAATGATGCCATGACGTTACTGGGTGTGTGGACATACAAACCTTATTGTGAGGTGTTCTGCGACTATCTGAAGGACATCGAAACGATGCTGGAGGATCCCAGCTTGATCATGATGGGGGACTTCAACAGCAATGTGGTTCTTGACTTCAAGCATCGAAAGGGAAAGACCTGGGCTGCCTGTCTCGATCGTCTTTCTCCTCTCGGTTTTGTGGATGCCTATCACTTCAAGATGAAGGAGGAACAGGGGAAGGAATCGACTCCGACGTTCTTCCTCTATCGTCATCTTGATCGGCCCTACCATCTCGACCACTGCTTGACTCGTCCCGAGAACATCAAGGACTTCCAGGTCGATACGCTCTACAAATGGTTGAACCTTAGCGACCATCTGCCGATTGTTCTGGATGTGGTATAAAAGCAGGCTGCATTATTCCGATTTCCCAATCAAAAGGAGAAGGATGATCACGACAATGGGTTTAGTGACCCATGCGATGAAGAGCTAGAAGAGAGTGCTTCGGTCTTCCCATAGGGCTATTGCGATTACCAGGATCCATAGTAGCACATTCATGGTCGTCGTTAATGACCGTGTAATGGGCCGTTAATGACTCGTTAATGATTGGTTCAATTACATGTCTGACATTGATAGGCCAATATAGGAAAAAGAATAGCCTTGGAACTCATGGGTCGCCCTAAGGAATGCCTCTGCCCGTTGTTTCAAGACGTTTATGCTGATTTCTTCCTTTTGCCGTTTTATCTCGAAGAATTCTGCCTTGTCGGACAATTCGTCCTCTGCAATCATGTCTATCTCGTTCTCTCCTCTGCGGTCCCACCAACGGCCTATTCGTGTATATTTTCCACTTTCGATGGCGACACGGTGAAAATACCTCTCTAGCATTAGCCCGCTGAAGGTATTATAATCGCGCAGGATAATGTCCTGCAGCTTGCTGTAGTTCTCAATCTCGAGAATATAGCTGTATTTGAAGATGAAGCGGAACCAGAAAGAGTAGAACACATCGTCCAATTCGTAGCGCACATTCTTCGTCGAACTCTTTTCGAAGAGTGGCTGTCGCTTGGCAATCAGTTCGTAGTCTTTTTCCAGATTGGTCAGGTAGCCTCCCACCTCTTTACCTATCACATCCTCAATTTCATTGCGGGTGTTTTTGCCTCTGGCTATGCAGGAAAGGATGGAGAAATACACGCCGTAATCCTTGCCAAACTCTTCAATCAGGTTATTCTTGCCTTCTGTAAGGAAGGTGGAGTTGGCGCTCACTATCTGACGAATCATCTCCTCCCTGTCCAATGCGCCTCCATCAATGAGCTGACTTACGTATTTGGCCACGCCTCCAGTAAAGGTGAAAAGAGCTAACAGATCTTCATTGCTATAGCCAGGTTTTGCATCGGCCAATATATGCTTCAGTACTGAGGGACGAAACGGCTTTAACCTCAGTTCTCCTGTGTTTCTCCCATACAATGGCTCTTTCTTGTCCTTGAAAAGCTTCTGCATCATCGAGTAGATACTGCCACAAACGATAAGGTTGATGTGGGATGTCTTTTCGTATTCATCCCAAACATTCTGCATCTCGCTGAAGACGGCCTTGTTTACACGGTAAAAGTCCTGGAACTCATCTATCACCAGCGTGAAACTTTGCGTCTGCGAAAGCTGCATCAGGTAGCGGAATATCTCGATGAACCGACGGCTTGTACCTAGAGTGGGTATGCCGAGTTTCTCATTGATTTCTTCAAGGTACACTTCGCATAGGTCGGGCTCTGCCTTTCTCGCTACGAAGAAATAGACAAAGGGCTGGACTTTGTACGCTTCTCGAATCAATGTCGTCTTGCCTATGCGTCGACGACCAGTCACAACGGTAAAACGGGCCACTTGCTTCGCAGTTTCCCTTGTCTTTTGCAGGTATGCAATCTCTTGTTCTCGGTCGTAAAATTCCATATCTTAAGTCTTGGTTTTCCGAAACGGACATTTCCGAAACAGCCGTTTCGCTATTTTTTACAGTGCAAAGATAGGGGAAAAAAATGATATGACAAAATAATGGATGAGAAAAATGACAAATGTTGAGGTTTTTAACGTTAATGAGCGTGTAATGGACCGTTAATTACTCGTTAATGATTTTAAGAGAACCACGAATCGTGCGAATCTACACACTAAGTTTTCTTTTTAACACGAATTATCATGAATTGATCACGAATTTTTCATGAATAATATTATAGCTAATGTAGAGAAAAAAAGACCCCCTCATTCCCCCTGCTTAGGGGGATGACTTGCGGGTCCGAAGGTTCCTAATAATCTGTTTTCTTGAATTGATGAATTCCACGATAACTATACCCGTCACTGCCAAAGCCAACAGGAAGTAGGGGATTGTCTTCGATGCTGATGCCCAGAAGCTAAAACCCTTTGCCAAATAGTACTTCGTGGGGATTACACCTGACAGGACTCCGAAGAAGAATCCGACCCTGAAGGGCCAGGCCTCCACGGAAGGCTGCACTTTCTTGCCGCAATGCTCACAGGCAATCGGATATTTGGATCCCTTCATTATATAGAAGGAACAGCTTTTTCGTGAGATCAGCTTGTGGCAATGCGGACATTCCCGGAACCTCAGTTTTTTTTCGTCAGACATACTTAAAGATGGAGCATTTATTCAATCATCTATAATATTCTCACAACAATTGTTTAAGATCGTAGTACATCGGGACAGTGTCGCCTGTGTTGATAGCCCTTAATGGTCGGAACCCATTGCTGGTATAAAATGGAACGGCCGATTTGAGGGCATCTACGGTTACAAAACAACACCCAGTACGATTATTGTTGATAAAAGTATGTTTGACAAAATCTAGAATATCTGTTCCAATATGACGATGCTGGGCGTTTATGTTTACTCCTAAACGTCCTATTTTTACTGCTGGATAGTCGCTGCGATGTTTACTGTGGGGAAATGCACTTCGAATGCGGCGCCATGTCGCCTTATCGGCTTCAGATAGCGAAATACGATCGTTAGACAAGGAGAAGAAAGCAACTGTTTTATCCTCATCTTCTATAATATATGTAACTGCAAGTAATCCCTTAGCATACAATTTGGCGTCTTGGATGAGAAACTCATTTAGATCTTCTTCGCCACAATCGAAAGGATTAAATATATGATCCTGAGTGAGTCTTACAACTTTCATCGTTGCTTCTAATTAAAACGTAAATGTAAGAAGTGACTCGATGAACTTTGCACCTCGAGCTACACGCTCTTTCTCCTCTACGGAAGCCTTCTCCTGCTTCTCCATTTCGGCAACGAACTCGAATGCATCGTCCCCTTTCAAAACTGGTGTTGGTTCAATTGGTTTTGCCATAATCTTATTATCTTATTTTTTATTATTCCATTTTTAGACTTTTGAGATGTTCTGAAGTTTAGTCTATATGATATATAAACCTTTTTTCTCGTGCAAAGATAGGAGAAAAAAATGAAATGACAAAAAAATGGATGAGAAAAATGATGAATGTGGAGGTTTTTTATGTTAATGAGCGTGTAATGGGCAGTTAATTGCTCGTTAATGATTTTAAGAAAACCACGAATCGTGCGAATCTACACACTAAGTTTTCTTTTTAACACGAATTATCATGAATTGATCACGAATAGAGAGGGTCTCTTTATCACGAATTTGAGAATTGAGATTATATAATTTGCTGATTTGAATAGGATTCTTGGCCTTTTTTTGTGTTTTTCTTCGCTTTTATTTGGTCATTTCGTTTGAAAAGTGTATTTTTGCGACGGGAAAATATATTGAAAAGTGTATTTTTGAAGACCATAAATCGTTTGAAAAGTGTAGATTGCTATGCTGTACAGGAAGATTACATCGTATATCGAAGAGTATTTGAAGTCTGATACGGATAAGATACTGATACTGGAGGGTGCCCGTCAGGTCGGCAAGTCGTTCAGTATCCGTGAGGTCGGAAAGAGACTCTATTCGAATTATGTGGAAATCAATTTCGTGGAGGATGATGAGGGCAGGAAACTGTTTAAGAACATCCATACGAAGGAGGACTTTTACCTGACGCTGAGCATGGTTGCCGGCGACAAGCTTTCGGGACGTGATGACACACTGGTGTTCCTCGATGAGGTTCAACATTATCCGCAGTATCTCACTATGCTGAAGTTCTTGCGTGAGGATGGCCGATATCGCTACATTGCCAGCGGATCCCTATTGG
>JAEEGG010007200.1_pt1 | contig 25797 bp, 27 predicted proteins | sample 9134161 | NCBI WGS metagenome assembly JAEEGG01 (sample SAMN16246543, study PRJNA631951) | gut metagenome | biome: gut microbiome; feature: rumen; material: CR-attached | host: Bos | place: Iran: Karaj | collected 2018-10 | reverse complement strand
GCAGCTGTCCTTCCATGGAAGAATAATCCCTTTCACTCAACAGTACGTTCTTCACGCCCAAGGCATACAGCGTTCTCATCGCATAGCCCAGGTTGAAAGGATCTTCGATGCCGTCGAGATAAAAGATATCCGAATCATCGAATGCATCGTCTTTTCTGACTGATACTTCCGCACCGATCCCTCCGTGACTTTTTCCGTTCAGGATCGATGAAAGTTCTTCTTTTTCAAGCTCTTTGCGCTCGACATTCAATGTATTGGTCAGCTTGCGGATATAGTTGAAATCCTTGGTCTTCTTGTCCTTGCAGATATAGACTGTTTTCACTTCCCTCTTATTGTTCTGCAAAGCGCTTTTGACAGCAATGGCTCCTTCAATGATCATAAACGGGAGACCTTTCTGAGCATATCGCCTTTGGAAACAGGGAACGGCATGCGGATCAGCAGCATCTGTGTCGGCCTGTTGGCCAGATCCACCGGATTCCAGTTTTCATCAAACATATATTCCACTTTAAATGATTCGTTGTTCAAAACAGGACCGAACGCTTCCAGAAGATCGCCTCTGGCAAAGATGTTCTTCACTTCGACAAGAGCGAGATTCCTGTTCTCGTCAAAGTCATGGACAAAACCCACATAATCATGGGTCACGCCGGCTCCGTTGACACCGTAAAGATGTTTGGAGTTGTCGCAATCACCGGAAAGGAAACCGTCGTCACTGGGACGGTTCTCGGCCTTGGAGAGCTCATTGTCATAGTAAGCAAGTCTCTCCTCGTTCAATCCGTCTGCCATATAGATCTCATCGATCATCCTTCTGTAAGTCCTGACGACCTGACCGATGTAATATTCAGACTTCATCCTGCCTTCGATCTTTAAGGATGCGACTCCGCATCTGATCATCCGCTCCACATAAGCCGAAGCCCTCAGGTCCTTGGAAGACATCGAAAGCAGACAGCCCGGATCGCTGATCAGCTGGTCTTTGTCATAAAGATCATATTTCCAGCGGCAGGAATGCGCACATCCGCCTCTGTTGGCGTCTCTTAAGGTCATGCGGTTGGAAAGCGTGCAGCGTCCGGAATAATTGGAACACATACCACCGTGGATGAACACTTCCAGAGGAACTGACACCTTCCTGCTGATCTGTTCGATCTGGTCCATGGAAGCTTCCCTGGCCAGTACGACACGGTCGGCACCGAATTCCTTCAGTGTCCTAACCGCCGAGGAATTCAGGGAAGAAAGCTGCGTTGAGATATGACACTCGATATGCGGTGCTTCCTGTCTGACGATCGGTATCAATGCAAGAGAGGAGATGATCACGGCATCGATGCCGATCTCTTCCAGATAACGCAGATACTCCCTGATACCGAAGTAATCATCATCATGGAAGATGATATTGACCGTCACATAGACCTTGGCACCGTAACGCTTCGCAAAACGCGAGATCTCCTTCAGATCGGCCTTGTCGAAGTTGGAAGCGCGTGAACGCAGTGAGTAAAACATGCCGCCTACATAAACAGCGTCAGCTCCGTACATGATCGCGATCTTGGCCTTTTCCAGGTCCTTCGCGGGTGCCAGCAATTCAATTCTGCTCATCTTTTGTGATATTCGTCTTCTGATAGAGATAACCGGAAGAATAATGATCCGGATAATTATGATAGAACGATTCCCTGATGAAATCGCGGTTGCTTTCATTGATCCTGCGGTAGTCACGGCAGACCTGCGCGATCTTGTTGGCATCTTCTACAAACAGCGTATCGATGATGCCTCTTTTCAGATAAGGACGCAGCTCGCAGAGCTCATCGAACATCGTGAAGATATAATCCGTATAGATGAAAGTCCCGCCTTCATCCTCCATGATCGGCATCTTGTATTCTCTTTTTTCCTCGATCAGAGAAAGCGTCTCTTTGTCGAAGTAGTCATATTCCTTTCTGATCTGCCGGAAATAATTGCTCAGGAAACGGCGCCTTGAATAAGACATGCGCAGATGACCGAAGATCTGCATGTCGATCTTTCCGGGATGGTTCACGGCGATCTCCTTCACCTCTTCAAGTGTCAGTTCCCTGGAGATCATCACCGAATCGATCCCCTGGTCCAGCATGAAAGCCGCATCCAGGGAATTGCACATGACGCTCTTGCCGTCATAGATCAGTCGGGAACGCAGGCTGTAGGATCTGACCGCATCGAAAACACCCAGATCATGGAAGAAGATACCGTCCACATTCAGTGTATCGATGAAGTCCAGATACTCGTACATCAGCATCTTCTCATCTTCGGAAATGAAATTGTCCATGACGATATAGAATTTCTTTCCCAGAGAATAACAGTATTTCCTGATCTGGACCAGTTCCTCCTTGGAAAAACGATAGGCGCTGCAGAAATACTTCCCGCAGATGATACCGTCCACAAGCGGAAGCGCTTTTTCCAGCATATCGATCTTTCTTAAAGTCAGCAGCAGTTCCATGCTTCTATTGTACTTGAATCAGTTCCTTTATGCATCAAAAAAAGCCGATAAAATCGGCTCCTATGATTCTTTGTTAGCTTCTTTCGCAAGTTCCCGCATATGTCTTCTGCGGTCGAGATTGGTCAGATAACGCTTGCGCAGACGGATCGCGTCCGGTGTGATCTCCACCAGCTCATCGTCATTGATGAATTCCAGTGCCTCTTCCAGAGAGAAGATCCTTGCCGGTACCAGCTTCATCGCCTCATCGTTTCCGGTCGAACGGATGGCTGTCATCTTCTTGTTGACGGTCGGATTGACCTCGATGTCCTGTGTCTTGGAAGAGACACCGACGATCATGCCTTCATAGACTTCGGTCTGCGGCGTGATGAACAGCTGTCCTCTTTCCTGCAGGTTCCACAAGGCGTAAGTCATCGCCTTGCCGGAAGCCATGGAGATCAAGGCGCCGTTTGCACGCTGAGCGATCTCTCCGGCAAAGGGTTCATATTCGATGAATTTCCTTACCATGACACCTTCGCCCTTGGTATCGTTGATGAACTCGCTGCGATAACCCAGCAGGCCTCTGGTCGGCACATGATAGATGACCTTGGTGTAAGATCCCTCATCCTGGATATCGATCATCTGGCCCTTGCGCAGGTTCAGCTTGTTGATGACGGTTCCCGAATATTCGTTGGGAACGGAACAGATTACTTCCTCGATCGGCTCGTTGAGCTTTCCGTCGATCTTCTTGAAGATGACTTCCGGTCTGCTGACGGCGATCTCGTAGCCCTCACGTCTCATGTTTTCCAGAAGGATCGAAAGATGCAGTTCGCCTCTTCCGGAGACCTTGAATGTATCGGTCGTGGCTGTCGGTTCGACTCTTAATCCGACATTGGTCTCCAGTTCCCTTTCCAGTCTTTCCTTGATGTTGCGGCTGGTGACATACTTGCCTGAACGTCCCTGGAACGGGGAAGTGTTGACCATGAAGTTCATGGACAGTGTCGGCTCTTCGATATCGATCTGAGGCAGCGGTTCAAAAACGCCCTCCGGACCGATCGTATCACCGATCTCGATATTCTCAATACCGGAGATCATGACGATATCTCCGCACTGCGCTTCCAGTACCGCTGTACGCTTGAGACCCTCATAATGATAGAGGTTGGCGATCTTGCGGTTTTCTTTCTTGTTATTGTTGTTGCAGACGGAGATCATCTCATTCTGCCTGATGATGCCTGAATACACTCTGCCCACACCGATCCTGCCGATGTAGTCATCATATGCCAGAGCACTCACCTGCATCTGCAGAGGCTCATCCATCAGATCGGGATAAGGCTCCACGTGATGGACGATCGTCTCAAACAGCGGATTGATGTCATCGTTGGAATCGGAAGGATTGTATCTGACGATGCCGCTTCTGGCGATACCGTAAAGGATCGGGAAATCCAACTGATCGTCATCGGCATTGAGATCCAGGAACAGATCATAGACTTCGTCGATGACCTCATTGATCCTGGCATCCTTCTTGTCGATCTTGTTGATCAGAAGGATCGGTCTCAGACCGGCTTCCAGAGACTTCTTCAGTACGAATCTTGTCTGGGGCATCGGTCCTTCCGAAGAGTCCACCAGCAGGATGACAGTATCGACCGTCTTGATGATACGCTCGACTTCAGAAGAAAAATCCGCATGTCCCGGCGTATCGACGATATTGATCTTGTAATCCTTGTAGTTGATCGAACAGTTCTTGGAATAGATCGTGATGCCTCTTTCCCGCTCCAGATCATTGGAGTCCATGACCTGGGCAATGATCTCTTCGTGATCGGAAAAGACATGTGACTGCGCCAGAAAAGCATCGACAAGCGTCGATTTTCCGGCATCAACATGGGCAATTACAGCCACATTTATAATCTTTTTAAATTCCATACCTAATTATTTTATCATTATCAGTTTGAGTTTCAATATTTTTGTGATAGAATAATGGTACGCACCAGTGGCGGAATTGGCAGACGCGTATGATTCAGGTTCATATGGGGAAACTTCGTGCAGGTTCAAGTCCTGTCTGGTGCACCACTAAAAAACAATGTCTGATCATTCAGACATTTTTATATGTTTCTTAATGATTCTGAAAGAAAAAACATATTATAATGATGACGAAAAAAGGAGGACGCAAATGAAAAAGATCCTTATGATCATGTCCCTGTTCCTGCTTCTGTCTGCCTGCGGGGCAAAGACAGCTTCCTGGGACGATGTGAAAGAAAAATACACGGAAGCCTATCAGGCAGCCGTCAATGATGCGGCCGGATATGAAGAATACTCCGCTTCTCAGTTTCAAAGTCTGATTGATCAGATCTTCACCGGAGTCGGTGAACTGAATTCCGGCGTCAAGGCGGATGCGGAAGAAGACATCCTATCCTTATATAAGAATGCAGCCCTTCTGGAACAGCTCTCGCAGAGATCGAACAGTGTCCAGAGCAGGACTCTTGGAGAATTTGCCGATGCGATCACAAAACTGATCCAGGCCGCCTATGAAAAAAGCTCAGACTTCGACGCACTGAAGTCACAGATCCTCGCCAAAGCCGAAGAGATCACCGGCTGGAGCGATGAAGACTGGAAACTGGCCGCTTTCAAGAAGAAGATCTCATGGGCACAGGTCGTGGAAGCCTACGAAACACTGGAAGAAGAAACGATCAGCAATCTGCCCAGAGCCGACAAGATCAGCGAACTGGAACTGGAAGAATTCAAGAACACCATCATCAACAACTACGAACTCATCCAAGACGGCGTGAACGAAGACAACAGGGAAAATGCCGATGTCATCTATGAAGCAGCTGTTTCCTTAAGAGAATACACACAGGATCTTCAGGGAGAAACTGCCGAAAAAGTCCTGCGCTTCGCCAACCAGACCATCGATTATGTCAGACAGGCCTATGGGGAAAAAGTCGAGGATCCGGATTACGACTTCCTGAAGACGGCTGAAGAAGCCCGCAAATGGACACTGTCCGTCTGGAATGAACTGATCAAACTGATTAACTTATAATTTGAATGCCTCTTACTTTATAATGATAGAGTAGAGGCATTTTATTTTGCGGAAAGGAGTCTTCTATGGCAACTGAAAAACTCGTCCTGCTGCATTCCAACGACATGCACGGTGACTTCCTGGCGGAAGCGAAAGACGATTATCACGAAGGCGGCGTTCCCCTTCTCTCCGGTTTCATCAAACAGGTCAGAAACGAGGAAAAGAACGTTCTGTATGCGATCGCCGGCGACATGTTCAGAGGATCTGTCATCGACAGTGAATACAGAGGTTTTTCAACGATCGAACTGATGAACTTCCTGGCGCCGGATATCGTCACTCTGGGCAACCATGAGGTCGACTACGGACTGGCTCACCTGCTATTCCTGGAAAGATGTGCCAAATTCCCGATCGTCAATGCCAACATGTATATCAAGACCAACCATACCAGACTCTTCAATCCCTACAAGATCCTCGATGTCAACGGACTGAAAGTCATGTTCATCGGCATCATCACCGAAGAAGTCCTGGCTTCCACCAGAAGCGAAGAGATCATCGGATCCTTCATCGACGTCTGGGAAGCAGCCAGACAGATCGGTGTCATCGTCGATAACTACAAGACGACAAAAGTCGATCTGACCGTTCTGCTGACCCACATCGGTTTTGACAAAGACCAGGAACTGGCGAAACTGCTTGACCCCAACTGGGGCATCGATCTGATCATCGGCGGTCATACCCATACCCTGTTAGAAGAACCGTGTGTCGTCAACGGTGTTCCGATCGTACAGGTCGGTGTCGGAACCGACCAGATCGGCCGCTTCGACATCAACATCGATACCGATGAACACAAAATGATCGACTATCAGTGGAAATGCATCCCCATCACATCGAAATACTGTCAGTCCGATCCGGTGTTGGAAGAAGTATTAAAGAACTACAAGAACAGGACCGACCGCAAATACAGCAAGATCGTCACCAACTTCAAGCGTACGCTCACTCATCCCAGCCGCTATCAGGAGACAGAACTGGGCAATCTCTTCGCCGATCTGCTGCAGGTCGATTCCTCCTTTGAGGTCATGCTGTTTGCCTCGGGCTCGATCCGTCTGAAAGAAATGGGACCGATCGTACAGTTCCAGGAACTGAAAGAATGCGTTCCCTACAACGCTCCGGTCTACATGCTGGAAGTCACGGGAGCCCAGTTCAGAAAAATGATGAAATTCATGCTCAGGGACGAAGCCCTGGCAGAAGGCGCCCACAGCGAATTCTATCAGGTCTCCAAAGGCATGAAGATGGTATATGATCAGAAGACCCACGAATTTGAGGAGTTCTCCCTCAACGGTGAAGAGATCACGGATGAGCGTATGCTGAAGATCGCTATTCAGGATTATCACTTCAAGAACTTCACGGAATTCTTCGATGTTCCGGTAGAAGAAGTCCTGGCCAACAAAAAAGCCCGCATGGTCATCACCGATGACTTCTCCATCTTTGAAGAGCTGCTTTCTTCCATGAACAACGTTGATTCGCAAGTGGAAGGAAGGATCGTCATCAAACGCTGTTAAAAAACAATCATAAAGAAAAAAACAAAAACGGTATGACAAGTCATACCGTTTTGCTATAAAACCGGAAACATCTTACCGAATGGGAGCCATTAGCGGATTCGGAAACTAATTCAATTATTCAGCAAGCAATCCGGTCTTTAGAATATCAGGGCTCTTTAAACAGAGCATTCACATCCGTTTCCAGTGCCTTTGCCAGCAGCACTGTCTCAAACGGCTCTATTACTTTTTTGTTGTACAGTATTTTTTCCAAAACGTCAACTGCGATCCCGCTTTTTTCGCTTAAGGCTTTCACGGAAATGCTTTTCTGATCCATGATGATCCTCAGATTTCCTATGACCGGATAATTCTTTTCCAATATACTCATAACCATTGTTCCATCAGAATTCACGTATTGTGAACTTCTTCTTTAATCATAGCACGATTGTAAATTTGAACATCGGAACAATGTTTTTTTGGACCTTTATTCACCTTTCTTCCCCGATAATCAATGATATGATTCAAGTGAAAGAGGTAAGAGCATGTCCATCGGCAAGAGAATCAAGGAAGCAAGAATAAAGAAGAAGATGACACAGGAAGATCTCGGAAAACTCATTGGCAAAAGTAAGTCTGCCGTCAACAACTACGAAAACAGTGTCCGCGGGCTGAATTCGAACCTGCTCATCAAAATCATAGATGCTCTCGATATCGATGCGAATTATCTGTTTCAGGATTATTATCTGAAAGATGAACTGAAGATCAGTGACAAAGCCAAGAAACTCTATCAGAGCTACATGAATACCGATGAATATACACAGAAAAGCGTCGATTCCATCCTTTCCAATTCCCTTGAAAGAGCAGAGAAAATGACTTCCTACAAACTGATCACCAGACCTCTGTTTTTCGAAGTCGAGGAATTTGTAAAAGACAACCGCTTTGCCTCTGTGGGATTCTCTCTGCCGGATACGCCCAACAACCGGGAATCGACCGCTATCCTGATCGCCTTTGAAGATGCCATGAAACCGATCTACGGCAACAAGGACTGCATTCTCATCAAAGCCGCTGACAGGATCAATTATGATGAGATCGGCATATTCCAGGTCGGTGACAGATTCGTCATGAGAAGACTGGGCATCGATGTGCTCACAGCAGACAACGAACTGTTTGAACCGATCCCGATCGATGATTCAGTCAGGTGTGTCGCCAAAATACTCAGAAAGATCAGTTAAAAACGTCCCGTTCAGGGACGTTCTTTTTATTTCTTGGCTTTTTCCTGTTTGCGCTTGTCGTTGATGATCTTGACGTGTTCGTCAGTGATCAGCGTGACATTGTTTTCCTTTGCCCAGGCAACACATCCGTTGAGGACAGTTTTGAGAAAGGGACGCGGCACTTTGACGAAATTCTTCAGTGCATCATCCGTAAACTTGATGTCCGGATCACAGCGGTTGGCTGCATACTTGATCGAATCCAGATCGACTTCCTTGGGAGCCGGGATCGGTTCGGCGATCGGCTTCTTGAAACGCGGGAACTGCGTATACCAGAAGTTCGTGGAATCACGGTAACCGTAATCCACCGGAACAGGCGGGAAACTGTTCTTGGCCACACCGTTGACGATCGCGTTGTAGTATTCTTCCTTCATCAGGATCTTGTCGACATGAAGGATGAAGTGTGCACCGTACTTGGAAGTGATGCCGTTGAAATCGTTGTAGGGACCCGGATGTCCGTCATCGATGTCTTCAACCTTGAATTTGTCTGCGTTCTCCAGCTTAGATGCCCATGTGCATTCAAAGACCTGGAAAGCTTCCCTGATGACCTGCGGTCTGTTTTTGTCTGCAGGATCGGCCTGTCCGTCTTCCATCGTGAACAGCAGAGGCTCCTTCATCTTTTCCTCACTCGGACCCGGGAAACCGAGCCTGACTGCCTCTTTGAAATACTTCCTGTCATCAGGAATGAAATTCAAAGCGCACTTGTGTGTCCTCAGGATATTCTGGCAGGTATTGGAAGTATTGCGGCATTCCAGAAGCATCGCATATCTTTCCTTGCCGGCGATATAGTACGGGAAACACAAGGAATAGGAACCGATATTCAGACTGCCGTCCGGATTCACTGTCGAAATGCAGACTGTCGGCATCGGAAAAAACGATGATGTCTGATAAAAATTATCGACGATTCTAAGATCTTTAAATGAACTCATTTTTACTATCTCCTGTTATCTAACTCTTATTTTACAAAAATATTTCTCATTCGGCATAAAATATTCTATAATAGAGATACGCACCAGTGGCGGAATAGGTAGACGCGCACGTTTGAGGGGCGTGTGGGAGATCCCATGCGAGTTCAAGTCTCACCTGGTGCACCATTTAAAACAAAGACACGGATCAGTCCGTGTCTTTTTGTATGCAATCATCTTTCAGCCTGTTTTTCAGAAGCAGATAACGCTGATATTTCTCTTCTTTTTTGAAGTGATCTTCCCTTTTCTGAAGATAAGACAGAGAATAATCAAGTCTTTCCGAAAACTGTTCGCTGGTCAGATCGAAGATATGGGAATCAACGACATTGAAACAGTGAAAATTCCCGTCTTTCAGATCTACCCCATAGACTTCGCCCCCGAAGATATCCTGGACAAGGAAAGCCGTGATCGAACATTGTCCTAGTGTTCTGTTTTTCTCATTCCAGTCCTTCCGCATCCGCGGTGCACAGGTCTCTTCACACCAGATCCCGCTCAATGCATCATACAGATCCAAAGGGCTTCCGATACCCGGATACTCACAGCTGACCGAATAGACATCACGGTCATTCCATCCGAAAAAACGGTAACTCATCTTTCTTTTTTCAGCATCCTTCCGGCCTTCACGCCTTCGATCTGTTTCTTGTGATCGATACTCAGCTGTCCGTTGACAAAGACATAATCGATGCCCTCCGGATACTGCAGCGGATCTTCATCACGGTCATGACTGACAAGCTGATCCCTGTTCAGGACGACGATATCCGCATATTTTCCTTCTTTCAGGACCCCCCTGTCTTTGATCGCAAAACGTTTCGCCGGATAGGAAGTGATCTGTCTGATCGAATCCTCAAAGCGGTCCTTTCCATGCAGTGTCAGCCATCTGATCATGCAGGAAAGATTCATCGGGTTGGGCAGCATGCCCAGATCTTCGCTGATGCCGATATTGGTATCCTTATCACCGGAAAAGCCGTCTGCACAAGGCATGGCCATCTCATGACGGCAGAGGATCTCATTGGAAGTCGTGGCATCGGGAAGCGCCATGTCCGTTCCCATATCGGGATCTTCCGCAAACAGATCCAGGACGGCATCCAGAAGACTCTTGCCGCTTGACTGGCCATATGCCATCAGATTCATGCCGACAAGCTCCGGATGTGTCTTGTGTCTGGAGATCATCAGAAGCGGATAAATACTGGTCATCAGATTCTTCTCATCCAAAAACGGATAAAGACCGGCATCGACAAGCGCATGGACCATCTTGCGTGTGTCTTCAGACTGTAAATGTTTCGCAAATTCCTTTCTGCCGCCGCACCAGAGAACAAAAGGTCTTAAGAACGTTGCAAAATAAGGAACCGTCATATCCATGGAATAAGGAGAAGGGATCACATCATAGCTCAGATCAAGACCCTTGTCCCTCATTTCTTCAAAATAGGCAAGCGTGTCTCTTGCAGCTTTCGCATTGCTTTCATCATCAGTCCCCATTCCCAGTGTATGGACATGGGAGACGTTGGCTCTGACACCGGCTGCCAGTGCTTCCTCCAGCATGTCGTGATAGCCGCCCATGCGGTCGGGAACGCCCTTGGCCATATCATAGTTGCGCGTATGCGAAGCAAAGATGCCGTCATATTCAGCGACCACCTTCAGCATCCGGATCGTCTCTTCCTTTGTCGCGAAAGGACCCGGAACATACTGGGGATCGGTGCCTGTGGACATACCGAAAGCGCCCTCTTCCATGCACTGCCTGACCAGATCTTCGATCCTGTCAAGTTCTTCTTCTGTCGCCTCCCTGCAGCAGTCAAGACCCATCACGGCACCTCGCACGGCACTGTAACCGACTAACGGAACGATGTTGGCACACATGCCTGACCTGTTGCATTTATCGATATAGTCACCGAAACTGTGCCAGTCCAGATCGATCCCGTATTCTTTCTTGAGTGCGGCTGCTGCTGCCTGCTTGGGCATCAGCAGTGTCACGTTGTTGAAATACTCCTTGCCGACTTCAAAACCGACCTTGGTATCCACGATCGCCGCCCGGTAAAGTTCATCACCGATCGGACCGTAGGAATGACCGCAGTTGCCGCCGACCGTCGTGGTGACGCCCTGTTCAAGGTAATTGGTCATCTGCGGCCAGAACAGGACGGAAAGATCGGTATGGGAATGCGGTTCGATGAAACCCGGCGTGACATAGGAACCTTTTGCATCGATCGTCTTTTCTGCACTCTCATTTTTCAGATCGCCGATCTTTGCGATCCGATCGCCTGAAATGGCGATATCAGCCTGATAGGCATCCCTGCCTGTACCGTCTGCGATAAGCCCGTTCAATATGATCACATCGTACATAGTCTTCTCCTTCACCTGTTTACGGATTTCTCTGCTTCAAAACCTTCAGGAAAACGCTTTTTCAGTTTATCGATATTTGCGGAAAAGATCTCATCAAGATCCATCCCCAGAGCTTCGGCCGCTTCTGCCAGATACCAGGCAATGTCGCCCAGTTCCTCCTTCAGATGCTTTTCATCCAGTTCATGTCCCTGAAACAGCTGCTTCTTGACGATATCGATCGCCTCGCCCGATTCCGAACAAAGTCCCATGACCGCATTGATCAGGATCTCTTTTTCCGGAATGTCCCTGTTCAGTGTGCGCATCGCCAGCTTCTGATACTCGTTGATCTCCATCACTTTTCCCCTTGTTTCTTTTCTTCCAGATAAGCATCGTAGAGACTGTTTCTGGATACATCATATATTCCCGCGATCTCACTGATCGCTTCTTTTGCCCGATAGCCCGATGCGATCAGTTCATTCACCTTTTGTAATAATGTTCCCATATCTTCTTTCTTCCCTTCTGAGCACCCTTCAACGATCAGGACCATCTCGCCCTTCAGATCATGAAGTTCGCTCAGCTGCTTCAGAGTCCCCCGGTGGTACTCCTCATGGATCTTGGTCAGTTCTCTGGCCAGACAGGCCTTCCTGTCACCCAGTATCTTAAGAGCCAGAGCGATCGTCTTTTCAATGCGGTGGGGTGCCTCGTAGAAGATCAGCGTGTACGGAAAAGACTTCAGTGCCTCCAGTTCCTTTGCCGCCTGAGATGATTTCGGATTCAGGAAACCGTAGAAAAGATAATGAGAGGTAGGAAGTCCCGAAGCGACCAGCGCATTTAACGCCGCATTGGGTCCGGAGATCGTGATGATGTCAAAACCGCAGCCGATGACCTCGTTCACCAGCTGATAACCCGGATCGGAGATCAGAGGATAGCCGGCATCGGAGACCAGAGCGACGCTCTCTTTGTTTTCCAGAAGTTTGATGATCCCCTTTGTCGAATCCTTTTCATTGAAGTTGTGATAAGTGATCGTTCTGGTATGGATGTCAAAATGACTCAGCAGTTTCTGCGTATTGCGCGTATCCTCGCAGGCGATCACATCGACGCTTTTCAAAACATCCAGACAGCGCTGGGATACTTCACTCAGATTGCCGATCGGTGTGGCTACAAGAAAAAGTGCAGCCTTATGATTCAGCGGCACTTTCTTCCTCTCTTTCTTCTTTCTTAGCCGGTTTGTTGTACTTGCCCTTGGCGATCAGATCATCCAGAGAGATGAAGATCGCATGCTCGGCATTCTCCAGCTTGCAGTTCTTGGCGATCACGTTCATCGATGTGATGCGGAATCTCTCGCCTTCATATTCGACCTGTGCGTTCAGTTTCGGAAGATCCTTACGCAGTGTCTTGTAGGCATCATCTTCAAAACGCAGACAGCACATCAGGTTGCCGCACTGTCCGGAAAGCTTCTGGATATTCAGAGCCAGCAGCTGATTCTTCGCCATGTTGATGGAGATACGGTCAAAATCACCGATGAACTTCGCACAGCACAGTTCCCTGCCGCAGACACCGATACCGGATACCATCTTGGCCTTGTCTCTTGTTCCGACCTGCCTTAAATCGATACGGCAGTGGAAGATCGAAGCCAGAACCTTCAGCAGTTCACGGAAATCGACACGGTCATCGGCCAGATAGGTAAACGTGATCTTGGCACGGTCCAGCGTATACTCCGCAGAAATGACGTTCATCTGCAGATCCAGACGGTCGGATTCCTCCTGACAGATCTTTCTTGCTTCCGCGGAATCAGCCTTGTTTCTCTCGAACTGCTTCTTATCCCGGTCATTGGCCTTGCGGATCACCGGTTTGATTTCCATGGAAACATTCGGCTTGTCGAAAGGATCGGAAACGACTGTTCCGTATTCCAGGCCGCGCTGTGTCTCCACAACGACGGCATCATTGCATTTAATCGAATCATCAGATGTTGAAAACGTATAAGTCTTGTTGGTGGTTTCAAATCTGACAGATATATATTTCATGTTTTCTTCCATAATTCACCTTCAGATATATGATATTATCTCATAACTGATCGCGTCAAACAGCAGTTTTCGCTCCGCATTCATCCTCACTTTGTCCTGAGCTTCCGCAAAGATCTGCAGCAGTCTGCCCGGATCATGCGCTCTGATCATATCCAGATATGCGTTATATTCACTGTCATCGTAGGATTCCTGTCTGAGTGCGTCATCGATCATGATCAGGATGATCGCCAGATAATAATCCACACATTTCCGGAAATCATCACGGTCTTTGAACGTATTGTAGAACTCCTTGTAGAACAAAACCGGCAGATGATTCTTATGATCCAGGTCTTCCAGCGTCCTGTAGACAAAATCCCTGGCATTCAGATAATACGGATCATTCAGATCGAGATCCGGATCGAAACGATGCAGGATATTTGCCAGCAGATAGGCATCGGTATGATCAAAACCCTTTTCTTCATATTTTCCGATCAGAAAAGAAAAATCCCTGGTCAGGAAAGGGATCTCCTGACAGCGTGACACGACAGTGGGCAGCAGATCTTCCTTGTTGTCGGAAATAAAGATGCCGTAGGTATTCTCGCTGCTCGGCTCTTCCATGAATTTGAGGATCATGTTGAGGACCTTGCTGGTGGCATTGTTGATGTTGGCCAGGATATAGACCTTCTTGCCCGATGATTCCAAAGAAGTCCTGGAGAATTCATCGAGGATATTCTCGATATCGTCCTTTTTGATGATACCGGAATAACCGTCCACAAAGATCACATCAAAGTAGCTGTTCTTTCTGATCCGCTTGCAGGTATCGCAGGTCTCACAGGCAAAATCATCCTTTCCTTCAACGATCGACTGCGCCAGCAGATATGCCGCTTCGATCTTGAGAGGACTGTACTCACCAGAAAATAAGTAGCTGTGCGCTACTTTTCTGTTCTTTAAGGCATGATAGAGACTCTGATAAGCGATCGGCTCGCTTTCTTTCAGCTGTTCCTTAATCATTGATCAGCTCCAGTATCTTATTCATGGAAGCTTCGATCACTTCCTCTTTCGACTTCGAAGCATCGATCACACTGATCCTGTCTCTGAAACGGCGCAGGACCTCTCTGTATCCTTCCGATACCCGGTGATGGAAATCGACGGATTCCTGATCGAGACGGTCCTTGAACTCGCGGTCTGAAAGCCTGCTTAAACCGACTTCCTCATCCACGTCGAGATAGATCGTCATATCGGGATAAGTATTGTCGATCGCAAACAGATTGATCGACAGAACTTCATCAAAACCCAGCTGCCTGCCGTAACCCTGATAAGCCAGGGAGGAGTCCAGGAAACGCTCGCAGATCACGATCTTTCCTTCCTTCACAGCCGGGAAAACCTTTTCCACAAGATGCTGACGCCTGGAAGCGGCATAAAGCAGCGCCTCGGTCTTGGCGTCCATCATCGTATTCTTCGGATCTAGGATGATATTGCGGATATCTTCCGAAATGGCAATGCCTCCCGGTTCTCTGGTATGAACGACTTCATAGCCCAGGGAAGAGAGCCTCTTGCAGACTTCGGTAGCGACTGTTGTCTTGCCTGAACCGTCCGGTCCTTCGAATGTAATAAAATAACCCTTCATCAGTTCAGCTTCTCCGGTTTGGGCATGAAAGTCTTTTCCACGGCTTCCATGATCTGCTTCTTGATCCGTTCGTACTCGTCGTAAGTCAGGTCGATCTCATCGGGTGCAGCGATCCTCACCGAAGTATCAAAAGGCGTGTTCATCATCGTCAGGACATCCTCAAGCTGATCAAAAAGCTCGATCGGTACGACCGCATACTTCGCCTTTCCGTCTTCTTCGATATAAAGGATATCATTGGGATTCAATGCATCCAGTTCTTCCTTTACTTCCCTGATTTTCTCAATATCAATATTCATATTATCCCTATTATAGCACTTTCACTCTTCAGCAACAGGATGATGCACCTGGCTGATGAAAGTGAAAAAATCCGGAACAGCGCTGATATATTCGTAGCAGTCCTCCACGGTCTGATAGAAAGCTTCCTGTTCGCTGTCCTTCTCATCCAGGTCCCAGAGATGATCCAGATATTCCGCATACTTCACGTTCTTCAGCATGTCTTCAACGACTTCCGCCGCCTTCAGAGTATCCTCATGCTTCAGCAGGGTCACGATCAGAAGCAGATAATCATAGGCGTTAAATGCTTGATCCAGATAAAGCCTGTAGAGATCATCCGCCTTTTCGATCATGCAGTACATGAAACAAAGACGGTCGATATCTCTTTCGCTTTTTCCGCCCAGTTTCAGGATCTGTTTCTGTACCTTGATGGCCGTCGTATAATTGCCGATATCCAGAAGGAATTCCACATAAAAATCCAGGATCTTCAGATAACACTTTTTCTGATAATCTGAAAGATCGCCGAAATGACTGATCTGATCATAGTAAGATCTGAAACGGTAATTGACAAAGACATCTTCACTTAAAAGGTAATAGACAAAGAAAGCCTCCAGGCACAGAGGATCATGAGACAGAGCCAGTTCAGCTCTTTCCGGAAGATCCTTTTTTGATTCAAACATGATCCGGATCGCTTTTCTCTGATCCTCATCGGCATCGGGATCGATCTGATAATCCTTCCGGTTTTTCTTTGAAAAGAAATCGAGAAGATATGCTTCAACCTGATCCTTTCCGCCCTGCGGTCCGCTGATCAGTTTCTCAAAATCAAGCATCTTTTCCTTCGGCCTCCAGATGATACATCAGGGCGATCGTCTTGGCGTCGTCGATCTCGCCGTTTCTGATCATCTCTCTGATCTGTTCGGGTGTATATCTGAGCAGATCGATCCTTTCATCCTCATCAAGATGCTGGCCGAGCTTCTTTCCTGCCTTGGCATAATACAGATGGATCCGTTCCGTGCAATATCCGCAGGTCGGAATGATGCTTCCCAGTTTTCTGATCCCTTCCGCCTGATATCCGGTCTCTTCGATCACTTCTCTCAGGATCGCATCATCGGGATCCTCTCCTTTTTCGATCTTGCCGGCCGGAAATTCCAGCATCTGTTTTCCCAGTGCATAGCGATACTGGCTGACCATGAAATAAGTCCCGTCTTTCTCTAGGGCGATACAGACGCCGCCGTTATGTTCAACGATTTCCCGATAGGCCTGTTTCCCGTCATCGATCTCGACTGTATCCCTGAAAACATGGATGACTTTGCCGTCATAGATCGGTTCTCTCTTCAATCTTTTTTCCATTCTGATTACCCTGTTCCTTTGTTCCATTATCATTGTACTATTTTTCTTTTCTTCATTTTTGCAGAAAAAAAGCGGCATTCCTGCCGCCTTAATCAGAACAATATGATTTCTTTAGTCTCCGGGCAGATAGAATACCTTTTCATCTCCCTTGGAAAACATATATTCACCCCTGGCATATGTCTGGACATACTCCGGATCCTCCAGCTTCTCTTTGGTCGAGGTCAGAGAAGCATTCTCATCACGCAGCGCTTCCAGCTCTGCTTCAACGACCTTCGCCTGCTGCTGCAGGGTGAACATCTTATATATCTTTTCCAGAACACTGGTCAGGATCGTGATCGCCGCAACGATCAGAACGATGGAGATCAGTTTTGAAATGATACTGCCTTTTTTCTTTTTCTTGCTTTTTTTAGCCATGTCACTATTATACAACAGAAATTCACTTCATCAAACAGCCTGATCCCTTCAGCCACAGGAACTGCTTGTTTTCATCATAGGCTTCCCATGTCTCAAGACCCTCACCGTTGGGATCGCCTGTCTTCGCAAAGTTGGACCAGTATCCCAGCATTTCATCGCTCAGATGCCGGTCTTCTTCCGTATAAGGTCTCCACGATCCGTCCAGTGTACCGAACTGATAACGGTTGTCGCAGGAGTGCGGAACGCCCACGTCATCTCCGGGCTGTGTCTGATCAAAGACATAGGCAAAGATCCTTCCCGGATGATTCCTGCTGAAGACATCGCAGAGTTCCCTGATCTGGGTCTGCATATTGAAACCGAAGATCGATCGCTTCCCGTTGGGGCCTTCATCAGCCGTGCAGCCGATGATGATATCGACATTCTCCGGAAGCTGATCAGCGAAAAAGCATTCGTCAACGCTCTTCGGCAGTACATATCCGTCTTCGCAGATATTGAAACCGTCATGGAAACCAAGTCTGTCATTTGCGTCCCTGAGAACCTCCCAGGGCAGCTGTCTCATCTCTTCAATATTCCTGCAACCCACGGATTCCATGAATCTGACACCTGCTTTGTTGCATTCTTCCTTGCTGCGGTCGGACATGAAACGTCCGATCCCTCCCGCTGACTGTATCGATACATGACGGATCATGCCTCTGGTCAAAGGAGAACACAGAAGACATAAGGTCGAACGTCCTCCGGATGACTGACCGAAAACGGTGATGTTTTCATGATCGCCTCCGAAATGATCGATGTTCTCATAGATCCATCTCAAAGCAGCGATCTGGTCCAGCAGACCGTAATTGCCGCTGCTGCCGTATTGCGCTTCTGCATCCAGCAGCGGACTGGTATAGAAACCGAAGACATTGAGCCGGTATGTGATATTGACGAGGATGCAGCCCTTTTCACAGAATTTGTCTCCGCAATACTCATAATCGGAACCGTACCACTGCTGACAGCCGCCGCCGTGGATATACATCATGACCGGCAACTTATCATTTTCACTTTCCGCCGGCGTATAGATATTCAGATAAAGACAGTCCTCTGACATCTTCGGCGGATAAGGATAGTTTTTGATCCTGATATACGGATGACCGCTGTCATCGGTGACATCATCGGTAGCGGTATCCCAGCGGTCAAACTGCACACACGCAGGACCGTAAGTATCACAGACCCTGACACCTTCCCAGGCTTCGGGTTCTTCCGGTGCCTTGAAACGCCTCTCGCCTACAGGAGGCCTGGCATATGGAACGCCCCGAAACAGCGCATATCCGGCATTGGATGCAACTGACTTCACTTTTCCGTATCTGGTATTTACGATATTCAGCATCTTTCTCCTCCTATATCCTGTCGCCGTTTTCATCAAAGAGATGGAAACAGTCTTCATCAAAAGTCACATGTATCTTCTGACCCTGCAGATAGCGGGTCTCTTTATCTTCTTTGTATCTCTCGGCGATCACAAAACGCTGATCATCGATCTTTGCATGAATGATCAGATCTGCTTCGATGACTTCCGTATAGTCCACGACAGCTTCGATGCCCTCTTTGCCGGCATGGATGTTGCTTCCCCTGATGCCTACTGTCACTTTCTTTTCTTTGCCGAGATGTTTCTTCTGTGAAGGCGTCAGCTGATATTGCTTGCCAAACAGAGAGAAACTGTCCTTTTTCACCTCGACATCTTCAAAGATATTCATGATCGGGGAGGAAACAAACTCCGCACAGAAACGGTTGACGGGATGAAGGAAGACTTCCGCTGCCCTGTCATCCATCTGTTTGATGCCGTCTTTGAGGATGATGATCTTCTCTGCCAAAGAAAGCGCATCATACTGATCGTGTGTCACGTAGACAAAAGTCGTATGGTAAGTCTGATGCAGCTTCTTGAGCTGAGTGCGCAGATTGCGGCGCATGATGACATCGAGATTGGAGAACGGTTCATCCAGCAGGAGAACTGAAGGTTTTTTGATCAGCGAACGGGCGATCGCCACCCTCTGTTTTTCACCGCCGGAAAGATCCTGCGGGAGACTTTCCAGTTTTCTGCTCAATCCAAGCAGCTCGCAGATCTTCTTCACTTCTGCGTCGATCTCTTCCCGCGGTGTGTGCTTCACCTGCAGAGGAAAGGAGATATTCTCATAGACGCTCTGATTGGGATACAGGGAATAATTCTGAAAGACCATCGCCACATCCCTGTCTTCAGGCTTCACATTGTTATATTCTTCATCATCAAAATACACTTTTCCCAGTGTCGGTCTTTCCAGACCGGCAATGATCCTGAGCAAAGTGCTCTTGCCCGAACCGGAAGGGCCTAATATGACGGCGAATTCACCGTCATTGATGACACTGCTGAAATGCTGAAGGGCGATGACACCTTCATTGGAAGTGTAAGGCATGTTTTTCTGCTGTTCCAGGATCAGTTTCTTCTGCTTCCTGTCGAAAAGACCGCTTACCTTTTCAAACGGATAAATCATGGTCACATCCTGCAGAACGATGCGTGTCATTGATCCTTCCCTTTCTTTTCTTCTTTCACAAATCTCTCTTCCAGATCAAGTGCCGAAAGACCCTCTTCTTCCGGAAGCTCTTCCTCTTCCGCCTCTTCACTGTCCTGCTCCAGATCGTGCTCCTGTGCAAAGAGGGTCATGTCTTTATCCAAAGGTCCCCTGATCAGATCAGTATAGACTGCCGGTATGATCAGTAAAGCCAGCGGGAACGCTTCGATCGAATAGATCATGGCCAGAAACAGGAACGCAAACAGTATCGAACGAAGCGGCTTGCGGATCGCAAAATAGACAGCCATGCGGATGATTGATGATATCGGCGCATCGAATCTCGACAGTACCGGCGGGATATGGACGAGCGTGATCACAAAAACAAAAGTGATCAGTATGCCCAGCATCATATAAAGCATGCCCCAGATACTGATCCTCCAGATCTGATAGCCGGTCCACAGGCCCTCGGCGACGAAAGCGATGCAGACCAGGATGATAAGACTCAGCTTGATGCCCGGGATCAGATTCTCCTTGTAGGAATCGAAAAAATCTTTGAAGACACCTTTCCCTCTTCCCGGTCCGAAGATGATCTTGTTGGTTGTGTGAAACAGTGCCGCCGATGAAGGAACGACAGTGACCAGAGGAAGCGAAAACAGCAGCCACAGAAAACTGACGATCAGCATGTTGGCAGCACTTTCCAGCATCTTGATGAAAGGATTGTTGTAATTCATCTTAGAGACCTGTCTCCTGCATGTATGTCAGTTCCCCGGCCTTCAGACATTCTCTGGTCTTAAAGGAAGTCATCAGGTAAATATCCGTTGATGTCGGATTGAAGATCATCGAACCGTCGGCGCTGTATTCCAGTTTCTGATAAGCTTCCATATATGAAAGGATCTCGGAATTGGTCGCATACCAGATGTCCTCGTGGCCGCTGATATAGGAAACAAATTCCTCCATCTTCTGCCAGTTATCGGCTCCGTCAAACTCATAGGCATGACCCCAGACATAGAACAGCTGTGTCCTGAAAGAAGGTTTTTCGATAAAATCCTTTGCGAGTTCCATCAGTTTCTCATCATTATGATGGCAGGTCGGATTCAGTTCATAGGGATCTTCAGGCAGGGAAAAAGAATGTGTCGACCTGATCGTTCTGGCACCCTTGTATCCGGCTTTCTTCAGCAGATCTTTCAGTTCATCATCGAAAATACCGAAGGGATACGCAAACATGCTTAAAGGCTTCTTCACCAGAGACTCCAGTCCCGCCTTGTCTTCGATGATCTCATACATGGCATAAGGCGAACCCAGGGAAGCAATGTCGGAATGATAAAGACCGTGCCCGCCGACTTCATGTCCTTCATAAAGCGAAAAGACTTCTTCTTTCTTTACCCGGGAGATATCGACTTTCCTTCCGCTGGGAGAAGGAATGATCTCTTCATGGTCCAGTGTACCGTAATTGAGATTGAACGTGCACCTGACCTGATGTTCGTTGAAGATCTTTACAAGTCTGCGGTCCTGTATGACGCCGTCGTCATAACTCAAGGTAAATGCTTTTGTCTTGAATCCCGGAAACAAAAGCGCATCAAATCTTTTTCCCATAATATCCCTTCTTAATTAATGGTCCACCTTCGTGGACCATTTTGTTTTACAGTTTTTCGATCACGATCGGTTCCGGTTTGAAGAACCGGAAGGCTGAATTATTATCAGGTTCGACACTTAAACTGTCTCCGTCAAACTTCAGCACATAAGTATCCTGGATGCAGGTCTCGACCCAGCGTCCGTGCATGACCAGGGTATTCTCATCTTTCCAGTAAGCATCACCCAGATAAAGCTGAGTCATGTCTTCCTTCTTGCCTAAGAGATTTGTGAATCTTGTACCGCTGGTGCTGAATCTGATCTTTTCCTCTCTTCCGGATCTGGTGACGAAGTTCCAGACGAAACCATAATCATCAAAATCCAGAGAGAAGACATCGATACCGTCAGCTTTCTGACCGGTCATGAAGTTGAATCCGAACGGCGTCAGATCGCCGCTGCTGACTTTGTATTTCTTTCCACTGATCTTTTCGACTGTCGGAGAAAACGGCTGACATTCCGGATTGCCGATGTTGAGTCTGTGAAGCTTCCTGCACAGTCTGTCATAGGCTTCTTCATCTGCCGGCAGAGCTTCGCTCTGGCTGATCTTCTCAATGAAGTCCCAGGTGATATCCAGCGTACTCTGTGCCCAGTGTGCTCCGACTGCCGTCTCGGTGATGGCGATCTCCATATCCTGGTCAGGCAGTACGATCGTAAACTGACCCATGGCACCGTCAGCTCTGTAGGCGCGGTGCGGCTTGCACATCCAGATCTGGAAACCGTAGCCCAGGAAGTTGTCGGAAGCTTCCGGATTGTTGATGGACTCAGTCGCAGAATCGTTCTGATTCGTCGTTGCCAGTTTCACATAATCCTCAGCCAGGATCCTTTCGCCTTCCCAGACACCGCCGTCGGCATAGAGCTTCATCAGACGGAAGTTGTCTTCGGTCGTCGCATACATGCCGCCGCCGCCGACTTCCATACCGTCAGGCATGCACATGCAGCGCAGGTTGTCGTAGTTGATGCCGATCTTGTCAAACAGACGCGGTTTGAGATAATCGAAGAGACCCAGACCGGTCTTCTGACGTACGATCGCACCTAAAAGCGTGGAACCGGTGGAGTTGTACATGTAAGTCGTGCCCGGTTTGTGATTGACCGGAGTTGCCAGGAAGTCCCTGATCCAGTCCTTGGAAGGTCTAGGCATGGTATCCATGCCGCAGCCCATGCATAATACATCTCTGACTGTCAGAAGCTTGAGATTTTCACTGGGATCTTCCGGAGATTCGTCCGGGAAGATGTCGATGATCCTTTCATCAAGCTTTACCAGTCCTTCGGTATAGGCGATACCGACAGCGGTGGCCGCATAGGTCTTGGTATGAGACTGCAGACCGTGACGGAGATTGGGTCCGTAAGGAGTCCACCAGCCCTCGGTGATCATCTTGTTGTGACGCATGATCATCAGACCGTGCATTTCGGTCTGAGATCTTTCCAGATTTTCAATATATTCCAGTATCAGAGCACTGCTGACGCCCATTTCTTCAGGCGTCGCATGCTCAAAAGGTTTGCGATAATTCATTGTCTGTGCTCCTTAACCCTTGACGCCGCCGACGACCATACCTTTGATCAGTTCCTTCTGGATGAACGGATAGACGATCAGGACCGGAATCAGGGCAATGATGGCAACCGCCATACGTGCGGATTCGGTCGGCAGTGAACGCTGTGCCAGCAGGACTGCTTCGTTGGAAAGGTCGGTGGTCTTTAAGAATTGGATGGAATCCATCAGCTTCTTCAGGTAGACCTGGATCGTATAAAGTTTCGGGTTGTTGATGTAGTAGATACCGGCTGTCCAGTTGTTCCAGTAACCCAGAGCAGAGAACAGGCCGATGGTGATCATGATCGGCTTTGACAGCGGGACCATGATCTTGGAATAGATGGTCCAGTCATGGGCACCGTCAAGTCTGGCAGCTTCAATGATGGAATAAGGTATATTCGCATTGAAGTAGTTTCTGACCAGCAGGACGTTCATGCCGCCCATCAGGGAACCCGGCAGCAGGTAAGCCCACAGGGAATCCTTGATATGGAAGAGTCTGGTCCATACCATATATGATGCGACCATGCCGCCGTTGAACAGCATCGTGAAGAACAGAATAAACGCGATGACATTTCTCGGCTTGAAATCCTTCCTTGACAGAGGATAAGCAAACATGGAGGTCATGATCAGGGAAATGATCGTACCGACGATGGTAATGACGATCGTCAGACCGTAGGCACGCAGGATGGTAGCTCTCTTGGCCCACATGAACAGATAGGCATCCAGAGACCAGGCAGACGGAATGAAGCGGTAACCTTTTACCAGTGAAGCTTCAGACGACAGTGAGACCGTCAGCATCAGGACCAGCGGAACGACACAGAACAGCATCAGCAGGATCATGACGACCAGCGCCAGATAATGGAAGCCGGCCTCACCCTTCATCAGCTGTATTTTATTCTTATGTTTAGCCATATTAACCTCCTAGAACAGTGAGTTCTCCGGGTTGATCTTCCTGACCAGCAGGTTGGAGATCATTACCAGTATGAATCCGATGATGGCCTGGAAAACGCTGGCCGCCGAAGACTGACCGACGTTATTGTTGATGATCAATGCCCGGTAAACGAAGGTATCGATCGTCTGCGTCGTATCGTACAGCATGCCGTTTCCTAGCGGTACCTGATAAAAGAGACCGAAGTCTGAGTTGAAGATACGTCCGATTGACAGCAGCAGCATCATGATGATCATCGGCTTCAGCAGAGGCAGTGTGATGTAGCGGATCTGCTCGAACTTGGTCGCACCGTCGATCCTTGCCGACTCATAAAGACCCTTGTCGATACCGCCGATGCTGGCCATGTAGATGACTGAGCTCTGACCTGCACCCTGCCAGATATGAACGATGGTCAGGATGAACGGCCAGTATTTGGCTGTGGTATACCACTGGACCGGATTATCCTTGAAGAATACTGTATTCAGATAACCGTAGCTCTGTGAAAGGAATGCATAGACCAGGAACGACAGAATAACCGCCGAAACCATGGACGGGAAGCAGATGATCGGCTGAATGACCTTGGCGATCTTTCTCTGAGCGATCTCGTTCATGCATAAAGCAATAAAGACGGCGATTGCCAGGTCCATGACGATCCACACCGCATTGTAGGCGATGGTGTTCCTGATCATGATAAAAGCATCCTTGGTCTTGAAGAGATACTCAAAGTTTGAAAGACCGACCCACGGGCTCTTGAGGATGCCCATTGCATAGTTGATCCTCTTGAAAGCCAGCAGGATACCGAACATCGGCAGATAGTTGTTGCAGATCAGATAGATCATTCCCGGCAGCATCATCAGATACAGCGGTAGATCATTCTTGATTTTTTCTTTGACCCGGAGCTTTTTCTGTTCTGCCAGAATATCATCAAACTCTGAATCATGTGCCTTTTTCTCAGACATAAGATCCTCCTTACCTGATAGAATTATCCATAATTTCATGGTAGCGGAAACCCGCCTCTTCCTTCATTTAAAAAAGTACACTGCGTTTGTCAATTTCTATCCGTCAGTATCTGCTTTACGAAAGCCAGAGCCGCATCCAGATTCTCTGCCTTGGCGACCACTCCCATGATGACATCGTTGTGATAATAGCCTGCCTCATGGACCGGCGAACCTTCATGCAGGATGATACCTGCCAGTGTACGCTGACCGTTATCATTGACGTAATAGTAAAGATCGTCTTCGTTCCTGTTTATGAGATCCTTATCGATCAGCAGTGAAAGATCCGCAAAGCCGTCTTCTTTCGCAAAATAATCGAAGTAATACTGATCGGCGACATACAGATCCAGATCGCTGACGGTGAACAGTGCTGTCAGTACCTGCAGTGTCTCGATGTCTGCATTCTCATTCAGCTCCCTGCCCAAGGAAAAACGTGCATTGACGTCCGTCTTCTTTCCTCTGGTATTGAAATCACTCTCCTGCAGGATCCTGTCAAAGACCGTATCGTCACACTCGACCACAAGGGAATCGTTGTTCAGCAGCAGGGCATACATGCAGATGCCCTGATGACCGATATTGCTCAACAGAGATATCAGCGCGATCGCAAGAACGCTTAAAAAAGCGATGATCGGGATCTTGTAGTAATCCCAGATGAAATTCATCCTGCTTTTGCTATCAGGCAGCTCAGAAAACTTTTTTCTGTCCTGTTTCAGCATCTCACTCAGTTTCATTTCCGTTTCCCTTCTGGTTGCGCCAGTCATAGGGGCTGATGCCTACCTGCTTATGGAAGACTGTCGAAAAATAAGAAATATTGTAATAACCGACATAGGAAGCGATCTCCGAGACCGACATCGACGTCGACAGAAGAAGCCGCTTCGCTTCTTCGATCCTGAGCTGATTGATGTACTCCCTCAGGTTCATGTTCATGTTGTTTTTGAATAATTTGGACAGATAGTTGGGCGTGACGAAAGTAACGGCTGCCACATCGTTGCGGTCGATGTTCTCCCGGAAATTCTCG
>JAEEGG010007199.1_pt1 | contig 25799 bp, 27 predicted proteins | sample 9134161 | NCBI WGS metagenome assembly JAEEGG01 (sample SAMN16246543, study PRJNA631951) | gut metagenome | biome: gut microbiome; feature: rumen; material: CR-attached | host: Bos | place: Iran: Karaj | collected 2018-10 | reverse complement strand
AGGTGATTTGTATCCGTCCGGAGCGCCCGATGGAGGTTGATCGCATCTGCCGTGATGTGTCGAAGCTCGAAGCCCTCTATGAGGAAGGCTTCGCCCTCGGAGAAAAATTCTGTGCAGATGTTCTTCTGTCTCAGAAAAAATAGAATCTTTGACCTTTTGCAAAGGTCGAAGATAGGCTGCATTTCGGAAAAACTCAAATAAATTTGGTTTTTCGCTCAATTTGCACTATCTTTGCAGCCAAAATGAAATCAAAGACATAAAAATACAATGGGAAAAGTAATTTTGACTGGTGATCGCCCCACCGGTAAACTCCATCTCGGACACTATGTAGGCTCCCTGCGCCGTCGTGTCGAGTTGCAGAATCAGGGCGATTTCGACCGTATGTTCGTGTTCATGGCCGATGTGCAGGCCCTCACCGATAATGCCGATAATCCTGAGAAGATCCGTCAGAATATCATCGAGGTAGCCCTCGACTATCTGGCTGCAGGTCTCGATCCGGAGAAATGCGTGCTCTTCATTCAGAGTCAGATTCCTGAACTCGCTGAGCTCACCACCTATCTGATGAACCTTGTCTCAGTGAGCCGTGTGCAGCGTAACCCCACGGTGAAGACCGAAGTGAAGATGCGTGGCTTCGAGGGCGAGAGCATCCCTCTCGGCTTCTTCTGCTATCCCGTATCTCAGGCTGCCGACATCACACTTTTCAAGGCTACCACCGTACCTGCCGGTGAGGATCAGGAGCCGATGCTCGAGGTCTGCCGTGAGCTCGTACGCCGTTTCAATCAGGTGTATGCTCCCGTACTCGTGGAGCCCAATATCCTGTTGCCGGAGAATCTCACTGCCCGTCGCCTGCCTGGCACCGATGGTAAGGAGAAGATGTCGAAGTCACTCGGCAACTGCATCTACCTCTCCGACACGGCCGACGATGTATGGCAGAAGGTACGTTCGATGTACACCGATCCCGAGCATGTCAACCTCAACGACCCGGGTCATGTGGAAGGCAATGCCGTGTTCACCTATCTCGATGCCTTCTCTTGCGACGACGACTTTAAGGCGTTCTGGCCCGAATATCAGAATCTCGACGAGCTGAAAGATCACTACCGTCGTGGCGGTCTGGGCGATATGAAGTGCAAGAAGTTCCTCAATCAGGTGCTCAACAAATTCCTGGAGCCCATGCGCCAGCGCCGTGCCGAGTTCGAGAAGGACATCCCTGAGATCTACAACATCTTGAAGAAAGGTACTGAACAAGCCCGCGAGGTGGGTGCCCAGACGATGGATGAAGTCCGCAAGGCCATGCGCATCGACTACTTCAACGATGCCGAGCTCATCCGCCAGCAAGCCGAGCGCTTCGCCAATAAATGAAACAACTGATCCTCTTTTTTTGCTTGGTAGCCCTGGTGCCCTTAGGCATCAGTGCTCAAGAGGATCATGACATCGTGGCTTCGCTGAACCTGAAAGAGGTGGTATAACAATATTTTTATGAAGAAATTATTAGTTTTACTGTTGGCTTTGTTGCCAATAATGGCGTTTTCAAAGAAGAAACCCGAAGACAAGTTGCTACCTATGTTCAAAAAGGCCATGAAACAGGAAAAGCAACCCAATGGTTATTACATGGTAACTGACATAAGTGGTAAAGGACTTGCAGGTCATAGCGGTGAGGATATTGATAAGGGAAATGCCATTACTGTAAGCGGTTTGTTTCAGTGGGCAGAATTCAATATGTTTGTCATTATGGATTACACTATTGAGACGTGGGGAGATACTCGTCCGAAAATAGGTGATGACAAAAGTGATTATGTGAAGACAGCATATTTCCTGCATACAAATGATCCGGTTCTTGTGCAGAAAAGATTAAAAAGCATCAAAGGAGGCGAGGAAATCAAGCAAGAAGGTCTGTCTGGAACCCGTGAAATAAAAGAGGCCTATGATAAATTTAAATTAGCGGGAGCGCCAGATTTCAATCAATTGAAAAATAAAGGATCGTTTATTTTAGTTGGACCAGATAGACGTACGGGAACATCCATCATTAAAATCGACGATGTCCTTTGGTCTGGAAATGTTGTGAATGGTTTCATTGATGGAACGGGAGTCGGAATATTTAAGGTGTCTAATGGAAATCATATTTCTTTCATATTGAGCCTAAGCTCAAAGTCCTATGATGGTAATGTCGATCATGTCTATATTTACATATCAGGCTCGTTTAAACATGGAATGGTTTCAACAAAGAGTACATTCAGAGGATATGGCAGTAATTATTCAAATGAAGTGAGAAGTACGGAAATAGGTAAACCTGATGTTTATGATTTAACTGTCTATTGGGAAAACAAGACAAATGACAAGACCGTTCTTGACCATATAGATGCATTTAGGAAAGACTGTATAGAAGAGGATTTTCCACGTGTTGAAGCTGCTTATAATCAAGCCTTAAAGAATGCAAACAACAAAACTACAAGAATTGAGGCCGATCCTTGTATTGATAGATTCCTAAACTGTTATGATGGGATTGATACAAAAGGTAAGATGCCTATGGTAAAGGAGGTCTCAGCCTTTTATTCTCTTTGTAATGCCATGACATTTTCTCCATCAAGTTCTTATTATGAAGAAGACCATAATATATTTGGAGGCTTTAATGGTGAATATAGCTGGTTAGGAAATAGGGTAAAGAGAGAGAGAACGATTATGAAAAAAGCCTTTGAAATATTGGCTAATAATAGCAAATATGGCTTTGATTCGTTCTATAATTATTGTCGTCCGAAGTTGGAAGAGAAGAATAAAGCCATAGAAACTAAGATTGCAAACGAGTGGAGTTGGTATAAAGAATGGGAGCAGGAGAGGGCAAGAACCAAACGTCGCAGCGCATCTTCATCATCCAGCTCATCATACAGTTCCTCATATAGTTCATCATCCAGCTCTGACGGCAATAGTGTGAGCGTACCTGATATTAAAGAGGTGCAGCCAGGTCTTCATGGACGTATGTTGGATAGCGATACAGACTATACTGACGACGACACCTATGTGTTTAAAGACGGGGTGAGCATCAAGGTGTTCCATCGTTACCGTGAGGGAGGCGGACATACTTCTTTCCTTTCATTAGGCAGTAGCTTGGACTACTATTATCCTTCTAATCTCAGTGATAAGAAGTATAAGACGGCGGAGGATGCGGCACGTGCAGGATGGGTGTGGAAGAAAAAGGAACTCATCAGAACAATCGGTACGATTGATTAGAAAGCTTTGCTTCAGATAAGAAGAATCCTCGACTGTCGGGGATTCTTTTTTTAACCTTGACTTTGTCGACCTTTCCCTTCAGAAAACGTTCCTGTCCTATTTGAATACTTGAATATTTGAATACTTTATAATCTTTTTTTGTCTTTTATCCCGCGATATGTATCTTCATATGAAGTTTCATACCATATATTTGATCTTTCATACCTGAAGTTTTATAGAATTTGGAAGTAATTCTCCTTTTGTCTATCTTTGCATCAGAATAATAACAATTAAAAAGGTAAAGCAATGGAGAAGTACAAAAAAGGTGATTATATCGCGGTAATGACAAATCAACCAGACATTCATTTCATTGAGATGTTTGGACATGGGCTTAGTACAGACAATGTTGAGCCATCTGAATATGTTGCTAAAATCAGGAATGTCATTGATGATGACAATTACTTGATCTTCATCGTACATCCTACAACATATAGATGTGTAGTTAGTGGATCTGAGATTATTCGTAAGATGTCAGACGATGAACTCTCTGAAGAAATTCGTAAAATGGAAGATTGTATCGAATTTCTGGCTCCTAATGTGTATGATAACCATGATGAAATAAAAGGCAATACAATAGAAGAAAAATGTATTGTCCTTTCAAGAAAGGCAATGAAGAGTCTTTTTCCTGACTATAAAACAACAGAATATGAGTTGGTTAGCTCTGAATTAATTAAGGTTGATTTGCTAGAGTGTGTCGACATACTCATAAAGATGAATAGGAATAAAAAAGAGTCATTTGTCACAAAACTAAATAAGAAACGTGATTACTTCAATGAGATGCTTCAACACTTACGATTTAAGGAGTATTATACTATCAGGGTTGGAGTAAAGGACGAAAAAGACTCTAATGCAACAAACTATCTATATCTGTTTGTTGACACCAGATTTGAGGAGGTCGTCATTACTCGGGATATTCAAGAACGAACAAGATTCTTTAGGAGTGTAGGACCTGAGTATGATTCTATTGGAAACTATATCTCAGACTTTCGCCTTGAAGTATTAACAGGAAAAGAGTGCATAAAGATAGACCTATGAATAAGAGTAGGAACAAGAAAACGACCTATGTCATCATTGAAGGGTTGGCTTATTTACAGACAAGCTTGTCTCCAGAAGAGCTTAAGATGATGTTTGGCTCAGAAAAACTGCGAATAAAAGTAGATTTCGAATAAATAGTGTTATATTTGCACAATAAAAGAAGAAACAATGAAGATACAATATGCATCCGATCTCCATTTGGAGTTTTCTGATAATTGGAGATACCTGCGTGATAACCCTCTGCAGGTAAGTGGTGACATTTTAATCCTCGCTGGGGATATTGGGTATCTCGGAGATCAGAATTACCAGAATCACCCCTTCTGGGATTGGGCATCAGATAATTACCACCAAGTGCTAGTGGTACCTGGTAATCATGAGTTTTACAAGTACTATGACTTGTCGAAAATGGAAGATGGCACAGAAGGCGAGATTCGGAAGAATATCCATTACTATTATAATATGGTAGTAAGGATCGATGATGTGGATTTTATCCTTTCTACGTTGTGGGCTATTATAAGTAAGGAAAATGCTCCTTATGTCGAGTATGGCGTTAGTGATTTTCATAGGATTATGTATGGAAATAGAGCGCTTACCTATTTAGATTTCAATTTGGAGCATGATAATTGCTTCTATTTCATTAAGAAGTCGGTAGAAGAGAGTACAGCAAAGCATAAAATAGTGGTTACACATCATGTACCCTCGTTTCAACTATGTGCCCCAGAGTTTGAAGGTAGTGAGCTGAATGGAGCCTTTACTGTAGAGCATGAGGACTTCATTAAGGCTTGTGGAATAGACTATTGGATTTATGGTCATTCTCATAGAAATATAGATAAAGTTATTGGATCAACCCCTTGTGTCTGCAATCAACTTGGCTATGTATTTGCCAATGAACATAAGACTTTTATTTCTGACAAGGTTATCTCTCTATAGAAAAAAGTTCCTCTATAATTTGGTAATTCATACAAAATGATTAATTTTGCAGCCGAAAATATTGTTGAACCCTTTAATCATCAGAGAAAGGGTCACGCGAATGAGTATAAAGTAAGTACAAATCCCCACAGAGTTTAGGTAACTGCAGCCTTTTGGTTGCAGAGTTTTAATCCTGCAGGTACCCGTGTAGGCCTGCATAGTAATTATATTCATTTATGGGCAATATTAGACCAAAAGTGTTAAGCAAATTAGGGTATACCGATAATGTCGCCAGAAGTCTGGCGATAGAGTTGGTTGCCAAGCATTGTAAGCATCATTCTCAAGAGGATGTCATCCGCCTGTTACAAGACATCATACAATCTCCAGAGGAGTATAAACAAGATGCTGTTTGGGGGAGACTAGCAGAAACCCTCTCACCTACAAAGGCAGAAGTAACAACATGTGAACTGCAGGAGAAGCCTCTGCCATATATTATCTATGGAGCAGAGCAAATCGATAAACTCGCCAAATCCCAGATGGAGATGGCAATGAGGCTACCCGCGACTCTGTCAGGCGCTCTGATGCCAGATGGTTGCGCAGGTTATGGCCTTCCTATTGGTGGCGTCCTCGCCACAACGGATGATGTTGTCATTCCTTATGCTGTAGGCAAGGATATCGGCTGCCGTATGAGTCTGACAATTCTCGATGCTGGCATAGACTATCTGGAGAAACATCATGACAGAGCTGTTGAGGCTTTACTGAATAACACGGCCTTTGGGCTCGATGGTATTCTTCCTTTCAAGCAGTATCATCCTTTATTAGATAAGAGTGAGTTTCGTGAGATTCCAGTTCTGAAGCCTCTGAGGGAGAAAGCTGTACGACAGTTGGGGACTAGTGGTAAAGGTAACCATTTTGTAGATATCTGCGAGATAGAGCTTTCATATGATAATACTTTGGGGCTTTCTGAAGGTAGATATCTTGGCATCCTGAGCCATTCCGGAAGTCGTGGTCTTGGAGCTGCAATAGCCGATTATTATACAGGGATAGCCAAAGAGACTTGTCGTTTACCCCGTCAGGCAGGTCCTTTCGCATGGCTTAGCCTGAAGAGTGAGGCAGGGCAGGAGTATTGGAGGTGTATGGAGATAGCTGGTGAATATTCCGCAGTCAATCATGAGTGCATCCACTATAATGTGGCAAAAGCATTGAGATTAAAGCCACTTGCCAATGTGAGCAACCATCATAACTTTGCCTGGAGGGATCAGCTACCTGATGGAAGATCCGCTATCATCCATCGTAAAGGAGCCACACCTGCCCATCATGGAGAGATGGGTATTATTCCGGGCAGTATGGCTACTCCTGGCTATATCGTTGCGGGCAAGGGTAGGAAGGAATCACTTTACTCTGCTTCTCATGGTGCGGGCAGAACCATGTCACGCCTAGATGCCAAAAACAGTGTCAGTCGCTATGCGTTGAAGAAATATCTTGCAGAGCACAACGTAACGCTGATTGGTGGAACAACAGAAGAAGCCCCACAGGCATATAAAGATATCCATCAAGTGATGGAGTCACAACAAGAGTTAGTAAATATTGAGGGAAAGATCATCCCTCGTATCGTAAGAATGAGTGAAGAATAAAATGGAAAAGGAGTATATTCAAATCACATCAGGGCGAGGCCCAGTGGAGTGCTGCCGGGTGGTAGTGCTCGTTATGAATAAGATAGTGGAACAGGCAAAGAGTCTGGGCTATGAGTTAGAAATTGTAGAACATGAAGATGGCCCTAATGATGGCTGCATGTTTTCTGCGACATTGGCAATAGAGGGCGAAAACATATCTTCGTTAAAAGACGAATGGGAAGGCTCTGTGCTATGGGTGGCACAGAAGAATCCCTTCCGTCCTTGGCATCGTCGCAAGAACTGGTTTGTAGGAGTTCATTTCTTCAAACCTCTACAAGCAGATACTATTCAAGAGCGTGATATCACCTATGAAACTCTGCGTTCTTCAGGCCCAGGAGGTCAGAATGTCAATAAGGTAGAGACAGCAGTTAGAGCCATACATACCCCTTCTGGCACTACTGTACTGGCATCAGACGAGCGTTCTCAGATTCAGAACAAGAAGCTGGCTCGCGAGCGTCTTATCATGAAGCTATCAGCCATGGAAGAGGAAAAACAACTTCAGCAGACACATGCTGTATGGATGAACCACAACACCCTCGAACGAGGTAATCCCGTCAAAAAATTCAAAGGAGATCTATAATTATGTCACTACATTTAATTGATAAAGAAGTAAAGAGGATTGAGGTAAAGTCTGGTGAACGTGCCCCTGATGGATGTAGCGTCGACTTGGAATGGTACAAGTCGAATGGCTACGTATCCGCAGAAGAGTTCTTCGCAAAAATGAGAAGAAAATACGACTATGATCCAACAGTAATTATGCCACCTTAGTTCAACGGATGAAGTTTCGTTATTTCATTGATAACCTCTGTAAGAGAAAAGGACTTGTATCCTTGCTTAACTTCGTCATATCTCTTGTTGATGGCCCAAAAGTTCTTTACCACTTTCATGAAATCAGGAATATTCTTTGAAATCATCATACCATCATCTCTAACTAGTCCACAACTGTTGGCATGTGTTAATGGAGAACCTGCAATTCGGCTATCTTGCCTTATCTCTTCAGAATGCTCAAAAAAGAAATGAGCATGTTCTACGAAAAATCGAACTTCTGACCTATCTTGGATTTTTGTCTTGAGCGCTTTGTTCCTTCTTTTTCTATTACCAATTTGAAGATACACACCAGTTGTATCCAACTGTAATGAGTTGTCGATATTCTCGTGCTGCGTAGTGCCTTCAATCTCGTAACACTCGAGCTCTCTGCCGTCTATCAGTTTTATAATCTTGTTCATAATCATTATATATACTCTTATTCTATCCTTTTAAAACCGCAATGGGTGTAAGTTTTACTATGGGATTAACCAAATCCGCCTCGTCTTGTAGCACCTGATTGATATCCTTGTAGGCAGAGGGACATTCTTCCAGATCTTGTTTGCTACGAATACCATGAACAATGCCCATCTTATCCAGCATCTCCACTTCTGCTTTGATATCCAACTGCCTTGCCTCCGTACGAGACAATGCACGTCCAGCACCATGGGAACAACTGTTGAAAGCCTCCTCGCTTTGAATGCCAGAGCAGATATACGAGCATGTACCCATACTCCCAGGAATAATGACAGTATTGGGGGTGAATGAGATTGTGCCATTCTCATCTGTGATAGTATCACCAGTACATACCGCATCTTTGCGATGCACATACAGATCTAGTCCACCATGTCTTTCCAAAGCTACATAATTGTGATGGATATCTATCTCTTCACCGAATTCAGCTCTTGGGAAAGCCTCCAATAAGACCTCTTTAGTCCTATTCATCATCTCCTGTCTGTTACAGCGTGCCCATTCCAGACAATACTGCATCTCGCGGAGATAAGAATCAAACTCAGGCGTACCTTTGGGTAAGAATGGCAGGTACATATCTTCCGACACCTTCGAGTGGTATTTGGCATTGAGATTCTTTGCCAGCTGATTGTAATACATATACACTCTGCCGCCAAGGCCACGACTTCCGGAATGGATCATCACCCAGAGGTAGCCTTCCTCGTCTTTCTGTAATTCCTCGAAGTGATTGCCACCACCTTGTGAAGCCATGGAGCGAGTGGCGAGTTTCCAACCTTTGTTGGCTGAGAGAGCTGGGAGGGTATCGAAATCCCATCCCAGAGGAAGCAGATCCTCAGGCTGAGGCTCTTTCCAAACCATATCACCAATCATGATCCTCTTCCTGATACCCCTCATGATTACCTTCTTCAAGGTGTCCTGAGAGATCTCTTCTACATGTATATTAGTCTTCATGGCTCGCATACCACAACCAGCATCGTTACCTACAGCTGTAGGAATAACAGCTTTGATACAGGGCAGCACTGTTCCGATGGGTACACCAGTGCCTGCATGCGCATCCGGCATCAGTGAAACACCATATTCTGATAAGAACGGTAATTTCGACATGTTCATCACCTGCTCCCATCCATAAATATCCAGACTACGAGCCCAGATCTTTACCTTTGTTCCATTAATTTTTATTGCTCTCATATTATTGTATTGTTTTACACTTCTTCACTATATCTTAATAGCAAGCTGTAGAGGATTGCCAGCTGTTCTTTCAGCTTTGGCGCAAAGTTGTTCAATTCCAGAGTTCTTTCATTCAAATATACTCTTTTGTTTATCTCAATCATGATAGAATTATAGGTATAGCTCGTTTTTGGAGCTATGGCATTCGAATACGGAGTGTTGAACTCAACCTTAAGCCCAAGCCTTTTAAAAGCTTCTGCCACTAATTCAATAATGAAGTCTGTAGGTCTGCTCCAGTCATCATTGTACCCTATGCAAATATCCACATCATTGAGGTTTGATGGAAATGAATGACAGTCTATCAATAGTGAATGATCGCTTAACATTGACTTCAGCTTTTTAATGTAGCTGTAATAATAACCCATAAGTACCATTCTTTCCTCTTCATTCACATCGCGATGAAAGCCATTGAAATCAGTGTAGATGATACCCTGTCCACATTCATCCAGTGGATCATCAGGCAACCTCTCCACATCTACCACGAAGCGAGAATAGTCTGCTACGATGGTCTTGATGCGATCTTTCTTCTCAGGTATGAAGATAAAGTCAGTGTACCAATCTGTCCATTTTCTGATTTCAGGTAGCAGCATCTCTTTATGCTCCCATTGTGTGAGGCCAATACCATTGGCACTCGCATGAGGAATGTTGAGTACGATGTTATCGTACCATCTTTCTTTCATTCTGAGAAGAAATCCTGGTCGTCTTCGTAGATCTTCAGGTAGTATCCTAGAGGATTCTGCCGGAACTTCCTCAACGCCTTTCTTCTCTCTTTCTTCATCATGGGGGTGTAGAAGTAGGTCCCCCCTCCTTTTACATACTTTACACATCTCTTATACTCCTTATCATATATTGTTACACTTATTCTTTCTCCCTCGTCTCTCAGTTTCAGGAACTCGTCTATTTCGTCTATATTTTTAAGCGATAAATAACTGTTTAAGTGAACGTGGTATTTCTTCCATAGTTCTTTGTCTATCGCCCTGTACCTATGATAAAGCTGATAGATTCGCTTGTTCCTTTTATCTATCAGTCTGCTGCGCGTTCTTCTCATGTTCATAGAAACAGCATTACGAGTCCACCAACGATGAGGATGATCCAGATAATGATACCACCATTGTCACCCATTATACACTCGCCCATGAAACTGATCAATTCAATCACAAAGGTAATGAGGTGATAACCTAAGAATGCAAGACTGCATCCTGCGAGGAACCATAATGCTAATGAAATCATAACACTGTATCTTCTAATGTCTGCTTACTCCCTTTGCATCAGCGTTTCAGCTTTTTCTGTACTGCAAATGTACGACAATAAAAAATACCCTCCAAGAAATAAAGAAGGCGAGGTATGAAACCCCGCCTTGTTGGTATGAAATGATGTAGTTAATTGTTAATATACAAATTGTCTTAAATATCACATCTTTTTTATAGTATTTCATAATTAATATCAGAAATCATAAATGGATGATCATATTTTCTGTTCGTTACATTTTGAGAAATAGTTTTATTTCGCCCCATATAGCTAATCGTTATGTATTCTCCACAATCAAGAACTCCTTCATTGGTTTCTGGCATATCAAAGAATCTTTTGATGTTATACTTTATTTTGAGGAACGATATAATATTGTTTATATCGTTATCACTAAGTTTTCTATCGCCAAAGGTATACTGATATAATCCTGAATTATAATCATATCGAAATGATAATGTAGGTGTCTTAGGGGCAAAAGAACTGACAGGAGCATTATAATCAACAGTAATAATATCCTCATGATTATTCTGTTTTATATTCGGTTCAAAGGCATCAAACATTTTCTTAGTATTATTTACGAACCAATTAATAACAGTTGCTTCATCGCCTTTGTATTCTCCATGAATATCCCATGAAAATTTATCTTCACTTTTCCCTTGGCGGGCAGGTTCCAACTGTGGGAGTTTAGAATTGATGTCGTTGTCGAGAATGAATTGCTCAACACTTTCCTTTCCCTTTAAACCATCATAAGTCTCGAGCTGAACAGCTGTTGTACCACGCTTTACTGAAAAAGCGAGGTAATACCATTTGCAGAGAGGTCGATTTGTACGTATTGTCATATAGTTTTTACCTGGAGTATGATTACATCGCTCACTGATATATTCAGGTAAAGCAACCATAAGTTTCTCGTAGAAAGAGTCGAATACGCTAGTGTCTTGTTGAGATACTTTGTTTGATGCTCCTTCTTCTTCTGGCTCATCAGCAGCATCATCCATATTACTTTGAATCATTTGGATTAAACTTTCAAGTTTATCCTTTGAATGCTTGTATGTTTTGATAATTAGGTTCCTCTCGAACTTAGCAATAGCAGCTAGCACATGGCTTCGGGAGGCACCATATACGAATTCTTGACCAGCCTTAATCTCATATTTGTTTTCGATTAAACCATTGTTGGCTTTAGAGTTTGCGAATTTATAAACGTCTTCAGTCATCAGACGCCTAACCTCATCATCAGGTTTCCCAGACTGGAATGGATACTCGAAGACATCCAGAATCTGACATGTTTCTGGAATACCAGTCCTAGCTTCTTGATCTATACGATTCTTTGCTGCGTCCCACTTATCAAGGTTGTCGTCTTCAGTAGTTGTTAGACCTATCTTTAACCAATTAGTCACATCGGTAGATTCTTGGGAAACTTCATTTCCATTTTGATACTCACTTGCTAAGCGCTTTGGTCCGAAGACATAAATGATTGTACGTTTCATATTCGAAATCTTTAATTGTTATTATTTGATGGTGCAAAGATAATAAACCTTTTTCAATTTCATAAAAAAATTATAGTTAACAGGTATGAATAACTCTAAATATGGTATAAAACAGAGGAAACTTCTTTTAATTTCTCCCAGACTTTGACCATGGCCCAGGTGTCAAGCTCGCAATAACGGAGCAGGGTTTAGCGGCAAACTGTGGCTTCCTCGGGCTTATAGGCGTCGAGCCAAAGATTCTTCTGACACTTGCAGAACTGTGTATAACGCGAATTGGATAATCTTTTCATTTTCCTATGTTTAATTTTCTGGTGCAAAGATAGTGATTTTCTATATATGAATAACATTTTTGCCTATTTGTGTATTAAACAACCTTTATTTAGTATAGAACTCACCATTCAGTCTTAAATAATCATAAATATTGCATGTGTGTAAATACACTTATTTGTTTGATTAACAATTAATTCCTATATTTGCCGTATATCGCGCAGACTACAACTTAAAAGTAATCGTTTCATACCACATAAGATGGTTTTCATACTTTTCTTTATGCAGAGTGGATTAAAATTCATATTTTATTTGTAATTTCGTGGCGTGATTATTCTTATTAAAACAAAAAAAATTATGGAAAAGGAACAAATGAATCTCGACAACATTATTAATGAATGTGTGAAAGAAGATGAAAAAAGAAAATCTGAGAGGTTAATAGGTTATCAAATTGTTGTGACCCCATGGGAACAGTATAAGGAAACAGAATCTGTTGGCTATAAAGATGTTGTTAACTTGGCAGAAAGCTATGATTGGCATCGAAAGGGATTCTCTATGCAAATTGCGGAGAATCTTTATCTATATAATTCCAAAGCTAATATTATTAAGGTTGAGGATAAATCATTAATAGTATTGCCAGAGTCTGAAGTGGTTATTGACTTGTTTAATAGTGAAAAGGAAGATTTCATAGGCCCACAATATAAAGATGATGTTGATTATTATATCAATAAGATATTGAAAGTAATAGGAAGGGAAGGATATGTGTTCTATTCATTGAATGATGCTCTTATGGCAAATCAGATCTTGCAGCATGTTAGCCAATGGTCGAAAAAATGTATTGCAAGGGACACAGAGATAACAAATAGCGTTTCTGTTCTTAAGGAAAGAGGGTGGAGATTTATCATGGACAAATTGCTACATGGAGATCATAATTGGGCGTGCAGTATGAGCTATTTTTATGCTATCGGAAAAATTCAGAGCAGCTTATTACGTTATAATGTAATATGCTATGAATGTATGCCTTATATTAGAGAGGATAAGGATTATTGTATTGAGACGAAATGGCAATTAGATAATAACATCCATGCTATAGATGAACTTGAAGATAATAAGCAAATTGCTATTTTTGCATGTTATTGTCCGAGTGATCAGATGAAAGAAGGATGGACTGGTAATACTGCTGTTAAATTTCTAGGGGTTTATAATCTTGATAAGGAAAGAAGTAAAAAAGAGAATCATCTTGCCTTTAAACGATTTAGTGATAACAAGTTATATATATAATTGAGGAGGTTGCAACGCTTGAAAGGGAGTAGACACAATTTATTCATAAAAAATAGTTAGGATATGGAAAATAATTATACGTGCACATCAGATTTTGCAGTCCGGGGGATTTTACGTTCAGTACCAAAGTATCAATTTAAAACTGAAACTGATTATTCAGGGCGTATTTCTGAGTTTAAATTACGCAGGAAGGAAGAACTCGAACGTAAAATTCTTTACGGAGAATTTGGAGATGGACTTAGTGATTTGTTTATATTATCCGGAATAACAGTGACTTTGCAATCTGTCATAAATGATCTTAAATCAACATCTTCAAAAGAAGATATGGATTTTGAATTTTTGGAAATAGATTCTAAAACTCTTACTAGAGAGTATGTGGACAAGCTGCGCGAACCAAACGGAAAAGATGGAGGCTTTATGGTGATAAAAGATTTCAGTTCTTTTGCTGCAATTCCAGATATAAATACTCAAATATATATATTGTCTAAAATTATGCGCAATCCTTTTGGTTTAAAGTGTACAGGTTGGCATATTATTTTCTTGGAGAATACTGATGAGAAAGATAAGTGGTGGCCGAATTCATGTATTCACTATTTTCAGCAAAAGTCTTTCCTGAAGTGCTGGTATGTTGAATAAATAGTATATTAGAGTCGAATATTAAATAGGTTTTCATACCATCAGGGCAGGGTTTCATACTTTCTGCCCTTTATTTTTTTTGTTGGTTTCGGTTTTTTTTGTATTTTTGTGCCATAAAACAATAATGAGATAACTAAAAAACAGATCAGTATGGAAAAATTAGGAATTAAAGTAAAAATGATGGATGGAAAACTGCATTTCATACCGCTGGATGATATTATTTTCATTCAGGTAGATTTGAAAGTTAGTTCTTTCTATCTAAAGAATGGAACTCCACAAGCTTTGAAAGGGCTCACTGCGATATGGAATATGATAAATAAAGCAGCGATGGGATATGAACATCACTTTATGAAAGTGGGCAGGGATTATATTATTAACATGGATTATTATGATAATAATGATCCTTCTAGGAATGTTGTAATACTTCGGAGAGACTCTTATACAATATCTCCTTCAGAGCTTGTGAAAAAGAACAAGCGAGAAGTTCCTAAGAATCTTATGGCTCATGTTAATGCATTAAAAGAGCTGCAAGGAAAAGCAGAATCAGAAAAGAAGCAGGATTCTGAAACTATAGAAGTCCCCATGAAGTATTATGAGGTACCAATAGGTGATGATCCAATGAAAGAACTGCTTAAGAAGAAGGAAAAATGGTTTGGCGTATTGGGTAATTATGCCATACAGAAAGAGTTGACAGTCGCTATAGATAAGCTCAATGATGAACACCATACAGAGGCAGGTTATGAATATGTTGATTTGGACCTTCCTAGTGGCACTTTATGGGCAACACATAATTTAGGTGAATACCCCAAAGACAATCATTCATATTTTGGATGGGGTGAGCTATATGAGAGTGACTCTTATGATGCAGAACACTATAACGTTTTTGGAGAAGACAACTTCCCTAAGCAGTTAGATTTGCAAAACGATATCGCTCATAAGAACTGGGGTGGTAATTGGCGTATGCCAACATATAATGACTTCAGTGAGTTGATTGAGGGATGTGAATTGACTTGGTGTTCTAATCCTCAAGGGTGTCTTCTCACTTCTAAAGAAAATGGTGGTAAACTCTTCTTGCCTGCCTATGGACAGAAGAGTGAAAATAAGCGAAATGAACTAATGAGACTCCAGGGGGCATATTGGACTAGTTCTGCTATGCGCAAAGGATGTGGTGTTGCCTTCGTGTTTAAAGAAGATGATTTTCATGAAGGTGGGTTAGGCATACATTCTAGTAGCAAGATTGAGTGCTATTTAGGTCTTTCTGTACGACCTGTATTATCAAAGGTCAGCAAGGAAACACCAGCAGAGAAGAGAACTGTGGTAATCATAAGACCTTATCGATTTGACCTAAATACGCCATTTAATTCCGTTCCTTGGAATCCTGAAGGATGGAATGTTGAAACACCGTGGCTCCTAGCTGATCCCAAGAAAGCAATGGACTATTATAGGGATTATTGTAATAAGGTGAAGCCTGACGTTATAATCAGCGTAGGGTCTGCTTCTTTCTTCTGTAAGCAGTTGGGTGACTATCCGAGAATCTGCTTAAATCCCAATTATCTTCCGTCAGATGATCTAACAGAACGAAAGGAACTCATCAAAAGGACTGAGATTTCTCAAGAACTCATTGACTCATATCGTGAGGTAGAAAAGACTAGCCTGATGGCAAGTGGTAACAAGAAATGTGTTGCTGTATATGGTAAGCCTGATAAAGACGAAAACTATCCGACATGGGACGATCCAGCTTTCGATTCATGGGAACGTATTGATGTTGCCCCCTGGAAATCCCCACGCAACTGGATGAATACATTCCTATATCCATTAATTGAGAAAATGGTTAAATAGTAAAAAAGCGAGGTTCACGCCTCGCTTTTTTATTTCTCATACCATGAAAATGCACTTTCATACCTTATACATATTATATTATTGTAACATTAAAAAATGCTTGCTATCTTTGCATTGGAAATCGTGTGTCACGATGATGAAATGACACTTGGAAGTGGCTCTTTCAGTGGAATCAGTCAGCAACTTCTGAAGAGATGGTAGTAGGTCTACCGCATTCGATGTACAGGCATTGATTGCAAACCACTTTGTACTGCTTTCGTGGAGACACGTTGGTAGTGAACGACAACTGAAAGCCTTCTATGAGGATGGCGAGGTGAGTGACAAAGGAGACGAACGAAAGTGAACCGTTGATGAAGCATCGTTAGCAAAGTTAGTAGGTCACATCAGAACCAAGGGCTTATTTCTCTCTTGGGAAAACGACAGAGGAACCCTGTATTGCTGTCTGTCGGGTGTGTGGTGTATAGGCGGCGTGACCTTGTCGCAGGCTCTTCGGAGGAACGTGAGAAGCAGACATCAGATGCCAAGCGAAAATACCAAGCCTTGACACGCGGAGGTAGAAAGTAGCGATGCTGGTGTTCTGTGGCGGACTGCTTCGTAGTAGTGTTGAAGCATCTGTAATGGGTGTGGAGCGAAGGGGGCAGCGTACTTAGCCGATTTTAAAGTTCAACTTAAGCAATTAGGGACGAGACGATGAATGAAGCAAAACCCTTTGTGGTGGAGAAGCGGGTGGTCATGGAATCCTGGCTCCAGGTGAAAGCCAACAGGGGCAGTGCGGGGATAGACGGTATAGACCTGAAATCTTACGAAAGTAACCTACAGAAGAATCTGTACAAGCTTTGGAACCGCATGAGCTCGGGGAGTTATTTCCCGAAAGCCGTGAAGTTGGTGGAGATACCTAAGCCAAACGGCGGGAAGCGTCCTTTGGGCATTCCCACGGTTGAGGACAGAGTGGCGCAGATGGTGGTGGTGATGTACATTGCCCCACGTCTTGAAGCCGTCTTCCACGATGATTCCTACGGCTATCGTCCGATGAGGTCAGCGCATAGTGCCATAGCCAAGGCAATAGAGCGCTGCAATGAGAACCTCTGGGTGCTTGACATGGACATCAGCAAGTTCTTCGACACGATAGACCACGGTCTTTTGATGAAGGCAGTCCAAAAGCACGTCAGTGAGAAGTGGATACTCCTTTACATTGAGCGGTGGCTCAAGGTTCCCTATCAGACCAGCGATGGTGGAGTAGTGGATCGTACGATGGGAGTACCTCAAGGGTCTGTGATAGGTCCGGTCTTAGCCAACCTGTTCCTGACGTATGTGTTTGATTTATGGATGAAACACTACTTCCCTACGATACCTTTTGAGAGGTATGCTGATGACACCATCTGTCATTGCCGTACAGAGAAGCAGGCGCAGTATCTGAAAGCATGCTTGGTAAAGCGGTTTGCAGACTGCGGGCTGAAACTGAATGAGGAAAAGACCAAGATAGTCTATTGCAAGGATAGTAACCGCAAGGGTAATTCCGAGCATACGTCCTTCGACTTCTTAGGTTATACCTTTAGACCTCGCAAAGCCAAGAACAGCAAGACAGGGCAAATCTTTACTGCATTCAGTCCTGCGATAAGCAAGAAGTCGATGATGAAGATAAAGACTGAGATACGCAGTTGGCATCTGAACCGACAGACACATCTGAGCATAGAGCAGATAGCAGAGAAGATAAACCCGATAGTCAGCGGATGGATGAATTACTATACGAGATTCGGTAAATCTGAGTTTTGGAAGGTAATGAGTTATCTGAATGAAAGGCTGTCAAGATGGGTGAAGCGCAAGTATAAGCGTTTTCGGACGAAACTTGGCAAAGCCTATGACTGGCTCGCTGAATGTGCAGCACACAACAGGCAAATGTTCTCTCATTGGATGGGTGGGTATATCCCATATTTGCGACTTTACAAATTGAGATAAAAAAAATATTAACAATTTAAACAAAAGAGTTAAGTACGAAGAGCCGTGTGACGGGAGACTGTCAAGCACGGTTCCGTGAGAAGGGAGGGTGAAAGTCCCTCCACTTACTCGACAAAAAGTAAGTAATATGAGTACAAGAAAATTAAAGAGATTGAATCTCAAAGCCAAAAAGAAGCTAACTCTGGATTTAGCAGAGATTAGTAAGCTGACAGTTCTCGAGGCTATCGAAAAGATTGTCATCTTGGCCAATGACTGTAAGTTGAGTGATTCTTTCTTCAAAGAATCCACTCCCTATCTTCAGGTGGTAGCTGACAAACAGGATATTTCGAACATGCAAGCTCTGTTCCTTTCACTCTTTTTAGAGCGAAGCACATGCTCGCATAAGACTGATTTGTCGGATATCGCAAATATACTCGATTGTCGTGCTGTGAGTATATTGAAGTACCAGCCACTGTTAGATGATCTGGTAAGGAAGCATTTTATCAGAATGGCCCAAAATTATCATGATGAGATAAGTTACTTTGTTCCCAAGAAGGTAATTATGGCCATCTCTCAGAATATGAAGTATGAGCGCGAACCATATAAATGTGATGATGCAAAAACATTCCTTGAGAAATTCTTCGACCTGACTCATTCGCTGTATAATGATGAGATCAATCATGACATCCTGTATGATGAGCTTAGTCAGTTATTCGGCGAGAACGAGAATAATCCGTTCGTTAAGAGCATGAACAAACTGAGGCTCAATAATACTGACAGGATGATTCTTACACATTTCTGCCGTCACCTTGCCATTCATCATGAAGCAGTTCTCTCAGCAGATAATCTGGGTTTTCTGCTGAAAGAGGATCGCGATAAGAAAAGGCTAACGGATACACTCGAATTAGGGAAGTATATTCTGCAAACGAGGAAGCTGATAGAATACAATTTCGACGATGGCTTCGAGGATAGATCCAACTATCGTCTTACGGACAGAGCTATAAAAAAGCTTTTGAAAGGGTTTAAACTCAAAACGAAGGACAAACCCGTAGCTAGCGACGTTATTATCAGTAAGCACATTGAGGAGAAAAAACTCTTCTATGACGGCAAAACTAACATCCAGGTGGAAGAATTGGAGGGACTCCTGAGCGAGGAGAACTTCACGAACATACGTGAAAGGATGAAATCACAGAAGATGCGCTGTGGCTTTGCCTGCGTATTCTATGGCTCTCCAGGTACGGGAAAAACGGAAACGGTTCTGCAGATAGCCCGCAAGACCGGACGTAATATTCTGCAGGTGAATATCTCAGAGATTAAGAGCTGCTGGGTGGGCGAAAGCGAAAAGAATATCAAAGGTATTTTTGATCGCTATCGTGAGCAGGTAAAAAGGACAAAGGTTACTCCAATCCTGCTTTTCAATGAGGCTGATGCTGTGATTGGTAAGCGTCGCGAGGGTGCAGAGAATGCTGTGGATAAGATGGAAAATTCTATCCAGAACATTATCCTTCAGGAGATGGAAACGCTAGATGGTATCATGATTGCCACAACCAATCTGGAGCAGAACATGGACAAGGCATTTGAACGTAGATTTCTCTATAAGATCAAGTTCAACAAGCCCTCTTTGGAAGCAAGGTCTAGCATCTGGAAGACGATGATTCCTGCTCTCACAGAGGATGAGAGTACAGCTCTGGCTTCAAAGTATGACTTTAGTGGTGGCCAAATTGAGAATATAGCGCGTCACTATGCTATCAATACGGTACTTCATGGTGATGAAGAAAACAGACTTTCAAGTCTGTACAATTACTGTGATGGTGAGAAGTTCGAGAAAAAAGAATGTCGTAAAATTGGTTTCGTATGATTATCAAGAATGTCAAATTTACATATGCCATTAAAGAGTACCATGTTGGTCCCTATATAGATTTTATGGCAGAACTGGAGGTGCCATCTTTGGAATACGACTGTATTGTCAAAGCGATACAGGAAGCACATCCTAGGTATGAACTAATACAACTAATGAGCTATTCAAGAAAATGAACAGAGATATGTTACAATTCAGCAGAAAAGACAGAATCTTCTTCACAGCAGACACCCACTGGGGGCATCGGAACATCATCCGTTATTGCCAGCGCCCCTTTGCAGATGTCGATGAGATGAACGAGGCTCTTATCACCAATTGGAATAGTACAGTTGGCAAAGACGACATTGTCTTTCATCTGGGTGACTTCGCCATGGGTGGTTCCGCTGAGTGGAGCACACTGCTAGAGCGCTTAAATGGCAGGATCTATCTCATCCTTGGTAATCACGACATGAAGACCATCGGGAAGGGATTCTCTCGATTCGAACATGTTGCCATGCAGATGCTTATCAATATTGGAGGTCAGAGGATCTATCTGAACCATTATCCCTTCCTATGCTTCGGAGGAGCATACAGGAATACGTGGCAGCTTTTTGGACATGTTCATACGAATCATGCACAAACGGGTTTGGATTATTCCAGACTTAATAACCTCTTTCCCTCTCAATATGATGTAGGAGTTGATAACAATAACTATGCTCCTGTATCATTCGAGCAAGTAGTAAAAATAATCAGAAAACAAATAAAAGACAAACAATTATGAGAATTTCAAAAGATGAGAATCCGGAGTTTTTTCAGAAACTCTTTGGAGACATAGGCAGATATGAGCAGTGGGCTCCCTACTTCTATTCGGAGTTCGTTGCCAAGTACACACGAATGAAAGGTGTCGTGGCTGGAGTCATGACACCAAGCCTGGTAAACGTCAACGATCTTCTGGATGACGAGTTTGAGATATGGCTCGAATCCAAGGACATCTTCTTGCATGAAGTATATCCTGCGAGAACGGCAGAGTATATCAACAAGTTCGTATTAGCTAACTACGAGGAATATCAGCCTTATTCAGATGTACCTGCAAAAAAACGTGTAAAGCCTACGGAGGAGCAGGCCAAAGAGTACTGGAAATGCGTCAAGACACTCCAGTGCTACTATGAAGGCATTCGTGTTGAGGGAATAGAGAAAATCTCTATGGATGAATATCCCGCATTCTCAAAGAAAGAGGAGGAATTCGCAGAGATGGCCCTCGATATGCGCGACATCATCTTCGAAGAAAATGGTAAAGTGGGACTATGCAGAGTTACTGGTGAGCTCTTGGTGCCTGCGCTCTTTGATGAGATTCCAGAGCGTTACGATTGTATCAGTGACATTGGAAATCCATGCTGGGAGATTCCTGTAGTCAGAAATCATAAGTATGCCTTATGCGAGATGGATGGGAAGGGGACTCTCTTAACAGATTTCGATTATGATCGCATATTCAGATATTTCTGGTCCAACTACCAATACTTCATCACAGTAAATGGGGGGAAAAAGGGTGTCATTGACTGGACTGGTGAAGAAATCGTTCCCTGCGAGATGGACGAGATCTATGAGATGATAGACTCCGATGGATGTATTCCTTTGAGAAAGGGAGATAAGTGGGGGCTTGTCTACTGCGATATCGCAACAGAGGTTATCTATGATGATTACAAATTCGACGGAGAGATGGCAATGGTTAAGAAAGAAGGCAAGTGGTACTATATAAATGCTGAAGGACAACCTGTCACTAGAAAAGAGGAAGCTTGTTTCATATCCACCTATGACGCTTCAAAATAAGAATGAAAATGAAAAAGATACTATTTTTACACGGTTTCGGCTCATCAGGAGCCACACAGACAGCAGAGTATCTCAGGCATAAGTTGCCTGAGGCTGAGGTTATATCCCCAGACATCCCCCTGGATCCCGAAAAGGCATTGCGGTTTCTCAACAAGCTGTGCCACGAAGAGAATCCCGATGTCATCATCGGTACATCCATGGGCGCTATGTATGCCCAGCAGATGCATGGTTATCATAAGATTATGGTGAACCCCGCTTTCCATGTAAGTGAGATTATGCGTCAGAACATGGGCGTAAACAAGTTCCTAAATCCAAGGAGGGATGGCGCAGAGGAATTCACTATCAATGAATCTCTCTGCCGCAAATACGAGGAGATGGAAAAAGAACAGTTCAAAGGTATAACTCGCTACGACAAGAAGCATACCTATGCTTTCTTCGGTACAGAGGATACATTGGTAAACGGATATGATGAGTATTTGGAATACTACACAGAGGCTACTAAATACCCAGGAGAACATAGCCTATTGCAGAAGTGGGTAAAAGTTTACATTATCCCATGTGTTATGCAGATATTGGATGAGGCTCCCGATTCTGAAGAGATGTCGGCAGAAGAGACGTATCAATTGCTGGCAGATGTCAGTGGTGGTGGTAAAAGAGCCCGCCTTGCTCTTGAAAAGCTTCAAGATGGTCATAGGAATATCTGGATGGATATTGCACAAGGCTATTATGAGAAGTTGTATAGTGTGATGAAAACTGCCAGGAATGGGTTCAAGAAAATCACAAAAGAATTTGTGACTGATCTTGACAAAATTACTCCCAGAAGCTTTTCTCAATATCTGCAAATAAAGCTCCTCAGATATTTTGAAGATCAGTGTAATGAGAAAGAATTCAATAAGTATTCTTGGAAGGGGCATGAGATGGATTCACTCCATGCCATGCTGCTACTAACGGATATGTACATCAATAATTGTGGCATTAGCCTTGGTGAAAGAACCATTGCTTACGATGCGGCCACTGTATGGCTGAAACGGTACAACGATGAGCATCCTGAAGAAAAGAGATGGGATGAAGACACACCGTTTGTCGATGTGATGCCCCTTATTAGTGCCGATTATGACAAGGAGGAACTGGATCATTACGACATCTGCTATATGTCAGGTGAAGAAGAGATAGAGTATGTGAAGAATTCGCTTTCATGCTATGATGATGACACTGCAGCTGCTCTTTGCTGGGGTCTGAAGCATCAGCCGCTGGAAAGTATGGGCCGCTTCGTCATCCTTACTAAGGTCATGGTGATGGATAGTGGCAGGTTGGATATGACTGAACGTGCCCTGTTTTTTAATATGGAGGATGCAGAGAAAGAACTGGAAAAATGGACAGAGCAGAACCGCAAACATGTGCTCTGCTATATCATGCGTGAGATACCTAAAGAGGAGTTGTTTGTTGATGAGCTCACGCCAGCCATCTGTGGTCATACGGAAAAGCCGTTGGATGAAAATGAAGAATACGTAGAGCACGTGTTCGAACCTTCTGGTTTTGAAAGAAAGAAGAAGTTTAAAGAGGGTAGTGAGGTGGATTACATCTTCTATGATGGTAATGTGGCGGAACTCCGTCATGGCGGTATTGCCAAGGAAGAGGAAATATGTTATATTATCAATGACAGTAAGGATGGCATTGATGTCAAGGTCCCTTCTCGTTACGTGATGCCTCCTATTGCTTAACGGATGTTTCGGATGTCTAAATAGGCGACATAAAGATGAAAAGGATTCTACTTATACATGATGCGAAATCTTCAGAAGTTCATCAAATAACAGACTATCTGAAAAGACAACTGCCTGATGTGGGGGTGATGGCTCCGGATCTTCCGAATCATCCAGGTAAGGCTATGAGGTTTCTTAACAAACTCTGTTATGATTCGCAACCAGATGTAATCATTGGTGTGGCGATGGGGGCCAACTATGCCCAGCACCTTCATGGCTATCGGAAAATCCTCATCAATCCCAAGCCAAAAACGAAGTTAGAAGAAGATGATAATGATGGCGTCACCAATTTCGATAAAGCCCATACATACGTCTATGAAGAGTGGAAAAGTGATTCCATATTCACCCGTGTTCAGGCGTTGCTTAATGAAGAAACGGGGAAAGATGAGCTTGATGCCAGAAAAACCAATGCGCTCCTTGCTGAGATCAGCAGCGGTGGTAGGGGAGGACGCGCTGCATTACTGCAACTGGAGGATGCTCTCATGAATATATTAGAGGAGGTGTCCACCCATTACTACCATAGCTACTATGATGTGAGGGATACGGCAACTGAAGGATTTCAGAAGACCACGAGAGATTTTGTGTATGATATCGAAGAGATACCATATATGAATTACATCAAGTTCTTGTATGAAGGCCTGAATACGTTTTTTGTTGAAGATGTCAAGGAAAAGCAATTCATGATCTTCGCAGAATGTGGGCGCAAGATGGATTCAAAGGATGCCTTGACTTTACTGGCTTATCAGTATTATGACTTCATAGATTGGCGCTATGACAGAACTATAGCTTATGATGCCGCTAAGCAATGGCTGGCGCGATATAATAAGGAGTATCCTGAAGAAACCAGATGGAATGAGAAATCATCTTTTATTGAGATAATCCCTTATCTTGTCGAAGACTGTGATAAGAGCAAACTTCCCAAGTTCCATATCGGAGAATTGGATACGGAGGAAGAGATAGATATGATCTTAGACCTTCTGGAATGTTATGATATGGAAACAGTACAGGCTATCTGTTGGGGGCTCAATGAGAAATTTTGGGCCGAGAAAAGGCGCATTTGTTTCATTCTGATTAAAGTCATTGTGATGGATGATGGTACTATTGATACTTCAGAGAGAGGTATTTTCCTCGATTATGGTATTGCTGAGGCCGCCATGCAGGACTGGACATTATCTAACAGAGAACGCTTGCTATGCTATATCATTCGTACAGTACCTCGTTATGAACCTTTCTGTAATGAAATGGTAAAAGCCATTCCACGGGGAGAGACTCTTCTGGATGATCTCCGTTTTAAGGAGTTCGTCTATATGCCATCAGGATTCCAGCGCAAACAACATTTCAACGTAGGCGATAATGTGCAATACATCTTCTACAACGGGAAGAATGCTAATTTGCGAAAAAGTAGCATCGAAGAATTAACAAACCATGAGAATGGCATACTCATGAGTGATGGCTACATGGTTCCAGAACGTTATGTTTTTCCGATATAAAGAAAGAATCTATGTTATACTTAGAAAATTTTCTGCCCTATTTGACAGACACGGAGCAGATAGCCACTATCCGCAAGAAAAACGCAGCCACTGATAAAATGGTGAAGGGCTGGTTCAGAAAAGGTCTCCATGTCGCCAGCGTATCAGCAGGAATTGGCTCATTATATAACAATATTAGCTTATCGTCTGAATGCTCAGTTTATCATTGCCAGTCATTCTCCGTTCATGTTGTCGATGGAGGGGGCGCGTATTTACGATCTAGACTCACACCCATCTCGTGTCAAAGAATGGTTCCAATTAGAGAATATGAAGGCCTATTTTCAACTCTTCAAGAAATTCGAGAGGAGGTTTGAGAAATAAAAAAACGACAGATCTCTTTGTGAGGTCTGTCGCCTAATTTTATAATCCCATACAGGACGTCGCTCCCAGTGCTGTCAAGATCGCCGAAGCAATCGACACGATGATCTGCACGATAAACTTAGTGGTCTCCTTTTTCGTCATAATAGCTGAAATTTAATCTTTAATGTTTCATGTAAGCGTTGGGGCCGAAGCCCCAAACGCTAATTCTTGTCGAGATCATCGCCTCCGTCACCACCGCCGCCAGTGTTTCCACCGTTGTTGTCGCCAGAGGTGTTACCACCAGTGTTGCTGCCTGAGCCGCTACCAGAGCCGTTTCCGTTCTCGGTGTTGCCACCGTTCTGGTTGTCGTTCTCGGGATCCTCGATGGTGCCAGGGTCGGTTGAGGTCACACGCTTCACCTCCTTACCGTCGCGGTCGTAGCAGGTGATCTGGATAGCGGTGTTCTTCAGCTCGTC
>JAEEGG010007198.1_pt1 | contig 25805 bp, 18 predicted proteins | sample 9134161 | NCBI WGS metagenome assembly JAEEGG01 (sample SAMN16246543, study PRJNA631951) | gut metagenome | biome: gut microbiome; feature: rumen; material: CR-attached | host: Bos | place: Iran: Karaj | collected 2018-10 | reverse complement strand
CCCCCAAGGGGCCCTACGGGCAGACCGTAAAGATGGACGATGCTACGCTTATGGACAAGATCCGCGGCGGCTGGTACGGCCAGACCATAGGCTGCACCTACGGCGGCCCCACCGAATTCAAGTACAAGGGCGGAATCATTATGGAAGAGATTCCCATCCCCTGGTACGACAATTACATCTACGACACATACATAGAGGATCCCGGCCTGTACGACGATGTCTATTTGGACCTGACGTTCCTGGAGACTATGCTGCAGTATGGCATCGACGCCCCGGCAGACAAGTATGCAGAGGCCTTTGCAAGTGCCGACTACAAGCTGTGGCACGCCAACCAGGCGGCGCGGTACAACATCCTCAACGGCCGCGGCGCTCCCGATTCGGGCCATTGGAAAAACAACCCGCACGCCGATGACATCGACTTCCAGATAGAGGCCGACTTCATAGGTATGCTCTATCCCGGCCAGGCCAACAAAGCCTCCATCCTGAGCGACCGCATAGGCCACATTATGAACTATGGCGACGGCTGGTACGGCGGCGTTTATATCGGCGCTATGTACTGCCTGGCGTATGTCTGCGACGACATCCCCACAATAGTGACCGAGGCCCTCAAGACAATTCCCGAAGGGACCAAGTTCCACAGCACCATTTCTGACGTCATTAAATACTGGAAGCAGTATCCAGACGACTGGAAGCAGTGCTGGTTTGAGGTGACCAACCGCCACGCCAACGACGTCGGCTGCCCTGAAGGTGTATGGAACGGCTTCAACATAGACGCCACCATTAATTCTGCGTTTGTGGTAATAGGCCTGCTATACGGCGGCGGAGACCTGTATAAGACTATGGATATCTCCACCCGCTGCGGCAACGACTCCGACTGCAATCCCGCATCGGCCGCCGGCATCTTGGGCGTGATGTATGGCTATGAAGCCATCCCCGACGAGTGGAAGAAGGGGGCCGAGCGCATCCAGGATATCCCCTTCCCCTACACCAGCCTCAGCCTGGAGGATGTGTGCAAGGCCAACTTTGACCTTGTGAAAAAAGTGTATGAAAAAAGTGATAATCAGGGGGGTAATTGCATTTATATAGAGATAGAAACGCCGGAGGCTGTGCGGTTTGAGCAGAGTTTCGAAGGGATTGTTCCCGTAGAGAAGCGGGTGCTCAAGAAAGCATTCACCGACTCTGTTGACCTAAAATTCAAAGGCAACAGTATTGTGGTAGAGGGTTCGGTGCGCAAGACCGGACACGCCGACGACAGTTATGTGGCCGATATCACCGCCCTGCTGGACGGGGTTGAAGTTGAAAATTTTAAGATGCCGATTGACTATATAACGCGCAAATACGAGATATTCTCAAAGTATTGTTTCCAGAGCGGGGAACACACCCTTACCCTTCGCCTGAACAATCCACATCCCGACTACGAAATGTACGCATCTGAAATGGTTGTTTACGATGAGAAATAAACGATTCATACTTTTTGTCTGCATCCTGCTGGTGATTTCTTCTTGCGGAAGTTGCGCCAAGCACCGCCCGCTGCCCGACGTGGACCCTGTTCCCCTGCCGCGCTACAACACCGGCATCACATTCTCCAGTAAAGTCCTTGGAATTAACGTAACCTACGATATCCTGCTTCCCGCCGATTACAACGAGGACAAAGATAAACGTTATCCTGTGGTATACTGCTTCCACGGCTACGGTGATGACAATACCTCCTGGAATGGCCAGTATATGAGGGGCGAGGCCAAGATCAAAAGTCTTGAAGAGACAGGTCTTGAGCCTATGATATATGTTTTCCCGTGCGGCTGGAAGACCTACTGGTGCGACCGCTACGACGGCACACTCCCCTATATGACAATGTTTGCCACCGAACTCGTGCCTATGATAGACGCCACCTGGCGCACTATCGCCGACAAGAACCACCGCTGCATTACGGGTTATTCTATGGGCGGTTTCGGCGCTATGGTCACGGCAATGAAGCATCCAGACCTCTTCTTGGCAAGCGCCCCGCTCTCTATGTCTTTCCGCACAGATGAGCAGTATATGACCGAATCGCAGAGCGGCTGGGACAACCAGTGGGGCAAGGTGTTCGGCGGTGTCGGGCAGAGCGGCGAAGGCAGGTTGACTGACTATTACAAGGACCACTGCCCGCTGCACCAGTTTACAGCATCCAACAAGAATAAATATTCTTCTGTACACTGGTTCCTGACTTGCGGCGACGACGAGCAGCAGCTGCTCTTTGCCAACGATGACCTGCACGTGATGATGCGCGAAAATGGTTATGACCACGAATACCGCGTGGGCAACGGCGGCCACAGCACATCTTACTGGCGGACCGCAATGGAGGAGTTCCTGCCCTGGTTCTCTTCTTTGATGAATGGAGAGACATCCTGGCAGAAAGCACCTGTCGATGTTAATGTGCCTGATGATTGCGACTTTGATTCCGAGGGTGTCTTCCTGTCGGAAGGATATATTTCTGCGGGCAAAAGCGGTGGGATAGGCCTTTACATCGCATATGAAGGAGTTGATCTGCAATGGATCCGCGATGCGATGGCCATAATACAGCGCGGAATGCCTTCAAAGAAATTCGTGCTGCTTCCCTGCGACCTTGACAAAAGGACCTCCGCCGAATGGGTCAGCTATTACAAAGACATCTATCCCACCGACCACTACCAGGCGCTGGCAATAGGCAACGCCGGCAGCGATGTGATGCAGAAGGAGTCTCTGTTCTCTGCCCTGTATTTTGAGAATGCCTCGATAGGTGGCGACATCCGCGTTTCCAAAGACAAATCATATTTCATCGGCGCCACCGACGACGGCGATGCCTACAAGACGGCCAACGCCCTGTATAAGGCGTGCAAGAGCGCAGACGTTACGTTTGAATATAGATGTAGAAACGCCCTGGACGATGCACGCACCGGGTTTCTGACCGGAATTGAAATTATAAAAGCGAATCTCTTTAACTTCTAATAACTTATTCACTAACCATTCTAAATCAATTTAAAATGAAAAAAGTACTTTTTGCAATTGCAATGATTGCTGTCGTGGCTTTGTCCGGCTGCTCCAAACCTGAACCCAAGATTCAGAAACGTCTCGTTATGTGCGGCGACGAGTGGGACAAGTATGCTTTCACTTATGGCGCTGACGGCAAGATTACAAATGTCAACCGTAACGAAGGTGAACGCACCTGGGATTTCAGCTGGGCCGGCAATGTCGGTACTGCCAAGTATGTAAAAGAGGGTGAGGATAAAGGTAACTGGGTATTGACTCTCGGTGACAACGGTTTCCTCAAGACTTTTGCTAACGAATGGGGCGACACTTGGGCATTCACCTATGACGCCAGCGGTTATCTGACCAAAATCGAGCGTTCTGACAAGAACGAGGTTAGGTCCAACTGCGTTTGGGAGAACGGTAACCTTAAGAAATGGTCCCGCTTCGAAGATGGTGCCGAGCAGTTCAAGATTCAGTCTTTCCTCCCCGACGAGAACGTAGCCGGCATTTTCCCCGATGCTTGTGACAAGGCTGGTGTAGACCGTTGGCTTTTCGAACTCGGATTCTGCGGCAAACCTTCCAAGAACCTGCTTGACCAGGCAGCTTGGGATGGCAGCGAGGCTGTTGCTGTTCAGACCTATGAGAAGGACGCTGACGGTTTCGTAACCAAGGTCAACAAGGTTTACGACGGTGGCGATCCCGAGATCTACGAGTATGCCTGGGAAGTGATCAACGCAAAATAATCCCGGTACACATACCATTTATAACTGTCCGGCTCCCTTTCGGAGCCGGACAGTTTTTTATAACTCTTATTTGTGCGTTATGTCTTAATCAAAAACAGGAGGGTAAGCATACCCGTCCGCTTCGTACATACTGGAAATGGGCTTGAGGGGAACGCTGTTGTCGAAATCCTCTTCCCTGACTATTTTTTTACATTCAAAATAGTCCTGGCCGTCGGGCGTTTTGGGCCAGGATATCATATGCGTATAAGGGACATCTATTCTGCCCCCAAGTTCATTCATGTCAAGGTCGTACTCTTTGCCTGTAAATTTATTTACCAGCACAAGCCTGTAAGCAAAGGCTTCATTGTCTGGTATTCCACCGGTAATCATGTCGGTAATATCTGTATCTTTCGATCCGGCAGCAATATGCGCCAGGCAATATCTCTCCTTTACAGCCATTCCGGAAGAAGGCACTCCGAAATATGGGCCGTCGGTGCACCAGACAGGCGCCCAGGGGGTTTCTACCACAGGCGTACCCATCGTGCCGCCGCTGAGATATTCGACATATAAATCCCAGTCACCGATTGTCGGCAACGGCGAAATCACGCGGTACTTCATTCCGTCTATATGAGTGAATATCGCATCGACGTGGCGGAAAAAGTGTCCATTGAGCACCGGACTCATAATCTTTACAATATACCTGTCCGTTGCAGAGCCGACGTCATCCAAGGTTTTATAGCCAAAGCTTTTCATATTCTTGATCGGGCCGTAAAAACCTAAGTTCACGTTTAACCTGGGCCACAGATACCTCTCCCACAGGGGATCAAGGTTCACGCTGACTGTCAGGTCCTTGAAGTCCTTGGTAAAATAGCCGCCCAGGGACGCAATAAAAGGATACATTTCTATTGCAGGCTGCAGATATACCTTGGGAGAGTTGAAACCGTTTTGATTTACATTGAAATCCACGCCGAACACTAGGCCGCAACTTGCTTTCACCCCAACTTCTATCAATCCGTAAATTGTGAATTTGGGATGGAGGGAAAAACCGCCGCTGGCAGACAGGGTACCCGTAAGGCCGCCCAACTCCATTTTCAGTCCGTCTTCCTTTTCCGGCACAGGCGGCATATGCCGCGTGGTAAATCCGTCGCCCTTATTGTATGACACCCCGAATGTACCCATATCATATCTGTATTTAAGGGAGGTGGAAAATACCAGGCTGCCTCCGATGCCCACATATCCGGATATATCCATCTCCGGCGTCACCATAACCCCGGGGGCAATCGGAATGGGAGCGCAATAGAGCGTGAACAAGTGTTTGGTGAGCGTCTCGGATAATTCTGCCTTCAATTTGAAATCGGCACCCAGATTGAATACCGGATTGACCGTGACGTAAAGATACTGGAACTCTCCCTGCACGGCCCCTGCCGCGATTCTTGTGTTCAGGGTCAGCGCTGCAGAAAAGACCGCCTCCAGATTGGGCTTCTTTATATTCAGGCTCAATGCAGGCAGGGCAAAAGAAGGGCTGGCGGAGCCTTTGGTCTTGACCCCGAGAAGCCGCTCGGCACTCTCTCCGCTCAACAGGAGTTCTCCCGAAGGACTCATGCTGAAAGAGACGGACTTGCCCTCATCGTCTTTGATGTCGGTAACATAATCGGCAAGGTCCAGGTTTTCTCCTTTGCTCTCGTCAAGATTGCCGTCGGCGTCATACATTTCGCCGCCCAGCTCCAGCTTAGCATAGGGGGCGACCACATTGGCCTCGCTGATGGCGTAAACCCTGCAATATCCGCCTCCCAGAGACTCACTGGTCATAACTTTCAGAATACCGCCAGTGGGCAGCATATCTGAGTCCTGCTCAAAAATCAGGTAATTCCCTTCCCTGAGGTTCAACTCCTGACGCACAATCAGCTCCAGCGCAGGGCCGTGATAGTATCCCACTCCGTCCGGCAGGGGGATTGCATTACCGCTGGCGTCAAGCAATTCGTGGGTGCTCCTCTTGATTATCTTCATCAGATCCGCCTTTTCCGGTGTGACAAGCAAGGCGCCGTCCTTCAGTTTGAAGGAATCGCCTGCGAGATAATTGTAGCGGGTGATATCGCCCACAGGATAGACTGTCCCGGCAACAAGCGTGATTCCCGCTGCAGCGCCTATGGTCTTTACGCTGCGGCTGCCGTCCTCCGTGACAAAGGTCAGCGAAAAGCCTTTTTCATACTGCCTTGCTGGCACAATCATATAAAGAGGTCTCTTTTGGCCAGCCTCAAGGGCGAGTCCGTCGCCAAAGGTCAGGGTGATTACCTGTCCGCTGCCTGTTATCTCCGCCGCGGGGGCCTCTCCGGGGGTGATTTTCATCTTGCCGGCAACGGCTTTCCCGTCAAGATCCCTGAATTCCACTGCGGTGAGCGTTACGGCATCGTCGAAAGCCTGGCCGATTTTAAGAATGGCGGCAACCGGACGGAAAGAAATGCCGTTCTGGCTGTTACCGGTTCCGGCAAGTATATTGGCTGCCGGGTCCGGGCCCGACAGATTGCCCGAAACATCATATCGCTGGTTGTCGGGAAAACTAACTATTAGCGAAGCCCCGCTCCTGGTGACGCCTTCCTGATACGGGCAATACGCCAGCAGCGTCCCCGACGATGCGGACGCTTGAGGTTTGAATTCTGCAGTTTTACCGTCGTCGGAGATGGAAGAGGCGACAATACTGTATTGCGTATTGGATGCATTGTCTCCAAAAATACCAATAGCATCATCGCTCTGCCACTTGGTTACCATTCTGACTCCCGGGTCATCCTTGAGAATTGTTTTAGTGGCCGGGACACCACCCTCAATCCGGCAAAGAAGCCCGGTTGAGGAGTCTGTCACGGGAAGATTTTCGCGCACGCAAGATAGCATCAGTATGGCGGCGGACAGAAATATGATAGATAACTTAGTTTTCATAATGCAGTGTCTCCCTTTATTCATCCCAAGGAGTCGTATCTTCGTAGTCGTAATCGTATCCGGACAGCAACCCTTGCCTGTCCATAACCGTGAAAGTGGTGGATTGAGATTCGTCATTGCTGTCGGTTATGGTCACCCTGGCGCTTCTGGTGCCCTCGCCGGCAGCCGCAGGCTGTGACACCAGATGCAGTGTCACCTGGTCTTTACGGGAGACCTTCAGCCAGGAGGCATCTGTAGAGGGAATCCATTTATAACAGTTTGTGACGATATATACATCCTTCTCTTCTCCCGCCGCACTCATTTCCAACACATAGGAGAACAGACCCAGGTTCCAGGAAAAGTCCTCGGTATAGTTGAAATAAACCCTTCCCTGCTGAACTACGCGGATGGTTTTGTCATAAATTGTACCGGCCTTGACCCTGACGTTGCACTCGCGGGCAGCCAGATTATGGTAGTACCCATCTTCGTCACGGACATCATAATCACCTACAAGAATCACTGCTGTAGCCGCCATAGAAGGAGTTTCGTCGGTTTTATCCACTTTACACCAGTCCGCGTCCGACGATATGCTCCAGTCGCTCTGATCGGTTTGAACAATGAAATTAGTTCCGGTGGCATCTGCGTTAAACACAACTTCGTGGTTGTCGGGCACGGGCGTGCTCAGGTTGATCATCAGCCTGAAATAGTTTTTTTCCTTATCCTTGCCGGGGTCGTCGCCATTCCCGCCCGGGTCTATCGTTTCGGAGCAGGCGCACAGCATAAGCGCGCCCAGAACCGGCACTACCGCTTTTAAAAGTTTGATTAGATTCATAATAGGTTGTTTGCTCAAATATACAAATTATTTATTTGTAACTTAGCGGTATGAAACATATAGTCCCTTTCCTGACGGTTGCCTTAGCGGCAATCTTGCTGACTGCCTGCGGCAGCAAAAACAGCACCCACAAACCGATAACCCCTGTCAAATTCTCTGACGTGACCATCAACGACGGCTTCTGGAGCCCCCGGCTGCAAAGTCACAAAGATGTCACCCTCAAGGTATGCATAGACCAGATAGAGAACCAGACGGGCCGCATCCGCAATTTTGAAAACGCTGCCAAAGGAGAGGGAGAGCACTCGGGCATCTACTTTGACGACTCCGATGTGTACAAGGCGCTGGAGGGTATGGCCTATTCGCTTCAGAACAACCCTGACCCCTCTCTGGAGGCAAAGTGCGACGAGTGGATAGACAAGTTTGCGGCGGCGCAGCAGAAAGACGGCTACCTCAACACCTACTACACCCTTACCGGCCTGGAAAACCGCTGGAGCGATATGGGTATGCACGAGATGTACTGCGCCGGCCATATGACAGAGGCGGCGGTGGCTTATTACAACGTCACCGGCAAGCGCAAACTGCTGGATGTGGCCATAAAGATGGCGGACCATATGATGACAGTGTTCGGCCCGGGCAAACGTGACTGGGTTCCCGGCCACGAGGAGATAGAGCTGGCGCTGGTCAAGCTCTACGAGGTCACAGGCGAAAAAAAGTACCTCGATTTTGCCGAGTGGCTGATCAACGAGCGCGGCCACGGTTTCGGCACCTGGGTCAAATGGAGACAGGAATCTTATTATCAGGATGATAAGCCGGTGCGTGAGATGACCAGCATTGCCGGCCACGCTGTGCGGGCCATGTATCTCTACTGCGGTATGGCCGATGTGGCCGCCTACACGGGCGACCAGGGCTATATGACCGCCCTGGACAGCCTTTGGGAGGACGTTGTATTTCGCAATATGTATGTAACGGGCGGAATCGGCCAGAGCAGCAAAAACGAAGGATTCACCACAGACTACAGTCTCCCCAATATGAGCGCCTACTGCGAAACCTGCGCATCTGTGGGTATGGTGCTGTGGAACTGGCGTATGAACCAGTTCACGGGCGATTCCAAATATGTGGATGTGCTGGAGCGCTCGCTGTACAACGGCGCCCTGGCCGGCATCTCGCTGGCGGGAGACCGTTTCTTCTATGTCAATCCGCTTGAATCCCTTGGAGGCCACCACCGCCAGGCGTGGTACGGATGCGCCTGCTGCCCCAGTCAGATATGCCGGTTCCTGCCTTCAATAGGCAATTATATCTACGGCGTGGCAAAGGACGGCATATATGTGAATCTGTATATCGGCAACTCTGCCGCGGTCAAGCTTGGCAGCCGCAAGGTGACCCTGACTCAGGAAACCGATTATCCCTGGGATGGGGCCGTGGCCCTGACTGTCGGCTGCAAACGGCCATTCAAATCGGCTTTGCGGCTCAGAATCCCAGGATGGTGCAAGGGCTATACCCTGGCCGTGAACGGCGAGACCGTGGAAGCACCCCTCGAGAAGGGTTATGCCGTGCTACAGCGCAAGTGGAGCGATGGCGACAAAATCGTCATCGATATGGATATGCAGGCCGAAATAGTTGCCGCCGACCCCCGCGTGAAAGAAGACGAAGGCTACCGTGCAGTGCAGCGCGGCCCGCTGGTATACTGCATCGAAGAGGTTGACAACCCCGACTTTGCCGAACTCCGCATTGAAGAAGACGCCACCTTTGATGCAGTGTGGGAGCCCGACCTGCTGCGCGGTGTTACAACCCTCACCACCGCCGTGGGTGACCGCGAGATGAAACTCATCCCCTACTACGCCTGGGACAACCGCGAGGCTGGCAGAATGCGCGTCTGGATTCCCCTTGCCGGAGAATAACTGGAGACTCCTCGGCCTTGAAAGCTTTTACTGTGCCTTGAAAAATGCCTTGACATTGGCGTCCCAGCCGGAAGGATAGGCGTGGCCCATCTCGGGGTAGAACGTCATCTGCTTTTTACCCGCCGGTGTTTTGGCATTATTGTACGGAGCGATATTGGTGTGAGGAGGGCAGATATTGTCCTTTAGGCCGATAGCGGCAATAATGGGGCAGGATATCTTAGTGGCCAGATTCTTTGTGTCGAAGTAGGACATAAACTCATACATCTGACCCTCTGTCCAGCCAAGATTCTTTCTGCACTGCTGTGCCATTCCGGGGAAACCTCCACCTTCATTGGGAACTATAGTAAAGTAATCCGGGAAGTCGCCCATAAAAGCCACGGCCGCGGCAATTGCCTTGACGGGATAATCCTTGCTGAGTGCTGCTGCTGCATAGGAAAAAGCGCCACCCTGGCTCATACCTTCCAAAAAGAGGTTTCCCATATCAATCTTGCCTTTTACCCTGTCATCTTCACTGAGGGCCAGGAAGCGAATGCCCTGTACGCAATCCATATAAGCGCCGCGATAGTAATAGCTGTCCTTGTCTCCAAAATTAACAGTGAACCACTGTTTACTGTAGGGATTCTGGAAGTCATCATCAATTCCGTCGTCCCTCAGTTTTGCCGTGCGACAGTTAATTCTCTGGCCGCGTGTGGATACATACAGGTGGGCATACTCCCCCCTGCCGTGAGGGCAGTCCAGTTTTCCGGGGTTCCAGTCGTCATAACCATAATAATGAACAATGACGGGATGTTTCCCGCCATCCTGCAGGGGCTCTACATAATAGCATCTTATGGTCATAGGGTCACCCTCATGGCCGTCAGGAATGGATTGAAGTTCAACCATATATGTGCCTTCATATTTTGTAGGCACAAATACAGGACTCATATCAACGGCCTTCAGCTGGGTGAGGGCATCTTCCCAAAACGAGTCAAAGTCAGCCTGAGAATCAGGGGCTGATTCAATCTCAAAAGGATCTATGCCGATAGGCGTTGAAGACAGGAAACTCTTCTTCCCAACCTTGCCTGTAATCTTGTAAAAACCGGGTGCAAGATCCTCTTCTGTTGTTATATCCACGGTTTCTTCGGCTTTTGCCGCCACCTCCCTAGTAAACTCATATGTGGCAGCATTTGTACCCTTATCGGTTTTGATGGTAATCTTTAATTCTGCCGTAGCTTTTACCGAGTTTGGATTTGTGAGCTTAAGGATAAACAAAGGCCTTTTGGAAAAGATATTATCCTCTGCGCCAGAAGTAACGATGAAATCAAAAGGATCAAGGTCTTCAGGGGCTAATTCTGACGGAGTATATTCTTCCTTTTGATTCTCCTCCGGAGAAGGTTGAGTGGTGCACGCAATTGAGAGCGATAATAAAACCGATACAAAAAAACCGAATAATCTCTTAACCATAGTTTATCACATATTTATGTTAAAAATAATAATTAGCTGGCAGATTACCCAAAATTCTTACATCTCAAAACGGTCAAGGTTGCGGTACTGGATGGCCTCGGCTATGGCTTCCGGGGTGATATCTTTCTCGCCGGCGAGGTCGCTTATGGTGCGGGAAAGTTTCAGGATGCGGCTGTAGGCGCGGGCAGAAAGGCCCAGTTTCTCTATGATACGGTTCATAAACTCTACCTGCGAAGCGGGCAGACGGCAATAGCGGGACAGCATCTGCGCCGACATTGCCGAATTGGTAAAGATACCCTCGCCGGCAAAACGCTCCTGCTGGATTTGCCGAGCCCTGGCCACCCTGGCGGCAATCACGCTGCTGGGTTCGGCCTTGGCCTCTGCCACCAGCTCTTCGGCCGGCACCCTTTTAACATAGACGTGCATATCTATACGGTCCATCATAGGGCCGGAGACCCGCGCCATATAATTCTTTATATCGTGCTGCGAGCACTGGCACTTGCCGCTTTCGTCTCCGTAGTAGCCGCAGGGACACGGGTTCATAGAGGCCACAAACATCACCTCGCACGGGTATTCCACGCGGTATCGCGCCCTCGAAATCACTATCTTCCCGTCTTCCAGCGGCTGCCGCAGCAAGTCCAGGGTAGCACGGCTGAAAAGGGTTATTTCATCTAAGTATAACACGCCATTGTGTGCCAAAGACAGCTCGCCGGGCATGGCGGCCACTCCGCCGCCCAAAAGAGACACTTTGCTGGCACTGTTGTGGGGAGACCGGAACGGCCTCTCGCGCAGCAGGCCGCAGCGGCCAATGGACTTGCCCGCCACGGAATAAATCTTTGAAGTCTGTACCGACTCTTCTTTGGTCATCGGCGGCAATATAGAAGGCAGGCAGCTGGCCATCATTGTCTTGCCGCAGCCGGGGCTGCCTATGAGAATCAGGTTGTGGCCGCCCGCCGCGGCTATTTCCAGCCCGCGCTTGGCCTGCTCCTGGCCCTTGACGTGACAGAAATCGTTTGCCGCCGCCGGATGGAAGTCACACTCTGCCTGGCGCCTCATTATCAGTTCTTCAGACTCAAGGGAACCGTTCAGTATTGCTATCACGTCGGCCAGCGTGCGGACGCCATATATAGTGATTCCGTCCAAGTCCACCGCCTCCATTGCAGAATCGTGCGGAAAGATGAACTTCTTGAAGCCCCTCTCCCGGCAACTGTCGGCTATGGGCAGTGTGCCGTAGATGTTGCGGATTTTGCCGTCCAGCGCCAACTCCCCCATCACAATAAAGTCCGATATGCGGCTGACGTCTATAACCTCCATAGCGCACAGCAGCGCCACGGCTATTGCCAGATCGAAAGAAGAGCCCTCTTTGCGGATATCGGCCGGAGCCAGGTTTATGACTATGCGCTTGCCCGGAATAGAATATCCGTAGCTGCGAAGGGCGGTGGTAATGCGCATCAGGCTCTCCTTGACGGCGATGTCGGGCATTCCCACTATATAGAGGCCCACGCCGCCGGAGATGTCCGTCTCTACTGTAACTGTTACCACATTCAGGCCTATGCAGGCCGCTGCGTATGTCTTGCAAATCATAGTTTTTTTAGGTCAAATATACGATGCCTCAAACCTCTTTTCGGCTCGCAAAACAAACAGAATATCAAATATTTACGTATTCAGAAACGCAATGTCCGATTTCAAAAAAAACTATGGACTGGATTTTGTTAAAAAAGATTATCGTAATTTTGTAGAACAGATGAAAATACTGCGATATATATTGCCGCTTTTTGCCTGCCTGCTGCTCTGGCAATGCAAGCCGGAACCCGTTCCGGACCCCAAGCCGGAGGTGCCGGATCCGGCCATCAGCATAATAGGTTCTTCAGACATAAACTTTTCTGAAGATGCCGGCAGCGGCTCGGTAAATTTCATCAGCACCAGGGAATGGACAGTCACGACCGGCGAAAGTTGGATAGCTGTATCTCCTGCAGAAGGCGAGGGATCCGGCAACATCGTGACACTTGCCGTCAGCTGCAGCGAGAATCCCGACGAAACGCCCCGCTCCGGCGAGGTTGTGATTGCTTCGGGCGATATTTCCAGAATCATCACCGTCTCCCAATCAGCCAGGAAACCCTCCGGCCCCAAATCACAGGAGTGCGAGCTGACCAGTTTGAATTTTCTCCCTAAAAACAACTCTGCCCTTACACAGAACATATCCGTCACACCCAAGAGGATTCAGGGCATCTGGATGCTTCTGGTCACATTTCCGGAAGATGCAGACATCTCCCGGATGGTTCCTTCGTTTGAAATGAGCCCCAAGGCCTCGGTCATTTTCAATGACCAGGAGATTGAAGGAGGGAAAACAGTCGTAGATTTTTCTGAAAACGGGCCGCTTACTGTTGTGGCAGAAGACGGGGTTCATTCTGCGACATATCTTGTTATTGCCAGAAGGGGAGATATAGAGATTGACCGTAAGGTATACAGTTTCATGGGCGCATACAACATACCGGCCGTAAGTATCGCTACCACAAAAGGCGAGAAACTGGCCTACTGCGCCGCCTACGGCTTGGCCGAAGTGGACGACGAGCGGCCTGTCTATTGCACCACTGAACACCTTTTCCGCCTGGCAAGCGTAAGCAAGAGCCTGACTGCAATCTGCATCCTCAGGCTCTGCCAGGAGGGCAAACTCAGCCTTGAAGATAAGGTATTCGCCCCGGGCGGCCCTCTGGCAAGCCTGTATCCCGGATCGCACATAGCCCCCGTAGACGAAATCAAGGTGGTCGATCTGCTGACCCACCGGTCTGGATGGACCTATTCTTCGGCCGGTACCGACCCCGTATTTACAGGCAATCTCCGCTTTGCTGGCAAGAGTCTTCAGGAAAGGGTTGCCTATATGGTTAAGTATATCGCCCCAGCCACTCCCGGGACGGTATATGAATACTACAATCTGGGATTCTGCATTCTGGGGCAGGTCATAGAGCAAGTTACGGGCAAGAGTTATGAAGAATATCTTCGCGAAGTCGTTGCTATGGCAGGAGCCAATGACATTTGGCTTTCCAAAACGCCCCTCAGCCAGAAGCGCGACAACGAATGCGTCTTCTACTCGCAGGACTCCGCCTATCCGTATGACAACAATATGGAGGTTGCGGCGGCCTGCGGCGGAGTTACCGCTTCTGCCATTGATATGGCAAAGGTTCTCACCGCCATCGACTACGGCGGCACTGTCCCGGACATCTTGAATAACAGATGGCTGGACGAGATGTACACACGCCGTACCTCAGGCAATTACGGACTCGGCTGGTGGATTGGAAATTACTATCTGTCCAACTGTGCCGCTTATCATACCGGAAGTCTCGCAGGGACTGCTACCTTGTGGGCCCGCGGCTCCAACGGTATTCACGGAGTCATCCTTTGCAATTCCCGCAGCGGTTCCAACAACTTCGATTCGTCTATGGCACTAGTTTTGGACAAGGCAAGGAGCCGCGTACAACAAACTTATTAGTTTACAATGAAAAGAATCAATTACATCATATGCCTGCTGATTGTGCTGGGAACATCTTCGATGATGGCCCGCGCACAGTCCACCGATTTTCTGGAGGCTATCCGCCTGTACTACCGCAACGATGTCAGGGCTGCATACAACCAGATGAGAAAAGTGATTGCCCAGGAGCCCGACAATGACGCCGCATATTACTATCTGCACACTATGCTCCGCGACAGCACCGCGGCGGCGCAAATGCTGGAAAAGGCGGTGGAGCTGGACGGCGACAACTACTGGTACAACTACGCCCTGGCCCACAACTATATGCGGCAGGGCAAAAGCGAAGAGGCTGCCGAGATTCTGGAGCAGCTGCTGGCAGAGCACCCCAAGAAAACCGCGCTATATTCCGATTTGATAGAGGTTTACATAGCCAGCAAACAATACGACAAGGCTATGGAGGCCCTGAACAAGGTAGAGAACGACCGCGGCCCGTCTGACCTTCTGGCCAGCATTCGCACCGACATTTTCCTGGCTCAGGGCAAGCATCAGGAAGCCGGCGATTATATGAAGGCCTTTTATGAAAAGACCGGCTCTCCCCGGGCCGCCTGTTGGCTGGCGCAGTTCAATGCGGTGCAGTTCAACAACGAAGAGGCCTTGCGCTATTACAACGAAGCGCTGGAATCCAACCCGTACGACACCGAGGCTCTCTATGGTAAAGCCCACATCCACAGGGCTTTGGGGCAATATGACCTATATTTCGAAAACATCACCCCTTTCCTGGCAAATCCCGACATTATGCCGCAGCCCAAGGTGGAATATATGGCCGATGTGCTTCAGCAGCAACAGTTTGTGGCCACTTTTGCCCCTCAGGTGGACACTATGATGATGGCCCTGTATGCCTCGGCCCCGGCCGATTCGTCGGTATGCTCCATCACCAGCACCTATCTGTACCAGAAAGGTCAGGTAGATGACGCCATCGCAATGGCCAAGCGCAATGCCGACAACTATCCCGAGAGTTTCAACCTGAATTTCACCTATCCGCTGATGCAATACTACAGCAGCGATTTTCACGCCGTGACGTCCAGCGCCACCGTGGCCCTGCAGCGCTTCCCCGGCAACATTGACCTGCTGCAGCTGCGCGGTATGAGTTTCTGGCAGATAGGCGAGCTGGACAGCGCGATTGAAGATTATAAACTGGCGCTGGAAAAAGCCCCCAAAGGGAGTGATATCCAGTTGAATTTCTTGAGTGCGCTGGGAGATTTGTACCACGTTAAGGGGGACCAGAAAACCGCTTTCAGCTACTACGACAAGGCTCTGAAAATAAACGGTTCCTATGCTCCGGTTCTGAACAACTATGCATATTACATCAGCGAGCGCTACAGCGAGCCTGTGAAAAAGGTGCCCAAAGACCTGCGCAAGGCTTACGATATGAGCCGCATCACCATAGAGAAAGAGCCCGACAACGCCACCTATCTGGACACTTACGCCTGGATTCTGCACCTTATGGGTCAGGACCTGGAGGCCAAGGCCCACTTCAAGCACGCAATGATACACGGCGGCAAAGAGAGCGGCGTGATGCTGCGCCACTACGCAATTGTGCTCAAGGCGCTGGGAGAGAATGATCTGGCAGCCATTTATTCGGCTCAGGCCGACCGACTTGGAGAATGAGACAGTTCTGTAAAATAGCGGTTGTTGCTGCGGCGCTGCTATGCGCCCTGCCTCTTGCCGCGCAGAATTCGTCCAACAAAAAAGCCACCATTGCCCGTCTGAAAGAGGAAATCCAGTTCATAGACAAAGAACTCAAGGCGGCATCTTCCAAACACAAAGAGTCTTACAACCAGCTTCTGCTGCTGCAGAAAAAAAGCGCCAGCCGCAAGCGTCTGGTAGACGAATCGGACCGCGCCATAAAAGACCTGCAGGACAGCATCTACCATAAAGACAGGGCAATAGGTGCCCTCCAGGCAGAGATTGACACGCTGGAGAAGTACTATTCCAACCTGGTATACAACACCTACAAAAACCGCGACAACCGGGTTTGGTTTATGTATCTGCTCACCAGCGAGAATCCGGGCCAGGGCTACAGGCGGTACTCATACCTGAAGAACCTGGCAGAAACTATGAATGCCTCTGCCAGGGAAATACTTGAGGCAAAGGAGAGGCTTGCGGCAGAAAAATCCAGCCTTACGGGGATGTACAACGAGGCGGCCGATCTCAAGAAAGAACGCGAAAAAGAGTACACCACCCTGCTGGGCGAAGAGAAAAAGACCAAGGCTATGGTGGACAACCTGGCCAGGGACAAGAAAAAATACAAGGCCGAACTGGACAAGAAACGCAAGGAGATGGACCGGCTGAACAAAGAGGTCCAGAAGGCGGTGACCAAAGAGATGTCCAAGAAGGACAAGATCGATTATAACGTTTCCGGCAAGTTCGAGCAGAACAAAGGCAAGATTCCCTGGCCCGTGAAAGGCGTCGTCACAGAGCAGTTCGGGGTGCAGAAACATCCTGTCTACAAAAATATCTCCCTTCCGGCCAACAACGGCATAACCATCACTGCCAAGAAAGGCAGCGAAGTCAAATGCGTGTTCGAAGGCACCGTAAAGCAGATTCTGGTGATGCCCGGCTACAACCATTGCGTGCTGGTGCAGCACGGCGAGTATTTCACCTTCTATTGCAAGTTGGCCAAGACTACTGTAAAATCGGGTCAGAAAGTCACCGCCGGGCAGACTTTGGGCACACTTGAAGCTGCCGACGACGACACATCACAGTTGCATTTCCAAATCTGGAAAGGATCCGCCAAGCAGAATCCCTCTGCCTGGCTTAACTAATTCTTTTTTACCAGCCCTTCGCTTTCGAGCAGAGCGTCGGCTGTGGCGTCACGGCCCCGCCATTTGCGGTACAGCACGTCGGCATCTTCCATATCGCCGCGGCTGAGGATGTTCCTGCGGAAAGAGCCGGCAATCTCGCGGTTGAACACGCCCTCCTGGCGGAAATAGTCAAAGGCATCTGCAGAGAGCACCTCGGCCCACTTGTAGGAGTAATAACCTGCCGAGTAGCCGCCCGAAAAGATATGTGTAAAAGAGGGCGACATCGCAGTGCCGTCAATAATGGGTACGACAGCGTTGGGGGCGCAGACCGACGCTTCAAACTCTGCTACGCCCGTTTGCGGCAGGTTCTCTCCGCTGTGCCAGGCCATATCCAGAATGCCGAACTGAAGCTGCCTTACAAAAGCGTACCCCGCCTGATAGTTTTTGGCGGCCAGCAGCCGGTCTATGTTCTCTTCCGGTATCAACTCTCCGGTTTGATAATGGCGGGCGAATGTGTTCAGGAATTCCTTTTCAAACGCCCAGTTCTCCATAATCTGTGACGGGAGTTCCACAAAGTCGCGCACCACGTTGGTTCCTGTAAGTGAAGAATATGTCCCTTCCGAGAGCAGGGAATGCAGGCAGTGTCCAAACTCGTGCAGCAGGGTGGTTACTTCTCCAAAAGTAAGCAGCGACGGGGTGTCGGCAGTCGGTTTTGTAAAGTTGGTCACCAGAGACACGAAGGGGCGCTTTTCCTCCCCTCCTTCTATGCTCTGCTCTCTGAAATTTGTCATCCAGGCACCGCTGCGCTTGCTCTCTCGCGGAAAAAAATCCATATACAGCAGCCCCATAAAGCGGCTGCCGTCGCAAACCCTGTATACCTCGACATCGGGGTGATATACCGGAAGGTTGTTTTCCCGCTCAAAGGATAGGCCGTATAGCGCAGTGGCCAGGCCAAAGACAGCTTTCTTTACTTCTTCCAGTTCGAAATAGGGCTTAAGCTGCTCCGAAGTAAATGCGTACCGGTCCTCTTTGAGCCGGCGGCTCCAGTAAGAGAAATCCCAGGGCATAATATCCTCTTCAAAACCTTTTGATGCGGCATATTCCCGCAACTCTGACATCTCTTTTAGGGCGAACGGACGGGTCTTGGCCATAAGGTCAGCAAGAAAGGCGTTTACCGTCTCGGGGTCTTTGGCCATACGCTCTTCCAGCGCATAATACGAGTATGACTTGTAGCCAAGAAGACGCGCGATTCGCTCCCGGAGCTCCACTATCCGGCGGATGTTGCCGCTGTTGTCGCTTTTACCGCCAAGAGCCCGGGTATTATATGCCCGCCACACTTTTTCGCGCTGGCCGCGGTTGGCGCTGTAGCTCATAAAAGCGCCGTAGCTGGGCGCCTGAAGGGTAAATACCCACCCCTGGCTGCCTCTTGCCGCAGCCTCTTCTTTTGCGGCTTTCACCACAAATGCGGGCATCCCTTCCAGATCTTTTTCGTCTGTAATCTCCAGCACAAAAGCATTGGTGGCATCCAGGGCATTCTTTTCAAAACGCAGCGATGCCAGGCTCAGCTCTTCCTGCGCTGCGGAATACTCCGCACGGTCTTTTTCGGGAAGATTGGCGCCGCTTCTGGAGAACGACTTGTAGGTCTCTTCCAGCAGGCGCATCTGCTCGGGATTCAGGTTCAGGGCCTCCCTGGCCTCATATACCGCCTTGACCCTGCCGAAAAGGGGGCGGTTGAGCCGGACGTACATACTGTATTCGGTAAGCGCCGGCGATACCTCTTCTGCTATCTCCTGCATCCTTTCAGAAGTGCAGGCCTCGTTAAGGTTGAAGAAGATATTTGAGACATCCTCCAGAGCCTGGCCGGCACGGGCCAGGGCATCAATGGTGTTTGGAAACGACGGGGCGTCACTGTTGGCGCATATCGCATCCACCTCGGAGCGGGCCATCTCTATGGCCTTTTTGAATGCCGGGAGGTAGTGCTCTGTCTTTATTTTGTCAAACGCGGGGGCTCCGAACGGGAGCGCAGAAGGTGTAAGCAGTGGATTCATATCGCTAAATTACTCATTTTTTGCGAGGCGGCATATTTTGTTGCCCCGGATACGGTAGCTGTATTCATAGAGATGATAGACTGCAGGCCCTATCAGAGGCCTTTCTATCGAGGTAAAAAAGTGAACGTCATAACCGGCCAGGCGGCTGTCGGAAAGGCTGATGGACCTGAGCCCAAGGGAATGGACACTCTCCAGTAAAGTGTGGTTTCGCCTCAGTATCCTGTTGACTTCTGCCATCTCTCGCAGCCGGTTGTAGTATTTGCGGTTGTGCCAGGCGGTGCGGCAGTCATCGTTGCAGAACTGCTTGTCCTTCCGGCCGGTCAGCGGCGCACCGCATTCCCTGCAAAATCTCTCCATACACAATGTTTTTGTTGCAAATTTAACCACCGGGAAGCTGGCGTAAAGGCAAATTCCCGATTATCTGGTTCACTGTTTCCGTTTTTGAAAACGCACATCCGTTTTAAAACGTTTAAAATCGTTTATATGCGTTTTTATTATTGGTCCGCGGCACGTCCGGCCACTTTCTTTGCATCGGAGCGTAAGCCGCAGAAATAATACAGTAAAAACAATCATTATGGAAAGAATGACCATCAACCGGGTTGAGATTTTGGGCAGAGTCGGGGCGGACCCGAGAATAACCACCACCGGAACATCACGCAGCGCACGGTTTCCGGTAGCCACAAACGAACAGTTCAGAGACCGCAGCGGAGGGCTGCACGAAGAGACCACCTGGCACAACATCGCCCTATGGCAAGGCAAATCCACACCTGACTTCAACAGTATCAGGAAAGGGGTTCTGGTGCATATCTACGGCAGGATCCGCAACTCCAAGTTTACCGGAATGGACGGGGAAGACAAATACTTCTCGGAGATCAACGCGCAGCACCTGGAGATCTGCAACGACCAGCCGGAGAGAGACTATGCTCCGGGGGGCTATGCAAGATAGTCCGGCATTTTGTCTTTTGACAAAAACCAGTTAAATTTGCGGTTTATAATAAACTGCAAGAGACCGTCTTTATGTCAAGAGCCATCTATCTGTACAACACGTCTTCGAGGCTGAAGGAATTGTTCAAACCCATACACGAGGGACACGTAGGTATTTATGTCTGCGGCCCCACCGTTTATGGCGACGCCCATCTGGGTCACGCCCGTCCGGGCATTACCTACGACGTGCTGGTCAGGCTGATGCGCAACCTGGGCTACAAAGTGCGTTTTGTAAGGAACATCACAGACGTGGGCCATCTGGAAAACGATGCCGACGAGGGTGAGGACAAAATCGCAAAGAAAGCCCGTCTGGAGCAGTTGGAGCCGATGGAGGTGGTTCAGTACTACACCATCCGCTACGAAGAGGCTATGAAAAAGCTGGGCGTAAACCCGCCTTCCATCGAGCCCCGCGCTTCGGGCCATATCATAGAGCAGATTGCGCTGGTAAAGCAGATTCTTGAAAACGGCTATGCCTACGAGAGCAACGGAAGCGTCTATTTTGACGTAGCAAAGTATAACAAGGACTACAAATACGGCGTGCTTTCTGGCCGCGAGCTGGACGAGATGATTTCCAACACCCGCGAGCTGGACGGCCAGAGCGACAAACACTCTCCCTACGATTTCGCCCTTTGGAAAAAGGCTGCTCCTGAGCACATTATGCACTGGCCTTCTCCCTGGAGCGAGGGTTTCCCGGGGTGGCACCTGGAGTGCTCTGCAATGAGCGCCAAATATCTCGGAGAGGAGTTTGACATCCACGGCGGCGGTATGGACCTGCTGTTCCCCCACCACGAGTGCGAGCTGGCGCAGAACACAGCTGCCCGCGGCAAGGGCGGCGTCCACTACTGGATGCACAACAATATGATCACCATCGACGGCAAGAAGATGGGCAAATCATACGGCAACTTCATCACCCTGGAAGAGCTCTTTACCGGCAAGCACCCGCTGCTGCAGAAGGCATACAGCCCTATGACCATCCGTTTCTTCATTCTGCAGGCGCACTACCGCAGCACGCTGGATTTCAGCAACGAGGCGCTGCAGGCTGCCGAGAAAGGTCTCAAGAAGCTGTTCCAGGCCGTACGCGACGTGAACGGCATCCAGGCTGTGCAGGGCGCCAAGGACAATGGCGAGGCCAAGATTTACGAGGATATCTACGATGCCCTCTGCGACGACCTCAACACTCCAGTTGCGTTGTCACACATCTTCGAAGCGGTGAATATCGTGAACCGCGCAAAGGATAAATCAGTTCAGGTGAGTCCCGCAGGTCTGGTGATTCTCAAGAAGATTTTCAAGGATGTTCTTTCCGGCATCCTTGGCCTGGAAGACGAGCAGAGCGAAGGCGTTGGAGCAGATACCATCGGCGGCCTTATGGATATAATCCTGGCCGAAAGGCAGAAGGCCCGTGCGGCAAAGGACTGGGCCACCTGCGACGCGCTGCGCGACGCACTGGGCAAGCTTGGCATCCGCATCAAGGATACCAAAGAGGGTAGCGAATGGAGTCTGGAATAATATTTAGAAAAGCCCGATGACCGCGTTTATCCTAACCATACTGATCACCATTCTGGCTTCGTTCCTGTGCTCTGTGCTGGAGGCGACCCTTATGTCCACCCCCATCTCCTATCTCACTATGAGAGAGGAAGAGGGCAGCAAGAGCGCAACGTTGTTCAAGAAATACAAGACCGATATAGACCGGCCCCTGGCCTCCATTCTGGTGCTGAACACCATAGCCAACACAATGGGTGCGGCCATAATCGGCGGTATCGCAGCAAAGCTTTGGGGAAGCACCGCCGTGGGTATTGTGTCCGCAGTGATGACGGTTATGATACTGGTGCTGGCGGAAATTATCCCCAAGACCATAGGTGCCACCTACTGGCGCCACCTGACCGGCTTCGCCGCCGGAATGATAAGCGTGCTGATAGTCATCACCTACCCTTTTGTGATTATCGCCGAGTGGATTACACGCATCGTTGGAGGTGACGACGACGAACAGACGGTGAGCCGCGAAGAGGTGTCGGCAATGGCCAATATGGGCGAGGAAGAGGGCGCGCTGGAAAAGAGTGAGAACAAGATTATCCAGAACATCATCAAACTGGACAACATCAAGGCTTTTGACGTGATGACACCCCGCGTGGTGGCCGCCATCGCCCCGGAAAAGATGACCTTGGCGCAGTTCTACAAGAACCCGGCGTACAACCATCACTCCCGCATCCCGGTATACGCCGACAGCCCCGAATACATCACCGGCTACATCCTTCGCAGCGAAGCGCTGGAGATGCTGGCCGACGACCGCTTCAAAGTGCGCCTGGGCGACATCAAGCGCGACATCACCCTCTTCAACGAAGAGATAGCCATCAGCGACATCTGGGAGCAGTTGCTCCAGAACAAAGAGCAGATAGGCCTCATCATAGACGAGTACGGCTGCTTTACCGGCATCATCACGCTGGAAGACATTATAGAGACCATCTTTGGCCTGGAGATCATAGACGAGATGGACGAGGTCAGCGATATGCAGCAGTACGCCCGCGAGCGCTGGGAGCGCCGCCAGAAACGTTACCGCCAGATTGAACTTCCCGACGATGACGATGATGACGACGATGATGACGATGAGCCCCAGCCGGTGATTATGCGCACCGACGTAGAGAACAAGTTTACGTCTGAGCCCGAGCCCGAGCACAGTGCCGAGGCACAGGACACCGTGGACCTGCGCTACGGGAAGCCGGAAGAGAAAAACTAATCCCTGCAGACAAGCACCGAGGCATACGCCTCCACCCCTTCTTCACGGCCGGTGAAACCGAGCCGCTCTGTGGTGGTGGCCTTTACCGACACGGCATCTTCTGCCACGCCCATCACAGAGGCCAGGCAGGCACGCATCTGAGGCACATACAGAGCTATTTTGGGAGCCTGAAGCAACAGGGTTATATCGGCATTGACCAGATGCCAGCCCTTCTGCTGCACCATATCGCAGGTGCGGCGGAGCAGTATCTTGCTGTCGATACCCTTGAATTCGTCGCTCGTGTCGGGGAAGTGGCGGCCTATGTCGCCCAGAGCCAGGGCACCCAGCAGGGCGTCGCACAGCGCGTGTATCATAACGTCGCCGTCAGAGTGAGCCACGCAACCTTTGGTGTGGGGGATTTCCACGCCGCCGAGGGTCAGTTTCAGCCCAGGCGCCAGCCGATGGACATCATAGCCGTTTCCAATGCGAAAGTCACAATTCATATGACAAATTTATTATCTTTGTTTGATTAAACAAAACCGCTATGGCCATCACTTTCTTCCCCAGACCCAAACATAGGGTATTCAACTATACACCACGCTATTACGACGAGCGCAAAGAGCGCTTGAAAGAGCTGTATGCCAAGTATGGGAAGGAATATCCCGGCGACGACAAGGCCTCTGCGCAGCAGGCTGCGAAGGACCTTGAAGATCTGGCCGCGCCCGGTGAAGTCCGTGAGGTGATGGATATCGAGGCCGGCAAGCGGCAGAACCGCAGCGGGGCCGCCTATATTCCCGGGCAGTATATCCGCAGCGCCTATCGCAAGGACACCGCCACCCGCATCAGCGAAGAGAAAACCCACAGCCCGCTGCGCACCATCATAGTTCTGGTGACAATTGTTGCAGCCGTGCTGGTGGCATATTATTTAAGTCAAGGTCTTGTAGAGCTTTTCAGATAGCGGTATGATCAAGGTCCTTCCCAGCAACATAGCCAACCTTATCGCCGCCGGAGAGGTGGTGGGCCGCCCTGCATCGGTGGTCAAGGAGCTTATGGAAAACAGCATCGACGCCGGCGCCACTACGGTGAGCGTGAGCGTGCTGGATGCAGGAAGAACCCTTGTCCAGGTGATTGACGACGGCTGTGGAATGAGTGCAGAAGATGCCGCAATCTGTTTTGAAAGGCACGCCACAAGCAAGATTTCCACGGCAGAAGATCTGGAAAAAATCCTCACCTACGGCTTCCGCGGAGAGGCGCTGGCATCCATTGCCGCAGTGGCGCAGGTCACCCTGAAAACCCGACGTGAAGAAGATGAAGCCGGCATCCAGATAGAGGCGGCCGACAGCCGCATCTTATCCCAAAAGCCCGTTGCCGCCCCGCGCGGCTGCAACATCGCCGTAAGCAATCTGTTCTACAATGTTCCGGCCCGCCGCAAATTCCTTAAGTCGGATGCGGCGGAGATGCGCCACATAGAGCAGGAGTTCCTGCGAGTGGCCATCTCAAACATAGACCGTGCGTTTGTGCTGAAGCATAACGGGCGCGACATCTACAACATCCGCCCAGCCACAAACCTAAAACAGCGCATCACAGACTTGTGTGGCCGCGATTTGGCAAACGAACTGGTGGATGTTGCAACCGAAACCGATATCATAAAAATCAAAGGTTTCATTGGCAGCCCCGCCGATGCCCGCAAGACTCCCGGCAACCAGTTTTTCTTTATTAACGGCCGGTATTTCCGCAGCCCGTACCTGCACAAGGCAGTCTGCAAGCCCTATGAGAATCTGGTGCGGGAAGGCTACACCCCGGCATATTTCCTGTTTCTTGAGTGCGACCCTGGCGAGGTGGACGTCAACATCCACCCCCAGAAAACGGAGATCAAGTTCACTGAAGAGCACATCATATTCGAGATATTGTCGGCCTGCGTGCGCGAAGCTTTGGGCCGCGGTGCGTTTGGCCCTGCCATAGATTTTGAGTCGGGCGAGGTGCTGGACTTCCCTGTGATGGAGCGCGGCGGAGGCGGAAGCCACTCCTCTGGCAGCTCTGCCGGAGGCTTTATCCGGCCTCCAAAGATGAACTACAGCCCGCTGTTCCGGCAATTCGAAGAGGACGGCGATGCCGAAAGCCCCTCCGGGGAACCGCGCTATACCACTCCCCACCCCGGCTACGGGCCGCTGCTTGAAGAGGAGGCCGCGCCGGAGCACAATGTGCTGGTGCTGAACGGGAAGCTGATATTGGCGCCGGTGCGCGAAGGGCTGGCAGTCATAAGCATAAAAAAGGCCCAGGAAGCCATCCTGTACCATAAATATTACGAGTTCCTGTCGCAGGAGCGCTTCATTTCCCAGAGGTCGCTCTATCCCCAGCAGGTGGTGCTGCCCGGCAACATCTATTCGGTGATTCTGGAAAATATCGACCGTATCTCCCAGCTGGGCTTCGACATCCGGGATTTTGGCGATAATACCATAATTGTGTATGCCGTGCCGGACGGTTTCCCCACAGAAGAGGAGGCCCTGAAGGATGTTATGGACAATTTGGCAGCCTCGCTGGACAGGGAGATCACCGGCGAAGGGGTGGCGACCTACGCCCGCACCATCGCCGCCGCTGCGGTTAAAAAGCTGAACCACAACCTGAACGCCGTCCAGGCGGAGATGATTGCCAACCAGACTCTGGTGCTGCGCGCCACCTATGGCGCGGACCTTGCAACAAAGTGCATCACCATTATATCTAACGAAGAATTGGAGAGAAGACTATGAACAGCTACGGATTCGGAGGCTTTGGAGGTTTCTGGCGCACAATCCCGCCGGTGACGCGCAACTTAATCATAATCAACACTATAGTGCTGATTTTTACAGCACTCACCGGAGACAGGATGTACCAGCTGTTCTCTCTGTTTGCATTTGAGTCGCCGCTGTTCAAGCCCTGGCAGGTTGTCACTCATATGTTTATGCACGGCGGTTTCTGGCACCTGTTCTTCAATATGTACACGCTGATGATATTCGGCACGCAGCT
>JAEEGG010007197.1_pt1 | contig 25806 bp, 24 predicted proteins | sample 9134161 | NCBI WGS metagenome assembly JAEEGG01 (sample SAMN16246543, study PRJNA631951) | gut metagenome | biome: gut microbiome; feature: rumen; material: CR-attached | host: Bos | place: Iran: Karaj | collected 2018-10 | reverse complement strand
CTGTGCATCCTTGGTAAGGATGAGGTCCCCGGTTCAAATCCGGGTAACAGCTCCAACAAAAGAGACGTAAAACTGACTGTTTTACGTCTCTTTTGTTATGTTTCGTGTATTTACAATGATTTTCAGGGCTTCGGAAAGCGCGTCTTTCAGCCTCTCGGTTTCAAGAAGCGCTTCCATGATCTGCCGGTCGCACGGACAAATCGTTCCTCCTCTGTCAAATTTTCAATCCTCTTCCGGATTGTATTCAATTCTTCTTTGTGATGCGCTTTCTGCCGGAGGAGATGGCCCGCTCCGGGCAGACCAGCACACAAAGGTGGCAACCCACGCATTTCTTTCCGTCCAGAATCGGTTTTCTTGCCTCGTTCAGCCGGATGGCCTGGTGTCCGCCGTCTGCACATGAGATCTCGCAGCGCCCGCAGCCAATGCACTTCTCCCGATGAAATTTCGGGAAGATCACGGTGTCCCGCTCCAGCACGTCCGTGGTATCACTGACAGATTCCAGGGCGAGGCCGGTTGCCTCTCTGACGCAGGAAAAGCCTTTTTCCGCCAGATAGTAATTGAGTCCGGCCTTCAGATCGTCGATGATGCGGTAGCCGTACTGCATCACCGCTGTGGTGACCTGAATGCTTCCCGCGCCAAGCAGGATGAATTCCAACGCGTCCAACCAGGTTTCCACGCCGCCCATAGCACTCAGGTGCATGCCATGCAGCGTCGGATTCTGCCCCAGCTCCGCGATAAAGCGCAGGGCAATGGGCTTGACCGCGTTGCCGCTGTAGCCGCCTACGGCGGACATGCCATGGACCGCAGGAGCAGAGATATAAGTATGGGGATTGACCCCGATGATGCTCTTGATCGTATTGATGGCGGCGAGCCCATCCGCGCCGCCGCGCCTGGCAGCCTCCGCTGCGGGGCTCATGGTTGCCACGTTGGGCGTCAGCTTGGCCAGGATCGGCAGCTTCGTTCCCCGCCGTGCGGCGGCAGTAAAGCGCTCCACCAGCTCCGGCACCTGGCCGATGTCCGAGCCAAGGCCCCCGTCTGCCATATTGGGGCAGGAGAAGTTCAGCTCGATGGCGTCCGCGCCGTTTTCCTCACACAGCCGCGAAAGCTCCTCCCATTCCGCGTCATTCTGGCCCATGATGGAGGCCAGAATGAACTTGGTGGGGTAGTTTTCTTTCAGACGGCGGAAGATCTCCATGTTTTCCGCCACGCTGTGGTCGGAGAGCTGTTCGATGTTCTTAAAGCCGATGATGCTGCCGTTGTCCCCCGTGATGGCGGAAAAGCGGGGCGAGGCCTCGTGAATATCAAACGAGCAGATCGTCTTGAAGCAGACGCCCGCCCAGCCGGCCTCGAATGCCCTGGAACACATGTCGTAGGTGCTGGCTACCACGGAGGAAGACAACAGAAAGGGGTTCTCCAGCGTAACGCCGCACAGCTCCGTTTGAAGGCGGCCCTCGTCCTCCGGTAAGGGGATATCAAGCTGCGGCCGGACGTCAGCATGGAGCCGCGTAATCAGTTCCCGGATCGGTACCTGATGGGGCCGGACACAGGCAGCCTCGCAGGGTGCGGGGCAGTCAATGCAGGGATTGGAATCCGTCACCCGCGCAGCCGCCGCTTTTTCATCATCAAACCAGATGCTGCGAAGGAGCCCTGCGGGATCGAGCTTTGCGCAGGCGGCAGAGCACGGTGCGTCCGCGCAAAGCGCACAGCGGAGCATATCCGATCGCATTATCTTTCTTTCAAACATAGCAATTCTCCTTTATGCCGCCGGTATCAAGACAAGAGATGTCTTTTCGGCGTCTGTTTTATAGATTGTTTCAAACGTGTCCCGCATTGAAATGGTTTCAAAGCCCGGAGAGCGGCAGGTTTCAGCAAAGGAGGCCGCCGTCTCCGGGTCGCCGTAATCCCAAAGGGTATCGTCACACAGAAGCATATCGGCCCGGCGGCCTGAGTCAGGCCGCCCTGCGGCATGGGCTGAACCGTTACGATGCGTGCTCTGTGTCCCCCGTGTTTGTCACCGCCCGCTCTTGACTCTTTCGGTCGGGCGGTGTAGAATAGAACCGCCCACCGGCGGGGCTCAGTATTCGGCTCTCGCGCCGCCGATCAGCTTCGGCCGGACGCGGGCCATCGTGACGTTCGCCTCGCCGATCCGGTCATGCTCCGCGTGGACGGGAACGGCCACGCGACGCAGGTGCATCCCGATCAGCACGCCGCCGATATCCATTCCCGCCCGGGCCATTGCCCGGATATCCTCGACGACCACGGGGTCTTCAAAAACCTCCGTCGCCCGGACGCTCCACGCGCCGCCTGCATGCAGGCGCGGCTTCACGCAGACCTCCTCGAAGCCGAAGCGCTCCATGCACGCCCGCTCAACGACGACGGCGCGGTTCAGATGCTCGCAGCACTGGCAGGCCAGAAACAGGCCGCGCGACTTTACAACGGGCAGGATCTCATCCATGATCGCGCGGGCAACGTCCTCGGTGGAATGCGTTCCCATGTGGTAGCCGAGCACGCGGCTCGTGCTGCACCCGACCACGACGATATCCCCGGCCTTCAGGGGCGGGATGTTGTGCGAGACGGTTCCCGCATATTCCAGACCGACCTCCCCGTAGTTGACCAGCTCGGTGATCGCGGCCCTTGCCTGCTTTCTCAACTGTTCCAGTGTAAACTCCACGATGATCGCCTCCGTGCGTATGTCTGATAACCTGATTATAATACCCTTTATCCGAAATTACAAGGAGATATGAACGTGCAGACCGAAGAATTCTTTCAGATCCTCGTGACCCTTCCGGCCAACGAAACGCACCGGCAGACGCTTGCGGCAGCCTGCCCGGGCGGACGCTTAACCTATCTTCCGCAGGAGGCGCTCAGCGAAGCAGCCGTCGCCGGGGCGGACGTGATCGTCGGCAATCTGCCCTTTACCCTTCTGCCGGCCTGCAAGCGGCTGAAGCTGCTGCAGCTTGCCTCCGCCGGGGCAGACGGCTTCCCGGCGCGCATGCCGGAGGCAGCCGTTCTGACCAACGCCAGCGGGGCCTACGGCCTTGCCATTTCCGAGCATATGCTCGGCATGGTGCTGGGAATTCTCAAGCGGCTCTACACCTACCACGACGACCAGCGGCAGAGCCTCTGGCGCGACGAGGGAACGGTTGCCTCTCTGGAAGACGCTGTGGTGCTTGCCGTAGGCATGGGCAATATCGGCGGCGAGTTCGCCCGGAAATGCAAGGCCCTCGGCTCCTATACCGTCGGCATCCGCAGGCAGCTTCGAGAGAAGCCCGACTATCTCGACGAGCTGCACAGTCTTTCGGAGCTGGACGAGCTTTTGCCGCGGGCTGACGTCGTCGCCCTCTCCCTGCCCTCCGGGCCGGAGACCGACGGGCTGATGGACGAGCGCAGGCTGCGCAGGATGAAGCCCGGCGCAGTCCTGGTCAACGTGGGCCGGGGCAAGGCGATCGTGACCGACGATCTGATGAAGGTCTGCGCCGAGGGCCGCATCCACGCCGCCCTGGACGTGACCGACCCGGAGCCGCTGCCGCCGGACCATCCCCTGTGGCAGACCCCGAACGTCCATATCACCCCGCACATCTCCGGCTTCTTCCACCTGCCCCAGACCCTGGATCGCATCGTCTCCATCGCCGCGCAGAACCTCCGGCGCTTCTGCGAGGGACGCCCCCTCCTGAACGTCGTCGATTCCGAGACCGGCTACCGCCGGGAGGACAACCGGGCGTAACTGCGCAGCAAATCAGAAAAGCCACATAGATAAAAGCTTCGTCCGCACGGCAGCCGCTTTGGCTTCCGTGCGGACGAGTTTTGTTTCACCAAAAGACGCAGATGCGAACCCCGGACGCACATATTGGGGCCCCATCGAAGCGTGCTTCGATGGGGAAAAGGAGGAGCCCCGCAGCACAGTCGAAGGAGGCCCGGCTCTTACGAAACCGGGACTCCTGAGCCGTGCGGAGGGTGCTCCGACGTGGTGGAGCTGAGGGGAGTCGAACCCCTGTCCGAAAATAACTTGACAGGAACTTCTTCGGGCGCAGTTTGTTATTTCCATTCCCTCGGCCGCACGCGAACAAACACGCTTACGGCCTTGGTAGCTTCATGATGCATGGTGCGGGCAAAGCTTACCGCACGCACGGTCACCACTTAAATCACACCCGAGCCCGGCTCGTGGTCCTTCCGGGGCGGATGGGCAGCTAATTAAGCAGCCGCCAGAACAGCGTTATCGTTGTCAGTTAATTTAGAAAAGTTGCCCGGTTTAAGGAGGTCAGACACCTCCGCCCGCTTATCCTGCCTCACTATCCCCGTCGAAACCGGTACAGCCCCGAATATGGGAAATTGAGAACGGATGGTTGAAAATTGCGAATTGGATGGATCTTGCTTTGCAGCCTGCGGCACGCCCCTTCTCCCTCCCGGCTTTGGGAGGGAGAAGGCGAAAAGCCTGCGGCGCGGCGGCTTATCTGCGCTTGTTGGGCTCGGGGTAGGTCTCGCCGAGCGTGTCCACGCGGATGGAAGCCATCTTCTGCTCCTCGAGGGGACGGTCGTTGTAGTCGACCTTGGTGTTGGCGATTTGATCCACGACTTCCATGCCCTCGGTGACCTTGCCGAAGGCCGCGTACTGCTTATCCAGGTGCGGAGCGTCCTCATGCATGATGAAGAACTGGCTGCCGGCGGAATTCGGGTTCATGGAGCGGGCCATGGACAGGACGCCGCGCTTGTGCTTGAGGTTGTTGTCAAAGCCGTTCATATAGAACTCGCCCTTGATGCTGTAGCCGGGGCCGCCCATGCCGGTGCCGGTGGGGTCGCCGCCCTGGATCATGAAGCCGGCGATGACGCGGTGGAAGATCAGGCCGTCATAAAAGCCCTTGTTGGCCAGATCGATGAAGTTATAGACGCTCTGCGGCGCGATCTCGGGATAGAGCTCGCCCTTGATGACGCCGCCGTTTTCCATGGTGATGGTGAAGATGGGATTGGACATATCAGTGGTTCCTTTCTTTCATCGCGCGGTCCATCTGTCGTTTGGCGTCGGCCCGGGCAGCGTCCTCGCGCTTATCATACAGCTTTTTGCCGCGGCAGAGAGCGATCTCCACCTTGACGCGGGAGTTTTTGAGATAGACAGCCAGGGGAATGATGGAATAGCCGTCCTGTCTGACCTTGCCGTAGAGACGCATGGTCTCCCGCTTGTGCAGAAGCAGACGCCGCGGGCGAAGGGGGTCCTTGTTGAAGATGTTGCCCTTTTCGTAGGGAGCAATGTGCATCTGACGGATCCACATCTCGCCGTCCTTGATCTGACACCAGGCCTCCTTGAGCGAGAGCGTGCCGGCGCGGATGGATTTGACCTCGGTGCCGACCAGCTCGATCCCGGCCTCAAAGGTCTCGTCGATGAAATATTCATGATGGGCCTTCTGGTTCTTGGCCATGATCTTCACGCCGGAGCCTGGCATCCTCGCACCTTCCTTCCGTCTGTCTGATTGGCCTATATTATAGCACGATCGCCCCTGGGCCGCAAGTGTTTTCTGCGGTTTGCAAAATTTATTTACAATTTCCGAAATTCGGGCTTTACCTTTTGGATCGTTTATACTATAATCACAACGCACCATCCTGAAAGGAGACCAGCGCCTTGAAAACAAAAAAGAAAGCGCATTCCAATCTCTACCGAAAAGCTGTCGTCTGCCTGATTCTGTTCTGCGGCTTTTTCAGTATCTTTTCCATCCCGATGGGCCTCGGAAACGCCCTGAACACGATGATGAACACGGCCTATCGGATCCTGATGGATACCGTGTTCTACATTATGGCCATTGCGGTCATCGCCGGCGCAGTCTCCAGTCTGCTGACGGAGTTCGGCGTGGTCGCCCTGCTGAACAAGGTCCTCTCTCCCCTGATGAAGCCGCTGTTCGGCATGCCCGGCGCTTCCGCGCTCGGCATGGTTTCCACGTACCTCTCCGACAACCCCGCAATCCTGACGCTGGCAGATGACAAGAAGTTCCGCCGCTTTTTCAAGGCATACCAGATTCCCGCTCTGACCAATCTGGGCACCTCCTTTGGCATGGGTCTGATCGTCACGAGCTTTGCCGTCGGCATGTCCAGCCTGCTGGGCAAGGAGGTCGGCATTGCGGCGATCTGCGGCAACATCGGCGCCATCTTCGGCGCCATCGTCTCCACCCGCCTGATGCTGCTCTTCATGAAAAAGCATTACGGCAAGGACGAGCCCGCTCTCAAGGAGGACTACGTGGAGGCGGAGGAGGTTCAGGAGCATAACCACAAGGGCTTCCTGCACGTGCTGGACGCGCTGATGGACGGCGGCAAAAAGGGCGTTGATATGGGTCTGGCCGTGATCCCCGGCGTGCTGATCATCTGCTCCATCGTTCTGATGCTGACCAACGGCAAGCCCGCGCCGCAGTTCAAATACGCGAGGATCGAACGCGTTACTTCGAACGGCAAATACTACCGCCACTCGCTGAGCATCGAGATCCCGGATTCCGCCGATAGCCTGACTGAGGTGCTGCCAAATCACGGCGACGCGGTCTGGACCTCTTCGACCCCCGATGAAGACGGCAAGTATCCGATTTTCGATACCTACACGACCAAGGGCCGCACCTTTGAAACGAACGAGCGGCTTTACGTTACTGTGAATAAAAAGGCATGGTACGGCAGGGGGTCGTTCCGCATCGTCCTGCTCCGCGAGGGTGACGCCTCCGAGGACGGGATCCGGCTCGCGCTTGAGCCTGTGGAGGATCAGAGTGAGGGAACCACGATGCTGCTCACAACTACCATCCCGCAGCAGGATTACACCGGCAGCGCCTTCGAGGGCATCGGACTGCTGCCATTCCTTGCGGACAAGCTCAGCTTCCTGCTCCAGCCGCTGTTCGGCTTCTCCAGCGGCGAAGCCGTCGCGGTTCCGGTCACGGCGCTCGGCTCCGCCGGCGCTGCGCTGGGTCTGATCCCCGGCTTTGCCAAGCGCGGGCTGATTAACGTCGGAGACCTTGCGGTCTTCGTGGCGATCTGTATGTGCTGGAGCGGCTATCTGAGCACCCACGTCTCGATGATGGAGGTTCTGGACTGCCGCGAGCATACCGGAAAGGCCCTCCTCAGCCACACGATCGGCGGTCTCTGCGCCGGCGTTGCCGCCCACTGGCTGTTCCGGCTGGCAATCCTGCTGTTGTCGTAACACGCGCAAATCCCGATCCATCCCAAACGATCCCGCCGACGGAAGCCCGTCGGCGGGATCGCTTTTTCTTTTCGCAGCAGGTTTTCGCGGCAGGCTTTTCCGCCGCGCCGCCCGGAGCAATCTTCCGGAAGTCCGGCGCTCGCGGCACGGGCCCGCAGACGTGTTTCTTACGGCTCGATCGCAGCGAAGGGAATCCCGTATTTCGCCGCGTATGCCTCCGCCGCGCCACCGGCACAGCCCCGGACTGTCAGCTCCGGGCAGCCTTCGAAGACAGCCATGCCAAAGGATATCTCGTCGGCAAGAACGGTCGCCGACCGCAATTCGGTACAGCCGAAAAAAGCGCATTCTCCAATCAATTTTACGCCGGCAGGAATCGTGACCGACTCCAGGCTGCTGCAGCCTCTAAACACCGATCCCTCCAGAGCGGCAATCCCGTCCGGCAGCCGGACCTCACGCAGAGCGCTGCACCATTGAAACGCACCCCAGCCAATGGAACGCACGCCATCCGGAATTGAAACCGCCTGCAGCCCGCCGCAATTGGCGAACGCGGATTCCCCGATGGTCACCACGCTCTCTGGGACGGAATAGTCGCCGTAGTAGCCGGATAACATTTGGATCAATACCGTCTTGTCCCGGTTGAACAGGACGCCGCTCTCATCGCTGCTGTACGCGGGATTGCCCGGTGAAACGGAGAGTCCCCGGAGATTGCGGCAGTTGACAAAGGCGTCCGGGGAAATGGAGGTCACGCTCCAGGGGATCGACAGCTGACGCAGATGATCGCAGAAGTTAAACGCGTTCGCCCCAATGGAGCGCAGACTGTCCGGAAGCGTCAGCTCCACCAACTCAGAGCAGTTTGAAAAAGCGTCATCACCGATGCCGGTTACGCCCTCGGGAATCGTCACCGCGCGCAGCTGCCAGCATCCGGAAAAGGCAGCGTCTGCAATTTCGGTCACGCTCTCCGGGACGGAATACGCTTCAAGAGAGCGGGGAATGCAAAGCAGGACGGTCTGATCCTTGTTGAAAAGCGCGCCCCGGGCGTCGCTGCTGTACGCGGGATTGTCCGGATCCACCGAAAACCCGGCAGAAACAGCTCCGGCAAATGCACCGCTTCCGAGAGAGCGCACGCTCCCGGGAATCGTCACCGTGGTCAGATGGCAGCCGGAGAAGGCGTAGTCCCCGACGGTGCTCACGCTGTCGGGAATCGTCACCGCGGTCAGATTGCAGCAGCCGGAGAACGCGGAGTCGCCGATCGAACCGACTCCGTCCGGAATCGTCACCGCGGTCAGATTGCAGCAGCCGGAGAACGCGGAGTCGCCGATCGAACCGACTCCGTCCGGAATCGTCACCGCAGTCAGACTGTAACAATCGAAGAACGTGCAGTCGCCAATCGAACCGACTCCGTCCGGAATCGTCACCACAGACAGACTGCTGCAGCCGTAGAAGGCGTAGTCCCCGACGGTGCTCACGCTGTCTGGAATCGTCACCGCAGACAGATTCCAGCAGCCGGAGAACGCGTGGCCGCCAATTGAACCGACTCCGTCCGGAATCGTCACCGCGGTCAGATCATAGCAGTCATAAAACGCGGATTCGCCGATGACAGCGACGGTCTCCGGGATCTGATAAGCGCCTTTATAGCTGCCCGGGACGCGGAGCAGTTCCGTCCTGTCCGCGTTGAACAGAGCGCCATTCGAATCGCTGGCGTAGACGGAATTGCCCTCCGCGACAAAAAACGCCGGAGCATGGTACCCTTCTCCGAAGGCATCTTTGCCGAGGGATCTCAGGCTGGCCGGAAGCGTAACCTCGGCGATCTCGCAGCCATCGAAGGCGCCGTCTCCGATGTCGGTCACGCCTTCCGGGATCGTCACCGCGGTCAGACCATGACAGGATTCAAACGCGAATTCACTGATGGTCCGGACGGTATCCGGGACGGTATAGCTGCCTTCCACACTCGGGGGGCAGTAGAGCAAAACCGTCCCGTCCTCCGTAAACAGAACGCCGCGTTCGTCGCTGCGGTAAGCGGGATTGTCCGGTGCGACGAAAACCCCTTCCTGTATGTTCGTAAACGCAAAGACATTCCTTCCAATGGAACGCACGCCTGCCGGGATTTCGAGGCGGTTCAGACTCATGCATCTTTCAAACGCGTTGTCTCCGATGGAGGTGACGCTCTCGGGGATTTCGAGACGGCTCAGACTCGTGCAGACCATAAACGCGTTGTCTCCGATGGAGGTGACGCTCTCGGGGATTTCGATACTGTTCAAATATTCGCAGCAGAAGAAAGCGCCGGAGCCGATGGAGCTCAGTCCCTCCGGCAGGGAAACCTTCAGGATTCGCAGGGAATAATCGTGCCAGGGCGTATCATCATAATACGCCTCCTCAGAATTCGCCTCGGAGACTTGGCCATAATCCGCCATCGCGCCGCTGCCTTCGATGATCAGGGTACCGGTTTCCTCATCGAAGCGCCAGGTCAGATTGTCGCCTTCGGCTCCGCATTCATTGCCCACAGGCTCTTCCCCCGGCAAGCCGGTTTCGTCCTTGGGTTCGGCGGTCTGGGTCGGGATCGGAGGCGCTTCCGTTTTGATCACCGTGGGGTCTCCGGGGACGGGCTGACGGTCCTTCAGCAGCCTGCCCCCCGCCCAAAGGCCGCCGCCCACCAGGGCAAAGGCCAGCACGCCCGCCAGGAGCCTGGCCCCCAGACCGTGGAGAAAGGCCCGGCCTGCCGTCATAGCGGTAATGGTGACGGGGGCCGCCGAGGTTTCCAGAACGGTTCCGGCCGCCGCAGCGGATCCGGCACGCGCCGCGCCGCCTGCCGCCGGGGTTTTGGCAAGAACGGAGGCCAGGGTCTTTTTCTCTGCCGCCCGGGCGGGCTCCAGCCCTCGCACCAGAGCAGCGAGGAAGGGGATCGGGCCCAGCCCGTAGAGCTTCACGCCCTGGCGCTCCAGCGCCCGGACCTTCGCCTCCACCTTTTTCCGGCCCTGAAAGAGCTGGGCCTTGACGGTGCCGGAGGCCACGCCAAGGGCCTCGGCGATCTCCCGGACGCTCATATCTTCATAATACCGCATGCCGACGACGAGCTGCTGCTGCTCCGGCAGCTCGGCCAGGATCTTCCGTACCAGCCGGGACGTCTCCTTCCGGTCCAGGGCCAGCTCCGGCTGGACCGTCGGATCGGGATCGGGCAGTTCGAGCCCCGCCTCGTCCGCGCCGTCCCCCAGCTCCGTGAAGCTGGCAGGCTGTCGCCTTGCCACCTGCCGAACCGCCTCGTTCACAGCGATCCGCCGCAGCCAGGGCAGGAAGGCTTCGTTGGCCTCCAGCTGATCCAGGCTCCGAAAGGCCCGGAGCCAACTGTTCTGCAGCACGTCCCAGGCCAGGTCCTCGTCCCGGATCATGGCCCGGACCGTGCGGTAGAGGGCGGGATTGATCTGCTCGTAAAGGGCCGCGCAGGCTGCCTGATCGCCGCCTCTGGCCCGTTCCACCAGCTCCGGGGTGATTTCTGCCCGACTGAAGCTCCGATTCTTGTTTTTCATGCTTCGCACCTGCTTTCTTTCCTTCTCTGATCGTTAACGCGTTACTTCTGCGGATTGCAGCAGGAGATCCCGAACGGATCCGCCTCCGGCGGATCCCCTTCTTTCCGGGCGTCCGGACGCTCGCCCCCAGGAGGAGCAAGCGCCGACCCTGCCGTTCCGGGGAGCCTGTCGGCCGAAAGCTGTTGCAGCAGGGCCTGCAGAACCGCCGCAGACCGCTCGGGGTCCGGGCTGAAATTGCGGCCCATCAGCTTCTTGTACAGCGCCGCAAAGCGCTCCTGCTCCGGCATGACTCTCCCTCCTTTCGCGTCCTTCTGTCTGTAAGACCCGGCGAAGCGAAAAAAGGTTTATCGAAATCGAAAAAAAGATGACGCAGAGAAAAAAGTTTTCAGACGCCGGTTCCGGCAAAACTAGCCCTCCGTTCCGGCAAGGCTTCGTCACGCCCCGATTTTGCCGGAACGGAAACGCCGGCCAACCCGTTTCGGGGAAAGCCGGCGTCTTTGTTTCATCAGGCGTTTCTCTTCAGCCTGCCCTTGCGGGGCAGGACAGCTACTCCACGTTCAGAATGCAGCCCTTGAGATACCAGCTCTGGTCTGTATGCAGGGAGGCGGGATGGTCGCGGGACTGCATCAGCGTCTCGATCAGACGGACGGTGCGCCCGGAATCCGCGGCAGCGTCGCGGAGCATTTCGGTGAACAGCTCCGGCGTCATAAACTGGCTGCACGAGCAGGTGACCAGGAAGCCGCCCGGCTCGACGAGGTGCATGCAGCGCAGGTTCAGCTCCTTGTAGCCGCGGTAGGCCGCGTCCAGCGCCCGCTTGTTTTTGGCAAAGGCCGGCGGGTCGCAGATGACCGTTCCAAAGCGTCTGCCCCGGTGGGCGTAGTCCTTGACCAGATCAAAGACGTTGGCCTCGGTGGTCGTAATGCGGTCGGCTACCCCGTTGCGCGCTGCGTTTTGCCGAAGCATTTCAAGGGCTTCGGCAGAGACGTCCACGGCCTCGACGGCGCTTGCCCCGTAGAGTGCCGCGTGGATCGCAAAGCCGCCGGTGTGGCTGCAAAGGTCCAGAACCGTCCGCCCCGGGCAGTAGGGACGGATGCGGCCGCGGTTTTCCTGCTGGTCGAGGAAGTGACCGGTCTTCTGACCGTGCGGAATATCCACCAGCATCCTCGCATCGTGCTCCAGGATCTCCACCCGCTCCGGAACGTCGCCGTAGACGCAGCCGGTGATCTGGGGCAGGCCCTCTTTTTCGCGCACGGGAACGTCGTCGCGCTCGTAGATCCCCTTCGGCTGAAAGAGCTCAGCCAGGCAGTCAACGACCGTCTGCTTCCAACGCTCCATGCCGAGACTGACGATCTGGAAGGAGAGATAGTCTCCGAACTTATCCACGGTCAGGCCGGGCAGACCGTCGCTGTCACCGAAGACGACGCGGCAGGCATTGGAAAAGCCGAGGCTTTTCCGGTAGGCCCACGCCCGCTCGATCCGCGCGCGGAAAAATGCCTCGTCGATCACGGCGTTCGGGTCGCGGGTCAGCAGGCGCACCGTGATCCGGGAGGCCGCGTTAAAAAAACCCCAGGCAAGGAAGTTGCCCCTGGCGTCCAGGACCTCCACGACGTCCCCGTCGCGGCAGAGCTCGTCCACCCAGTCTATCTCGTTGTCAAAAATCCAGAGCCCGCCGGCGCGAACGTCCTGCTCCTCGCCCCTGCGGAGGCAGACCTGTCCGTACTCCATCACGCTTCAGCGGCGCGGGTCCGGATGAAGTGCCAGGCGTCGCGGCACATATCGTCCACGGTCTTTTCGGCGTGCCAGTTCAAAACGGAGGCGGCCTTTTCGGCGTTGGCGTAGACCTCCGCAAGGTCGCCGTCGCGGCGTCCGCCGATGACGTAGGGCACGCGCACGCCGTTGACGGTCTGGAAGGCGTTGACCAGCTCCAGGACGCTGACGCCGTCGCCGGTGCCGAGGTTGAAGGCCTCCGCGCCGCGGTGGTTTTCCGCATATTTCAGGGCGGAGATATGACCCTTCGCCAGATCCACGACGTGCAGATAGTCACGCAGGCAGGTGCCGTCGCGGGTCGGGTAATCGTCGCCGAAAACGGTGAGCTGCGGGAGCTGTTTGGCGGCCACGCGGGCCACGTAGGGCATCAGATTGTTGGGAATGCCGTTGGGATCGTCGCCCAGAAGGCCGGACTCGTGCGCGCCGATGGGGTTGAAATAGCGCAGCAGGACGGCAGTGAAGTCCGGGTTGGCGGCGCATTCGTCGCGCAGGATCTGCTCGATCATAACCTTCGTCCAGCCGTAGGGATTGGTGGCGGAGGTGTCCATGTCCTCGGTATAAGGGGAGGCGTTTTTGGGGCCGTAGACCGTCGCCGAGGAGGAGAACACGAAGCGGGTGCAGCCGTGGCGCTTCATCGTCTCGAGCAGGGTCAGGGTGGTATCGAGATTGTTGCGGTAGTAGCGCAGCGGGATCTGACAGCTCTCGCCCACAGCCTTGAGCCCGGCAAAATGGATCACGGCTTCAATGGGATGGGCAGCAAAGACGGCCTCCAGGGCAGCCCGGTCGGCCACGTCCAGCTCGCAGACCGCAGGGGTTTTGCCGGTGATGCGGGCGATCCGCTCCGGCACGTCCCGGCTGGAATTGCAGAAATTATCGGCGATGACGACGTCATAGCCCTCGTTGAGCAGCTCCACGCAGGTATGGGAGCCGATATATCCGGCGCCGCCGGTCACTAAAATGCTCATAGAAAACCTCCCGAACAGAATCGTTATGCTTGTTTTGCTTGAGAATAGTGTACCACAACGGCACATGGAATGCAAGAGCGCAATTTCCCCGAAAAAAAGCAAAAAAGCAGTTGACAAAGCGCTGATTTTCCGCTAAAATATAACGGCTTGCGTAAGCAGGCAGAATCCCCTTGCCGCTGAGGGATTCAGCGGCCGAAAGACCAAAAGGAGGTGCAAACAATCATGGCTAAGATTTCCGCAAAGTACGAGGTTCTCTACATCATCGATCCCGATCTGGGTGAAGAGGGTATTGCAGCGCTCGTGGAAAAATTCAAGGCTCTGGTGGAGGCGGAGGGTACTCTGACCGCCATCGAGGAGTGGGGCAAGCGTCGGCTGGCCTACCTCATCAATGACAAGCCCGAAGGCTACTACGTTCTGATGAACATCGAGTGCAAGCCCGAGCTTCCCGCTGAGCTGGACCGCGTGTTCAAGATCACTGACGGCATTATGCGTTCCCTGATCACCGTTGTGGAAGAGTAAGGAGGCAAATCCATGCTGAACCACATTGTTCTGATGGGTCGTCTGGTCCGTGATCCCGAGCTTCGGCACACCGCCAGCGGCGTGCCCGTCGCGAGCTTCCGCATTGCGGTGGACCGCGATTTCGGCAACCGGGAGACCGGCGAGCGCGAGGCCGATTTCATCGACGTCGTCGCTTGGAGAAGCACCGGCGAGTTCGTCAGCAAGTATTTTGCCAAGGGTCGTATGGCCGTCGTTTCGGGCCGTCTGCAAATGCGGAACTGGACCGACAAGGAAGGCGGCAAGCGGACCTCCGCCGAGGTCGTAGCGGATAACGTCTATTTCGGCGATTCCAAGCGCGACAGCGACGGCGGCAGCTACAACGGCAGCAGTTATGCCGGCGGCAGCAACAATTCCTACCGCTCCTACGGCGATTCCAACAGCGCCCCCGCGGGTGGCAGCAACTATGCCGCGCCTGCAGCGCCCGCAGCGTCGGACTTCGCAATGCTCGAGGACGACGACGGCGAGCTTCCGTTCTAATTGAATTTTTCACATGAGACTGTAAAAAGGAGGTTCCGATCATGGCCAATGATACCAGAGTGAGACCGCACAAGCGCAAGAAGGTTTGCCAGTTCTGCGTGGACAAGGTCACCTCGATCGACTATAAGGATACCGCAAAGCTCCGCCGCTTCATTTCCGAGCGCGGCAAGATCCTGCCCCGCCGCACCACCGGCACCTGCGCTGCTCATCAGCGCCAGCTGACCGTGGCCATCAAGCGCGCCCGTCAGATCGCTTTGCTTCCCTACGTCGAAGACTGATTCGTCAAAATTTCGCCCGCTGCCGTTCGGCAGCGGGCGATTTTTATTCGCAGCGCTCAAAAACCCCCGCCGGAGCATTCCGACGGGGGCCTTTGAGAAAAGAAGAGAAGAAATGAAAAGTACAGCGGCGTTGGTCGCTTCCACTTACAGGTACATCATACCGGATAAATGTAACAAAGGTATGAATGAGATGGAAACAAACTTCAAAAGAATTATGAACGCCGCCGCCCGGTGCGTCTATTCGGTCGCGCGGACCGCGTGGACCTCCGGGTATCGGCCCTGCAGCGCGAGGGCGGCAAGGGCCGCTGTCTCCGGCTTGTCAAACAGACCGAAGACCACGGAACCGGTCCCCGTCAGACGTGCGCCGAGCGCACCGAGCTCCAAAAGCTCGCGGCGAACGGTCTGTACAACGGGGAAGGCTTCGCTGACCGGGGGCTCGAAGGCGTTCTCCAGAAGCCTTCCGACGGCGGGCAGATCGCCCGCAGCCAGGGCGGCTTCCATCGCGCGGTTGTCCGGTCTGGCTGTGACGCCGACGGCGTCCACGGTTCGGAACAGAGCCGGGGTGGAGATGGCGAAGTCCGGCTTGACCAGGACGAAGCAGGCATTCGGGGGCAGCTCGGGCAGGCGCGTCAGCACCTCTCCCCTGCCCGCAGCCAAGGCAATTCCGCCAAAGAGGCAGTAGGGCACGTCGCTGCCGACGGTCAAGCCGACGGCGCGGAGCTGGGGCTCAGAGAATCGGCGGTAGTGGCCGTTCAGCAGGCGCAAAACGGCAGCGGCATCGCTGGAGCCGCCGGCCATCCCCGCCTGGGCGGGGATGGATTTGCGGATCGCAACCGAAACGCCTTCCGGGGCGAGATCAGCGGCGTCCAGATAGGCCTTTGCCGCCTTCCAGCAGAGGTTATCCGGTCCGTCCGGGATCCCGGGCCGGTCGCAGGTAACGGACCAGGGCTCGCCGGTATCCAGCCGCACCGTTATCTCGTCGCAAAGGCTGACCGAGCACATGACCATTTCCAGGTCGTGATAGCCGTCGGGCCGTCTGCCCAGAATATCGAGGGTCAGATTCAGCTTGCCGTAGGCGCGGCCTTGGAGCGTGATCACTTGATCTTGCGGGCCTCGAGGTAGTAGCGCTTCTCTCTGGCGTGACCCATGGAGAAGGTCTTGCGGGGCAGGATGCCGTCAGCGATCACGCCGCGGAAGAGCTGGCTCTTTTCCATTGCGGGCAGCAGGAAGCCGATGGAATCCGGCTGCTTTGCAAGGTCGATCAGCACGTCGTCGTCGTGGATGTAGTCGATCTCGCCGGCATGCTCCTTGAGATACTTGTCCAGGAAGGTCTGCAGCGCGCCGACCGCGAGCTGGCTCTTGGCCTTGTCGAGATAGACGACGCCGGACTTTTCGCCGATGTACCACTTGACGGGGAAGCCGCCCTCGGCGCACCAGGTGTCCTCCAGCTCCTTCAGCAGGGCCTCGGGATCGGTCTTGGCAATGATGCGATGGATGGGCTCGAAAACCTGGGCGGGATCGTGGATGTTTTCCAGCTCGACCAGAGCAAAACGGGCGGGATGGTTGGACAGATCCTCGCCGGGATGGTTGGCCTTGAGCTCCTCGTAGCAGCTCTTGGCGGTGGCAAGGCTGTGGTTGCCGTCGCCGACGGCGAAGACCATGGGAATGCCCTTCAGGCCTTCGTACTTCTTGCCGACGTTGGCGGTGTATTCGGTCAGGCGCTCCTCAAAGGCCTTGACCTCCTCGCCCTCGACGAGCCAGCCGGTGATATGACCGCCGCCCTCCATGAGGTCGAAGTCATAGAGCTTTTTCAGGCTGTCCTTCTTGGCGGCAATGGGCTCGATCAGGACCTTATCATGGTCGTCGGCCAGCATCAGGATGTGGGGCAGCTCGATGGGCGCGTCGCGGCGGACTCTCTGGCGCGGCGGAATGCGCTCGACCACGGTGCGCTCGGTGGCGCGGATCGCGGAGGAGGAGCCGGTGGAGTAGTCATAGGCGTCCAGATCGACCATGCCCATCAGGCCGGTACGGATGGAGCCGTTGTCCAGGGTGCGCTCGACCAGAACGAAGCTGTTCGGATAGGTGACAAAGACGTCGTTCTTGAGGTACTCTGCCATGGTCTCGTTGATGAGCTTGGTGTGGGCAGCCTCGGAGGGCGTGCCGAGCTCAGCCTCGGGAAGAATCAGATTGATGGTGGAGGCGCTGCCCTCGGCGTTCTTGCGGACGCGGTCCCAATAGGCCTGGTCGGAGGTGAACTGGTCGCAGGCGATGACGGCCCACTTCTCCATCGGAGCGTTCTTCGGCAGCAGAATGTCAGCGGGTAAAAAAGCGTTCATGAATGATACCTCACTTGTCGGTGTTTTTTGGGTCGCTCCAATTATAACAAATGCGGCGAACAAATGCAACCCGGTTTTGTAAAAATCGCATAGAAATCTTCGAATAAATGTATGCTGTATAAAAAGGCGCGGCACAGGGCAAACTGTAGCGCAACAAACTCACAAGGAGGCTGTCAAATGGATACAGCTGCATTGGTCATTACCATCATCGGCGCGCTGAACTGGGGCCTGATCTCCCTGTTTCAGTTCGACCTCGTCGCCTGGATCGGCGGCGGACAGGACGCGATGCTCAGCCGCATCATCTACGGGATCGTCGCTCTGGCTGGGCTTTGGTGTATTTCCCTGCTCTTCCGTAACCGGACAGAAGCGCTCGCAGAGTGAGATGGAAGCAGCGAGGGCTGTGCCGTTTCGTTGGAAAACGGCACAGCCCCGTTGTTTTATTGTTTTATTGTTTAGCGCTTCGTGCGCAGGATCAGCTCGCCGTTTGCGACATCCACCGTGATGGTCTCGCCGGGCAGAATGCTTCCCTCCAGGACCTTCCTGGCGATCATCGTCTCCACCGTGTGCTGGACGTAGCGGCGGAGCGGTCTGGCGCCGAAGGCGGGGTCGAATGCCTGGTCGATGATCTCGGTCTTGGCGGCCTCGGTCAGCTCGCAGCGGAGCTGCTTATCCAGCAGGCGGGCATTGAGCTGATTGATTTGCAGGTCGATGATCTTGGTAATATTCTCGCGGGTCAGCGGTTTGTAGAACACGATCTCGTCAAGACGGTTCAGGAACTCAGGACGGAAGGTCTTTTTCAGCAGGGTCTCGACCTGGCTCCGGGCGAGCGCGCTGATCTCTCCGTTCTCGTCGATCCCGTCCAGCAGATACTGGGAACCGAGGTTGGAGGTCAGAATGATGATCGTGTTCTTGAAGTCCACGACACGGCCCTGCGAGTCGGTCAGTCGGCCGTCGTCCAGGATCTGGAGCAGGATGTTGAAGACGTCGGGATGGGCCTTCTCCACCTCGTCAAAGAGGATGACGGAGTAAGGCTTGCGGCGGACGGCCTCGGTGAGCTGGCCGCCCTCCTCATAGCCGACGTAGCCGGGAGGCGCTCCGATCAGACGGGAGACGCTGAACTTCTCCATGTACTCGGTCATATCGATGCGGACCAGATTCTTTTCGTCGTCAAAGAGGTCGGCGGCAAGGGCCTTTGCCAGCTCGGTCTTGCCCACGCCGGTCGGCCCGAGGAAGAAGAAGGAACCGATCGGCCGCTTGGGATCCTGGATCCCGGCGCGGGAGCGCTGGATGGCCTCGGTGACGACGCGGACGGCCTCGTCCTGTCCGACGACGCGGCGGTGCAGGCGCTCATCCAGGTGCAGGAGCTTCTCGCGTTCGCCCTGGACCAGCTTGGCGACGGGGATACCGGTCCAGCGCTCGATGATCTTGGCAATCTCCTCCTCCGTCACGCGGTTGCGGAGCAGGCTTTCCTCCTTGGCCGACTGGGCGAGGCGTTCTTCCTCCTCAAGCTGCTTCTTGGCCTCGGGCAGGTCGCCGTACTTGAGCTTTGCGGCAGCCTCGAGATCATAAGCCTGCTCTGCCTTTTCAATGTCGGCGTTGATCCGCTCGATCCGCTCGCGCAGGGACTGGACCTTGGAGATCGCGTCCTTCTCGTTCTCCCATTTCATTTTCATCGCGTTAAACTTGTCGCGCTGCTCGGCAAGCTCCTTCTGGAGCTCCGCCAGACGGCCCATGCTGAGCTCGTCGTCCTCATTCTTGAGGGCCGCCTCCTCGATCTCCAGCTGGATGATCTTGCGGCGGACGGTGTCGAGCTCGGACGGCATGGAGTCCATCTCGGTTCGGATCATGGCGCAGGCTTCGTCGATCAGGTCGATGGCCTTGTCGGGGAGGAAGCGGTCCGTGATATAGCGGTCAGACAGCTTGACCGCCGCGATGATGGCTGGATCGGTGATCTTGACGCCGTGGAAGACCTCGTAGCGCTCCTCCAGACCGCGGAGGATGGCAATCGTGTCCTCCACGCTCGGCTCATCCACCTTGACCGGCTGGAAGCGGCGCTCCAGAGCCGGGTCCTTCTCAATATACTGGCGGTATTCGTCCAGCGTCGTTGCGCCGAGGCAGTGCAGTTCTCCGCGCGCCAGCATGGGCTTGAGCAGGTTGCTTGCATCCATCGAGCCCTCGGTCTTACCGGCGCCGACGATGGTATGAAGCTCGTCGATAAAGAGCAGGATCTTCCCGTCGCTCCGCTTGATCTCGTTCAGAACCGCCTTGAGGCGTTCCTCAAACTCGCCGCGGAATTTTGCACCGGCGATCAGAGCGCCCATGTCCAGGGAGAAGATGGTCTTGTCCTGGAGGCTCTTGGGGACGTCCTTGCGCACGATCCGCTGGGCCAGGCCCTCGACAATGGCCGTCTTGCCCACGCCGGGCTCACCGATCAGTACGGGGTTGTTCTTCGTCTTGCGGGAGAGAATCCGGATCAGGTTGCGGATCTCTTCATCACGGCCGATGACCGGGTCCATCTTCTGGTCCCTGGCGCGCTGGACCAGGTCGGTGCCGAAGCGCTCCAGCGCCTCGTAGGTGTCCTCCGGATTGTCGGACGTCACGCGCTGACTGCCGCGGACCTCGGAGAGGGCCTTCAGAGCCTCCTCGCGCTGGATCTGATAGGTCGCAAAGAGCTTCTGCACCGCGGCGTCCGGACGGTCGATCATCGCAAGGAAGAGATGCTCCACCGAAACGAAATCATCCTTCATGGACTCGGCCAGAGCTTCCGCATGATTAAAGAGCTGATCCACCGAGCGGGCAATGTAGTATTTGTTGGCTTCCCGGCCGGAGCCGGTCACAGCGGGAAGCTGGCGGAGCTTTTCCTCCACCGCCGCGTCCAGGCTTTCGGGCGTCTTGCCCATGCGCTTGAGAAGCTGCGGGATCAACCCCTTCTCCTGCCGCAGCAGTGACGCAAGCAGGTGGAGCTGTTCGATCTGCTGATGGTTATGATCGAGCGCAACGTTCTGCGCCTCCTGAATGGCTTCCATGGACTTCTGCGTATATTTGTTTGCGTTCATCGTAGATCTCCTTTCCACGGAGCGATCCGGCAGAAAGCTCGAACCGGATGCCCGTATCAGCATTTAGCACTCTAAGCAAAAGAGTGCTAACCCTTTTGTCCACATCATATACCCTGCTGCCGGAATTGTCAAGACGTTCGAGGAAAATTTACAAAATATTCTATTTTATGTCAACTTAATACTTTCGTAAAATTTTTTCTCTTTCTTTCTTAATATTTACCCATTACAATACTATTAAAGGTAGTTTTCATCTTCTTTTTATTCCTCCTTTTTTAATCGTACCCGGAAGCCTCGGCTTCCGGGTACATGTATTTAGAGGCTCACCACACACGAAAAAAGCAGCCGCATGATGCGACTGCTTTTCTTTCGTGGTGAAGCGCTGTATCCAGCTATGGACAAACTTGGGCGTGAGCAGGGGCTTGCCGATCTTTTCCTCCGCGATTTCCAGTTCCAGCCGTTCTTTGGCCGCCTCCAGCTCCTCCAGCCGCGTCTTGGTGGATTTGGTCAGAACACCCAGTTGGATGGCCCGGAGCATATTCTCAATTCCGGCTTCCGCCTCCCTAAGCTGCTGCTCCAGCAACGGCAGGGCTCTGTTCTCCTCCTCCTGAATCCGCATAACACAGTCCACAATCGCATCCTCCGTCCGATCATCACGGAGAAAACTCATCAGCTCTTCAACCACCAGGTCTTCGATCCAACGCTTACGGACGGTTTTCTTATGACAATCCCCGCTGTGCGTTCTCTGTATCTATATGCTTTGCCGCCCACATGATAATCTTACTGCGAACGCGTCTCAAAGTCGAATGTGCGGGCCGAGAATTTTTGAGCGCGATCCCACTCGTTTCTCCTGAATATGGTCCTTCTTGCTCTCACACGTTCCCCATGATCCAGGTTACCCGCTCACGGAGCTCTTGGCTAAAGCCCTCCAGATCGTCTTCCCGAATCACTTCATATCGAAGAAGCTGAAGAAGATGCATTTCCATGTTCGTGCGCCGCACATCCTGAAGCAACACGCCGGGATTTCTCTTGTCTTGCTTGACGCGTTTTTCCAAAGCCCAAAATTTCTCGGATGGCTGCCCCTCGCTGTTTAACAGCGCTTTGTATTCCTCAATCAATTTCCCCATATAGGCTTCCTGCCAGCCAGGGAGACGGCTGCGGAACAGCTTCCAGTCTTTTTCGTTGACTTGCTTCATCTTCGTCCTCCAGTTATCATTTTGTTCAGTCAAAGAGATGCATTACAGCAGATTCTCCGGCTTCATAGATTGTTCTCCTCACTTTTTTATACTAATAATCCCTGCGACAGTCAATCCAACAGAGCCAAACAGAAGCGCAAAATAACCTAGTCCTCTTTCCACCATACTTCTGGCGATTGTAGCTGCTAATTCGGAACCAGCGGCTGAAGCAGAAAGGGAGTTCTTTACCGAATAAGTTACATACAAGAAATATGCAAATCCAAGCACTCCGCAGATGATTAGCTCCACGCCTCTTTCCTTAATGGCAAACCATACGCCGGCTACCGCAAGAAGCACAATGATAATCCAGTCTGTTCCATCGATGAGCGATGCATTTACCTTTGTGCCAAAAACATTGACGGAAAACAGAGGAAGAAAAGCACTTGCCAGCAGAACCACTGAAGAGATCAATCCAACGACGTTTATTCCGTTTGCTGTACCAACTGGCTTCGTAGTATTTAATGCTGATCCGCATTGGCTACAATATAGAGCATCATCGCTGTTCCATGCTCCGCAATTGTTGCAATTCATATCGAAGTAGCTCCTCAATCATAGATAGATAGTTTTACCGGGTACTTTCCAATTGTTTCGAAGCTGTCAGAATTGTAAACCGTAAAAGACCATTCCATCTCTTCCATATCATACGGGGAAGAAATTTCTACACTTTGTAATTCAGAATCTGTAAAAGCCATGCTATCTCGAGCTTTTTTCTTTCCTGCAACAGATGTATACAAGTATGTGTTGCACATAAAGCCATTTACGGAAAAATCGTCAACAGTAATCATGATCGTTGACTCTGTTTTGTTTTCTATCAGCAGATTCACTTTAGTCGGCTGATATGCATATAAGGATGTATCATATGTAATGCCCTCAAATGTGATTTTCACAGATTCATTATCAACGAGAACAATATCATTTTCGAGGTCCATGAGCGATGTTAATGGTCTTTCTATATACAAATCGCTTACATCAACCGATTCAAACATCTTTTCATAGATTGCAAGAAATCTGGGAATCATAGAACCTGCTTTAGGATAGATTGCGCCGATTTGAAATACCCCGTCTTTTTGTATTGTAAATCTAAAGTCACCACTTTCGGTTTCTGTGCATTCCAATTTATCTACCGCCCACTCAATACCATTTACAGTAATCCTTTCTGTAGAGATCGCTGTATAATCTGGAAACTCGGAGCGCCCATTATCAACAAGAGCAGAAACATATTCGTCATAAAAAGAGTCGTAGTTCGCTAAAGAATATACTGTATAGACATAAATGTATCCACCATCAGGCTTATCTGCATTATAAAATTTTGTTCCATAATCGTTAGTTGTGCAAGTCCAACCCGAGGGTGCAAGGTATTTGGCCCCATTAATGGTTACTTCTTTAAAATCTACGTTGCTAATATCAACTGCCGGTTCAGTGGAAGCCGGCTCAGTTTGAGCTTCAGTAGTTGCCGGGAGAGTGGTTACCTGTGTAGGAGCAACAGATTCTGTAGTAATCGGTACTGTGGTGCCCGTGGGGGCTTTCGTCTCGTTTCCGTTCTGCTCGCTCGAGCAAGCTACTAACGAGAAAAGCGAAATAAGGGCTACAAAAAAGCTACAATCCGAATTGTCTTTTTTTTCATTTTCTTTTCTCCTCTCAAAGTGGAACAAATGTGGCGGTTTCTTCTTTTGGATTGTATATAATTCTACCATATGGTCTCCATCATTTCAAGAACTAATGGTCCTGCAAGATTAAGAAAATCAAAACGACTACCCTCATGAATGATAGTCGTTTTGATTCATTATGTGAATTTCAGAATGACTTCGGTGACACCGTCCATGCCGCCCAGGTTGTTTTCCCGGATAAGCTGGTTGCGCCATTCGTTCAGATAGAAGCGGATGCAAAGGACGTGATCGCCCATCGGGATGATATCCTTCAGACGCTGCTGCGGTACGGCGTGGAGCGCCGAATCGCGGTGAAACTATCCCACGCCGCAAGAAAAGGCCGGGCCAAGACCGCCTTGACACCGGAGTTGACCGCGCTGCTGCAGGAAAAAGGCGTGCCGGAATGGTACGTCTCTTCCATGAAAAAGATCGATTATCTGTTTCCGAAGGCCCATGCGACAGAAAATTGCATCCAGGCACTGCGTCTGACATGGTACCAGGCGCATACCATCAAACATTATTTTGACGTGCTCGACCAATTTGACGGGGCGTTGGTTTAACAGAAGGACGTTATGTGCAACATGACCTCTGGTAGAAAAAGCATGCCAAGACACATAAGAAGCGTTTTTCTGCATATAATTCCATATAAATATATGCAGAAAATCCTCGGCACGCATTGACATTCTGCACGTAGAATGCTATGATATGTGCAGAAACGGAGGAACATGACGAAAATGAGAAGATTTGACTACTCGTTCCTGGACAACGGAATGCTGCCGGCAAATCTGGTGGGCCTTACCGGAAACATCTATTCTCTGCGCACTGCGACAAGCGTTCGTAAGGAAGACCACGCTCAAGTGTTTACCGAGCTGGAAGAGATCGCCAAGATCCAATCGGTCAAAAGCTCCAACGCCATCGAAGGGATCGTCACCAGCGACCAGCGGATTGCCGCGATCGTCCGGCAAAACAGCGCGCCGCGGAACCACGACGAAGCGGAGATTGCCGGCTACCGGGACGCGCTGAACCGAATCCATACGGGCTATGAACATCTGCGCTTTTCCGAACGGACAATCCTCCTGCTGCATGAAGGGATGATGACCCCTGCGGGAGACGAGCTGGCCGGGCAGTACAAGCAGACGGACAACGTGATCGTCGAGATCGACGCAAACGGAACCCGCCGCGTCCGCTTCCGTCCGGTGCCCGCGGCGGAGACCAAGGCCGCCATGGAGCAGCTGGAGCTGGCTTATCTGGACGCCTGCGCCAACGCGAACATCAATCAGCTGCTTCTGATCCCCTGCGTGATCCTGGATTTCCTCTGCATCCACCCCTTCCGGGACGGAAACGGCAGGATCTCCCGGCTGCTGTCCCTGCTGCTGCTGTACCAAAACGGATTTGACGCCGGCAAGTATATTTCATTCGAAGAGCAGATCAACAAATACAAGGATCTGTATTACGAAGCGCTCCGACAGTCCTCGGCGGGATGGGATCAGAATCAGAACGATTACTTCCCCTTCATCCAGAACTTCCTGTCGACTCTCTACATGTGCTATAAGGAGCTGGACAAGCGGTTTGCCGTGGCGCAGGGAAAACGGGTCACGAAGACGGCCCGGATCGAGGCGACGATTCTGAACAGCTTGACGCCGCTGTCCAAGGCAGAGATCTGCACGATCCTGCCGGACGTCAGCCCGACGACCGTGGAGGCCGTCCTGGGCAGGATGGTCCGGGAGGGACAGATCCAGCGCCTCGGCGCAGGCAGAAGCTCGAGATACGTCCGAGCGCTGCCGGATTAACACGATGTGATTTGGAGGGAAATATGACCGATTCTCTGCAGAAGCAAATCCTGTCGCTTCTTCCGTCCGAAAAACTCAAAAAAGAAATCACAAACAAAAGCTGGCACTTTTCCGACCGGGATCTGCTCGCCATCGCCTGGCACTACGCGCCGGATTTTGACGCGAGGGTCGCCCTGCTTCGTCTGCTGGAACAGCAGACGGAAGGAGATCTGAAGGCCTATATCCGCCGGATCATCGAAACACAGCGCCAGATGCTTGCCGAGTTCAAGAGCTCAGACGCCCGGAGCGTATTTGAACTGCATATTCAAGAAACGCCGGATTCCTATGACGAACGTTACCTGTGTTCGAGTTTTGAAGCTGCGCTCAAAATGATTCCGCTTTTCTATCAGGAATACGACAGTGCAAAGGAGACGGACCGTTCCCGCTATGAGATCACCAAGCGCCGGATCTTCTCGGGCGAAGATGGGGACCCGTTTGCTGAAGACGAGCTGGGAAGCCTTACGCTGCTCCCAGGCGCAAGGGTCTATTCCGTTGACGTGTACAGTATGAGCACTAAGCCGGAGCCCTGCGACGGTGAATGCCTGCATTGTGCGCTTCCCTGTGTCTCCGCACATGAGATCCTTTTCCCCTGCTTCACGAAGAACGGCGACGCCGTACGGTACACAGAACGCTCCGGTGCGATTTCCTATGGTGTCGTCCTGCAGGAGGACGAGCGCCCCTGCGCAGACTGCTATCTGATCCCGTTGGACAGCGACGTGATGTATTATCACGATTTTGAAAACATCCACAACGCGCATCAGCATATCCCGGCTCCTTTGGTGGAGCCAATTGCACCGGAGGAGCTGCCGGGACGCATGAAAAAGGGCTTTGAAGCGTTTCGTTCCTACGATCTTCGGTAACAGAGCTTGATTCTCTGCCGCCCTGAGAAATTGCAAAAATGCACTTTCCCGGGGCGGTTTTTTGTTTTCTTGCAATTTTGCGGGATTTTTGGCCAGTTGTCGATTTTCTCCCATTAGTCAGA
>JAEEGG010007196.1_pt1 | contig 25807 bp, 25 predicted proteins | sample 9134161 | NCBI WGS metagenome assembly JAEEGG01 (sample SAMN16246543, study PRJNA631951) | gut metagenome | biome: gut microbiome; feature: rumen; material: CR-attached | host: Bos | place: Iran: Karaj | collected 2018-10 | reverse complement strand
TGAACCCGTCGATCCCTGCTTCGCCGCCGGCAAAGTCCGTTTTTTCTTTTTCCCTGCGGCTCTTCAGCTGGTCCTTCGTCGCCAGGCTCCTTGTGATCGCAAGCCGCTGGCGTTCCGAGAGCAGGAAATGATTTCCGACGAATACGGAAGCCTGCTTCAGATCGTAGCCGTTGTTGATCAGATAATCGATATGTCCAGCGGCGGTCCGCAAGGTTTCCTGAGCGGAAGGAGAGAAGTTCTTTTCATCCTCCGGGACAGATCCGCGTTTTGCGTTCATGCGTTATCCTCCGGCTCGTCAGTCCGTTGTATGATCCGGATAGTGGGACGCGTCTTTCTTGCGATCATCAAGGACGAAAGCATCCCAATATGCCGACATTTCTGCGGGCGCTATCTCTTGGCGGCCCACTCCTCTTTTGTCAGGAGATTCACATGGCCCACTCTTGTTTCACCCATCTGCAGCACAGGAGCGTGATCGGAGGTCCATTGATAACGGAATCCCAGCTTCTCCTGCACGCGCTTTGACTTTTCGTTTCCGTCGTAATAACCGCACCAGACCCGCGCCAGCCCCAGATCCTCGAAGGCATGGCGAAGCAGCTCCCGCGCAGCCTCCGGCACAAGACCGCGGCCCCAGTAGGGAACGCCCAGCCAGTATCCCAGCTCCATTTCATCCGCTTTTTCCGCAAGGTCGTTCCGGTGGAGGCCGATGCTGCCGATGGGCTTTCCCGTTTCCTTCAGCACGATGGCATAGGTCTCCGGTGCGGACAACACGTCCCGAATGATCTGGCGGCTGTTTTCCGCGCTGGTATGCACGGGCCAGCCCGCGATGGGACCCACGCGAGGGTCTTTCGCATATCTGAAGCACTCCTCAGCGTCCGTTTCTTCCCACGGGCGAAGGATGAGCCGCCCCGTTTCCAGCGTTATCATTGTTTTTCGTCCTTTCCATCTGTTGCGCACTGTTTTCTGCGCCCTTCTCTGTGGAAGAAGTATCCGAGGTTTATCCTGACCTCCCTGCGGCCAATATCATCGTTCGTATAGCAGCAGGTATCAAAACCGATCAGTTCAAAACCCTGATGCAGATAGAATCCGATTGCATTTGTGTTGCAGGATTGCGTCTCCAGAATGATGGCGCGCCTTTCCTGACGGAGAGCGACTTCCTTTGCTTTATCCATCAATCTCTTTCCGATGCCTTTCCCCCGAAGCACTTCGCTCACCCATAGTTCCGTTACCATGAGTCTGTTGGACCACTCCTCGGGACACACTTCAATACATGCCATCAGTTCTCCGGCATCACTCACAACACCGTAGGCTTCCGCCCCCTCCCAATGATCCTGGTAAAGGGAATCGGGGAAATCATATTCCTCCGGTGTATGAACGATCTCCTTTTCTGCCGGTTTTCTGACAATGGAGATCGTGCATCCTTCACCATTGAATGGGCTCATCTCAAAGTCATAATAACTATCGCTCCTGGTGGTCAAGGGTATGGCTGTGCCTTTCCACAGTTCTTTTGGTAAAGCGACTATCTCGCAATGCATATTCCGCGCTCCTCGTCAAATCCCGATTTATCGTCCCAGAAATTCCAATACCGCCTGGTTAAACTCTTCTGGCTTTTTATTTGCAATATAGTGGTTCCCCTTTATAAACACAAGCTGACTGCCCGGAATGCAATCTGAAATCAGGCGGGTATGTGCTTCAAGGATTATATCATTTGTCCCGGCGATAACCAGCGTTTTTGCGTGGATAGAACCCAGTTCTTCTGGCTTTACATTCGGGTCATTCACCATCAGCCCAAGCATTTCCGCATTTAGCCTGGCGGAATCGCTCTTTACAGAGAACTTCTTCGCGATCCGGTAACCTATCTCAATCGGGAACTGGGTGGATCGCTTTACTCCGCCAGGGTTGAGATTGGCTCCGTTCAGAATCAGCCGATCTACTCTGTCAGGGTATTTCATTGCAAAGATCATGGCGATATTCCCGCCGTCTGAGAAGCCCAGTAAGTGAGCCTTTTGAATTCGATGGTCATCCATGAAGCCCAACAGGTCTTCGGCAAATTGCCTTATCGTAAAGGGCTTGTCACCTCTTGGTGTTTTTCCGTGACCACGGCTATCAAGCGCATACACATGATACCGCTCGGCGAATACATCAATCTGTCCCTTGAAGTATTCGCAGTTTTCTCCATTGCCGTGTAGGAGAATAAGAGGAGCTCCGTTACCCTTCTCAATGTAATGTAGTTTGATGTTCATGCTGTTTTTCCCTGAGCAATTACTTCATAAATCAGACGGGGAAAACGATTACTTTTCTTTCTCCGGATCCATCTTCGCCTTATATTTCCTCCCGATCCTTGCGGCGGTCTCCATGGTGCTGCCGCGCCCGATCGCTTCGGACCCGTATTTCCCCCGGATCGCGTCCATTGCCCGGTCCAGCTTCCGCGCCTTCTCGCGGCTGCCGTCGTCGAACAAAGACATCTGCGTTTCTTCGCGGACGAGGTTGGTCAGGCTGATGCCCAACAGCCGCAGCGGGGTCTGCCGGTCCCAAAGTTCTGCAAACAGAGCGGTTGCGATCTCATAGACTTCGCTCGTTACGTCCGTTGGCAGGTCCAGCTGCCGCTGATGGGACTTGTTCCGGAAGTCGTTGCCGCGGATGGTCACGGCGATGCAGCTCGCCTGTGCACCATCGGCCCGCATCCGGGCGGTCACGCTGTCCGCCAGCGCGAGAAGGATCCGCTTTGCGGCGTCTGTTTCCGTCACGTCCTCTTCCATGGTCGTTGAGATACTGAAACCCTTGGCCTCCTCAGGCTCGGCCAGGACCGGAGAATCGTCGATCCCATTGGCAAAGTTGTGAAGCTGCAGGCCGAGCTTATTGCCTATCTGAGACTGGAGCGTATCCAGCGCCGTCCGGGCCAAATCTCCGATGGTGTTGATGCGCATCCTGCGCAGCTTTGCGGCGGTGTTCCCGCCGACGGTAAACAGATCACCCACCGGCAGAGGCCACATTTTCTTCTGAATCTCTTCCGGAAACAGCGTGTGAACCTTGTCCGGCTTTTCGAAATCGCTGGCCATTTTCGCCAGCAGTTTGTTCCGGCTGATGCCGACGTTGACCGTGAAGCCCAATGAATCGCGGATCCGGTCTTTGAGTTCATGGGCCATCATGTTCGGGTCGGGATAGAGATAGCTTGTCCCGCTGAAATCACAGAAGCACTCGTCGATGGACGCCTGCTCCACCACGGGGGCATAGCTGCGGCAGATCTCCAGGAACGACCTGGAGTTCTTTTCATAGAGGCGGAAGTCCGGCTTGGCCAAGATCAGATTTGGGCATTTCCTAAGTGCAGCAGATAATGGCTCTCCGGTTTTGACACCGAATTTCTTTGCGGGTATGGATTTAGCCAGTACGACGCCCGTTCGCTTCTCCGGGTCGCCGCCAATGACTGCCGGCACCAGCCGGAGGTCTTGACCGCCCTCAGAAACGCGGCGGACAGCCTCCCAGGAGAGATAGGCACTATTGACATCGACATGAAAAATCAGCCGTTCCACACTCTCTCCTCCTCTCCGATCCCGGTTCAGACTACTGCTCGTTCATTTTCTCTTTCAGATCCCGCAGGCTCTTATCATGCTGTTCCTGCGAGATCGCTCCAGTTTTCAGGAACTGATCCAGGGTTTCTTTCTGCTGAAGATACAACTGGTGGTTTTTCTCTGTGTGCGTGAGTTTCTCCCACGCCTTGATATCTCTTTCCACTTCAATACTTCCTTCTGAGTTGTCCAGCAAAGACTTCCTCACAGAACAGCTGGTGTACCAATTATAGCTGAATCGGGTTGTCCGGGCAATCAGAATCATTGAACAGAACAAAACCTGTTCTTCAATGCTGGCGACGCGAGCCGTCCTCGACCGATTAGTCAGACAGCGGGCGAGGGTAGTCCAAATGCTTCCAGCACACAATGCCCAGGGGGTTTCCTTCGTCTATCGTAGCGAGCTTGCGCCATCGACACAGCTGATCAGGGCCCTCGGAACTCGAATCATAAAACCCTTCCTCCTCAATGATCCTTTCGACCATATCTCGTTTGACCCAACTACTGGGGTCATCAATAAGCGCATCGTCGCAAGTCAAATCTCCCGCGTAGAAATAAGTACAGACCCCATAGGCACGGTCATCCGGATCCACAAACATGTCTGCCGGTGCCGGGAAGGTTCCGGTATAACACAAGGTCAGCACCTCTTCCTTGCTGGCCGGACGCTCACTGTCGAAAACGCTGATCCATCCGTTGTTTATCATATTCGTCTTGCCTTTCTTTTGTAGATATTTTCAGCCTGCCAAAGTCCTGGCAGGAATTTTATAAAAATTTTCTGGTTGGGAGGGTGGTCAAAATGGCCTCCAAAACGGCATTTATTAGTGAGAGGTATTTTTGGATGTGTTTTATCAATCTCCACCAAATCACTCTCGCAGACCTATGGCACAGAACCTTGACAATTCCATACGAATCCAAGACGATACCGTGTTCGAGCCACTTCAAGCGGGTGAAAGCATACTGCCAGATGCATTGCGAAGACAGCACGGGAAAACAATGATACTCACGCTCGGCTAGGCTGCACGCCGAGGAGCGTCGCACCCATAGGTATGGGCCGAGGCTGAAATGCCTGTGTCCCTCCGGCAAAGGGACTTGGATTCTTCACTGTTCATTCAACGGTCGGTGACTGATTCGGCCGTTTATCTCCGGGCTGAAAGGTCCGGTATCACAACATTTGAAGGAGGTGCCACATGAAGTGCACTCAAAGCTGCCAGTTGAGCAGTTTTCCAAAAGTTCGTGTTCTGAAGAGATGGTTCAGGCACTTCAACGATCACAAGGAATTCCGCAATGATGGCACGCTCCACCTGTTTAGCCTTATGGCTCTTTACAGCTATGCTAATTTCCGATCCAACACGCAGACCATCAACGGCTGGAGGTTCTTGGAGAGTCCCGGCCAATGGATCTGCAAACTGGGATCCCTTCCCCGCATCTTAAGGGTTCATTCCAAAGCCCAGGCTCTCGAACTGATGAGATGGTTTCAGGAGCAGGGCTTCCTTACTTTTGACTTTCTCTCAGGCAAACAGGAGATTCTTCGGTTTGAAATCAAAGACTGGAAAAAGCACTGCACACACCTGAATTACAATTACTACAGCTATAAAGGCAGCGGATTTTTCTTCTTCCCTCTGCCCGTCGGTCGCCAGCTGATCTCTGCCTGCAGGACAGCTGGCAAACTTGTCTTTTCGGAACTTGATGCGATCATGGATCTCTGGCTGCACACGGTCCTCAATGATCCGAACGTGCGTGGATCGGAGTACATGCCGGTTGTTTATTACCCGAATATGCGAGGGGTGCCGCTCCTCTCCTATACCTATCTGGCTAAACGATGGGGCTGGTCAAAATCCCGGGTCGGCAGGTTCATTTTGAAGGCCGGAGCTTACGGAATCATCAGCAGAGTCAGTTTTTCCAGTTCTCACGGTTCCGTGATCTCCGTGTGTCAGTACCGGGAAATGATCTTTGGAGACGACACAGAAGAACTGCAGCTCCGTCGAATCGGAGAGATTCTGGGTCTGAGCAGGACGATCGAAAAGCTGCCGCAGACCGACGCAGAATTGAAAATCAGCGTTGAAACCCGCGTCCCGCCGCAAAACACCATGCCAAATGCGCGGGAAGCCCTGAAAATACAGGTGTCTCGGGCCGTATCCGGCTCTTTTTTTGCGCGGCAGATTCCTTTAGTCTTCTACAGTTCATTAGGCTGGGGTAGGTCTAACGATGACTCTGCCATGAGAGCACCGCCGTCAGCAAATCGAACGAAGGAGGAGTCAACATGAACAGGGAAAACGTCACTGCCTTTGAACTTGAGAAAGGAGCTGTACAAACCGAGGTGGAAAACGGACTTGCTGGCGGCGTAAAGCGTCTTCACAGCGAAGATCAAGAAGGTCGGGAAAACTATCTGCACAATACCAGGTATCTTCTTCGGCAATATCGGAGAGTGGCATACGCCGTTAAAATCTCCGAAGCTGATCTGAATCTTCGGATGGAAATGGAGCATGGAACCCAGTTGTCCACACTGGAAGTCAATGCAGAGTTGGCCGGGATCGATCTTTCCGGCTCAAAGCTGGAGGGCTACACCAGGAGCATTGTTCGAAGCCGAAAAATGCTTGAAATCATCAAGAACGCTCTGGAAGCCGTACGTTTGGAACCGGCTCACGGAGAACTGCTCTACCAGTTGCTCTATCTGACCTACTTCTCAGAACCGAAGCCGAAGAACAGGGATGCTATTCTCTCCCAGCTTGACAGAATGGGATATCCCATGTCGGTTTCTTCGTATCACAACAACCTTAATCGCGGCATCCGGGCAATCGATCATATCCTGTGGGGCTACACGGCGCAGGACTGTATCGAAATCATCCGGAATTTCCTGCCGTAGAATGGCGGCGTCGATCATAGGAGTTGTAAAGGCCCTCCCAACCTATATATTGTATGGAGAGAGCCGTTTTGGGACATACCACAGAAATTTTCTTTGATAACTGTAAAATGAAGCTAGTCTAGTAGTGGCTGCGTTTTGTGAAAAACGGCGAAATCCGGTATGCTAGACTGTTGTTAGACTAAACTTGGACTGTTTTTGGACTGAAGTTGGACTGCTTTTGAATTGTATTTGGACTTTTAATGTGCTAGGATATCAGCGTCGATAGTCAGGCGCATAAACCGTCACGGAAACGTGGCGGTTTTTTTGTGCCCGGAAACCTGGCAGCGGCAGCGCACTCTCCGCAGCTGCGTATCCCGTTCGATAATCTCAGTAATAGGAGGACCATTTATGAAGCAAAAGAAAACCGGCAAAGCCAGGGAGCTTCGGATCGGGCGACTGCTGTACGGCTCTTTCCTGACGCCGATCATGGCAGTCGCTTTCACGATCCCCGCCCATGCTGCCGGGACGACCATCTGGACTAAAGCCTCGGATATCATGCGGGACGTTTACACTCAGATCCTCGGCATCTCCACGATCGCCGCAGTCGTCACCGCAGCTGTCGCCCTGCTCCTGATGAACTTCTCCAAATCCGGCCGGACCGTGGACGAGTCCAGAGCCTGGCTGAAGAGAATCATCATCACCTGGGCGATCTTGAACTCCCTTGGCTTTATTCTGGCATACGTCACCCCGTTCTTCTCGGGCGGCACCTGGACGCCGTAAGGAGGCAACACATATGAAAAAAAGCATTCTGTTTCTGGTATCCGGAATTGCGGCAGGCATAGCGCTCTGCCTCATTGCAGCTTTCCATCTTCCGCTCAGGAAAGATGAGGCGGCCGACTGGTTTGGCCTCTTCTGAGTGAGGAAGGACGTGCTGCATGGGTATCCTGGATAGCATTGTTGAGTGGATCGCCGCGCAGGTGATGAACCTGCTGGATCTGATCACCGGCTCAGTACTCGGTGCTTTGGGATGCGACATGAGCACTTTCCTGCGGTATTTTCCGGCTGCCGAGACACTGTACGTCGTATTCGTTGCCATTGCGATCGGGTTTACACTCCTGAACCTTGCGTGGCAGCTGTTCAAGAACTTTGGGCTTGGCGTGGGCCTCAGTGCGGAGGACCCCGTCAAGCTGACGGTAAAATCGATTCTGTTTATATTTCTGGCCTATTATTCCGATCAGATTCTGGACATCATTCTGAGAATTGCAGGAACACCTTACAGCTGGATCGTCAACGCTGCTTTGCCGCCGATCCAGTTTGCGAGTTTCGCAAGCGTTCTGACTGTAATCGTCGGCTGTCTTGCCTCTGGTTCTATCGCGCTTATCGTCCTCATTCTCGTTATCCTGATCGCCTGGAACTACATCAAGCTCCTTTTTGAAGCTGCGGAAAGGTATATCCTGCTCGGCGTCCTTGTCTTTACAGCCCCGCTTGCCTTCGCTGCCGGAGCTTCAGAAAGCACCTCGAATGTTTTCAATTCCTGGTGCCGGATGCTGGGCGGTCAACTCGTGCTGCTGATAATGAATGCATGGTGCCTCAGGCTCTTCGTCAGTATGGTCGGCACATTCCTGGCCAATCCGCTGTCTGCATAATGGGAGGCACGACATGAAACAAAGCAAACTGCTCACAACCGTTGCAGCTGTGCTGGTACTGTCAGCGATCCTGGCTGTCCCTGCAGCTGCCATAGACAAGGGCGATGTCCAGAGCGCGATTGCCGCTACCAGCAAAGAGGAGGTTGCAGGGAACATTTTCATCTGGTTCCTCTGTGCCATCGGTTTCCTGAAAGTCAGTCAGAAAATCGATAGCTTCATGGCGTCGCTCGGCATAAACGTCGGCAGGACCGGCGGCAGCATGCTGACTGAGCTGCTCCTGGCAGGCAGGGCCTTAAAAGGAGCTACGAACATCTTTGGCGGCAGTTCCCGGACCTCTGTGAACGGCGGAGGCAATTCAAATGCTTCAGGCCGTTCTGCAGGTTCGTCTCCGATCGGCAGCCACGGGCTCATCGGCGCAGCAAGCCGGGCTATTGGCCGTTCTGCAGCAGCCGGAGCAACCGGCACCGGGCGGGGCATCGGCGGTCTTGTCGGTCAATCGCTCTTTAATTCCAGCCTGGCAAAAGGCGGCTCGCTTGCCGCCGGCGTAATCAGTTCCGTTGCACTTGGCAGCGTTGCAAACAATGGGACCATTACGGGCACTCACGCAGCGGAGGCGCTGACAAGCTACCTTGGTTTCAACCAAGGGTCCGGCTCTGCACCAATTGGATCCGAAGCATCGGCAAGCATTCCAAAGTATCGCGATGTTGAGATCGGGGGCGGCAGGATCACTGGCTATGAGTCGACACCTGGGGTGTCCGGGGAACGCCAGTTCGCCATGTACAGCAAAGATCAGTATATGCAGCCTTCCGGAGATCATGAGGTCGTAACGACCGCCGACGGTGCAAGCTGGTACAAGCAGTATGCTGAGCCGGTGGTCAAGAAAACACCTCGCAGAGAATCTGGCGGCAGGATCACCTATGAAGAGAAGATTGTTCAGCAGATGCCGCAAATCCCGAAGAGAAAGGATCGGGTGTAATGGACAGCAGGAACAATGAACAGAAACAGACTGCGGCGTCAACAGTGACATCCGCAGTAAAAACCGGAAAGGCGATTGCCAATATTGCAAAAGGGGCTGCTCGCGGCGGAATGCCAGGGGCAGCCCTTGCTGCTGCCTGGTCGTCCAGAAAGTGGCTTTTGCCGATCTTTGTCCTTGCGATTATTCCGATCGTGCTCGTTGCGATGCTTCCGTCCATCATCTTCGGGGCACCGCTTACGACCGATCCGGAGAGCACCGCACCGAGCGGCCTAATCAGCGATGAAGTGCTGACTCAGACTATGATGGATCTGAACGACCGGATCAGCGCAGCCCTTTCAGACGGCCTGGAAGACATACTCTACAGAATCAATGAAGACTTCCTTTCCTCTGGCTGCGATGAGAAAGAAGTGAACAACCCTTATGGCTCGGACGTGAGATTCAACGCGAACTATCTGATCTCACTGTACTGTGCAAGCAAAAGCGAAGATGTCATGTCGATCTCCGTGGACGATCTGATTTCGAAGCTGGAAGCAAACAAAGGCCAGCTCTACACGTTCACTTATTCGGACTCCTCTCGCCTGGAAGAGGTCACTTCCGAACCAGAAGAATCGGAAGACGGCTCAGAATCTGACGAGGAAGCTGAGCCCCAGGAACCGGAGTACGTCACGGTCTGGACCCGCACATATACGATCTCCTACAACGGCGAAGCGTACTTCGGCGACGAAGTGTTCGGCGTGACTGAAGATCAAAAGGAGCTTGCCGGACAGTATGCACAGAACCTGTCACTCCTGCTGCACGACGGCAGCTATCAGGTCCTGTCCATGTCCGAATTCACTGACCTGGGTGTCTCCTATGAGGGCGTTGTTTTCTCTGACGGAGAAACGCAGGTCGTCTACTATAACCAGATGGACGAACGCTGGAAAGACCTACCCTACGGCACCGACGATATCGGTCATTATGCCTGCGGGCCGACATCCATGGCGATCGTCGTATCCAGTCTGACCTCCGAGACCGTCGATCCGCCGCACATGGCACAGTGGGCTTATGAAAATGGCCACTGGTGCAGCAAAAGCGGGTCCTACCATTCCATCGTGCCCGGAGCGGCGGCAGCCTGGGGCCTCAGTTGCGAGGCGTGCTCACGCGACGATCCACAGAAACTGGTAGATGCCCTGGCTTCCGGAAAACTGGTGGTCGCCATCATGGGCCCCGGACACTTTACACGCGGCGGACATTTTATTGTCCTTCGCGGCGTGACTTCCGAAGGAAAGATTCTGGTAGCCGACCCAGTCAGCTACAGCCGGTCAGACGAGGAATGGGATCTGTCCATTTTCCTGGAGGAAGCCAGTCAGTATGCGGCGAATCGCTCACCGTTTTGGATCATCGGAAACTGAGAGGAGATGAAAAACGTGCTTCTCTCTACTATAGGTGTTCTGGCTGGAGGTTTTGTCGGTGTACTGACCATGTGCCTGTTCACTGTCAGCAGCCAGGCGTCACATTGGGATAATCCGCAGGCTGAAGCTCTTGGCACCGCACCTGAAGCCGCCGTCGAACAGAAAATGAAGAAATAGAGGATGGAGTAATGGCAAACAAGAATGAAGAACGGGATGTATACTACATCCCTCCAAACTTCCTGACAGGCGGCCGTCTGTTCGGAGGCAGTATACGGATGCGGAATGCTGTTGAGGCGGGAATCCTTGTCCTCGTAACCGGCATTCCGCTTTTTCGTTTGCCCTTTCCGCTGATGACCAGGATCATTCTGCTTTGCCTTATCACACTGCCGCTTGGCATCCTGGGCATTGCGGGCTTTGAAGGCGTTTCATTGTCTGAGTTCGCTATGAATTGGGTGAAGTGGCTGTCCCATCGCAGGATCCTGTATAGCACGGACACCGAACCAGATATCAGGATCAGGAGTGCGAAACGAAAAACGGCCCAGAGGTCACCTCAAGCTCAGCGTCATGCACCGCCGCAGGATCTGGGAATCAAGGTCAAGACGCGGGAACGCAGACTTCCGCTGCAGCGGCTGATGAAGGTATCCGCTTCCGAGCGTTCCAATTCAGATAGCAAGGTGAGAAAAAAAGCGCCGCAAACGGCCGACGATTTCATTCCCGTAAAGGACATCCGCAACGGGATCGTCGAGACGACAGACGGAAGATACGTCAAAATCCTGGAGGTTGAACCGATCAACTTCCTCCTGCGCAGCGCCAGAGAGCAAAAGAACATCATCCTCTCCTTCGGCAGCTGGTTGAAGATATCCCCGGTCAAAGTTCAAATGAAAGTCCTGACGAAGAAGGCAGATATCGGTAAGCACCTGCGGGCAATCGAGAGAGATATGGAGGCGGAAACAAACGAGAAATGCCGTGAGCTTCAGCAGGACTATTACCACCTGATTCAGACGATCGGTTCTCGGGAGGCGATCACACGCAGATTCCTCCTGATCTTTGAATATGAAGCGGTCAACAACCGGAAGACGGAATACACTGAGATTATCTCGGCCTTGGAGACGGCAGCGCAGACGGCAAAGCAATACCTTCTCCATTGCGACAACGCCATCGTTTCCCACGACGACGAGGATGCATTCCTGGCTGAGATCCTTTACACGGTGTTCCAGCGGTCAACGAGTGAAGTCAAGCCTTTTGAGGACCGCATCCGGGAAATTCGGGCGGCTTCTGAAGACGGTCAAAGACCGTTCAGGCTTGGAAAGGCTCTGGCTCCGGAAAGTATTGATCTGACACACGGCTCCTACGTCATTATGGACGGGGTATATCACGCTTATCTCATGATCCCTTCTGACGGCTATAACTCCAAAGTGACTGCCGGCTGGACAAGCCTTCTGGTAAACGCCGGTGAGGGAATTGACGTCGACTTTTTCTTTGAACGCGAGCCGAAGGAACGTATCCAAGCCAAACTCGGTCAGCAAATCCGAATCAATCGGAGCCGTATCAAGGACGCTTCGGACACCAACACGGATTTCGACGACTTTGAAGGTGCGATCCAATCCGGGTATTTCCTGAAAGAAGGCCTGGCGAATTACGAGGATTTTTACTACATGAACACCCTTGTGACGGTCACGGCAGACACTTTGGAGAATCTGGAATGGCGGATCGCTGAGTTGCAGAGGCTGGCAGTGTCTCAGGACATGGATCTGCGCCTGTGCCGATTCAATCAGGAACAGGCGCTTATGTCTATCCTCCCCCTCTGCCGAATTGACAAGCGCATTTTTGAGGGCAGCAAGCGGAATCTTCTCACCTCGGCGGCTGCCAGTTCTTATCCTTTTACCAGCTATGAGATGTCTGATGAAAACGGAATCCTGCTAGGCGTGAACCAGCACAACAACAGTCTCGTGATCGTGGACATCTTCAACAGCCGAACCTATAAGAACGCGAATATGGTTCTGCTCGGAACCAGCGGCGCGGGCAAGACCTTCACGCTTCAGTTGATCGCGCTCAGGATGCGGCGGAAAGGTACACAAGTCTTCATTATCGCGCCTTTGAAGGGGCACGAATTCCTGCGTGCTTGCCGCAACATCGGCGGTGAGTACATCTCCATCAGCCCGGGCTCCCGGCAGTGCATCAATATCATGCAGATCCGGAAGCAGGACCTCACGGCAAATGAGATCATCGACGGCGTGGCCAACGATAATTCGATCCTGGCCAGGAAGATCCAGCAGCTTCACATCTTCTTCTCGCTCCTGATCCCTGACATCACGCACGAAGAACGTCAGCTGCTCGATGAAGCACTCATCAAAGCCTATGCGAAAAAAGGGATCACTCACAACAACGACTCCCTCGCTGACCCCGAACACCCGGATCAATACCGGGAAATGCCGTTGCTCGGAGATGTCCACGAGATTCTTATGGAAGCCCCCGACACAAGGCGGATGGGCAATATCCTGAACCGGCTAGTCAACGGCTCCGCCCGCACCTTCAATCAGCAGACGAACGTGAATCTGAATAATCTCTACACCGTCTTGGACATCTCAGAGCTGACTGGGGAGCTGCTTCCCGTCGGCATGTTCGTCGCCCTTGACTACGTTTGGGATAAAGCGAAGGAAGACAGGACAAAAGAGAAAGCGATCTTCATTGACGAAGCCTGGGAACTGATCGGTGCAGACGAGGCAAACTCTGCGTCTCCAACCAGCAGCGGAAAAGCTCTCGCCGGTGAGTGGGTCCAGGAGATCTTCAAGACGATCCGGGGCTACGGCGGTGCTGCCGTCGCTGCAACGCAGGATATCGGCGATCTCGACCGGAGCCGGACGGGAAAGGGCATTCTCAACGTCGCCAAGACCAAGATCATCCTGAACCTGGAAGATGATGAGGCCAGACGTGTCCAGGATAATCTACATCTGACCGATGCGGAAATCACCTCGATAACCCGTTTTGAACGCGGCCACGGACTGATCTCTACGAATTCCAATCACATCACAGTAGCATTTCAATCCTCTCCGCTGGAGAAGCAGCTGATCACCACCGACCGGCTTGAGTTGACCCAGATCGTTTCCGAGAGGACAAAGCAATCTACGCATAATGCAGAGCAATAGTACACGTAACAATATGCCCCGTTGCATTAGCTCTACGCTATATGTAACGGGGCTTTTGACGTACACAATGCGTAGACACAGGACTACGCAGAGGGGGAGCAAATGACATTCTCGCAAGCATATAAAGGCCGGGAATTGGCTGTTATCACCCAGATCCTTGCAATCTTCGGTGTCGTGGAACAGCCCCAGCTTCGGCAGTTTTTCGATTACATGAATGACAATGAGTACGGCAAGGTCTTGTCTGTCCTCAAGCGAGAGGGCCTGGCCTATTTCACATCTGACGGCAGATACGTTTCGACCAGCAGGTATGCCATAAACTATGAAAAGTGCCAGGACGCAGTTATGACGTTTTGGGCGTTCATCCACTTCAGGGATTATATCCAGGATTTCTGCGCCTGTGATCCGCCGTCAATTCTCACGTTTGCTTATGAAAACAAGAATTGCGACCTGATTCCTGGCAATCCGGCGAACATAGCGGCAATCAATGCCCAAGCTGATGAAATACTGGAAAAAAGCATCAGGTTCATTGTGGTGAACGACCCACATGATGCTGAATACCTGGTTCCCAGACTCAAAAACGACTACCTTGTCCTGCTCGAATCAAATCAAGTGAAAAAGATCTGTAAGTTATAGGAGGAAACATGGAAAACCCCAGATATATCGATCTTATGCGCCGAACCGCTACGGACTACGACGGTGTCAGCCAGGAACTGTTCAAAGTCGCTCACAATATTGAAACGGTAAGCCGGTACAATCCGCAGAACAAGTTGCTCAGCCTATGCCGGATCGCTGAGACGAGTACGGTACAGCTGCGAAATCTGACAGCGCGCACAGTGATAGGTGAAAGAGCTCTGTTTTATGCAGAAACTGCACAAATCCTTGGCGTCAAGGTGGAGGAATTCCACGATTGGATCAAGATCTCCGTTCCGGCCATTTTGCCCAAACGCAATCAGCGTGACAACCAGGCTTTTCTTGTCAGGCCGCTGCGTCAGGCACTGATTATGTTCCTTCGGGAAAACCCCATAGAGAGATTCGCGGAATGCGCCATCTGCATCGTCCATAAATACGATGAAGCATTGGGGACTCTGCGGGTTCGCGACTACGACAACATTGAGACAAAGAAGTACTTGGATGTGATCGAGTCAATGCTCCTGACCAACGACAGCGGGCTTCTCTGTTCGGTACTTCAGTGCACGGAAATCTCCGACCGTGATGAGACTGCGTTCTATCTGATGCCCCCTGAAAAGCTGCTGAAATGGCTCGCAACTTACTGGAAATGAGATACCAAAAACCGTCCAAAAACCGAACCCAAAATTGGTATCGATTTTCCGCTTTTCATTTTCCCGGCAATGGAGCGGGAGAAACAGGTATGAAAATGGCCGGAAAAATTAGCGGGGTCTTTTTTATCGGGGCAGCCGGAAGCAATTATCCGGTCAGAACACATGAGCAGCCAAATCAGCCAAATCAGCCAAGTCAGCCTGGCCAGGTTTCAGGCGGTCGGCAGTAATGTGAGAGGAGCGATTATCATGACAGAAAAAGAAGACCGATTGCTGGAACTCCTGATCCTGGTCGGGTACAGTATTGTTTTCCCGGTGAATCTGGCGCAGAGGATCGGCGGACATCCGGACTGGAATCGGCATGTTATGTACGGTGCTATTCGGAATGAGTATTTAGTGAGGTACCGGGCAAAAGAGAACAAGCATGTGATCCGGTATTTGCGCTTGACACCAAAAGGGCTCGATTACATTGCGGCAAGGGATCCAAGAGCACTGGGAATGATTTTTTCACGAATGGATTCGGTTCCGCCAATTTATCCTTCGGAACTGGATAGAGTCCAGCGCATGAATGCGATTGCTGTAGGTCTTATTATGTCGAGAAATGCAGGAGCGATCATACTGCCCGCTTTAAAGCCTTCGCTCATGTGTCCTCTCTCTGGGTATCCGGGTGAGATCACACCTGATGCCGATACTCTCTATTATTACTCTCCACCGGAGATTCGTACTGCCCTGGAAGCAGCGGATGACCAACTGGTTTACAAAGGATCGAGGAGCATCGGAATAATCGTTAGAGGCCATCGATGCTACTTCCTGTACTTCACTGGAAGATCACGTATGTTCTGGATGCAGGTCACAGAGGAGAACTACACCGGAGCTGTCCAGACACTCCTGAATTCGCGTGGTTTTCACATCACAACGATAGAGCAGATCATTATCGGAAGCAGTATGAACGTAGCAGCAAAAGTATGCCGTGGCCCCCAGGGCCTTAAACGTGATCACTACTTTGTCGTGAACCACTATTTCAACAGCTGCTGTTATGTTACAAACGACGCCGACGGCGATGCACTCCTCCGGCTTATAGTCAATCCTGACCTGGCAATGAACCTGAATCGCAGGATCCTCGCGCCGTACGAACCACCCAGAGTGAGCACGCGGGAATATGACGCTGTCGAAGCATCCAGCAATCGTCCGGTGATTCTCAATTACACCTGCGACCTGATCCAGATACTGTTTGCCGAATCTGCTCCGATTGGATTCGGAGGCGGCCCTATCATGCTCTGTTTTGATTATCAGGCCCAGGTGATCCAGCGCATACTCGGCCCATCGGTCGAGGTCAGGCCGATAACGGAGGACTAGCTCATGAAGAAGCATTTGAAAGCGATTATCAGCATCGCGATCGCACTGCCGATCGTGCTATACGCCACTGGCTTGCTTTCTCAGCTGATCATCAATATCAACGCATGGAAACAAGCCGGCAGTAATTATCGGGTGTCTCCCGGACTGCCTTCGCTGAGCTTGATGATGAATCTGAAAGCCCTGGTCGATTTCCCGGAGAACCTCATTGCCTTCGCCATAATCATCGTCGGCCTGTTCATCTTTTTCGTTTTCGGCCTCCGGATTGGCTGGGGTAGTCACGGCATTCTCGATGCAGACCGGAATCTGACCGTATCCGGCTCAGGCAGTTACGGTACTGCAAGTTTCATGAGCGCCAAGGAGAGTGAGCACTGTTTTGAGATTACCACAGCCCGGAGGACATCCCAGGACATCTTGGGCATGACAGAGGACGGGAAAGTCCTGACACTTCCCCCGAACACCCGGTTGAACAGCAATCTTGCCGTGTGCGGCGCGAGCGGGACAGGAAAATCCAGATCAATCTCCCGGAACCTCATTTTTCAAGCAGCCAAGCGCGGAGAATCCATCATCGTCACTGATCCCAAAAGTGAACTCTACGAATCCATGAGCCGATATCTCCGGGATCAGGGCTATGAAGTGCGGGTGTTCAATCTGGTCCAGATGGATCACAGTGACAGCTGGAACTGCCTTGGTGAAGTAGGCAACAGTGAGCTGCTGGCACAGACCTTTGCGGATGTTGTCCTTCAGAATACCAGCGGCGATCAACGGGACCCGTTCTGGTACAATGCTGAGCTGAACCTGCTCAAAGCCTTGGTCCTGTACGTCGCTCTGGAACTCCCTCCCGAACAGCGCAATCTCGGCACGGTATACGACCTTCTCTGCAATGAAAGCGAGCGCAGCCTGTCCGTGATTATGGAGAGCATCCGGCATGAGCACACGAACAAATTCACCGGTGAAGTCCTGCCTCCGTCGCCAGCCTCCGCACCGTTCGCAATCTTCAAGCAGTCTTCCGAGACTGTGCGCACCAGCGTGATCATCGGCCTCGGCAGCAAGCTGCAGATCATGCAGTCGAAAGAGGTTCGGAACATCACTTCCTATCCTGAGATCGACCTTGAGCTTCCGGGCAAAAAGAAGTGCGCTTACTTCTGCATCGTGTCCGATCAGGACCGGACTTTCGACTTCCTCAGTTCGCTGTTCTTCAGTTTTCTGTTCATCAAGCTGATCCGGTATGCTGACGGGTATTGCGAGGGCGGCGTACTCAATCCCAAGGTCAAGTTCATCCTTGATGAGTTTCCGAACTGCTGCCTCATCCCGGACTTTACGAAAAAATGCAGTACGATTAGATCTAGGGGATGCAGCGTCGCGGTGTTTTTCCAGAATGTTGGCCAAATGAAAAACAGATACCCAGACGACCAGTGGCAGGAGATTCTTGGGGCCTGCGACTCAACCGTCTTCCTGGGCTGTACAGATATCCTGACGGCGGAATACATCAGTGATCGTGTGGGCGTCGCTTCCGTGGAAGTGGAAGGTACGACCCGCGAGTTGAATTCGATCCGCATATCCAACTATACCCCAAGATTCCGCAGGACCAATTCACTGGGCAGACGGCAGCTGCTTACGCCCGATGAGGTCCTGCGTATGCCTCCGGATCAGGAGCTGATCTTCATCAGAGGAGAGAAGGTCATGCGTGCAAAGCGTTTTGACTACTCGCTCCATCCGGAATTCAAACGACTGAAAAGCGAAAAGGCCATCGCATACGAGCCCGACTGGGAAACCAGGCGGGCTCAATCTATGCCCGCCAAACCGCTTTCAGAACCTACGCCTTCGAAGAAGCAGCCGGAACCCGGTCGCGGTCAGAAGAAACCCACTGAACCGAAACTGCGCATAGACCAGCTACGGTGCGTCAACGAAAGCGATATCTTTTGAAAGGAGAAAAAGACAATGCCCAGAAAAAAGGCCGATCCTGAGATCGTCCAGGCGGAATCGAGTCCGCCTGACATTGCCCCTGAGCCCAGTCCGAAAGCCCAGGAATCCACGGCCGCGCCTTCGGCCAGAACGCCGCGACGCAGGGCAGCGGATGATGAGAACATTCTTCGTCTGAATGAGGAAGAACTCGGCTTTACCAGTGAAGACAGTGAGGAAGCCAAATGGAACTATCTTGCCGATGCGGTGAGAAGAAAGCAGATCCTGACTGGCATCGTCAGCAACGTCGAGTACGCCAACACCAAAAGCCCCGCCTGCGCTGTTGATTTTGAAGGGATGCGCGTACTTATCCCGATCCGCGAAATGGTCACTCGTGAGTGGCCGCAGAACGAGGATGCCCCGAGGTCCGTTCAGCTCTTTTTGCAGCGCATTCTCGGTGCAACCGTGGACTTCGTGCCCGCCGCTGTGGATATTCGAAACCGTGCGGCAGTCGGCAGCCGAAAAGCCGCTATGCTTATCCGGCAGAAGCAGTATTACGAATCCGGACGAGTCAAGCCCGGAATCCTGGTCGCTTGTCGTGTGCTGGCGGTCGGCAGCACCGTTATGACCGTTGAAGCCTGCGGTGTCGATTCGACCATGCAGTCTCGGAACGTCTCCTGGGAGTGGTTCTCGGACATCACCGAGCTGTACTCGACCGGCGATATTGTCGTCGCCCGTGTGATCGGCGTGGAGTTCAACGAAGAGCAGAACCGTTACTCCGTGGACCTGTCCATCAAGGCGGCTACGAGCCATCCGGACAAAGCCGCTTTTGAGAAGCTCGTTCCCAACTCGAACTATTTCGGCGTTGTGACCGGTGTGAAAAACGGTATCTTCTTCGTCCGCCTGCAGTTGGGTGTCAACGCAAAGACCAAGATCTTCCGCGGCCAGGAATATCCCTGCAAGCAGGATACTGTAAGCTTCCGTGTCACCCAGCTCGATGAAGACAGCCTGGTCGCAAACGGGTACATCACGCGGATTATCAAGCGCCACACCCGGCTGAGGTAACGCTCATGTTCATGGGAGAAAAGTATCAAGAAAGGCTGACTGACCACAGCCGGAGGGTCATCAAAGAATGCCTGAACATCATTGAGGTCTATGGCGATACTTACGTGGCGATCCACAGAGATGAAGAGACAGAGTGCGTAATCCTGGTCACCGTTATGCGCAGTGTTCCGCTTCTGTCTATCATCTTTGCGGATGAACTCGCGTTCAAGAATCGGAGCGATCCGGGGCTTCTCCTCGTCATCAATGACATGAACACCAGCAGCATCACCGGTTGGCACGCAGCCAGTCTCGGCGGAGATAGCGTGCTGTACATGTACCGGCAGTGCATCCGGCTAACCATGGAGCTCTCTTATGAGGTGCTGTTCCAGCTCCTGAAAGAGGGCATCAGCGAATACAAAGAAGGCAAACGCCGCATCATGACAAGCAGCAGCCCGGCCACACCGGCCGGGTAACTGCTGGAAAGGACAAATGATGAAAAAACGCATTATTCCTCTCTTGCTCGTGTTGATCCTGAGCCTGGCTCTTTGCATCCCCGCGAGCGCAGTATCTTACATCCCTGACGATGTCACCTACCAGAACCTGAACGGAACGCAGTTTGCGATCAAAGTGTTCACGCTGCTCCCCGATCAGAATCCCGCCGAGCTCATCGAAGACGATTTCGAGTACGGCGGGTATCTCTATTCCTATGCGGATATCGTCAAGGAAGAGCTCACCTTCAGTACCCAGAGCCAGCACCAGGAGATCGTCACGGTGGAAACCGCGACCAAGAACCTGGAGGACATCCTCGCCGCGCTCGAATCCACCATTGATTTCGACGACGGCAATGCCAAGGGAATCCTGACCCTCGACCACAACTCGCTCCAGACGGAAGTGGCCGGATACCAGAGCGGCAGCTATACCGTGACCGCTACCAAAAACTATACCGGCCTAGACCGGAACGACAGCTCCTATATCGACAAGACCGTCGAGAAAGACGGCCGGACACTGAGCTTGAGCAACGTCGTCTGGTCCGTGGAGAGCACCACCCTGGTCGGAGATGATCTCATCCCTGCTTCTTACTCCGCAGTCGCCACCTATTCCGGTACCGCGTACTACAACAAAGCGACCGGATACATCACGACCGCAGAGTACAACGGTACGGTGACCTCCTCCGGGATCTCCGGCATCAGATACACGGTCACCTACGTCGGTACGCTGATCGAACCCGAAGCGACTCCGGAGCCCACCTCCGAAAGAACCATCATCGAACCGACGCCCGACGAACCCATTCAGGAGCCCGGACCCAGTCCGCTGCCCTGGATCCTGGCCGGAATCGCAATTATTGCCGCCGGTTTGTTGTCCTACGCCTTCCTGCTTCGTAAGAATATACGAGTGTATGAAGCAACGGGTGATGGGGACGAGTTCGACAAGATTGGCGGCCTGCACCTGAATCCGGGCAAGCCGGACTTTCGCATCGACCGGTTCCGCAAGATCCCTGAGGGCACAGTCGCCATAGAAATCGACGGATCCACCGCCCGACGTCTGTTCGGCAAGACCCTCAGCATCCACCATTACAATCACACCTTGCAGCACACCGTAGGGTCAGCGAACGCCAAGTCCTACTGGTTCAAACTGAATCTGGCCCCTGCGGACGATTATGCGCAGTTTGCGCAGGAGGCCAATGAATGAAAAAGCTTTTGATCGCTCTCACCCTACTGGCCGTGCTGACCCTCAGTGCCAGCGCGGCGGACTACGAATTCACCACCGCCGGCGATACGGATTATTACGGCAGCACGGATTATGAGAGCTATTACGACAGTTCCTACAACTACGGCGGGATGAACGAGATCGACTTCGACATCCCGGAGATCCAGTACGGACTCGCCCAGGAGTTCCTGGAGACTTCGCTGCACAACCCCTATATGGGCAACGGCGTCCAATACGGTCTCAGTTACAGCGGCGGTTCGCAGACCGGCGGCAGTTCCGGCGGGTCTGATACTGTTTATCCCCAGGAGGCCGGCACATTCACCGTGGATTACGGCGGTGAACCGATTGCCGTGGAATACACTCCGGAGCTCACTCTGGCAGACATGCTCCGTGACGATGGAAGCATCGGCACGGTGACCATCTCCAGCGTCGGGATGGACGTGAAGGTCTACGAAGGTGCGACTACGGAATCCATGGCCAAGGGAGCCGGGCATTACGAGACCACTTCGCTGTGGGACGGCAATGTGGGCCTGTTCGGGCATAATCGCGGCAGCCATCCCCATTTCAAGCAGCTGAAATCCGTCGAAGTCGGCGACATCGTGACCTACGAGACCAATCAGGGCATCAGAACCTACCAGGTCGTCTTCGTCGGCACGATCTCGTATACCGACCACACCTATCTCAATGAGATGGGCGATAATCGAATCACCCTGACCACATGCATCGCTGACCAGCCCTCTCTGCGTCTGTGCGTACAGGCGGTAGAGATCATCTAATCAATATGGAGGACTAGAAATGAACCGGAACATGAGCAAAAACCGCAGCCGGGAACGGCGCACCCGCCCCGGCAACAGCACGCCTCAGAAAATCACGCTGAAGCTGAACAGGTCTGATCGCGAACTCCTGGAATCCATCCAGCGGGAACGCGGATACAGCTGCGAGGAGATCTTCAGAGTGGGTATGGACGACATCGTCGCCTGACCGAATCGGCTCCGCCGCCTGCGGATCCCGGAGAGAGCTGGAAATCACTCTTAGGAGGAAAAAACATGAAGAGAAGCATATCGTTCATCTGCGGATTCCTGGCGGGCAGCCTTCTGTTCGGCGGTGGTGCAGCCTGCGCAGCAGGCATCATAGCGGAACGGACCGCACAGCATATCTTCGTTGACGGGAAAGAGGTCCAGTTCGAGGCCTACCTGATCGACGGACACAATTACCTGCAGCTGAGGGATATCGGCAAAGCAGTCGGATTCAACGTCTGGTGGGACGATTCGACGAAGAACGTCAGAATCGAGAGCGACCGTCCTTACACCGGCTTGGCCCCGAACGGCGTCATGCCGGAAAAACACAGCATTGAGGAACTCAACCCCGCTGTTCTAACCGGGGCCTATACCCAGGAAGCATACGAAGCACTCCGAAGTGCGATCGTGACCGGCTCGGAGTCTGAGGCTGTCTATATGTCGCAGGAGACCCATGAGGCAATGTTGGAAGTGGAAGCCGCAGTTGGCTGCTGGCCGGTCTATGACCTGACAGCCAAAGGCAACGGCACGTACAGTTTTATTCCCAGATACCCCGAGCCTTATGAAGAGGCGGCAACTTACTGCCAGTCGTTCATTGAGAGCCTAGATGGTAAAAGCGACCGCGAGAAGGTGCGGCAAATCGTGTTTTTTGTCTGCGACCGGATCGAGTACGACGGGTCCGTCTACTGTTCGCCCCGGACGGCGCTGGTCTCCGATGAGGTTCAAAAAGGCGCCTGCATGAGCTACGCGCATTGTTTTAAGTTCCTCTGCGATATGGCCGGGATCCCCTGCATTTTCACTCATAGCGAAGACCATCAGTGGAACCAGGTCTACGTTGAAGGCCGTTGGTGGTATGTGGACGCGACCGGCGCGGACGTATCGGATACCAGCTGGCGTCCTTATCTCCCGATACTCAAAGAAGAAAGCGAGATGCAGAGCAGCATGTACGTCCAATCGCAGCCCTGGCTCACGGAATTCGCGAAGGAACTCACGGTTCCCGGTTCGACCAAAAAGTAAAACCAAACCAAACCAAACCGAAGAAGCATCGCTCTGAAGGGCGGTGCTTTTTCCATGTCATGAAGGAGGAAAACATGACTCACTACAAATCCATGACGCGCATCCTTGCGCTCGTTCTCGCCGCGTTTGCCCTGATCGGCCTTCTGCCGATGGCAGCTGATGCGGCCACCATCGCCGACGGCAGCACCACCTGCGACGTCGTCCCCATCAACCAGCGCCAGTTTCTCTTGACCACCACGGCAGGTAAACGACTCGGTGCTTATGCCTACAGATACACGACCAACGATGGCCTCAGCGGTTCCGCGTACTGTATCGACCATGTCTTGAATATGACTCAGCACACCCTGGAAATTCGGGGCGAGTACAACAGCAGTCCTGCGACAGCCGGGGCGTTTGCCAACGGATACCCACAGCATTCCCTGGAGACCTTCCTCGGCCGTTTCCCCAATGAAACGCTTTTGAACGGTCTGACGGAACAGGAATACATGTATGCGACTCAGATCGCCGTGTGGGCAACTCTCGGTCAGCTCGGCATTGAAGGCAGCGTCTTTACCAGCGGTAGCGAATTCGTTGCGCAGCCGACTGGCGACACGCAACAGATGCGTGTGTTCCGTGCCGTGCAGCTGATCCTGCATTCGGCCGCGCAGTGGGACCGCATCTACCATACGGGGATGTACATCCGGCTCGAAGAAAACGAGCTGGGCGGGAACATCTCCATTCCCGCTGACATGACCCTCGAATACGCGGCAGATAACCAGCGTTACGGCATCAAGCGCGAGGTCATCAACGGCAGATCGTACTATACCCGCGAGTATATCTTCGCGTCCGCAACATCGACCTACTACGACGATTACAATATCGAAGTGTGGGCCGACGGTGCGCCTTCCGGATATATGTTCGTGGATGAGAGCAATAATGAGCTCTCCCGCGGCAGCTTCCGGGACGTTTCCACCTGGCGGGTACCCACAGCCATCCACACCACGGACATCAACGACAACGGCTCCGAATACTGGGGTCGCGGCAAGCTCTGCATTCCTGCCGACACCGCACCCAATTCCGGCGAGATCACGATCAACTGCGGATCCCATGTAATGCAGTACCAGATCTATCTTGCCCACAACTCCGTTGCGACCGAGCAGAGTTATATTATCGCAGACCCTTCGAAAGGCTCGCTGACGGCAGATGCCACTCTGAAGTGGGGCGGCCCGCAGACGGAAACCGGCGACCTCAGAATCACAAAGGTCGGCGGCGGCGGAGAGCCGCTGGAAGGCGCAAAGTTCACGTTGTCTGGCTCCGACGGCAGCAGCATCTCCGGCACGACTGACGCGAACGGAAGCATCTACTGGACCGACCTGAAACCCGACGTGCAGTACACCCTGACCGAGACCGAGCCCCCTGCGGGCTACGCCGTCGCCGAAGCGGTGAATGTGACCATTCAGGCCGCCAGAGACAATTTCGTGACCGTGAAAGACTCCACGCAGAAGACCCTGACCGTCCGGAAGATCGACGCGCAGAACGGCTACTCTCTTCAGGGTGCCGTGATCGCGTTCAAGCAGATCGACGGCAGCTTCTATACCACGGCGGTCACCGACCACGCCGGCGCAATTCAGTTTGACGCTGACACCCTGCCTCTGGGCAGCTACGAAGTGTACGAAATCTCCGCACCTGAGGGGTACGAACCGGATACCACCCATCAGGCCGTGGACTGGAACGGGAAAAACGACGTGACTCTGGTGTTTCAGGATGTTCGCAAGCCGAAGCTGGTCCTATACAAATGCGACACGGACAACCTCCGCTGCCTGCCCGGCGCGACTTTCGAGGTTTACCGCGACGGCCAGCTCGTGACTACGGTAACCACTAATGACAACGGCGTCGCCACTGTGCCCGACGTGACCGAAGGCTATTACACGGTTATCGAGACCGTTGCCCCGGCAGGGTATGTGCTGGATCCCACGGAGCATGGCATCTATGTGAATCCCTATGATCCCGCCACCTCCGCCGATCCCCAGCTCACGATCACGAACAGTTCCAAACCCCGTCTGAAGATCCGCAAGCTCGACGCCGAGACTCAGCAGCCTTTGAGCGACACCACGTTTGAGGTCTATAGGGATTCCGCCCTGATCGGCTCCTACACTACGGACTATAACGGCGAAGTCATGCTTGTTGACCTGATGCCCGGCACCTACGTCGTCAAGGAGACCGCCGTCAAGGACGGCTATGTCCTGAACGATACTCCGCAGCAAATCGAAATCAAGGCAGGCAAAGAGGATTACAGCCTGACCTTTATGAACAGCCGGAAGCCCGGCCTGAAGATCGTGAAATACGACGAGCAGACCATGCAGCCCCTGAGCGATACCACTTTCGAAGTGTATAAGGACGCGGAGCTGATCGGCACCTACACGACCGACGCCAATGGCGAGATCTGGCTCTATGATCTGGCCCCCGGCACTTATCTGGTCAAAGAGGTCGCTGTCAAACCTGGTTATGTGGTCAATTCCACCCCGCAGGAAATCGAGATCGAAGCGGGTAATGAGAATTACACGCTGGTCTTCCTGAACTTGGTTAAGCCTGGCATCCGGCTGGTCAAGATTGACGCCGAGACCAAACAGCCGCTTCCCAACGCCCGGTTCCGGATCTCTCAGGTCGGCGGGACGTTCAGCAAGGAATACACTACCGACGCATCCGGCGAGATCGAACTCACGGATCTGGAGCCCAGCAGCTATATCTGTGAAGAGCTCACTGCGCCTGAGCATTACCTGATCGACGACGCGCAGCGCACGATCCGGATCAATGCCGGTGAAAGCGCCAGGTTTGTTTTCACCGACTACCGCAAGCCCAGCCTGACCGTGATCAAGTATGATCCCAACCTGGACAAGCGGCTCCCTGGCGCGACGTTCCGGGTGGCCAAGATCGAAGACGGCTCCCACTAT
>JAEEGG010007190.1_pt1 | contig 25819 bp, 18 predicted proteins | sample 9134161 | NCBI WGS metagenome assembly JAEEGG01 (sample SAMN16246543, study PRJNA631951) | gut metagenome | biome: gut microbiome; feature: rumen; material: CR-attached | host: Bos | place: Iran: Karaj | collected 2018-10 | reverse complement strand
TCGTACAATGGAAGTTATTCGTTGAGCGGGCAGTGGACCGTTTGGAACGGTGGCCGTAATACCAACACCGTGAAGCTCGACGCTATTGCGGAACAGCAGGCTGACCTGCAGGCCCGCGAGACGGCTAATACCATTCAGGAGCGTATCGCCCAGATTTTTACCCAGATACTCTATATCGACGAGAGTGTGAAGGTGAGTGAACAGACGCTGGAGACGGCTAAGAAGAACGAGGAACGCGGACAGGAAATGATGAGCGTAGGTAAGATGTCGAAGGCTGACCTTTCCCAGTTGACTTCGCAGCGCGCCAACGATGAGTATAACATCGTGGAGGCCAAGAGTCAGCTGATGACCTACAAACTGCAGTTGAAGCAGTTGCTGGAGATTACCGACGAGGCAGACTTCGATGTAGCAATTCCCGAGATCAGCGATGAGCAGATCCTCGCCCCCATTCCCTTGCTGCACACCATCTATGAGCAGGCTCTGCTGAGTCGTCCGGAGATAGAGCGTTCGCAACTTGCCATCAAGAGCAGCGACGTAAGTCTGAATATCGCGAAGGCCGGATGGATGCCGAATATTAGTGTGAACGGTGGTGTGACCACCTCGACGAACTCGTTGAATAGTAATGGTTGGGGCAATCAGGTGAAGAACAACGTGAATACATCGTTGGGCCTGGGTGTAAGTGTACCTATCGTGGACGGACGTTCTACGAAGACGGCTGTGAATAAGGCCAAGATTCAACAGTTGCAGGCACAGCTCGACTTGCAGGATCAGCAGAAGACCCTCTACAGCGACATCCAGCAGTTCTGGGTAAATGCGACCACCAATCAGGAGAAATACAAGGCAGCTACGCTCAGCGTAGAGAGTGCTCGGCAGACTTATGATCTGCTTTCTGAGCAGTTCCGCTTGGGTCTGAAGAATATTGTGGAATTGATGCAGGGTAAAGACAATCTGCTTTCTGCCCAGCAGAACCAGTTGCAGTCGAAATATCAGACCATTTATAACAAGCAGATGCTGAACCTCTATGCGGAGGGAGATATTCTTGAGAAAAGTAAGAGGTAAGAAATAAAAACAAAATAGGATATGAAGAATAAGAAACTTTGGATTGCCGTGGCAGTGATCGTGGCGCTGATTATCGCTTATAGCCTGCTGTCGGGTGGAAAGAAAGAAGAAAAGGTATCGTTTGATACGGCGAAGGTAGAAATGGGTAATATCCAGACCTCCATCACAGCTACGGGAACCATCGAGCCAGTGACGAGTGTGACTGTCGGTACACAGGTGTCGGGTATTGTGAGTCATCTCTATGTAGATTACAATTCTGTGGTGAAGAAGGGTCAGGTGATTGCAGAACTCGATCGTACTAACCTGATCAGTGAACTGAATGCCCAGAAGGCCAGTCTTGCTTCGGCACAGAGTTCGCTGAATTACCAGCAGAGCAACTATGAGCGCTACAAGACCCTCTTTGAAAAGGGACTGGTGAGTGCCGACGAGTTTGAGAGTGCCCGCCTGCAGTACGAGCAGTCGAAGCAGCAGGTAGCACAGTCGCGTGAGAGTGTGCAGCGCGCCCAGACGAACCTTGGTTATGCCACCATTACGTCGCCCATCGATGGTGTCGTGCTGTCGAAGGCTGTAGAGGAAGGTCAGACGGTGGCTGCATCCTTCAACACACCTGAGTTGTTTACCATTGCTCAGGACCTGACAAACATGCGTGTGATTGCCGACATTGACGAGGCCGACATCGGTGGCGTGAAGGAAGGTCAGCGCGTGAGCTTCACGGTGGATGCTTTCCCCGATGATAAGTTTGAGGGCTCAGTGACGCAGGTACGCCAGCAGGCTACGACCGAGAGCAACGTCGTGACATACGAAGTAGTGATTTCCGCGCCCAACAACGACCTGAAATTGAAGCCCGGTCTGACGGCCAATGTCACCATATTCACACTTGAGAAGAATAATGTGCTTGTTGTTCCTGCCAAGGCGTTGCGCTTCCAGCCCAATGAGGCTCTGTTGCAGAAAGGTGAGACAGTGGAAGACTGCGAAGGTCCCTTCAAGGTATGGACGAAGGAGGGTACTGTGTTCAAGGCCCACAAGGTGGAGACCGGTACGACCAACGGTGTCCTGACAGAGATTACGGGCGGTATTGCTGCCGGTACGGATGTCCTTACAGACTTTACGATTACCGGTGGTGAGATGGGTATGCCGCAAGGCCAACAACAGACCACCAACCCGTTCATGCCGCGTCCAGGTAACAGAAACAACAACAGATCCGGACAGGGCGGACAAGGCGCTGCCGGTGGTCAGGCACCAAGAAGATAATAAGCTATGGCTGAAGAGAATAGAAAAGTAGTTATCGAGCTGCAGAATGTGAAGCGCTACTTCCAGGTAGGCGAGGAGACGGTGAAGGCGCTGCGCGGTGTCTCGTTCAAGATCTATGAGGGCGAGTTCGTCACCATACAAGGAACTTCCGGCTCCGGCAAGTCGACGCTGTTGAACCAGTTGGGCTGTCTGGATACACCTACTTCGGGCGAGTATTTCCTCGATGGTATTAGCGTGCGTACGATGTCGAAGACCAAGCGCGCCAAACTGCGCAACCGTAAGATCGGCTTCGTGTTCCAAAGTTATAACCTGTTGCCGAAGACGACAGCTTTGGAGAATGTGGAACTGCCTTTGATGTACAACTCCGAGATTTCTGCTGCTGAGCGTCGTGAGAAAGCCATCAAGGCCCTGCAGGCCGTAGGATTGGGTGACCGTATGTATCACAAGTCGAACCAGATGTCGGGTGGTCAGATGCAACGTGTGGCTATTGCCCGTGCCTTGGTGAATGACCCTGCGGTTCTTTTGGCTGATGAGGCGACAGGTAACCTCGATACGCGTACCTCGTTTGAGATGCTTGTACTCTTTCAGGAACTCTACAAGCAGGGCAATACGATAATCTTCGTGACCCATAATCCGGAAATTGCAGAATATGCCAGTCGGAATATCAACTTGCGAGATGGTAAGATCCGTGAGGATACCATCAATACGAATATCAAGTCGGCAGCCGAGGCCCTTGCCAAGTTGCCAGTACAAAACGATGATTGAGAAGTGAAAAGTGAATAGTGAAAAGTGAATAATTTGCTACCGCATGAACATATTGAATCTGTTTAAAGTGAGTCTGAAGGCCGTCGCCAATAATAAGATGCGGTCGTTTCTCTCGATGTTGGGTATCATCATCGGTGTGGCTGCCGTCATTATCATGATGGCCATTGGACAAGGCTCGAAAGAGAGTATTCGTTCGGAACTCTCTACGATGGGTACCAACCTTCTTACCATCCGTCCCGGTGCGGATATGCGAGGTGGTGTGCGTCAGGATCCCTCTGCCATGCAGACATTGAAGATGGCCGATTACGAACGCATTGTCCGTGAGAAGAAATTCGTGTCGAAGGTATCTCCTGAAGTCACTGCCAGTGGTCAGGCCATCTATGGTAACAACAATACCAATGCCTCGATGTATGGTGAGTCAATAGACTATCTGGACATCCGGTTGTGGACCATCGAAGAGGGCGAGTGCTTTACTGAAGAGGACATCAAGAAAGCTGCCAAGGTATGCGTGATTGGCGCGACCATTGTCAAGGAACTCTTCGGCGAGAATACCGATCCCATTGGCAAGACCATCCGTTTCAAGAGCATTCCCATGCGTGTTATCGGTGTCTTGAAATCGAAGGGTTACAACTCGTGGGGTATGGACCAGGACAATGTGATCATTGCCCCTTATACCACAGTGATGAAGCGTATTGCCGCTCAGACCTATTTCTCGAGCATCGTCTGCTCGGCACTCACGGAAGAACTCTCTGATGCCGCTATTGAAGAACTGACACAGATGTTGCGCGACAACCACAAACTGAAGGAGGAAGCCGCTGACGATTTCACCATCCGTTCACAGGCGGAGATGATGGAAACCATGTCTTCGACAATGGATACCGTGACTATCATCTTGGTCGTAGCCGCTGCGTTTTCTCTGCTTGTTGCGGGTATTGGCATCATGAACATCATGCTTGTGTCGGTGACGGAGCGTACCAAGGAGATCGGACTCCGTATGGCCGTTGGCGCTACCGGACCTGTCATCTCCCTGCAGTTCCTTATCGAATCGGTCTTGATATCAGTGACGGGAGGACTGATAGGTGTCCTTGTCGGGGTAGGGGCGAGCACGTTCGTCTCGTCCTTCGGTATGCCTAGTAGCGTACCTGCCTGGAGTATCTACGTGTCCTTCCTTGTCTGTGTGTTCATCGGTGTGCTCTTCGGCTATATCCCAGCACAGAAGGCCGCTAATATGGATCCTATAGAAGCCATCCGCCATGAGTGAAGAAAAGAAACCCATGTTGGACAAAAGACTGAAGGTCTTCTTGCACATCGTTTTCTGGGCTTATATGTTCTTGTCGCCTATGCAATATATGCGTGGCACAGGCATGACGATGGTCCAGTATCTGATGAACTGTCTGTCGCAACTGTTGTTGATGATTGTCTTCTATGTCAACTATATGTGGCTGACACCCAGGTACTTTGTACAGGGAAAGCATCGCTATTATCTGATGATTAATGTGGTGATGGCGTTCAGTTTCGCTGCATTGTTGCACTATTGGATGGATTACCAGCGTGTGCTATTTCAACCGGGCGGCCTGATGCCCAGGAAGCCTGATGCTATCGATGAGTTCTTCTATTATATAAGAGATCTTGTCAACTTCGGTATCTTTGCCACTGCCGCTACCTGCATTGCTTTAGCGCAACGGTGGTTCTGGGCTGACAATGCCCGCAAATATGCAGAGACGGCGCGGGTCAGGGCTGAGGCTGATCGTACAGAGGCGGAGTTGAAGAGTCTTCGTTCACAGATCAACCCGCATTTTCTGCTGAATACGTTGAATAATATCTATGCGTTGACGGCGATGGATACCTATCGGGCCCAAAACGCCATTCAGCAACTGTCGAAGATGCTGCGACACATGTTATACGATAACTTGCAGGAGTCGGTTAATCTGCAGGATGAGATACAATTTCTTGAGAATTATGTCAACTTGATGAAGATCAGGCTTCCTAATTCCGTGGACGTGACGTTCAAAAAGATTGTGCCTGATGCTGATATCCGTGTGGCGCCGCTGATCTTTATCTCCTTGATAGAGAACGCCTTCAAACATGGTGTCAGTCTGACGGAGCCCAGTTTTATTCGTATCCTCGTTAAGGCCGTCGCACCACAAGACGGTGGTGAGAAGCAACTGATTTGCTCTATCGAGAATTCTTACTTCCCGAAGCCGGAGCAGGACCGCAGCGGTCACGGCATAGGTCTAGAACAAGTGCAGCGCCGTCTCGATTTGCTGTATCCCGACCGTTATGTCTGGGAAAAGGGAATCGACTCAGATAACCATACTTACAATTCAAAAATAACCATTAAATTATAAACATTTTAGATTAATATAAAGAACTGGAACTATGACAATTAATTGTGCCATCATTGATGACGAGCCATTGGCTGCAGGTCTTCTGGAAAGTTATGTAGCAAAAACCCCCTATCTGAATCTGACAGGTACCTATAATAGTGCGATTACAGCCATGCGTGATTTGCGTGACAACCCCGTGCCATTACTGTTCCTTGATATTCAGATGCCGGAACTCAGCGGTGTGGAGTTTGCAAAGATTTTGCCCAAAGACACTAAAATCATCTTTACAACCGCCTTCCCGCAATATGCGCTCGAAGGCTACAAGGTCAATGCGCTTGATTATTTGCTGAAGCCTATCAGCTATGAGGATTTCCTTCGTGCCACGGAGAAAGCTCAAGATTGGTTTAATGTCTTGCAGAAACGTGAGATCTATAATGATGATCGCATCATGTTCATCAAAAGTGAATACAAGCTGTTGCGGGTCTGCCTTGACGATATCCTGTATGTAGAAGGCCTGAAGGATTACGTGCGTATCTGTTTGAAAAACGGTGAGAAGATCATGTCGCTGATGAGTATGAAGAAACTGGAGGATTATCTACCTCGCCCGGAATTCCTTCGTACCCATCGCTCTTATATCGTTCATATGCCGGAGGTCCGGTCTATCGACCGCTTCCGTATCGTCTTTGGTGATATCTTTATCCCTATCTCAGATAATTACAAGGAGGAGGTGCAGCAGTATCTTGACATGCACACGCTGTCGTGACAATGAATAGTGATTAGTGAAAAGTGAAAAGTGAATTTGGCAAAATCGGCCATTCTGTCTGTTGCCATTGCAAATAAAATAAAAAATCCCCCAGGCGGCAGCAAATTATTCACTATTCACTATTCACTATTCACTTTAAATTCGTACCTTTGCACACGATTAAGAAAAGAGAACGTAAATCGTAAATATTTAAAACGTAAAGAGTTATGGTAAATTACAAGGATTTGGGTCTCGTGAATACCCGCGAGATGTTTAAGAGAGCAGTTGCCGGCGGTTATGCTATTCCCGCTTTCAACTTCAACACTATGGAGCAGATGCAGGCCATCGTGATGGCTGCCGTCGAGACAAAGTCTCCTGTGATCATGCAGGTTTCAAAGGGTGCCCGTAACTATGCTAACGGTACCATCCTCCGTAATCTTGCTAAAGGTGCTGTAGAGTATGCTAAGGAGCTCGGCTGCGAGCATCCTGAGATTGTGCTCCACCTCGACCATGGTGACAGCTTCGAACTCTGTAAGGAGTGTATCGACAATGGTTTCTCTTCAGTGATGATCGACGGTTCTTCACTGCCTTACGAGGAGAACATTGCTCTGGCTAAGAAGGTTGTTGAGTATGCTCATCAGTTCGACGTAACCGTTGAGGCTGAGTTGGGTGTGCTCGCTGGTGTTGAGGATGAGGTTTCTTCAGCCGAGTCACACTATACCAAGCCCGAGGAGGTCATCGACTTCTCTACCCGCACAGGTTGCGACTCTCTGGCTATCTCTATCGGTACTTCTCACGGTGCTCACAAGTTCACTCCTGAGCAGTGCACACTGGTGAACGGCGTGCTCGTTCCACCACCATTGGCATTCGATATTCTCCACGAGATTGAGAAGAAACTTCCTGGATTCCCCATCGTGCTCCACGGTTCTTCTTCTGTTCCTATGGAAGAGGTTAACACCATCAACAAGTACGGTGGTCACCTCGAGGCCGCTATCGGTATCCCCGAGGAGCAGTTGCGTGAGGCTTCTAAGAGTGCTGTCTGCAAGATCAACATCGACTCCGACTCTCGTCTGGCTATGACTGCTGCTATCCGCAAGCACCTGGCTGAGCATCCTGGAGACTTCGATCCTCGTCAGTATCTGAAGCCCGCTCGTGAGAACATGAAGAAGATGTACATCCACAAGATTGTGAATGTGCTCGGTTCTGACGGCAAGCTCGCACAGTGCTAATCATTTAGTACACCATACTTATGAGTGAGGTTCCAAGTGGAGCCTCACTTTTTTTGTTACTTTTGCTCAGTTTTATAACATCTTTCTTTCGATTTCTATCAAATTTACCGACTTTTGGGAAGTTTTTGCCTAAAAAGTTGGTTATTTCGAAAACAATTTGTATTTTTGCACAATCACTGATTAATCACTTGGGTGTATGAATCTGAACCGGTTGTTTACAAGTCTGCTCCTGACGGTGATGTCGATGGTATGCGTCAATGCGATGGATGCCGACGACATCAAGAAGCAACTGGAGCATGCCCAAGGGAAAGAAAAGTTGGATTTGTTGTGTCATCAGTATGAACTGAGTTTGGAGGGTGATGACTATGGGCTACAATGGAAATGTATAAATGATTATTTGATGGAGGCTCGGTCTCAAGGTAATCATAAAGAGACTTGTGATGCATTATGGATGCGGATGATGCTTTTCTATAATTACGACCAGAATGATTCTGTGTTTCATTATGCTCAGGAAGATTTACATTTTGTTCGTGAATACGGTTCTATGGATCGGTTTTATGAAATGTGGAGCTACTTGGTTAATGCCTATGTTTTTGGTGGCTCTTTGTCTATGGGGCTTCAAGAGGCGGAGAAAATGTATGAGGACGCTAAAAAGGAAGGAAACGACTTTGGATCAGGTTTGGCTTGTTATGTGATGGGAAATGCCTATTACAATATGAACAGTATAGACGAAGCCGTTGAAGTTTATCAAAAGGGAATCGACATTCTCATGCAGGAGCAACCCTTGCCTTTGGTGCTGTCTGATATTTTTTCTTCTTTATGTGATACATACGAGAAACAAGGTCGTTATGTTGATATGGAGAATTTGACAGTCAGGTGGCGCGCTTTTCTGGATAAATTCATTAAGGAGAAACATGTTGGAATGGATTTCCCTGGCATGCTTCCTAACTGGGCCTATTATTATCTTGGTTGTGCACAGGCTGCTCTTGGACTCAGTAAAACAGACCGTGCAGAGAAAATGCTTGAGAATGCTCGCAAATACATCTCTTTTGAAGATTCTCCCAGTTACCGCGCCTGGCTCTTCTACCACATCCGTTATCTGACAATGCTTGAGTTCTATCCGGAAGCCCTCTTGCAGAGCGACCAGTTAGTGGCTCTTCATGATGGTGTGGGTGATATGGCGGAACTGATTCGTGTGAAGCAGCAGCGGGCAGAGATTCTGACCCATTTGGGGCGTCATGCTGAAGCAGCCCGACTTTATAATGAGATGTATCAGATCAATGACTCCATCAACATCAGCGACACCAAGCGTCAGTTGGCAGAGATGAACACCAAATACAGCCTTGATGAGGAACGTATGAAACGAGCTGAGGAGCAGATGCGTAGCATCATTGCCATCGCCACTATCATTGTGCTTTCACTGGCCATATTCCTTTATTTCCGTATTCGTTCTGCCCGTCGTCTGAAAAAGGCTCATGAGAGTCTGGAGCAGGCACACGGCAAACTGGAGGAAACCCACCAGCAGTTGTTGACAGCCTACGACCAGTTGGAGGAGACCACTGCTGCCAAGGAACGTATCGAGAGCGATCTGCGTATTGCCCGGAATATCCAGATGTCGATGGTGCCCAGCCTGTTCCCGGAGCGTGATGACCTCGATCTCTATGCTTCGATGACCCCTGCCAAGGAGGTAGGAGGCGACCTGTATGGTTATCTGCTCTTAGGCGACCTGCTCTATTTCTGCTTGGGCGATGTGTCTGGTAAGGGTGTGCCGGCTTCATTGTTCATGGCCCAGGCTACACGACTCTTCCGTACCTTGGCTGCGCAGAAACTACAGCCAGCACAGATAGCCACACAGATCAACGATGCCCTGTCAGGCGATGACAATGAGCAAGGTATGTTTGTGACGATGTTCATCGGACTGGTTGACCTCACCACGGGCCATCTCCACTTCTGTAACGCAGGTCACAACCCGCCAGTACTTATCAGTGAGGGAAAAACGGAGTTCCTCGAGATGATACCAAACCTGCCAATCGGTCTGATGCCTGAGTTTGAATTTGAAGGCGAGGAAATCGAAGATATCACCAACAAACCTCTGTTTGTCTATACCGATGGACTCAACGAGGCTGAGAACCGTCAGCAGGATCAGTTCTCCGACGAACGCCTGTTGGAAATCCTTGAGACCACGCCCTTCGAAAGTTCCAAACAGACCATCGAACTGTTGGCCTCCGAGGTGGAGAAACATCGTGACGGCGCCGATCCTAACGACGACCTGACGATGCTCTGCGTGAAAGTGATTAGAAACAACGAATAACAAAAAACGATAAGCTTATGAGAAAGGAGATTTGTATTAGAAACAAGGTCAGTGAACTGGAGAAAGTAGCCCAGTTCATTGAGGAAATCGGCGAAGAGCTTGGGTTGAGCATGGAATTGCAGATGAACCTGAACCTCGTGATGGAGGAGATGGTGACCAATGTCATCTTCTATGCCTATCCACAAGACGAGGAAGCCGATATTGAACTGCTGGCCAAGAGCGACGGCAAGGAACTGACCTTTGTCTTGAGCGATCAGGGCAAGGAGTTCGACCCTACGGCCAAGGAAGACGCCGATTTGGATGTCAACCCCGCAGAACGAGAACTCGGCGGCATGGGCATCTTTATCGTCAAGAACATCATGAACAAGGTTACTTACCAACGTCTGGAGGGCAAGAATCTCCTGACGATGACAAAAGGCATCACAGATGATCAATAACAACATTGCGAGATAAATTGTAAATAGTAAATAATTAAATTGTAAATTAGCATTATGACACAGATTTTGAAAGAAAATGGTAAGACCATTATTAAGACAGGTAGTCGTATCGACACAATGAACGCTCCTCAGTTTGAAGCTGACATCCAGCCTGCTTTGAAAGATGGCGGTGTGGATTTGGAGATGGATTGTTCAGAACTCACTTACATGGCCAGCTCTGGACTGCGTATCATCCAGAAGACCATGCGTACCGTGATGCAGCAGCGCGGACAGTTTAAGATGACCAACGTCAGCCCTGAAATCTACAAAGTGCTCGCCATGACGGGCTTTACGAAGTTTATGAAGGTTGAACAGAAGAAAGACTAAGCCTTATGGAGATTCTCGTCATCGTATTAGCTGTGATTGTGGGAGCATTGGCAGTAGCCCTGTTCCTGCAGATGAAGTCTGCCAAGAAGCAGGCTGAGGACCAGCAGCAGTTGCTGAAGGATTATGAGAAGCGTGTCAATGAGCAGCAGCGTCTGCTGGAGGATTACGACTCGCTCTCGAAGAACTTCGAAAGCATTGGTAAGGGTTACGAGCAGGCTTTGCTCTTGTTCGACAAGATGGCCGACATCCGTCATAACCTCGAGCTGATTGCCCAAAACGACAAGGATCCTGACAGCGTAGCCCGTCTGGAAGCCTTACTGAAGAAATTCGACAGTTTACAGGGGTAAATCTCGTCTGTTCTTAGGGTCAAGAAAAATAGCAGACGCTGCCTTTGTTTTATCAAACAATGGCAGCGTTTTATCAAACAATGCCTTTGTTTTAACTTTACCTACCGGGTCTTTCCCTGTGATTGCTGCTACCTTTCTCCGATAATGCTATTATTGAGCAATCCTTGATACACTTTATGAAATAAAAGATAGAAAAACAAACTAGTTTCTCGAATTTATTTTGTATCTTTGCACCCGATATATAATCATAACTAATTAATGAATCATCAACATAAATAGATAACCATTATGAAAGAAACAATTCTTAACCGAATCCTTGTGGCACTCCCCGCCATATTGTTTATCCCGCAAGGAATGTGGGCAGCGAACTATAACATTACCATTGCTGGAATTTCAATCACAGACACAAATGCTGGTAATGTGTTTGGTGATGGCAAGGTTTCTTTTACGCCAGCCACAGCTACTACTCCAAATATTTTAAGGTTGAATAATTATAAAAAAACAGATAATGATGCTAAGATTGTAAGTGGACTCGATAATCTGACCATTGAGTTTAGTGGTTCAAATGTATTGGGACGCAATTCAAGATATTATGGCATAATTCAGAGTACAGTGTCTACTGCAGTTTTGACCCTCAAAGGTATTTCTGGATCAACTGCATCAAGTACATTGGAGTTAAATTCATTTAATGATAATTCTGTAATTGAAGGCTTTGGGCGTGTTGATCTAGATGGAGCCTATTTGAATTATTACCAACCCTTTTCATACGGATCTTTCACAAATTGGAATAATGTAGAAAAAAAAGGTTATGTGATAGATGATGGATTGTTACATGGTCTTGTGATTACCACAGACGTCTGTTATCCGTTATGGATAAGTGATGACGGCTATAGTATTTATCAGATGACTGATGCGAGCTCAGTGGTGAGTGGTGCTACTTTTTCAGTCAACGGTTCGACGAATACATTAACATTGAACAATGCCAATTTGGCTAGAATTGTGAGTGGACTTGACAATCTAACCATTGATTTGGTTGGAGATAATAGTATTGTTAATCTTTATGACGCAGCATCTGTTGTCAGGTCAATTAATGAAGACGGGGTGTTGACATTTACAAAGTCTGGATCATCGGGTTCTTTGGCGTTGCAGAATGCTTCCAATAGTAATTATTCTATCGTTTCCGGCTTTAAATCAATTGCTTATAATGGTCTCTATTTGAACACAAGTGTTCCTCCACAGTATAAGAGTAATTCTCTCGTCAACGCTATAAATGATAATGTTATTAATTCTGCTACAATCAATTCTATAGAGACTTATCCTTTATGGGTGAATGGATTACAAGTCACTTCGGCTAACGCTGGTAGCATTGAGAATGGTAATCCGGGAGCTGCAGCAGGTATAGGTATTTCTGAAAACGTAGCAGGAAAGGGTTGTTCTGTAAAGTATGAAAGTGGCGTTTTGGAATTTGATAATGTCAACCTCACTGCAACTAATAATGCTATTGTTACAGGTTTGGCAGATCTTACTGTTAAAATAAAAGGACTTAATTATTTTAAGGGAGCAAACAATTACTTCACAAGCATTAATGGTAGTACCCTTACTTTCTCTGGCGATGGAGAAGACGCTGAGTTAGAGATGGTTAATCATGTCGGTTTTGAAGGATTTAGTACGATTGATTATGATAAAGTATACTTTGGCGGTGATAAAGGACTTAACTTTATTAAATATCTCAAGGCTCCGACAATGAGAGGCACGGAAGTCGAAGGAGGTCTGGATGTCGAATTCCAAGGTGACGACGCAAGTGGTATTTCTTATTGGTATTCCATTGATTATGCAGGGACTGCACTAGATGTAAGCAACACCCAGCTTTCTACGACAGTTTTAAGTTATGGTGGTCCCAACGTTCAGACAGGAACGATGACGATGTCGGGTCCAGGTGTTGTGACAGCCTATGCCAAATACGTATATGTAGGTGGAACTAACTCGTCCACTCAGGGCATAGCTAAAACGGGTAAATATTTCAGTTTTGCAGAAAAAGAGTTAACAACGCCTTATAAAGCGAGCATCAGCGCACCAAGCATCGTACCGACTTTGCCTAGTGGCGTTACTGTGACCTATTATGATGCTATGGCAACGACCGCCTCTGTGAATTCTATCAATTCAAGTACAGGAGTGGTTTCTATTAATGGATTAACGACATCACCTGACATCTTTGGAGCAACTTTTAGTTATCCTTTAAATCATGATGGTTATACGATATTGAATAGTTTGAGAGGACAGACTGATCTTTCTCTCGGATCATTTAAGTTGATGGTTACAGCCAAAGCGTTGACTGCGGATATGGTAACGCTCAACCCAACCAGTTTCACTTATACAGGTGCGGCTCATGCACCAACAGTTACTGTGAAGGATGGTGATAAGACTCTCACGCAAGGTACTGACTACACGTTGACCAATAATGGAGGGACTGTCGCTGGAGATTATTCTTTCACAGTCGTTGGTGTTGGTAACTATTCAGGAACCATTTCTAAGACATTTTCTATTTCGAAGGCAGCCGGTGCAGTCAGCTATGCTTCAGTCTCTGTCAGCAAGACCTATGGTGATGGTGCCTTTACCAATTCTCTCACTCTGACGGGTGACGGCGCGGTGAGCTATTCAAGCTCTGATGCGTCAGTAGCAAGTGTCAATGCCACGACGGGTGAGGTTACCATAGTAGGCAGCGGCTCTGCCGTCATCACTGCTACTGTTACTGACGGCTCGAACTATACCTACGCTAGCCGGACGGCTGCATATACCCTCACAGTCGGAACAGCTGGCATGAATGTAACAGCAACGGGCTATAGCGGTACTTACGATGGTCAGTCGCATGGCATTACGTTGACTGTTCCTGATGGTGCTACGGTGAAGTACGGCACGACAGAGGGTTCCTATACGCTCACCGCTTCTCCTACATATATGGATGCCGGTAGCTATATTGTTTACTATGAGGTTACTAAGACTGGTTATACCACCGTTACAGGCAGTGCTACTGTGACCATTTCGAAGGCTCAGGCAACGGTTAAGTACAATATAAATGAATTTACAACAAAGATTGATGAGCCCTTTGATCGGCCTTACGTGACATTGGATCCCCCTGGTCTTAAGCTAACCTATTGGTCTTCTGATAATGACGTTGCCATTGTTGATGCCCAGACGGGTGAAGTGACGCTGATTGCACCGGGTAAAGTGAATATCTATGCTGAGTTTGCTGGCGATGAGAACTATAATAGCGCCAGCGACTATTATATCCTTACCGTGCTGCAGCGTGACATTGAGCCGATTGATGAGGATGTGGTAATTGTTTGGAAAGACGAAGACTTTATCGCTACCGATGCTGATGGTAAACCAGTAGAGAAGAAACTAAATAATACTGTCATTTATGACATTCTCTTTACCCTTGATATCTCAGGTGACCCATCGGTGAACGACGGTTACGATGAAACAGAGCATTGTGTGGTGCTGAATCATCCGATATCGAATAGGGAAGTTGATAACATCATCTTCAGTCAACTCGCGCCTGGTACTGATGCTTATGCCGAAGAATATACCGGACTTACCTTTAAGGTTCCCGCAGGAAAAGGTTATGTCATCATCGATGCACAGACTGATGGCGAATATCAAATGATGGTGAAGATCGGTGATTTGGTACCAGTGGCATTTGATCACACAGGTCGTGAGAAAGATAGTGTGCTTTACAGTTGTTCTGAACCTACATGGGTATATGTCTATAATGGTGGAAAGGTTGGTGAGGCACGCCAGGAAGCTATGCATAGGGCAAAGAAGCAAGTTGGCCATGTTAAAATCTATTCCGTCACTCGTTCATCCTCTGAAGGCTCAGGCATCGAGAGAATCAACAGCGAGGCCATTGGCGATTTAGACAGATGGTATGACTTACAAGGTAATAGGATAGAACGTCCGAAAAAGAAGGGCATCTATATCCTGCGAGGCCAAAAGGTCATCGTGAGATAAGGCAATCAAATAAGGGCGCTCAAATCGAGCGCCCTTATTTGATTACTTCGGCTGTTCGGCCTCTAGCCTTTCTACAGCTCCGGAGATAGGATTCATCCAGAGATGTGTGGCGTAGCGCTTGTTGAATAGGGCACCGCTCAGTAGTTCGACATTACCAAATTGTCCGGCGGGTAGCTCTTCAACACGGATGGGTTCAACGGCATCGTATAGCGTCACCTTCATCTTGCCAGGCACATTGATATAGAGACCAGGCTCCTGCTTTTTCTTCTTCTCGTTGGCGTCAGGCATTGGCACAGTGCGCATATTTGCCACCCTTATATAATAAGGTTCGCCCGCGAGATCGTCTTTATCTACAAGACCCAGCTTCTTGGAGAAACGGAACAGCAGTTCGCGCTCAATCTCTTTGTCAGGCATGATGGTAATCACCTTTTCAATCGTATCCTTGACGGTCTGACCAGAGAAGAGGCTGCTGAGGGCACGGTCCTGCATCTCCAATTGGTTGAGCATCAGTTTGAGTTGTTCGCCGTCTTTGGGCATGTTGTCGGCCTGGCCACGGATAAGCAGATTACGGCTCTCGCGGATTTCATAGATATCTTGAGCCGTGAGTTCTGCCATTTTGGCGGTGCTACCTGCTGCAAGAATCTCCTCACTCATCAATTGGCGGGGATTCATCATTGCGGGCTTGGGAGCAGGTCTGAAGGCTGGTGTCAATTCTGTTGGTTTGGGTGTGGCATTGATGGCTAACAATATACCATCGTCGGAAAGCGCGATGTTGGAAGCCACACTCTTGGGGTCGAACTTCACTGAGAAACCCTTCGTGGTATCAGCCATCGCCACTGGCTCTATGCGGATGTCGGTAATGCGATAGCCAACGGAAGGCTCAGAGGAAATATCCTTCAGGCGCAGATAACGGTCGGCGTATTTACAGAACTCTCCTGGTGTGTAGGTGGTTTTCTCTGCTTGCACGGTGATGCGGACAGCTGTCTTTGGCAGGAAATAGACCATTCCCTCAGGGGTAACACCTGGCTGATAAGAGCTGGTGCTGGTCTGGGCATTTAAAGGTAAAAGGGTAAAAAAGTAAAAAGGTAAAACCTTTACCCTCCCTAATACCTTTGATAAAAATCGATAATTCATAACTTTTTATTATTTTACTTTTTTACCTTTATACCTTTTTAGCTTTGCCTTAGTCTCTCAGTTTTTTGAAGGCCTGTGGCAGATACTGGATTAGGTCGCTGGCAATCAGACTCTCTTCGCCCAGTTCGCGGACGGCAATATCACCTGCCAGACCATGAAGATACATGCCAATCATACAAGCTTCTTGCTGTTTGTAGCCTCTGGCCAGCAGTCCTGTGATGATACCTGTCAACACGTCACCACTACCAGCAGTAGCCATACCGGCATTTCCAGTGGAGTTGAAGATAACATGTCCGTCTGGCAGACAGAGCGCTGAATGGTGACCTTTCAGGATGACAAATGCCTGAAGACGTTCTGCGAGGGTACGGGCCTTGGTAAGTTGTTCGTAGCTGTCGGTGCTGCGGCCTTCCAAACGTTCCAATTCCTTGGGGTGGGGGGTGAGAATCACACCTTTCGGCACCTGCTGCAGCCAAGCCCGATGATTGGCCAGGATATTGATGGCATCGGCATCGATGACGATAGGACACTGGCTGCGCCTGATTTGTGTAATCACCGCAATGGCAGTTTGCTCATTGGTGCCCAAACCGGGTCCGATGCCCAAGGAATTATAGTCTTCTGCCTCGACGGCTTCAGAGAAGATGGTCTCATCGCGGTCGAGTTGGATGATGGCCTCCGGCACACTCACCTGCATAATCACATTGTTCTGCTTGGGTGTGTGGGCCGTCACCTTTCCTGCGCCAGCTCTCAGACACGCCTTAGTGGCCAGTACGGAGGCGCCTCCCATACCATAACAGCCGGCAATGATGAGGGCATTACCCATATTCCCCTTGTGGGCGTATGGATTCCGTTTCAGGAGCAGGGGACGGATGTCGTTTTCTTCGACCAGCGTATAGTTCGCCTCAATCTTTTCTATACCCTCCTGACTCAGACGGATGTCCAATACCTTCAGACGTCCGATATATTGCTGGTTCTCTGGGAAGAGGAACGATAGCTTTTTCTGTTGCAAGGTCAGCGTGAGGTCGGCGCGGACAATATTCGCGCGGATATTATAGGTGTTGTCGTCGGTCATCAGACCTGACGGGATGTCAATACTGACCACTTTCGAGGGAGACGCGTTGATGTATTTGGCCAACGAGGCAAAACCGCCAGCTAGGGGTTTGTTCAGACCAGAGCCGAAAAGTCCGTCGATGACGAGTGTGTTCTCATCGAGACGAGGCGGCTCAAATTCCTCCTTCACCTCTATCAGAGCCTTCGCCCGCTTCTCAATGAGGCGGGCTTTGTTGGCAGCACAGTCTTCCGACAGACGGCCGGAGATGTTAAACAGATAGGCCGTCACGTTGTAGCTCTGCTCCAAAAGCATCCTCGCCATCGCCAGTGCATCGCCACCATTATTGCCAGGACCTGCAAAGACGATAATAGGTGTTGCTGCGCTCCATTCAGCCATCACAGCAACCGTCAAAGCCTTAGCTGCACGCTCCATCAAATCGATGGAACTGATGGGCTCATGCTCTATCGTAAATCTGTCCAGCTCATGTATCTGAGCGCTTGTGAAAATCTTCATTGCTGCAAAAATACGAAAAATATGCTAATGAATAGCAAAGTTTAGCAGATTTTTTGTAATTTTGCCGAAAATTTTAGCTTTTGGGATATTATGAGCATCATAAAAATCAAAGACAAACAGTTTAAGGTCTCCATTCCGGAGGCAGAGATTAAGGCCCGTGTCAAGGCTTTGGCTGCGCAGATCAGTAAGGATATGGAGGGTAAGAATCCACTTTTCCTGGGTGTGTTGAACGGCTCGTTCATCTTCGCTGCCGACCTGATGCGTGAGATGACGATTCCTTGTGAGGTGTCGTTTGTGAAACTTGCTTCTTATCAGGGCACCATTTCAACGGGAAAGGTGCAGGAGGTGATTGGCCTGAACGAGGATCTGACAGGACGAACGGTGATCATCGTGGAGGATATCGTGGATACAGGCCGTACCATGAAGCAGATGATGGAGTCGTTAGGCACTCGTCGTCCGGCATCGCTGCATATCTGCACGTTGTTCGTCAAGCCTACGAAGTTGGAGGAACCCATAAACATTGATTATGCGGCTTTTAGCATACCCGATGATTTCATCCTGGGTTACGGTTTGGATTATGACCAGGCTGGCCGATACTTAAAGGATATCTATACGATTGTGGAGTAGTTTATAGTTTAGAGTTTAGAAATGAAGAATATTGTGATTTTCGGTGCACCGGGCTCAGGCAAGGGCACACAGAGTGATAAGATGATTGAGAAATACGGTTTGAACCATATTTCTACAGGTGACGTGCTTCGAAGCGAAATCAAGAACGGTACAGAACTGGGTAAGACCGCCAAAGGTTTTATAGATAATGGTCAGTTGATTCCTGATGAGCTGATGGTGAGCATCCTCGCATCCGTATACGATTCCTTCGGACGTGAGCACAAGGGCGTGATCTTCGACGGTTTCCCCCGTACCATCCCACAGGCAGAGGCCTTAAAGCAGATGCTCAGTGAGCGTGGCGACAGCGTGGCAGCGATGATTGAGCTCGATGTGCCTGAAGATGAGTTGATGAAGCGTCTGATCCTGCGTGGACAACAGAGTGGTCGTGCCGATGACAATGAGGAGACCATCAAGAAGCGTCTCGTGGTGTATCACTCTCAGACACAGCCGCTTATCGAGTGGTATAAGAAGGAGGGTGTGCATTATCATATCAACGGCCTAGGTGAACTCGACCGCATCTTCGCTGATATCTGCGAGGTCATCGATAATATCTAGGTAGTCCTAGGCGGTCCTAGAAAGTCCTAGGTTATCCTAGAAAAAAAAGATTATGGAATCCAATTTCGTAGACTATGTCAAGATCATGTGCCGCTCGGGTAAGGGCGGTAAAGGCTCCATGCACCTGAAACATGTGAAGTACAACCCCAATGGTGGTCCTGATGGAGGTGATGGCGGTAAGGGGGGCAGCGTCTATCTGCGTGGTAATCACAACTATTGGACTCTGCTCCACCTGAAATACGAGCGTCATATCTTCGCAGAGCATGGCGGCAACGGCGGCAAGGACAAGTGTCATGGCACCGATGGTAAGGATGTCTATGTTGATGTGCCTTGCGGAACTGTGGTCTACAATGCCGAGACGGGTAAATATGTCTGCGATGTGACCTACGATGGACAAGAGGTATTGCTGCTGAAAGGCGGTCGTGGAGGATTGGGTAATTTCCAGTTCCGTACGGCTACGAATCAGGCACCCCGTTATGCCCAGCCTGGCGAACCCATGCAGGAGATGACCATCATCCTCGAACTGAAACTCCTGGCTGATGTGGGTCTTGTGGGATTCCCCAATGCGGGTAAGTCTACCTTGGTATCGGCACTTAGCAATGCCCGTCCGAAGATCGCCAACTATCCCTTCACCACGATGGAACCCTCGCTGGGCATCGTGGGTTATCGTGACAATAAGTCGTTTGTGATGGCCGATATCCCAGGTATCATCGAGGGTGCCGCTGAGGGCAAGGGCCTCGGACTCCGTTTCCTACGACATATCGAGCGCAACTCGTTGTTGCTCTTCATGGTGCCCGGCGATACGGACGATATCAAGCACGAATATGAAATCCTCTTGAACGAGTTGAAGCAGTTTAATCCTGAAATGCTCGACAAACATCGTGTTCTGGCAGTCACCAAATGCGACCTGCTTGATGAGGAACTCATTGAGATGCTGAAGGAGACATTGCCTCAGGATCTGCCTGTGGTGTTTATATCTGCTGTGACGGGTTTCGGCCTCGAAGAGCTGAAGGACGTGCTATGGAATGAACTCAACGCTGAGAGCAACAAGCTTGCTGCTCTGACGGCTGAGGACAGTCTTGTTCATCGTGATAAGGACATGACGCGCTTTGCCGAAGAGATGGCTGAAGAGGGTGAAGACGAGGACATTGAATACGTGGATATCGACGATATAGAGGACCTCGAAGATTTCGAATATGAGGATGCTGAAGAGAGTGAAACCTAAACGGCTCAAGTAATTTTAATTTTTTGAAAAAATAGTTGGTTTTTTATAATCCTATATGGATTATTTTTGTTATCTTTGCAACCGTAAATACCATTTATTAATTAACGATATCAAACTATGCAGAAAAGATTGTTCTTTCTGGTTGCTATGCTGTTAACACTTTCGTTGACAGCCATGGCCCAAATCACAACGTCAAGTATGGCAGGAAAGGTGACTCTCGACGATGAAAACGGCGAGGAAGTCATCGGCGCAACTGTCATCGCAGTGCACGAGCCTTCTGGTACACGCTACACTGCTGTGACAAACACCACAGGCCGTTTCTCTATCAACGGTATGCGTACGGGTGGCCCTTATGAGGTGACAGTTTCTTACATCGGTTTCCAGCCGAAGACCATTAAGGGTGTTGTCCTCCAGTTGGCTGAGACCTACAATCTCGCTGTCTGGCTCTCTGAGGATGCCAACGAATTGGCTGAGGTCGTCATCAGCGGTAAGGCTTCGAAGTTTGCAGCTGAAAAGACAGGCGCTGCTACCAATATTACCAGCGCGCAGATTACCAATCTGCCAACGGTAAGCCGTTCGATAACCGACGTAACCCGTCTGTCACCTTATGGTGGTAACGGCATGAGTTTTGCCGGTGCCGATGGTCGTACCGCTAACTTCACCATCGACGGTGCCAACTTCAACAACAACTTTGGTCTTAGCGACAAACTGCCTGGTGGTGGTAACCCTGTCTCTTTGGATGCTATCGAGGAGTTGCAGGTGGTGATTTCGCCTTACGATGTTCGTCAGACCAATTTCATTGGCGGTGGTGTAAATGCCATCACGAAGTCGGGTACAAACACTTTCAAGGGTAGTGCCTACATCTATCACCGCAATGAGAACCTGCGCGGTGACGTTGTCGACAAGGTGACATTGCCTACAGCTCGCGAGAAAGACCGTCAGACCACATACGGATTCTCTCTCGGAGGTCCGATTATCCCCAATAAGGTGTTCTTTTTCGTTAATGGCGAAATGATCAAGACCCCGACGATTTCTTCTCCTTGGCGTGGATCTGAGAACGGTGTGGCTGATGTGGCCCAGAATATCTCGCGTACAAAACTTACCGATCTGGAGACCATTTCCAACTTTGTTGCTAATAAGTACGGCTATAACACCGGTTCTTGGACCAGTTTCCCGGCTGATGAGAGCAACTATAAGATCCTGGCTCGTCTGGACTGGAACATTACGGATAAGCATCATCTGGCCCTGCGCTATAACTATACCAAGAATACCATCTGGAATGCGCCTAACGCCACCTCTATGGATGGTGGTACCCGTATGAGTGGCGCCCGTATGTCGCAGTATTCTATGTCGTATGCCAACTCGATGTATTCGATGGACAATCTCGTTCATTCTTTCTCTATCGACTTGAACAGCCGTCTGACCGACAAACTCTCCAACCAGTTCTTGGCAACACTCTCTAAGCTCGACGATATACGCGGTACCGATTCCTCTCAGTTCCCATTCATCGATATCCTCGATGGTGGTGACAACAACTATATGGCCCTCGGTTATGAATTGTTTACCTGGAACAATGCCGTCCACAATACCATTTGGAACATTAAGGATGACGTTACCTATTATTATGGTGCCCACAAGATTATGGCTGGTATCACATTCGAGCATCAGATGGCCGACAACCAGTATATGCGTAACGGTACAGGTTACTACCGCTATAACTCAATGGATGATTTCATGAATGGTGTTGCACCCGAGATCGTCTGTCTGACCTATGGTTATGACGGTGAGTCGGAGCCTGCTGCCCGTGTACAGTTCAATCGTCCTGGTGCCTATATTCAGGACGACTGGAACGTGAGCGACAAGTTCAAATTGACCTATGGTTTGCGTGTGGACGGTCTGTTCTTCAATAATAATGACCTGCTGAGAAACCAGGCTATTTACGATCTTGACTACAGCGGTCGTCATATCGATACTGGTAAGTGGCCCTCGAACAGCATCACGCTGTCGCCGCGTGTCGGTTTCACATACGATGTGTTTGGCGATAAGAGCCTGAAGATTCGTGGAGGTTCCGGTCTCTTCTCAGGACGTCTGCCCCTCGTGTTCTTCACCAACATGCCTACTAACGGCGGTCTTGTGCAGTATCAGGCTCAGCTGAATGGTAAGACCAAGGTGTGGGACGGTAAGAAGAATGCCGCTCAGAAGGGCTTCGAGAACTATTCCGGTGCTTATACGACCGATAAAGACGGCAATCGTTTTATCGATATGAATCAGTTTGCCGGCGGTCTGGTGACAGAGAATGGTCAGGCCAGCATTGCTGCCTTGCAGAACAAACTCTTCTCGATGGGCTATCCCAGTCATGTGACACCTGAGATGGGTACCGTTCCCTCTTCTATCTCTGCTGTCGATCCCGACTTCAAGATGCCGCAGGTCTGGAAGACCTCACTGGCCATCGACTATCAGTTGCCGGTGTCGTTCCCCTTCTCTGTGACAGTTGAGGGTATCTTCAACAAGAAGATCCACGACAACTGCATCTCCGACTGGGCTATTCCTTCTGTTGGCGGTTTTGCTCGTTTCAATGGTGCCGACAATCGTCCTATCTTCCCTGCCGGCTTCCGTACGGGTACGAAGGCCTTTATTCTGGAGAACACCAGCAAGGGTTATGGCTGGAGTGCCAATGTGACGCTGAATGCTCAGCCGTTTGAGTGGCTGAGCCTGATGGCGGCTTATACTCACACCGTTTCGAAGGAAGTGACAGGTATGCCTGGCTCGGCTGCCGAGTCTGCCTTTACCTACGTTCCTACGGTGGAAGGTCCGAACAACATCAAGTTGCATAACTCACAGTATGTGACACCCGACCGTATCGTTGCCAATGCCACGCTCCATGATAAGAGTGGCAATCACTACAGCCTGATTTATGAGACCTGGCGTGGTGGCATCAACTACTCTTATATGATGGTGAACGATATGAACAGCGACGGTTATAACTACGACGCCCTCTATATCCCGACGGATGCTCAGGTGGCTAATGGCGAGTTCCGCTTTGTCTCTCAGGACGATGCCCAGCGCTTCATGGACTATGTCCACAACGACGACTATCTGAAGAACCATCAGGGCGAGTATGCCGAGCCTTACAGTGTCTACAATCCTTGGGTACACCGTATCGATTTCGCTTACAAGCACGACTTCAAGGTGAACGTGGGCAAGACCACTCACAAACTGCAGCTCACGATGGATATCAAGAATGTGCTGAATCTCTTCAATTCCAGCTGGGGCGTGACCAAGACCCTCAACTCTGATATCGGTTCCGAGGCACGTATCCTGAAGTACGAGGGTGTCGATGCCGACGGCTATGCTACATTCTCTACGCCTGCTGCCATCAGTGCCAGCACCAAGACCTGGGTGCCTAACCACGCTATCAGCCAGTGTTGGTATGCTTCTGTTGGTGTAAGATACATCTTTAATTAATAAGGTATAATAGTTTAAAGGTAAAGAATATGAAACTAAGATATTTCATTCCGTCTCTCGTAGTAGCCGTTGCTGCTTTGTTATCTGGCTGCTCCGATAATGACTACGACCCCACTTATCTGAGTGAAATTCGTGTGTCTCAGTCGTATGTGAGCCTCAATACCAATGGCGGTACTGCTTCTGTCACACTCAATACTTCGGGAGATTGGCAGTTCGAGAAGATCTTCAAGGTCACCACGAAGGATGCTTCTGGCAATAATGTGGACAATTATTATGAGACACCGGCTTGGCTTACTGTCAGCCAAGTTTCAGGCGGTGCAGGACAGACTGTCCTGAACTTCAGTGCCGATGCTGGTGTAGGTCGTACCTGTGAACTCGTCATTTCCTGTGGCGACAAGACGCAGCGTATCAATGTCATTCAGGGCATTGCCACTGTCTCAAACGCTACTTGTGCTGAGGTGCTGGCAGGACCAGAGTCAAAGACCTATCGTGTGACAGGTGTATGTACGAAGATTGTGAACGATACTTATGGCAACTGGTATCTGAATGATGGTACCGGCGAGGTGTATATCTACGGTACACTCGACTCTAAGGGTGGCACCAAGAACTTCCTTAGCTGGGGACTTGAGGTTGGTGATCAGATTACCGTCGAGGGTCCGAAGACTGTCTATAACGGTACGGTAGAGTTGGTCGACGTTACTGTCGTGAAGATTGTGAAATCACTCATCAAGTGCGACTCGCTGACTGTCAATGGCGCTGTGGCAGACGAGCTGTCTGTCGAGGGTGGCGAGATTGTGGCCAATCTGACCTGCAAGGGCAATGGCGTTGCCGTTGAGATCCCTGCTGATGCACAGAGTTGGCTGGGTGTCGTCGGCTCTACTGTAGGCGAGAATCCTACTGTTACTTTCCGTGTAGCGCCTAACGATGGCGATAGCCGCAGCACGACCGTTATCTTCAAGACGACTGATGGCAAGAAGGAGTACACCTCTCAGGCTACCATCAAGCAGAAGGCCTTCAAACTGCCAAAGGGAAAGAATCCTAATGATCCGTTTACGGTGGCAGAGGCTATCGCGAAGTGTCAGGAGATCGGTGGCACCAGCGACGGTGAGATCTATTATGCCAAGGGTAAGATTTCTTCTATCAAGGAGATTTCTACCAGTTATGGAAACGGTACTTTCAATATCTCTGCCGATGGCACAGACAACAATGCGCTGACCTGCTATCGCAGCTTCTTCCTTGACAATCAGAAGTTTACCGATGAGAACCAGATCGCTGTGGGCGATGAGGTCATTGTCTGCGGAAAGTTGGTGAACTATACAGATAAGAACGGTGTGGTGACACCCGAGTTCTCTGGTAATGTGTATATCTATTCTCTGAAGAAGGGCTCAGGTGCTGGTGGTAACGATGGTTCGCTGGCCAAACCCTACACTGTCAAGGAGATTACCGCCTTGGCTGCTGAGTTGGCTGAGAATGAGACCAGCGAGGCCGACTACTATTTCAAGGGTAAGATCTCTACTATCAAGTACACCTTCAGTGCCCAGTACGGCACAGCCACCTTCTTCATCTCTGACGATGGTGCTGCAGCCGGTGAGTTCCAGATCTACAGTGCCTACTACTATGGAGGCAAGGCTTGGGTTGACGGTAATACCCAGATTGCAGTGGGCGATGAAGTCGTCATCTACGGAAAGATCTGCAATTATAAGGGCACTTTAGAAACAGCCTCGAAGAAGGCTTATGTCTACTCCATCAACGGCAAGACTGAATAGGATATAATTGTTCTTTTAGTCCGAATAATTGCTCCCGATGCCGCAAGGTGTCGGGAGTTTTTTTTGTTTGATTTGAAAGAAAATGCTAAAAAATGTTGGCGTTTTAAAAATTATGTGTACCTTTGCACCCAAATTAGACTAATATAAAAACGCGTTAGTATGAAAAGAAGATTGTTTATGATGGCCGTAGCCCTGCTGATGATGTCTGTGGCTGCCATCGCTCAGGTAACAACAGCAGGTATTACAGGTACGGTGAAGGCTGACAACGAGGAAGCCATCGGTGCCACCATTACTGCAAAAGACACACGTTCAGGTGCAATCTATCGGGCCGTGACCAATATCGACGGACGCTATACCATTACGGGTATGCGTGCCGGTGGTCCTTATGAGGTAGAAGTCTCCTACATCGGTTTTCAGACCAGCAAATTCACAGGTTTCCACCTCCAACTGGGACAGAACACTGTGATTGATGCCGAGTTGAAGCAGAGTGACGAGATGATTCAGGAAATCGTGGTTGTGGCCAATGCCAACAACACGATGCGCAGTGACCGTTCGGGAGCTGTGACCAACCTGAATGCCGATCAGATGGCAGCTGTGCCTACGAT
>JAEEGG010007189.1_pt1 | contig 25822 bp, 20 predicted proteins | sample 9134161 | NCBI WGS metagenome assembly JAEEGG01 (sample SAMN16246543, study PRJNA631951) | gut metagenome | biome: gut microbiome; feature: rumen; material: CR-attached | host: Bos | place: Iran: Karaj | collected 2018-10 | reverse complement strand
AAAGAACATTGAAATACATTCGTTCTTCGCGTACGCGCGTGTGTGGCGGAAAATCCACATTTCCCGTGGAAATCCACCACCCAGGTTCGGAAAATCCACATTTCCCGCGGAAATCCACCGCCCGAACTTGGAGAATCCACATTTCCCGTGGAAAAAACCTCACTCGAACATCATGTATTCGACGTATTTTTCCATGAATTCCGGCTTCCCGCCAAGTGAGAACGCCTTGATTTTTCCGGCGGTCTCCGCCATCGCTTCGGCGTTTTTGTCCGAGGCGCCGGCCAGAAGTGCCCCTTTCAGGGACGCGTTTCCCACCGGAACCACTTTTTGGGCCAATATTCCGGGGAAGATTCCCACCGTGGCGGCATTTCCGGCGTTGATGTATTTTCCGAGGCCGCCCGCGACCAGCACCGCGTCAACGTCTTCGTGTGCGAGGTTTTCGCTCTCGAGCAGGACTTCCATTCCCGCCCGGACCGCCGCCTTTGCCAGCTGAAGCTCGCGAACGTCCTTCTGCGTCAGACTGACACCCGAGTTCTTGTCCTCCGCAATGATCTTCCCGTCCCTGCCGGTCCACGTTCCGCGGAGTTCAAAAGTCTCTTCGACCCGGCCGGTCTCGTCGATTGTACCGTTCTTCACCAGAATCGCGGCGACGTCGATAAGTCCTGACCCGCAAATTCCTTTCGGTTCCGCGTCGGCAACCGTGGAAAATAAATATTTCCCGCCGTTTTCGGTCACCCTTGAGACCGCCCCGGGAACGCCGCCCGTTCCGCAGCTTATGTTCGCGCCTTCAAAGCAAGGCCCCGCCGCGGTCGAACACGCCGCCAGAACGCCTCCGCTTGCGAGAACCATTTCCCCGTTCGTGCCCAGGTCGACAAATAGTTTTTTTCCGCCGCCGGCCGTAAGATTTTCCGCGAAAACGCCCGCCACCACGTCGGCGCCTATAAACGCGTCCGCGGAGGGCAGCACAGTCACTTTTTCCGCGTCGATTCCCAGCTCCTCACTGGAAAATATCTTCATCTCCGTAAACGCGGGAGTAAACGGAAAAACACCCATTTTTTCCGGAGAAACTCCACAGAACAGGTGCTGCATCGTGGTATTTCCCGCCACGACAACATTTTTCCGCGCGCAACTGTCGCCGAACCGCTGCCTGAAACCTGCCAAAATACCGTTCACCGCCGCGGCGATTTCGGACTGCATCTCTTCGAGGCCCGTTCTTCCGCCGGCTGAAGACTTGGAGTACTGTATGCGGGAAATAACGTCGGCGCCGTGAACCTTCTGCGGGTTGAGGCGCGTGTCCCCGGCTATAACGCGGTATCCGCACGGTTCCCGGTCGTCCTTCACCGCCAGCGCGGACTCGACTGTGGTCGTTCCCACGTCGACGGCAAGAAAAGTGTCTTCGGGGTCAAAGCCTTCGTTATGCAAGGCATTTTCTTCCGGAACGGAATCAATGCGAGCGGAAAGATTTTTGGAAGCGGGAACGAACACGGTCAGCCCTTCCGGCGGCACTATTTCGCCGCAGGCGAGTACCTTTTCACAGCCCGCAGGAATATTTTCCGGAAAATTTCCCGGAAATAACGCAGAACCACCGCGCATCACAAAAACCGCGCATTTCCCGCATTTCCCGCGGCCTCCGCACGGTCTGTCAATCAAAAAGCCGCACGACTTCTTCAAGGCGTCAGCGACCGTCATTCCCGCGCAGGAAGGCCCGATCTCCGCCCGGAAAAAACCGTCCCCGGAGAAAGCCTCCCGCGAATCCGGATATTCGTCCCGGAGTTCCTCAGCACTCAATTTTCTTAATCTCCTCGCAGTAGTACTGCACGAGCTCGAACTTGGTTCCCGGCATCAGCCTGTGGTCCGGGCAGGGAATAAAACCGCCCAGCGAAGCAAGCCTGCGCATCTTTTCGATTTCACGGTCGACGGCAGCTCTGTCGAGGCGCAGCACGGTTTTGTCCATTCCGCCCACGCCGAGCACCCTCTCGCCGTACTTTTTGCGCGCCTTTTCGAACTGGTCGCCCCAGGTCCCGACCTCGATCGGGAACATAACGTTCACGCCGTTCTCGACCCACACCGGCAGAAGCTTCTCCACGACGCCGTCGCAGTCGAGCGAAACGATGTCGATTCCGTGCTCGCGGCAGAGGTCGGTGCGTTTTTTGTAGTGGTCGGCGCAGAGTTCCTCGAAGAGCGCAGGCGACAGAAGCGGGCCGCCGTTGAAGCAGATATCTTCCCAGAAATGGGCAAAATCGAACTTCGCCCCGGTCTCCAGAACCGCCTTCGCGACCTCGTACTGCATATTCGCCCACGTGTCGACGACGTCCTTGAAAAGAGTCTCGTCCTCGTCGTACATAAGATAGCTCATTCCGATCACGGAAGTCATGTCGCGAACGCTTCCCATCACGCTGCCGAGGTGCAGGCCCAGCGGCACGTCGGTCTTGTCGTAAACGTCCTCGTTGAAGCGGCGGAACCAGTCAAAATTGACGCGTTTTTCGATGTCAACGGCCATTTTCGGCGCAAAAAGCGTCTCGAACGCCTCGCGGTCCTTCAAAAGATAGTCGTACTCGGCGGGAATCGACGTCACGCCGGGTTGAATTCTCTCGATTATACCGTTCCCGTTCTGAACCGCGCGCGAACCGTCCTTGAACGTCTCGACGACCTTCGTCTCGAAAGGCGGCAGCAGGCCGTTATTTCCGGAAAACATGTGCTGCCAGTCAAAGTCCCAGCCGAAAATCTTATTGAGCGCCTCGTCCTTAGGGCCGCCGTCGTACCATCCGTCGACGTCCTCGCGGCGAAGATGCCCCTGCGCGACCCACTCTTCGAGAAGTTCCGGCCAGTAGCCGAAATGGACCGCCGGCATTCTGTCGACCTTCTTGAAGTGCAGAATGTTGTAAGTTCGTTCACGTCCCGTCATCGGTTAAATCCCCCGTTTTTTTCTCACGAACAGTTTAAACCGCTAAAAGATCAGACCGCCTCTTTCAGCGCCCTCTCCGCAACCTCCGCGCACGAAGCGGCGTCAAGCGTGTAGTAGTCCGCCCCGATCTCGTCGGCAAAAGCCTGGGTAACCGGCGCGCCGCCCACCATCACTATCACCTTGTCGCGAAGGCCGGCCTCTTTCAGCGCGTCAATAACGTCCTTCTGGCCGTACATCGTCGTCGTAAGAAGCGCGGAAAGGCACACAAGCCGTGCATCGTGTTCGCGAACCGCCTCTACAACGCGCTCCGGATCGACGTCCGTTCCCAGGTCGTAGCACTCGATTCCGCGGCCTTCAAGCATCATTTTGACAAGGTTTTTGCCAATGTCATGCATATCGCCCTTCACCGTGCAAATGACAGCGCGGCCAACCGGCTCCGCCCCGGCTTTCGTCAGCGCCGGCTTCAGTATCTTCATGCCCGAGTTCATCGCCCTCGCGGCAATTAGAACCTCAGGCACGAAAACGACGTTGTTCTTGAAGTCCTCGCCGACCTTGTTCATGCCCGGCATCAGCCCCTCGGTCAGGATCTCGAGCGGATCGTCTCCCTCCGCCAGCGCCTGCTCGACAAGAGCGGCGACTTCCTTTGCCCTGCCTTTGATAACTTTTTCGGTAATTTCCTGATAATTGCTCATTTTGGGTCACCTCCCAATATAATCAAACGTTGTCTTTGAAAGACGGTATTAATGACAATTTATGAGTTATTTCCCGCTTTTTTAAGCGTTTCTCCTCACTTTTCCGCTTTTTCAGCGCTTTTCCTCGTTTTTCGGTTTTCAGCGCTTTTCCTCGTTTTTCGGTTTTCAGCGCTTTTCCTCGCTTTTCCGCCACAGAACGATCACTCTGCCCACGACCTGCACCACGTCCGCGCCTGTTGCGGCGGCAAGTTCGTTCGCGGTCTCTTTGGGCGTAACGTCCGCCGTGTCAAGAATGCGCAGCTTGATGAGCTCGCGCGCCTCGAGGGCGTCATCGACCTGTTTCAGAAGGTTCTCTTCGATTCCGTTTTTGCCGACCTGAAATATCGCCGGCAGTTTGTTCGCGGCGGCTCTCAGGTCCGCGCGCTGTCTGCTTGTAATCATTTTATTTTTCTCCGAATTGTATTTCCACGTATTTCCCGGAAATGCCTTTATTTTCCGGAAATATTTCCCGGTTATATTTTCCGGTTATATTTCCCGGTCATATTTCCCGGCAGAAGTTTACCATATTTCCCGCTGCCGGTTCAACATTTCAGCCGCTTCTTTTAATAAGCCCCTTCTGCCGCATCGAACACTCGTACGCGACAAGCGTGGACGCGAATCCGACGTTCAGCGACTCGACGCTTCCGAGCATCGGAATAATGACCGGCCTCGCGATTTCCAGCCCGCGCCAGGCGGGAGAGATGCCCTTGTACTCGTTCCCGGCAACAATCGCCACGCGCCCGCTGTAGTCCTCGTCAAAGTAGCTCTTTTTTGCCGTGAGATCGGTCACAACCGCCTTGAAGCCGTTCTCCCTGAGCCACGCGGTCAGTTCGTCGAATTCCGCCGCGACAAAAGGCATCATGAATGCCGCGCCGAGGCTCGAACGGACGAGGCGCGGGTGGGTCATTTTGCACCGCCTGTTGGTGTAGACCGCGAAGTCGCCGCCTGCCGCGTCAAGGGACCTCAGAATCGCGCCGATATTTCCCGGCTGCTCCTGGCCGTCAAGAATGATTGCAGTCATGTTTTCGCGCAGTTTCAGGTCGGAAAGCTTCACCTCGGGCATGACCGCCACCGTGAAGCTGCTGTCGGCGCCGTCCCTGTCGCTGATTCTGGCGCAGGTCTTTTCGGACACCGAGCAGACCTCCTCCGCAAAGGCCGCCATCGCCTCCGCGTTCTTCCTCTCGCTCTCTTTCAGCCTCTCAGGGCAGAACAGGAAAAGAATGACGCGAATGCCCTTCTCTATCAGTTTTTCCGCCGCCCAGTCGCCCTCGCAGACGAAAAGTCTGTCCGCAGAAACGCCCGTTTTCTCGTCCCGGTACTCCTCCGGAAGTTTTTTCCCATTCACGAGCGCCTGCACAAGCCTTGCCTGAGGCGATCCGGCGCCGACGCACACCGCGTCGTTTAAATTGATTTTTTTCATTATATCACCGTATTTCCCGCGGAAAATCACATTGAGCTCAATATTTTCCGCCCGCGAAAGTGTAAATTCCGATTGCAACCGCAACGGGAAGGTTGAGCGAGTCGACGTCGCCGGAGTGCATGATTCTGACCGGCCGGCCGACGTTCTTGAAGCTTTCGGGAAGCCCCGCCGCCTCGTTGCCGAATATCAGCGAAAACGGCCGTCCGTCGTGCCTCTTTTCTCCAAATCCGGCGTGAACGTTCCCGTCCCCTGCATGCAAGTTCCCGAGCGGCTCGCCGTCCAGCATGAACGGATAGTAGTCGCGGTCCGTCTCGCCGCCGCACCGTTCAAAATACTCCTCAAACGAGTCGAACGTCTGAATGCGCAGCCTGAAAACCGCGCCCATCGACGCCCGCACCGTTTTGGGGTCGAAAACGTCGCAGCATGGCTTCACCACGCAGAGGTCACCGATCCCGAACGCCACAGCGGTCCGCATAATCGTGCCCATGTTCCCCATGTCGGAGGGGTTGACGAGCACGACGTGGTCCGCGCCGTTCCTGAGCTCGCGTTCCCGCTTTTCGAAAACGCCCACCGCGTAGACGTTCCCCTTCGGGTAGATCCTCGCGACGGTCTTGTCGTCGACCTCGAACGGAATTCCCGCCGCCGAAGCGTTTTCGCGCAGCTTCACGACGCCGCCGTTGGCAAGCCCGCTCTCAGTGACAATGATCTTTTTAAGGGCCGGCCGCATCGCGTCATACAGCTCGCACACCGGGAAAACCCCGCACGCGTAGGAAAATCCGACCTCGCGCTTGTAGGGCTTCAGCCTCATTCCCTCAACATAATTAAGTTCACCGGCTCCTATGTCTTTTTCCATAACCCGTCCCTTTAACCCGGCTCAATCCGGCGGCCCTAACCTTACAATTTAAGCCGCTTTATGCCGAAAATGCACGCATTTCTTTCAAAATACGTGCATTCGCGCGAACCGTCAGTGCAAAATCATTCCCGGTCAAACTCAAACTGCGGCAGAACCGCGTCAGAACTTGTAAATGGTCTTGCGGCGTTCGAATTCCTCTTCCTCGATCATCTTCTCGGCCTCTTTTGCGACGCCTTCAGCCCAGTCGCACGCCTCGTCGAGGATCTTCTTTGTATCCGCTTCGTCGTCTTCCCAGATCGGCTCGATGCAGTGGTAGCGCCCCAGAATGACCGAATCCTTGAGTTTCTTGGAGAACTTGTCGAGGGCCTTCTGCCTGTCCGTCTCGCCGGTCGAGAAGATCGCGATCTTTCTGTCGTAGATCTTGATGACCTCGAAAAGCGTGTTGTAAACGGGGCTGTACGAGTCGTACCACACCGGCGTTCCTATGAAAATAAGGTCGTAGTCGCGCGGGTCGTGCTTGAACGGGAATATGCCGGGCCGGCGGTTGAATTTCACCTCGAACCAGGCGCGAATCTTGTCAATTCCGAACCCTCTGATCTTGCTCACGCGAACGATTTTCGACACGTCTGCGTCGAGTCTCTCCGCTATCGCTTCGCCGACTGCCTCGGTATTGCCGTCAACGGTTGTATAAAGTACAAGAACCTTCATTTCTGGTCTCCTTTCGGATTTAAACGCATCTTTGCGGCAACTCTTATTTTACAACGGAAGGCGTTTCAAGTCAACACGAAAAACCGCCGTTCAGCCGCCTTCGGGAATGAAATTCTATTTCCCGGAAATGATCTCGCCGCCGCAGACCACTTCGTCGCCGTCGTAGAACACCGCGAACTGTCCCGGCGTCACCGCTCTCACCGGCGCGTCGAACTCCGCGAGAATCATATTCCTCCCGCTGTCGTATTTGATCGAGACCGGCAGGAACTTCTGGCAGGAGCGCGTTCTGCAGGTCAGTTTACCCGGAAATTCCGCCGCGGCGTATTTTTTGTCCGGCGACGTGAAGTTGACGTTCCCGACCGTCACGGTGCTGCTGAAAAGGAGACTGTCGTCACCCATCACCACCGCGTTTTTCTCCGGGTCCTTCGAGATCACGTAAAGCGGTTTTTCGCCGCCCAGCGCCATTCCGACGCCCTTCCGCTGCCCGATCGTGTAGCGTTCGATCCCCGGATTTTTCCCGAGAATCCGCCCCTCCGTGTCGACGAAAACGCCCTCCTTCCGCTCAAGGCCATGTTTGGCGCAGTACCTGTCGATCACGTTCATGTAGTTGCCGTCCGGCACGAAGCAGATGTCCTGGCTGTCCTTTTGCGCCGCGTTTTCGAGCCCGAGCCCCGCTGCGATCGCCCGCACCTGCTCCTTCTTCATGCCCTCGAGCGGGAACAGAACGTGCCGCATCAACCCGCTGTTCAGGTTAAAAAGGAAGTACGACTGGTCTTTTGCGGTGTCCGACGACCTGAAAAGGTGCATTCCGCCTTGTTCGTCCTCAACTATGCGGGCGTAGTGGCCGGTAGCAATCTTCGAGAACCCGCGTTCGCGCGCAAGGTCGAGCAGCCTTCCGAACTTGAGAAGCTTGTTACACCTGACGCAGGGGTTCGGCGTGGACCCCTTAATGTAGCTCTCCGCGAATTCGTCGATTACGTCCCGCTCGAACCGGTCAACCAGGTCGAAAACAAAGAAGTCGATCCCGAGCCGCTTCGCCAGCGCCGCCGTTTTCTCGACCCTCTCGTCGCTGTCGGGAAGCAGCTTCATCGTCGCCCCCGCGACCTCATATCCCTGCTCCTGAAGTATTCTGACCGAAACGGTGCTGTCCACGCCGCCGCTCATCGCCACAAGAACTTTTTCCGCCATAACCGCTCACCGCCTTTTACCGGGAAATACCGTCTTTGGAAAATATTTCCCGCTGGTTTTTCGGGAATTCTATACGGAAAATATTTCCCGCCATTTCCCGGAAATATTTCCCGCCTTTTACCGGAAACGCCGGAAAATCATTTTCCGGCGTCCGTTTCATTTTCGGATTATCCGATTTAATATACCCTGTCGAAGACAAGACCGGCTTCAGAAACCCTTAAAAGAAGTCTCACCCTTCCTCAGGAAGTTCCTGCTCCCCGCCGTCTTCGCCATCTTCTTCATCCTCGACGTCGTCAGCGGCGCCTTCCTCGGGAACGACCTCCTCGCCGAAATCGCCTTCATCGTCGCCCGCATTGTCGCCGTTCTCGGCGTTCTCGGCTTCCGCCAGCGATTCTTCCGCGAGCGCCTCGGCCTCATTTTCCGCAAGACCCTCGGCAATCGCCTCCTTGCTGACCTCTTCCGCCTCTTCGGAGTGCGCCAGCGTAGTGAGCCCTACAACCGGATTGTCCGCGTCCGCCCGCATGAGCCTGACGCCGGACGCGGTCCTGCCCATCGTGCTGATGCCCGCGACGTGAATCCTGATGATCGTGCCTGCGAGGTTGATGAGCATAACGTCTCTGTCGTCCTCGGCGATGGCAATTCCCGCGAGCGCGCCCGTCTTTTCGGTGACGCGGTACGCTCTCATGCCCTTGCCGCCGCGGCCGTGCTGCGAGAATTCCTTGACCGGCGTTCTCTTGCCGTAGCCGTTTTCGGAAATGAGCAGCAGCTTGTCGTCCTCGCTTCTGCAGATGTCGAAGCCCACAACGTAGTCGTCGCCGCGCGGCCTGATGCCGATGACGCCGTAGGAAGCCCTGCCGACCGTGCGCACGTTGTTGCCGTCGAATTTGAGCGCAAGACCGCTGTGGGTCGCGACGATGAAGTTGTCGTCGTCGTTGGAGAGGATTGCGTTGACGAGCATGTCGCCTTCACGGAGTTCGACCGCCCTGAGACCGAGCCTTCTCAAATTCTTGTAGAGCTCGAGGCGGGTCTTCTTGACGATACCGTTGCGCGTGCACATAATGAGGTACTTCGCGTCCTCGAACGTGCGGAGCGGGATGATGGCCTGGATGTGTTCGTCCTTCTCGACGGGAATGAGGTTCACGATCGGCGTACCCTTCGCGGTTCTGCCGGCGTCGGGAATTTCGTAGCCTTTGATGCCGTAGATCTTGCCGAAGTTCGTGACGAACATGACAAGGTCGTGGGACGACGTCACTATAATGTGCTCGACGAAATCCTCTTCCTTGGTGGTGAGTCCGAGAACGCCCTTGCCGCCTCTGTTCTGAGCCTTGTACGTGTCGGAGGTAGTCCTCTTGACGTAGCCGTGGCGCGTGACGGTGATGGCGATGTCCTTCTCCTCGATAAGGTCCTCAAGCGCGATCTCGCCTTCTGCCTCGAGCAACTTCGTGCGTCTCTCGTCGCCGTACTTTTCCTTGATGGCGGTGAGTTCGTCCTTGATCACGCCGAAAAGCTTGGTCTCGTCCGCGAGGATCGACGTGTAGTAGGCGATCGCTTCGAGTTTTTCGTGGTACTCGTCGAGTATCTTGTCGCGCTCGAGACCGACCAGACGGCCGAGTCTCAGGTCGACGATGTACTGAGCCTGGCGCTCGGTGAACGAGAAGCGCTCCATGAGTTTCTGCTTGGCCTCGGATTCCAAACGGGCGCTGCGGATGATGTGGACGACCTCGTCGATGTTGTCGATCGCTACGAGCGTTCCCTCGAGCAGGTGCGCGCGGTCGCTGGCCTTGTCGAGGTCGAACTGCGTTCTGCGGGTCACAACGTTCTTCTGGTGCTCGATGTAGTACTCGAGAATTTCCTTCAGGTTGAGCGTCTTGGGCTCGTACTTTCCGTTCGGTCCGGGAACGACGGCGAGCATATTGACGTTGAACGCGTCCTGGAGCGGCGTGTTGGCGTAGAGCTGGTTGAGCAGCACGTTGGCGTTGACGCCGTGCTTGAGCTCGATAACGATGCGGATGCCCTTTTTGCTGTACTCGTCGCGCAGGTCGGAAATGCCGTCGATCTTCTTCTCCTTGTGGAGGTCGGCGATCCTCTTGACGAGAAGCGCGTTGTTGACCTTGTAGGGAAGCTCGGTGATGACGATGCGCTGCCTGCCGTTGGGCATGTCCTCGATTGCGGCTTCCGCGCGGACCAGGAATCTGCCGCGGCCTGTCATATAAGCCTCGCGGATGCCCTGCCTGCCGATAATGTTGGCGGCGGTCGGGAAGTCCGGGCCTTTAATATATTGCATGAGACCGTCGATGGTGATGTCCGGGTCGTCGATCATCGCGATGACGCCGTCGATCACTTCACAGAGGTTGTGCGGCGGAATTTCGGTCGCCATACCGACGGCGATACCGGAAGAACCGTTGACGAGAAGGTTCGGGAACCTCGAAGGAAGCACAACAGGCTCCATCTCGTGCTCGTCGAAGTTCGGTCTGAAATCGACCGTGTTCTTTCTGATATCCGCCACCATCTCGGTGGAAATTTTCGACATTCTCGCCTCGGTGTAACGCTGGGCGGCCGGCGGGTCGTTGTCGCGCGAACCGAAGTTTCCGTTGCCGTCGACAAGCGTGTAGCGCATCGAGAAGTCCTGCGCGAGCCTCACTAGGGAGTCGTAAATGGCCGCGTCGCCGTGGGGGTGATACTTACCCATAACGTAACCGACCGTCGTGGCGCATTTTCTGTACGCGCTGTCAGGCGTGAATCCCTGCTCGAAAAGCGAATAAATGATTCTTCTGTGAACCGGCTTCATGCCGTCGCGAACGTCAGGCAGCGCGCGGTCGACGATAACGCTCATCGAGTACTCGATAAAAGCGCGTTTCATCTCGTACTCCACGTCGATAGGCATCACCTTGCCGGTGAGTCCGTCGTTGTGAAGTCCCGCCGCCCTCTCTTCCGCCTCCGACGCGTAATCCGCCGTCTCCGCAGCTTCCGCGCTTTCCGAAACGTCTCCGTTTTCCTGAATATCCGCGTTCTCCGCTCCCTCGAGAATCTCTTCTCCGTTCGGGGTGCCGTTTTCTTCTACTGTGCCGTCTCCGGTAAATTTTTCATCCATTTGTAAGATTTCTCCAGTTTGTTTTAGTGGCTTTTCCGGCGTGCGCGACGCCCTCTCCAAGCCGCTTTTTTCTTGTGTTTCAAGCCCTTCGGGAACACCCGCTCAAGCCGTTTTTATTATACCACTTTCCCGCTTTCTTGTCGACTGTTTTTGCCGCCTCAGAAGGCATTTTTAAGCACTTTTTTAACGCTTTTTCGCAGGCCTTCCAGACGCTTCTCGCACGCGCCCGCGCGCGCGTTACAAAGGAAGCACGTTTTCGCGTGCTCCGGCTTTAAGTTGTTACTCCGCGCCGCCGTCGCCCTCGCCCGCCGACTCCCCGGCAAGCTTCGCGGCAAACCTTCCGAACAGGAATCCGCACAGTCCCGCGGCCGCGTAAAGCAGCAGGAAAAGAAGCTTTTTCGGAGCGCCGCCGACGGTTATCAGATGCGCCGCCAGGGCCACGACCGCCGCCCACAGCACGCCCTGTCCGCCGTCCTTCCCGAAGTACTGCGAAACCGCCAGCATCAGGAACGAGGCCAGCGGAATGAACACCAGCGTCGCGTACGTGCCGAACAGATCGCGCACAACGAGCCACCCGAGCAGGCAGCACGCGGCGGTGATCAAAGCGTCGCGAACGGTTATTTTGAGCGCCTTCAGCAGCTTCCCGAGAAAATCAGTGTTCAATCCTCCGCCTCCGTTTCCGCCGTGCAGTCGTCAATTAAATTACAATGCGGCCGCAGCGCGTCTTGCCCTGCGGCCGCTCTTTCCTCCGCAAGCCTTTTCGCCCGCAGAGAAAACTATTCCTGCGGACACGTCAAAGCCCCCGGCGAATTGCAATCGTTCTTTCAGTCAAATCAGTATCTTCCGTAGCCCCTGAAGTTCTGGCTTCCGGAGATGTCGAGGTTCGAGAACAGGGAGTCAACCTGGTCGTTCACCTTCGCGCCCGGGGTAGCCTGGGAAGTCGCGGGAGCAGCCTCTCTGACCTTCTCGATGGGCATCTTGAGCGCAGCCCCGGTTGGAACCGCGATCAGAACGGAGTTCGCCGCGTCAACGGGAACGATCTCTCTGAAGTCTGCGTCGCAGCCTTTGCAGCAGCCGCAGAGGAAGTCGCTGTAGCGCACTCTCGCGTTCTTGTCGGCAATGCCGGAAAGCTCCGCGATAACGATGATACCGTTCTTAAGAAGTGAGCTGGCCTCGCTCGCCTCGGAAATATCTGTGGGTTTCAAAATCTGTACTGTCATTTTTTCCATGCCTCTGCCTCCAATATTTGTCCTTGCGGGGTTGTAGTTCTGTGTGCTTGTAGAAATCGCGCCGGCGGTGCTGAATCCAACCGGAGCCTTTGCCCTGACGATCTCGGGGTCCTCGTTCACGATCGCGGACGCGCGGGAAGTAGCCGGAGCTTCCGAGCCGAATGAAACGGAAGGTCTGGAGCCGAACGTCGCCGGTTCGTTCACGGAGCTGAAAGTGAATCCCTTCACGGGCTCCGAAGTGGTTCTCGCCGCGGGCTGGGAAGTCGTTGTGACTGACGCAGCCGTCTTCACGGGGGTGATTTCCGCGCTGATGTTCCTGTCGCCGAAAGAGTCGCCCGCCTTCGCCGCAACGGGCATCACGGTCGTCTCGGGCTTCGTCCTGAACGAAGTGTTTCCGGCCACACTGAAAATCACCGAGCGGTTGTCGTCGTAGGACACGTCGCCGGTGTATTTATTCTCGTGAGCATACAAAGAAGGCGCCTGAGCGGTTTTCCGCGCAGCGGGTTCCAGTGTCTCTGTTTTAGGCTGTCTCTCCGGAATTTTTCCCTGACGTCCGGCACTCTCACCGGTAACGGTTTTTGACTTTTCTTTCGAAATTACAACATCGCCGGCATATTCCTCAAGAATCTCATCATCCGCGAGGATGTCAGAATCGTCCGTCCAGAGCTCCTTGATCTTGCCGACTGCACCTTTGATGGTATCAACAATCTTTGCCATCGTCTTATTCCCCCTAATCTTTAGTACGCTTAAAAATCTTTTGTATTCACTCCGCGTTCGCGAATGGCTGAAACGCGGGCTGTGGCAGTTGCAGGAAGTCTTTCCGCCGCCGGAAAACCCCTATGGCTCCGGGAATTTCACATAAAAACGCGGGAACGCGCACGCGTGCGGATAGACATAGTATATGATAATATATTTCCGCGCCCTTTGCAAGTGCCAAATTGTGTTTTTTTGCCCGTTTTTTCGGTTTTTTCACCACATTTTGTGCCCAGACCCTGCCGCGGTCCTGTTTCCGGCGAAAAGCGCGCCTGAAATCCTATCTGAAACACGCCGTCCCTATCCTGACCAGCGTCGCTCCTTCTTCCACCGCGATCTCGTAGTCGCCGCTCATTCCCATCGACAGCTCGCCCATCGGCGCGTTCGGAACGTTCATCCGCCTGATCTTCTCCGCCAGCTCCGCCGCGCCCGCGAAAACGCTCCTCAGAACGCCCTCCGGCGCCCCTTCCGGCGCCATCGTCATAACGCCCCGCAGCCGGATGTTCCCGGTCCGGGCAAACTCCTCCATAAAGGCGTCCACCTCGCCCAGCGGCAGCCCGGTCTTGCTCTCCTCCCCGGAAATGTTGACCTCCAGAAGGCAATCCACCGTGATTCCCTTCTTCGCCGCGAACCTGTCAAGCGCCGTCGCCAGCGCCGCCCTGTCGAGCGAGTGAATCATCGCCACCTTGTCAGCGCAGTACTTGATTTTGTTCGTCTGCAGCTGCCCGATAAGATGCCACGAAATATCCGCAAGGTCCCGCAGCGCCTCCTGTTTCTCGACCAGCTTCTGCACCCGGTTTTCGGCGAAGTCCCGCTGCCCCGCCGCGTACGCCTCGCGAACCTCCTCCGGCCCGACCGTCTTCGAAACGCACACAAGCCTGATGTCCTCGCGGCGCCTCCCGCCTCTTGCGGCCGCCTCCGCGATCCTGTCGTTTATAACCTTCAAATTTTCGCTAATCTTAGACATAATCAACACCTTCAGAAATGATTCGCAAACGGGGAATGTGAAATGATTCAGGAATAAAACATGCGGCTTCGAACCTCAATTCTTTATTCCTTATTCCTTATTCCTCACTTTTCGTAACTCTAAAAATTCAAGCGCCTAATTACTTAAAACGCCGCAGCTTTGCATTGGCGACACGAGCGATAAAGCCTGTGTGTTTCCACTCAGTCTCCAGTTTTGCTTCGCAAAAAGTCGCCTTCGTGCGAAACACACAGGCTTTTACGTGATAATAAGGTGCCATCGGCGATTCCGCGAGCAATATCAACCTTGTGGAAGAGCCGACGCAGCTTGATATTGCGACGTGAGCGATTCCGCGAAGCGGTCAAGTGAGCGGTGCAATATCAAGTGCGTCGTCAAGTGAGGGACGCAATGCAAAGTGCGGCCGTAAAGCGCCATCTTACAACCACCAACCGAAACGCCAAGTTTCGAGCTATTTTTGCGTGTACGGACCCGAAGGTGTACAAAGGTACTCCGAGAGGTCCGTCCACGCAAAGCAATTTGCACAGCAATCCGTCGCAGACACATTATGAAATAAAATCATGCGTGCAAATTGCGTAAAGAGCCCGAAATCTGCTCTGGTAGGAACGCATATTCTCGAGCTATTTTTTCGCGGCCGCACTTTGCGTTGCGTCTCTCACTTAGCGCGAATTTCGCGAATCGTTCGAACCGCAACGCAAAGCTGCGGCGTATCTTTCACAAGGTGTCGATTTCTCGACAAATCCGGTGGGTCTCGCACGAGGGCGACTTTTAGCGTAAGCTAAACTGGAGACCAAGTGGAGACCCACCGGGTTTTCCGAAGGTGTACAAAGGTACTCCGAGAGGTCCGTCCACGAAAAGCAATTCGCCGGGCAATTGTCGTAGACACATTATTTTATCTTTTTTTCGGCGAATTGCGCAAAGAGCCGAGAATATGCGTTCCTAAGCGATTTGCTGGCCGTCGCGGACATTCTTCGCGTCGACTATGTAGCAGTCGCCGGCCGTAATCTTGCCTTCGCCTTCGTTCACCGTCTCCCCGCTCTGGTACACCATTTCCGCGCTGGCGAACGGCGTCTCGCTGATGATCGCCTTCTCATCGTCGTACGCCTTCACGCCGACGTACACGAATTGCACGTAGCCGGCCTTGACGAGCGCGATTCTTGCAGTCAGGTGGTTCTTGTCCCAGTCGGAAAGGGCCGACATCGGGACGCAGAGACCGGTTGAACGGCTGACGTCGAACGTGACGCCGACGTTCTTGAGGGCAAGGCTGCTCTTGAGGCCGCGCATCGAGCTGACGATAACGTAGTCTGCGCCGTAGTCCTGTTCGGTGACCGTTCCCGACGCCTGGTAGACCCTGTCGTCGCTGATGACGGTAATGATTTTGGCGCTGTCGGCGGGCTTCTTCTGGAGCTTGAGGATCAGGAAGTACTCCTGGTTCTCGATGATCTTGCACAGCTTCTCGCCGGTGGCGACGGTGGTGCCCAGCTTGGAGGTCACGCCCGCGTTGTCAAGAAGTGAGAGCGACGAGAGCTTGGCGGAGCCGTCGGCTGCAACGATGCCCGAGTAGAGTTCGTTTTCGACGTTGTCGGAGTCGCTGATGCTGTAGCTCACCACGCCCGCCTTCTGGGAGACGACGGGAACCATCTTCTGGTCGATAATGCTCTCGAGTTCCTCTTTTTCGCGGCGCAGGGCGACGATGCTGTCGGTCTCGGCGGCCGCTTCAACGATAATGCGGTCACGTTCCTCGATGAGGCGGTTGATCTCGTTCACGAAGTCGCTGACAGACGCAAGGTTGCCCTCCGCGCCGGCGCTGGCGAGCTTCTTCCTGAGGGCCTCGATCTGGGCGTTGATGTCTTCGACAGCCTGCTCGGTCTCCCGGTTTTCGCTGCCGTCGGACATTCCCTGAAGCGCGAGAATCGTCGCGTTGACCTGCTTCAGGCGCGCAAGAACGCCCTTGTTTTCCTCTTTGACAATGTAGCCGACCGTTCCGCCGGCCTCAACGCGGTCGCCCTCGGGAATCTTCGCCATGAAAATTCCGTCCGCAGGGCTGAAAAGCGCGTCGGAGCTGCGGGCGAAATAGGCGGTACCGGCGCCCTGTTCGGTGACCTCGCCGATCGTCATGTAGCCGAGCTTGTAGGAGCCGAACTCGCTGTTTTTGATGATGGAATTGCCTATAATTAGGGCAATCAAGATCGCGGCCACCGCGATTGCGATAAGGCCCGCGACTCGTCCGCCCTTGCCTGACTTCTTCTTTCCGGAAGTCTTCCCGTCCTTGGAGGCGTTCTTTTTTCCGTTACCTTTTTTCGTGCCGGAAGCGCCGGTTCCCTGCGCGGGCTTCTTGTCCCCGTAGAGATTCGGCGCGAAGGTGATGTACTCCTGCTGCTCCTCTTCCTCCTCGATGTAGGGGCTGTCGCCGTCGTCGTAATAGTCGTCGTAGTCGCCGGAAAAGCCGTCTTCGGAGGAGGCGCCGGAAACCTCGTCAGCGCTGCCGTTGACGGCGCCGGTGTCCCTGTTTGAAGACACGTCGAAAAGGCCGCCCTGCTGAGAAGCCGGCTTCTTGTCAGCCTGCGCCGCGGGTTGCTTTTTGTTTTCGGAGACGTTGCGCTCGGAAGTTCTGCCTGCAGCGCGCTCCTCCGCCTGTTCCTGCGCCCTTGCAGCCTGCTCATGCGCTCTCGCGGCGCGTTCGGCCGCAAGCTCCCTGGCCCTCGCGGTCTCTTCCTCGCGCGCCTTTCTGAGCTCTTCGTTGCGGCGCGCCGTCGCTTCCTGCTGCTTCTTTTCCTCCTGTTCACGAAGGGCGTCCCTGATCTTCACGGGGTCGTCGTTGTAAAGGAGGCGCATGTAGTGGGGAACGTTGTTCTCCTCCAGCCATTTTTCGTATTGGGCTCTCGTTTTTTCGTCCATTGTAAACCCTCTTTCGCGCACTTGCGGGCACCGGTTTCCGGCCAAAAGACACCTCTGCGCGCGTTTTATACATTTCCGGAAAGAATCCGGTTAATTTTCAAAATCATCCGCAGGCGCCGCCGCTACTCGCTGAAGAAGCCCTTCTCGCGCCGCATCGAAATACTCATGGCCATTCCGACCGAAATGTAGTTCGCGAGCATCGCGCTGCCGCCTTGGCTTATGAAGGGGAGCGCAAGCCCGGTTATCGGCATCAGGCCGAGGTTCATCGCGATGTTCTGGAAAATGACGACGAAAAAGCTGGCGAAAATGCCGCTGGCGACGCACCTTCCGAAGTAGTCCTGCGACCTCCTCGCGATGGAGAGGATCCGCAGCAGGATCACCGTGAAAAGAAAAATGACGAGCACGGCCACGATGAAGCCGCCCTCCTCGCACACGACCGAATAGATCATGTCCGTCAGTTTGACGAGAATTTTATTGTTGCGGTTCATGGTGCCCTCGCCGAGCCCCTGCCCATACAAGCCTCCCGACCCGATCGCGGTCAACGAACGCCGCAGCTGCAGCGTGTAGTCGTAGTAGAGCTCGTTGTCCGGGTCGAGGAAGCCGAGGAACCTGATGCGCCGCGTTCCGTTCATGTAAAACTTCCATACGAACGGCAGACTTATCGCGCCGGCGGCGAGCGCCCCGATCAGGTACCGGAGCTTCACCTCGCCGACGTAAATGACCACCAGGAACGTGATCACGTACGCGACCGCCATTCCGAGGTCCTTCTGCAGGAATACGAGTCCCAGCGGCACCAGGAAGCCGAGCGCGATGTGCAGGCCGTATTTCAGCGTCATGCCTTCGCGTTTGACCTTCTCGAGGTACACGCCCTCGTAAATGACCATGGCCAGCTTCATCAGCTCGGAGGGCTGGTAGGTCGTGATTCCGAGGTTGAGCCAGCTACGGCTTCCGCCGCTGTCGATTCCGAGGCCGGGAACGAAGACCGCCAGCATCAGAAGAATATTCGCGGCGTAAAAGGGAATGTAGACCTTCTTGAACGCGCGGTAGTCGAAAAACGTGAATACGATACAAAGAACGATGCCGATCGTCAGTCCGGCGAGTTGGACCATCATCTGCCTCTGGCCGTGGTCCAGATACTTGTCGTACTGGGCGCTGCTGAGGTAGACGAGTCCTATCGCCGTGACCGCCAGAACCGCGGCCAGCAGCAGGTAGTCGAACTTCTTGAAGTAGTCTACGCGTTCGCTATGGTCTATTGAAACGTTGCTTAAACTCGCCAAAGTCCCGTTCCCCTTTTGCCGCGCCGCCGGCACGGTCCGCTTTCAGCCGTTATTACAACATGGCTGAAATGTTTAAAATTTACCTTTGTTTAGGAAAAATCACTCGTCGTCACCGGATTCGCAGCCGTCCGGATCTTCGTCATCGTCCGGATTTTCGTCATCTTCCGGGTTTTCTTTTTCCTCGTTTTCCAGCTCTTCAAGCGCCTCAAGAACGCCCGCCAGCGACGACCTCTCCCTTTCGGGCTCTTCGTCCGCCTCGTCTTCCCCGCCCGCGCCTTCAAGCGCCGCGGCTTTGGCGGCCGTCTCCTTCGCGAACGCGTCCTTCAGCTCCTGCAAGCTCTTTCCGCGGAGCTTCACGTCGATGAACAGCGCGATTCCGAGCACTATGAGCACAACCGAGAGCCACTGCGACACCCTGATTGACGTGTTGCCGATATTGAGCATCAGGCTGTCCATTCTGAGACCTTCCACAACCGCCCTCTCGGCGCCGTAGACGATCATGTAGAGCGCGGTCATCTCGCCGATTTTCGTCTGCCACTTCGACCTGTAGATCGCCAGGAAAATGAATCCGAGGAAGCACCAGAGCGACTCGTACAGGAACGTCGGGTGAACGAGCACTCCCTCGCCCATCGCGTTCTCGATGATGTTGCCGGTCATACCGAAGAGCCACGTGGTCTTGCTGCCGTACGCCTCCTGGTTCACGAAGTTGCCCCACCGCCCGATCGCCTGGCCGAGCATAATGTACGGCAGCGCGAAGTCGAGAATGTGCAGAAAACTCTTTTTCTTGACCTTGGTGGCGATGAACAGCGCGATTGCGGTGGCGATGATTCCGCCGTAGATCGCGAGGCCGCCCTCCCAGATCGCGAAGATTTTTCCCGGGTGCTCTTTATAGTAGTCGAGCTGGAACAGCACGTAGTACAGTCTCGCGCCGACGATTGCGGAAGGAATGCAGACGATCAGATAGTCCAGCATGTCGTCCGTTTTGACCGCGTATTTTTTCGCGAAACGCAGGCCGAGAATGACGCAGAGAATCATGCCGAGGCAGATTATCAGACCGTACCAGTGGAGCTCGAAGGAGCCGATCTTGAAGACCGTTCGCGACATGTGTTCGAATTTGAGCCCCAGGTTCGGGAACGACACGAAGTTGTCCTCGGTCGCGAGAAGAAGCGTTGTCGGATTCATTTTGACACCTCTCTATTGTTGTAAATACGTTTTGAATGGCCTTAAGGAATCATGGCCATCGTAATTTTAAGAGCCTGCAATGAAGGCGGGAAGTCCGCCATCGCGTAGTCGTCGCCGAAGAAACCGGTCGTGCGCACGTAGCCGCCCGCGTAGTTGCCGTTGATATAGGCGGAGGCGGTGGTGTTGTCGCGCTTGAACAGTTCGAGCTTGTAGACGGCGCCTTCGCGTTCAGTGTAGATGACGGTCGCGATCAGCTCGCCGCGCACTTCCTCCGGCGGCTCATCCAGGTCGATTTCAGACAGCGCGAAGTTCGTGTAGAAGCACAGCAGCAGGTGGTTGAACGTCTCGTACGGGTTCGCGGTCATGATGTCGTTGGTGATGTCGTCGTCGCGGTTGAGGGCGATGTCGTTCTCGGTGGGCACCGTGAAGCGGTTGCCGGAGACCACGATCATGAAGCTGTCGTCGTCGATGGCCTCCTTCCCGTCAAAGAAGCGGGTCACCACAAGCTCCTCGGTCTCCTCGCCCTTAATATTCGTCGTTATTTTCGTATCGTACTCGTACTCCATAACGTGATGCTCGCCGCTGATGTCGAATTCGACCTTGCTGAGCAGGTCGGAGTCCTTGACGTAGAGGTACTTGTTCACGTAGTCGAGCGGGTTGATCGTCTTGTAGATGTAGCGCGTGTCCACCGTGTATACGTCGTAAAGGCCGTCCTCGGCACCTGCAATCAGGCAGTAGTAGTACGAACCGTCCTCGGTTTTGTTGCCGACCTTGATCATGTAGGATTTGAGCGCGTTTTCGGTGTCGCGGAGGTACAGGTAGTATTCGATGGCGGCCGGCGCGAGACCGTAGTTCACGAGCTCTTCCTCGGTGACTCCCTCGCCGCTGATTTCGTTGAGGGGAATGTCCTTCATTTGCTTAAGGATCTCGTTGACCGAACCGTTCTGGCTCTCGCGGTCGATCGGGTATCTGACAGCCCACTGGGCGCCCGCGTCAGGGTCCACGCCGGTGCATGCGAGTTCGAGAATCTTCGAGCCGTTTTCGTTTATGATGAGCCGCTCGGGAACGTCGGTGGAGAGGTACGTGAACGCCTTCATCATAATGATGTCCTGCTTCTGGAACATCATACGGCTGACCGCGTACACGCTGAGCTTATAAACGTTATTCGAGCCGTCGTCGAGATAGACGTAGCGGTAGCTCTGCGAGAAGTCGTAGTTGCCGATGTATATCGTCGACGAAAGGCCTTCGGTGTCCGTGACGGTGATGTAGGCGTTGCCCCGCTTCTCCTCGGAAAGTCCGTAATCCGCGAGGTCGTCCACGTTCGAGATCTTCACGCCCGAAGAAGATGTCACGATCGAAGATACAAGCGAGTCGATGGAAGAGTCGTAGGTCTGGATCGATTCGTCGGAGGTGCACTTCCATGTCTGCGTCCCGTCCTCGCCGGCGACGTGTTCGAGCACGAACGTGTTCCCGTTGGAGGACGATTCCACCTTCACGACGTCAGAAGAGTAGATGTCGAAAAGCCGCACGTACTCCTCCCGGATCGCAGTCGGATCCGCCGGTTCGTCGCCCTTGTTCTTGTTGGTGACGTTCAGGATGACCACCGCGGCGACCGCAACGGCCGCAAGCACCGCCACCGCTATTATAGTAGTGAGATACTTTTTCACAGATGTCTCCTCCTGAGCCAGATAATAAGACCGATTGCGAGAATGGCGAGGGGCAGCGCGATCATCGTCACGATGACGTAAACGGTCATCTGGTTGTCGGTGACCATAACGGCGCTTTTGACTCCGTTGTTGTACTTTCTCGCCTCGATCGAGTCGCCGACGTTCGACTTGGATTCAAGCTTCATCCACCGCATGCTGCTCGCGACGATCTGCTGCGGCACCGACGCTCCGTAGTAAGTGAGGAGCATGTCGCTGAAGGACCAGCTTGAGCCGAAAACGATGATCTGCGAGGTGGCGCTGCCCTGGTAGCACTTTCCGCTGGCTGCGACGACCGAAATACCCGAACGGGTGTTGTTGTCGTTGTCGATTGAGACGGACGTGGCGTTCTTGGTGGTCGAGATGATTGCCTCAGCCTCCGCCGTGCTCTTGGTGTTGTCAAGGTCGAGGGAGCGCGAGTTCGCGACGTAGACCTCGGAGCGTTTCAGCGTCTCCAGAGAGCCCTGCTGGCTGGTGTTAGCCTTGAAAATTCTGTCCTCGCCGGTGCCCTGCATCGCGTAGTCGCCCGACTCCTCGACGATCGTGCGCTCCAGCGAAATTCCGTAGTTCGCGAAGATCGCGTTGAAATTCGTGAACTGCTCGTAAATGACCGTGTCGCCGGTCAGGTTCTTGACGTCCATGAAGAAGAACGCGGCGTGGCCCTTCTTGAGCCAGCGGTCCAGCTTGTCGGCGGCCGCGTCGGTAAGGTCCTCAGCGGGTCCGCAGAAAATGATGCTCGCGGCGTTTTCGGGAATGTCGGACACCCTGAGGTCGATCGTCTCCACGTCGTAGCCGCTGTCGTCGATGTAGTCGATGAGCTTCGAGTACTTGCTCATCTGGTTCTCGCCGAAGCCGGTGGAGTAGTAGATGACAGGAGTGTCGCCGGTGACCTTGAGAACAGCCGACGTGAGCTTGGTCTCCGCCTGCAGTCCGTAGGTTATTTCGTATTCATAGAAGTAGTTGTAGGTCTGGGTCTCCGTGACGTAGAGGTCGGAGGACGTGAGGTGTCTGAGGTTGTTCCCGCACTTGACGATGTAGTCGTTCTTCGCGTAGTTTCCCGCGGCGCTCTCGCCGACCGTGTTCTTGAGGAACGAGGGGTTCCTGTCGAGGTCGACGTATTTAACCGTGATTCTCGGGAACTGGTCGTAGAGGTCCAGCACCTTCACAAGCTCCGCGCGCTTTCCCGGGCCCGTTTCCGACTCGCCTTCGACTCTGTCGTAAAGCGCGTAGATCGTGACGTCCTTTTCCAGCGCGTTCATCTCGCGCCTGGTAACGTCGGTGAGCGTAAACAGCTTTCCGGTGGTCAGGTCGATGTCGGGTAGCAGCCGGAACAGAATGTTGACCAGCACGAAAACCGCCACCGCCACGACGACGAGCACCGCCATGTTCGTGTTTTTCGCGAAACGCTTTCCTGAGAGAACCTCGCGGATACCGTTCTTTTTCTTCTCTTTTCCGGTCTCATTCACGGTATTTTCTGCTTTCACGGCGGTCTTTTTAATATCTTTTTCAGCGGTTCTGTCTTTTTTCATCAGTTCCACCTCTTTCTCTCGATATTTACCGTCGTCAGGAACAGTACGAGCGCCGTGAACGTCAGGTAGTAGAGCAGCGAGGACACGTTGAACGCGCCGGCTGTGAAGTCGCCGTAGCGGGAGGAGAGCGAAAGCCAGATCAGTATCCTGCCGAGCGTTCCCTTGATGGTCTCGCCGATTGTCTCAATAAATGTAATTGCGATAAGAATGATGACGCCGAGCACCGCCGCGACAGGCTGGCTGTCCGTGACGGAGGACGCGAACGTTCCGACCGCGAGGTAGGCCAGGCCGAGCATGAAGAACGCCACGTAGCCGCCCACCGTCATCGCGAGCGGGAACACGCCGCCGTCGTTGACGTGGAACATCATAATAATCGGGCAGATGACCGTTTCAAGGCACATAAACGCGAAAACCACAGTCGCCGCGAGGTACTTGCCGAGAACGACCTTCCACGTGGGAACCGGCGCGGTGCGCAGCAGCACCTCCGTGCCGTTCTTCCTGTCCTCCGAGAAAAGCTTCATCGTGATGACCGGAATGAAGAAAATCAGGAACGTCGTCAGCGAACCGAGCGTCATCGTGAATTCGATGCTCTGGTTGTAGAGATTGATGTTCCAGAAGTAGAGGCCCGTCAGCACGCCGAAAAACGCGACGACGCAGTACGCAACGGGCGACTTGAAATAACTCTGCAGTTCACGCTTGAAAATCGCTTCCATGGTTTAGTCCTCACCTCCCGCCGCGTCTTTCGAAATGATGCTCACGAACTCCTCTTCGAGGCTCTTTTCGACCGTCTTCATCTCCAGAATCGGGATCTGCTTTTCGGCCGCCGCAAAGAACACCGCCTTGTTCGCCTCCGCCTTGCTGTCTGCTACAATTCTGAAAACCACCGAGTTGCGCTCGACCCGCGAGAACGAAAAGCTCTTCACCTGCGGCACCGTCTTCAGCATCGCCTCGGCCTCTTCACGCTTCGCGTCGAACGTGACAACGATGCGCTTCTCGCCGTTCTGGGAGGACGTGAAGTCGGAAATCGAGCCCGCGCCCGCGACTCTGCCGTTGTTGATGATGACGACGTCGCTGCAGACGGCGGACACCTCCTGCAGAATGTGGGTGCTGAGGATGATGGTGTGGTTGCGGCCGAGACCGTTGATGATGCGCCTGAACTCGATGACCTGCTTGGGGTCGAGACCGACCGTCGGCTCGTCGAGAATCAGTATCGGCGGGTCGCCTACGAGCGCCTGCGCGAAGCCGACCCTCTGCCTGTAGCCTTTTGAAAGGTTCCTGACGAGTCTCTTGCGCACGTCGCCGATTTTGACGATGTAGGTGATGTCGTCGAGCATGCTCTTCCGCTTTTTCTGCGAAACGGATTTGAGGTCGCAGATGAAGTTCAGGTACTCGTTGACCGTCATGTCGCCGTAGAGGGGCGGTTGCTCGGGAAGGTATCCGATCATTTTGCGGACTTCGAGGGGCTTGTCGGCGACGTCGATTCCGTCCACAATAACGGAGCCCGATGTCGGCGCGATATACCCGGTGATAATGTTCATCGCCGTGCTCTTGCCCGCGCCGTTAGGCCCGAGGAAGCCCAGTATCTCGCCCTTCCCGACATCGAACGACACGTCGTCGAGCGCCGTGACCTTGCCGTATGTCTTTACCAGGTTGCGTATTTCGATCATTTTGCTGTTTTCTCCCAGTTATAGGAATTTTTCTGGATAAAAGATGTGAGGCGGGTTCCGCTTCACACTTTCCCCGTGTTTATATCAAATATATGAAGTGGCTTGCGGGGCCGGCCCTCAGTCGAGAGTAACGTACGAGGCGTGATCCCCGAACGGGTCGATCTCCTTGCCCGCGATAACGTACGCCAGCACCTTGTACTCCTTGTTCGCGAAGTCCACGCCGATCGGCAGGTATGTCGAAAGTTTTGCCGGCGTGATGCTGTGGAACACGCTCTGCTTCAGGACGTCCATGTAGCCGGTCACCTTCGAGAGCGTCATGTTCTCCTTCGTGAACAGCTGGACCGCCACCTCGGTGATGAAGTTGGCCTGGTTGATCTTCCTGAAGTTGTCGCCGCCTGTGCCGGTGTTCTCGCCGTTCGGCTTCAACCTGTACCTGGAGCGGACGTAGAAGAGCGCCTCGCGGGACGTGAGCTTGTAGCGGCCCTTCCTGATGGCCAGCTCGCCCTCGACCGTGTACATGTTTTCGGGGGACGTGACGTAGACGCCGCCCGCGATGTCGACGATGTCCATAAAACCGTAGAAGTCAACGTAAACGTAGTCGTCGATCTCGCACCCGGGAAGCAGCGCCGACAGAACCGCGCACAGATAATCGATTCCCGAGTTGTTGAACTTGCCGCCGACGTAGTTGATGATCGTACTGCCGACGTAAACGCACGCGTTGATCTTGTGGGAGCCGGGCAGATAGTAGTAGTGGTACTTCTTCATCGCCTCCTGCGTAGCCTTCGCGTGGGGAACGTACGTGTCTCTCGGAACCGAGATCAGCTTCATGACCTTGGTTTGCTCGTTGATGTTCAGAATGAATATCGAGTCCGCGAGCTTCTCTTCGGGGTTGAAGCCGAGAAGAAGCACGTTTCTGGTGCCGGGCTCGAATTCCATCTCGGAGGCGTGAACGCGCACCGCTTCGGAAATGTCAAAGCCGTCGTCCTTGTTCGGGTCCGGCGTCGCGTCCGGGTCGGGCGTCGCGGTCACTTCGGGAATATACTCCGTGGCGTCTGGATCGGGCGTCGCGTCCGGGTCCGGCGTCACGTTTTCGGTGTTGTCTCTGTGGAACGGGTCGTCCCTGTCGAGAACGTCGTCGCCGTGCTGTATGATCGTCGCCGGCTGGTTTTCGTTGTCGTCGGCCTTTGCCGGGTTGTACAGAACGTTCAGTAACGGCAAAAGAAGCGTAAAGTAGGCGGTCGAAAGAATGACCACTACCAGCGCGATGACGGATGTTACAACTATCGGTTTCTTGATTTTCGTTTCAATCACTTCCTGTTTTTTCTGCCGCCGGGAACCCGCTTGTCTGCGCTTTTCCGGGGCGTGCAGCTGTTTCTTTTGTTTTTGTCCCGCCCGCGGCGTTTCCGTGAACGCTCCAAGTCTTGACTCTTCGAACGTTTGACGCTCCAAGGTTTCACGGCGCAAGGCGGGATTGTATTATAACCCGCTTAGTTTAATAAAACCTTAAGAACCGCCTCAGGCAGGCGCAATACGCCGCGCTTAGCCCGCGTCAGCGTATAGCATACGATTTTATAATATCACTTTCCCGTGCGCGCGTCAAATTTTTATTTTTAAGAGGACATTCCGTGTGAAGTGATAATACAATGTCAATTTCAAGACTAAATGCAACTTTTAAGAAGTAAATGCAACTTTTGGTCCTGAAGTTG